>Ga0209578_10000967_pt1 | contig 29086 bp, 19 predicted proteins | sample tdAd472_FD_187127 | JGI IMG/M metagenome (GOLD analysis project Ga0209578, IMG submission 187127) | Marine sediment microbial communities from the Atlantic coast under amendment with organic carbon and nitrate - tdAd47.2 (SPAdes)... | ecosystem: Environmental > Aquatic > Marine > Coastal >...
ATCGGTGAGATACATGGAGCCGTCTACGTCTCGGACGACGCCGCTGAGCTGCTTCAGCTGGAGACCGGCGAACTCGCCGGAGTGGACGTTGAGTTGCCGAGCATGGAACGCCTCGGGCGCCGTCTTGCCAGTTTGGGCTCGAATCGTTTGAGCCCGAACTTGGGCGTCCAAGGACTCTTCCTTCTTTTCAGGCATGAGAGCCCAGATGGGTACAATCAGCAGCGCAAGACACACTCCGGCGATCGCAAACTGGAGTTTGGGATTGTTGAGGATCTGTTCCCACAAACTTGCGCGCGCAGGACCGGTGAGGTAGATCGTCTCCTCACCGCACTGTACGCAGTAGCACTTCTTGGAACCCTGGAGCCGAGATCCGCACTTGCCGCAGTAGCTGCGGAGTACGTTTTCGTCGGGCACCAGCGACGCACGCGACAAGCCGCACGCGTCGCAAAACAGGGATTGATCTAGTAGCTCAGTTGAGCATTGTTGACATTGCAACGCTGAACCCTCCGGGGACAATGGGGTCGTTCAGCACCGAGTGTAAGTCTGGAGACAGACTGAGCCCCCTCGGGCCCAGCCCTAGTACGACTAGGAAATTCGCCTAGGAATCTGGACTAGGAGTTTGGCCTAGGATTCCGGTAGATCCGACGAGCCCATGAGGTGCATGTCGACGGCCCTAGCGGCCTTGCGCCCCTCAGCGATGGCCCAGACGACCAGCGACTGGCCGCGACGGACGTCCCCAGCGGCGAACACGTTGTCGACTGAAGTACGGAATTCGCCGAAGGAGGCTTTGACGTTTCCCCGCGGGTCGTAGTCGACGCCCAATTGACTGAGGAATCCTTCCTGCACCGGGTGGACGAAGCCCATGGCGAGCAGGACCAGATCAGCGGGGAATTCGAACTCGGAACCGGGAGTTTCTTCAAACTTGAAGGGACGGCGATTGGTCTCCGGGTCGACCTCGGGCCACGACAGCCGCACGCCCTGGAGGGCGCGGAGCTTGCCGTTCTCGTCGCCGAGGAAAGCTTTGGTATTAACCGCGTAGTCGCGCGGGTCGCCCTCTTGGTGCGAGCTCTCCGACTTAAACGTAAAGGGCCAGAGGGGCCAGGGAAAAGCGCCCGGCTCATCACGCGACTCGGGTGGTTTGGGCAACAGCTCGAACTGGCGGATCGACTTGGCGCCTTGGCGCCGCGACGTACCCAGGCAATCGGCGCCCGTGTCGCCGCCGCCGATGATGATGACGTGCTTGTCCTTGGCGGTGATGTCCAGGTGTTGCTCGACGGGCCGCCCGCCGACACGGCGGTTTTGCTGGGGCAGAAACTGCATGGCGAAGTAGACGCCGTCCAGTTCGCGGCCGGGGATGGCCAGATCACGCGGATGCTCCGAGCCCGTGGCGAGCAGAACCGCATCGAATTCGTCCATCATTTGCGGCGCTTCCACATCGACTCCGACATGAACTCCGCAGCGGAACTCGACGCCCTCGGCCGTCATCTGCTCGACTCGTCGGGAGACGTGGTGCTTCTCCATCTTGAAGTCTGGAATGCCGAGAGCCAGGAGTCCGCCGGGGACCTCGTTCTTTTCAAAGAGGACGACCGAGTGGCCGGCACGGTTGAGCTGCTGTGCGGCGGCTAGACCGGCGGGCCCTGAGCCGACGACGGCGACCTTCTTGCCGGTGCGCTTCGCGGGAGGCTCGGGCTTGATCCAGCCCTCGGCCCATCCACGATCGACGATGGACTTCTCGATTTGCTTGATCGTAACCGGGTCGTCGTTGATGCCCAGGACGCAGGCGGATTCGCAGGGAGCCGGGCAGATCCGGCCGGTGAACTCCGGGAAGTTGTTGGTGGAGTGGAGTTCTCGTAGAGCTTCCTGCCAACGGTCGCGATAGACCAGGTCGTTCCAGTCGGGAATGATGTTGTTGATCGGGCAACCGGTGTGACAAAAGGGAATACCGCAGTCCATGCATCGAGCGCCTTGTTCGCGCAAGACGTCCTCGGGAGTCGGCTGGTAGACCTCGTTGAAATCTTGTATGCGGACATCGACGGGCCGACCCTTAGGGGCCTGCCGAGCGTACTCCATAAAACCGGTATCTTTACCCATTCAAAGCGCCTCGTACACGCTCGGAGACGAGGCCGCACGGGCCTAACCGATCACGGAGCGCGAGTTGTCTACGGTGTCGCTGCGGGGCCTGCCGGGTCGCCAACTGAGACGAAATGAGTGCGGGCCGCCCGCCGCGAGCTTGCATCATACCAAATGGAATCGAGGCAATCACAGTATCAGAATTCCTAATGATTAAGCACGGGCCTACTCAAGCGAAAGCCGCGAGCGGTCGATAGACGAGAGGATGCTCCAAGCCCCCATGCCGCCTATCACCGCACCCGATCGAACAGACCTACTCGAATGCTTTCCAGCGATTTCGCCCGCGACCATAACATTGCTGCGGTCGCTGTCTCGGAATCCTAGCCTGTCGGAAGTGGCGGAGATGGTCATGCGGGACGCCAGTCTGGCGGCGCAGGTCCTACACACGGCGAATGCCGCGCGGTTTGCGGGAGGGAGGGAGGTGACGGACGTCTTGCGCGCGACGGTGCGGATGGGGCAAGACTCCATTCGCCGACTGGCGATCACGCTGGGGATGCGACAAGGACTGAAGGGAGGGCCCGCCGGCGATCTACACAAAGTGTTGCTGGAGCATGCAACAGCCACGGCCTTGATCGCACAGACCTTGTCATCTAAGCAGACTGAATGGGATCCAGCCGTCTGTTACACGGGGGGCTTGCTGCGCAACATGGGAGCGCTGGGTCTGGCTAGCTGGAGCCCCGAGCGCTTCGAGACCATCCGCGAGGCCTCGAAGTCCAACGAGTTCGACGCACGAACCTGGGAGACGACACAGTTCGGAATCTCTCGGGAGACCGTGGGCGAATGGCTGGCGGTCGAGTGGGGTCTGCCTCAAGAATTCAAAGCGGTGATGGCGGGAGATGCGCACCAGGATGGTCGCATCGAACTGCTGATTCGCCTGATCGACGCAGCAGGCTCTGTCGCCACCTCCTATGGCCTGGGAGTTGAGGCGCCGGAGCCGGAGCGGAGCGCGGCCGAGATCTTGGAACGGGCCGGCCTCGACCCGACATTGGCGGACGATCTACCCGAAACGGCGGCTGAGCTGCTGGAAAACCCCGTGCTGTAACGGAGGAAGACGCCTCCTAGAACTGGCGAAAGAACGGATAGCCGTCCCAGGGATTCTCGCCGCGCATGCGGGGGTCATTGTGGAGGTTCAGGTAGCGCCCGAGCCGATAGACGAGTCTCGCTTTCTGATTGGCAAACCGGGGATCGTCGGCCAGGTTGTGCATCTGGTCGGGATCCTTCTCCATGTCATAGAGCTCCTCCGCCGGGCGACGCCCGAAGCTCATGACGTAGTAGGGGGCCACCTTGGGGTCTTGGGCATTGGCGATCAGAAACGTCTTGGAGGCGCCGCGATCCACGTCGCCGAAGATGCCTTGGGGCCGAGCGTTGAGGTCCGGGTCGCCGGCGGGCCAGCGACCGGGCTCATAGTTGCGGATGTAAGCCCAACGATGGGTACGGATCGAACGCATGGGGTAACCGACGCCGCCGCGGCGGGCGTTGGTGTGGCGCTCGAAGGCCGTCACCACGAAGTCTCTGGAAGGGTCGACCTGGCCGGACTTCTTGGACCTAAGGACGTTCAAGAAGCTGCGCCCTGACATGACCTTCGGCACATCCAGGGCGGCGGCCTCCATCAAAGTGGGGGCGACGTCGGCCAAGCTGACGAAGTCGTCAATCTCCCGACCGGCCGGGACCTGCCCCGGCCAGCGAACCGCCAGGGGCACGCGCACGCCGCCGTCGTAGAGATTGCACTTGGAACGCGGCAGCGGGTTGCCGTGGTCGCTGGTGACGACGACCAAAGTGTCGTCCAGCTCGCCGGCCTCCTCCAGCGCCGCCAGGGCGCGCGCGAGATGCGAATCGAAGTGCTCGATCTCGACGCCGTAGTCGAGAATCTCGCCTCGCGTGACGGGGTCGTCAGGAAGCCAGGCGGGGAGTCGGGCGTCTTCGAGTTTCTTACCCGCACGCTTCCAAGCGCCGACATCGTAACGCTGGTGCGGCTCGGTGGTCCCCAGCCAGAAGAAGAAAGGCTTATCGGAGCTGCGACCGGCAAGGAAGTCGTCGAAGTTGGCGGCGTAGTCGATCTGGCTGAGGCCGGGGCGCTGCTCGGACTCGGGCAACTTGCGATCGTTAAGGATCTGCTCGTAAACGGGGCGCTCCCAGTCCGGGCCGTAGATCCCCGGCCCCCAAGTCTTGCCGGTGGCGCCGATTTGGTAGCCGGCGTCCTGGAGGCGTTGCGTGAATACGTCGAACTTCGAACGCAGCATTCCGATGAGGATGCCGCCTTCTTCCAGTTCCCAGATGTTGCGCCCGGTTAGGATGGCGGCGCGGGACGGAGCGCAGGAGGGAGCCGCCGTGTACGCGTAGTGGAACAGGGCGCCTTCACGGGCCACTCGATCGAACGCGGGAGTGACGGTGCCCTGGTCGCCGTAGGCGGAGGCGTGCATCCACGATTGGTCGTCGGAGATAGCGAACAGGATGTTCGGGCGATCCTGAGCCAGGGCCGGGATCGAGAGGAAGGCGAGGAGCGTAACGAGTCGGCGCATCGCCCGGTAGCGTAGCGCAGCGACGCGATCGATGGCGGAGCGCGGTTGCGCCTTCTAGCGGAGGTCGCGCACGAAGAGGTCTTTGAAGCGCATGCGTCCCTCGCCGCCGGAATGCAGTTGGAGGGCGATGACGCCCTCGCGAGCGCCGGGGTTGGGGTAGGTGAAGTTGAGAATCTCGACGCCGTTGAGCACGACCTGGTAGTGGCGTCCTTCGACCTTGATGAGCATGTCGTTCCAGTCGTAGGGGCGAATCACGGTTTCGTACTCGGGGTTAGGCCAAGCGATCCAGCCTTTGCCGTCGCCGTAGACGCCGCCGGTGTGGTGGCCGAGCGTTCGATCAATCTCGATTTGTCGGCCGGCGATGACCTTGGGGGTGTCGCCCTCGAACTCGGTGTGAACGTATACGCCGGAGTTGCCGCCGGCTTCGCACTTAAAGCGCAGCGAGAAGTGGAAATCGCGGTAGGTCTTCTCCGTGGCGAGATAGCCGTACTCGTCCGTCACGCCCTCGCCGTAGATCGCGCCGTCCTCAACCACCCACTTTTCCTTGCCCACCTTCTTCCAGCCCGAGAGGTCTTTGCCGTTGAAAAGCGAGACCCATTCGGAATCAAACGCAGTGGAGGACTGAGCGTGGCAAGCCGGGGCGAGGCCGAATACGAGCGAGAGGGCGAGGAGGATGCGCATGGCCTCATTCTACTCAGAATCTTCGACGAGCCGGTAGGCTTCGCTTTTGGAGATGCCGCGTTCGCGAGCAGCCTGCTTGAGTGCGTCCATGCGGGTTAGGCCGGAGGCCGTCAACTCGGCGACGCGCTCGGGCAACGACTGGTCGTTAGGAGGCGCCTCCGGGGCGGCCGGAGCGACGACTAGCGTCATCTCGCCTTTGATGTGCTCCCGAGATTCGAGATCGGCGAGCACGGACGCAACCGTTCCGCGGAGGAATTCCTCATGCATTTTGGTGATCTCTCGCCCGACGACGGCGGATCGATCGCCGAGGATTTCGAGGATGTCTTGGAGCGTCCGTTTGATGCGATGCGGGGCTTCGTAGAAGACGAGCGTGACGTCTTGGCTCGTGAGGGCCTGGAGCGCTCTGCGACGTTGGCCGGACTTGGGGGGCAAGAAGCCGCAGAAGCGATACCCGGCGGCGGGCAGGCCTGATGCGGCGAGGGCGGATGAGACTGCGGTTGGACCAGGGATGGGCGTGACGGCGACGCCGGCTTCAACAGCGGCGCGGACAAGCAGGTAGCCGGGGTCGGAGGTCAACGGCATCCCGGCGTCGGAGACGAGAGCGACAGACTCGCCCGCTGCAAGCCGCCGCAGAATCTCGGGCACGCGGTCCGCCTCGTTGTGCTCGTGGCAACTCAGCAGGGGGCGCTTGGGGATTCCGAGGAGTTCAAGAAGCTTGCCGGTGCGACGGGTATCTTCGCAAGCAATGAGATCCGTCTCGCGAAGAATGCGCTCGGCGCGCCGAGTGATGTCTTCCAGATTGCCGAGGGGGGTCCCGACGATGTAGAGCGTCCCTGCGCTGTTCGACGTACCGGCCACTTGAGCGTCCATGGTACGCCGCACGAGCCTGTCGGGCTATTCTGTCGTCGTGCAACTGGAAGGGAAGGTCATTGTCGTCACCGGGGGCGGGCACGGAATTGGACGTGCTTTGTGTGTACGATTTGCGCAAGAGAGGCCGCGGGCGTTGGTGGTCGCCGACATCGACGGCGCAGCGGCGGAGGCTACGGCACGCGCGACCGGGGGGCTGGCGAAACGAGTCGACGTTTCGCGCGAACAGGACCTCAGGGAGTTGGTGAGCGAGACCGAGGAGCGGTACGGAACCGTCGACCTGCTGTGCTCGAACGCCGGGGTGCTGGCGATGGGCGGAGTCGAGTTGCCGGACGAAGAGTGGCGGCGCGTGATGGACGTGAATTTCCAGGCGCATCTTTGGGCGGCGCGCGCAGCGATTCCTGGAATGATTGAGCGGGGCGGCGGTTACCTGCTGCAGACCGTATCCGCGGCGGGGATGCTGACGCAGATCGGGTCGGCGCCGTATGCCGTCTCAAAGCATGCGGCTTTGGCGCTGGCGGAGTGGATCTCGATGACCCACGGTGCCGACGGAATTGGGGTTTCGTGCTTGTGCCCGCAGGGCGTACGGACGCGGATGCTGCTGGGCGAGGACGGCGAGCAGGAGAGTTTCCTGCGAGAAGGATCGGTCTCGGCCGAAGAAGTTGCGGAGGCGGCGGCGGTAGGATTGGCCGAGGAGCGGTTCTTGATCCTGCCGCATCCGGAAGTGGCCGAATACGAGCAACGACGCGCGACGGATCGAGATCGCTGGCTGCAAGGGATGCGGAAGCTTCGCGCACGGGTAGAAGACTCCGGGGCGAATCCGAGCTAGCGGCGTCTGTAGAATGAAGGGTCGATGCAGGCGGAACCGATCACTACGGCGGCGGCAGGCGAGAAACTTGCGCGACTAGAAGATTCGCTCGGGAGCGTCATCCGCGGGAAACAAGAAGCGGTGCGGTTGGCGGTGGTTTGCCTGCTGGCACGCGGACACCTGCTGATTGAAGATGTTCCGGGCGTTGGCAAGACGACCTTGGGACACGCGCTGGCGCGCTCGATCGATTCGGAGTTCCAGCGCGTCCAATTCACGTCTGATCTACTGCCGAGCGATCTGCTGGGAGTTACGATCTTCTCGACGACGCGAGAGGAGTTCGACTTCAAGCCCGGGCCGATTTTTGCGAACGTGCTCCTCGCCGACGAGATCAATCGCACGACACCGAAGACGCAATCGGCGCTGTTGGAGGCGATGAACGAAGGGCAGGTCTCGATTGAGGGTCGGTCCTACCCTCTGCCGCAGCCGTTCTTGGTGATTGCGACACAGAATCCTCTGGAGTACCACGGGACGTTTCCGCTGCCGGAAGCCCAACTGGACCGGTTTCTGTTGCGGATTGAGATGGGATATCCGGATGCCGCGGCGGAGCGCGAGATATTGCGCCTGAACGGCGACCGCCCCGGACCCGAGGCGATTGAGCCGGTCTTGAGTGCCGCGGACGTGATTGAGCTACAGCGCCAGGTCGGCGAGGTTCGCGTGCACGACGACGTGATCGACTATACGTTGGCGATTACCCAGGCAACGCGCGAGCATCCCCATCTGACGCTGGGCGTGAGTCCGCGCGGTTCAATTGCGTTGCACCGAGCGGCCCAGGCGCTGGCCCTCACCGAGGGGGTGGATTACGTGACGCCGCACCACGTGAAGACGCTGGCCCCGGCGGTTTATGCGCATCGGCTGACGGCGGATCGACGGTTCGGCGCCGACGTCGGCGTGAACGAGCGGACGAAGCAGATTTTGGCCGAGATTCTGCAAAGTGTCCCGGCGCCTCTGTAATTCGACCTGCACCCCCTGTGTGCAGCAGGAGGCCCTTCTTCGCAACAGGAAGAGGGCCCGGCCCGTCTACCATAAGGAAGCGGTTCGGTCGCGCCCGACGGCCCGCCTCTTTGGAGGTTTCTTCGACATGAGACAGACGGCAATCATAACGGCGCTGGTGTTGGCCTGCACGGCGGGAGCCGCGACGATAGAGGAAGGACGAACCGCACTCCGGCAAGGGCATCCGGATCAAGCAGAGACGATGCTCCGCGAGGTCTGCATGGCCGAACCGGAAAACGCCGAGGCGCACGAGATGCTGGCCAAATCGTTGGCCTCCATGCAGAAGCACGGAGAGGCGACGACCGCGATCGACCGGGCGGCCGAGTTGGGACTAGCGGAGGACCGAGTACACGCCGCACGGGCGCTGAACGCCTTGGAGATGCGCGATCTGGAATCGCTTGCAACTCACGCCGCCGCGGCCCTGGAGGCAAATCCAGAGAATGCGGACGCACTCCGGTATCGGGGAATGCTGGCGACTCAGCGCAAGGATTTCGCTGCCGGCGTGGAGAACCTGGAGAAGTCGTTGGAATTCGACGGCGAACACCCCTACACGCACTACTACCTCGGCTTGGCGTACAACGGCGTCAAGAGACCGGACAAGATGATCGAGCATCTACGGACGTTCGTCACGCTCGCGCCCGCAGCCCCGGAGTCGGACAAGGTGCGCTCGCTGATGCGCGGCTTCCGGTAGCGCCTCGGTGCCGGTCGAGGAATCCAATTCTGGAGAGAGCCGTGGCCGCTTCGCGCGGAGTCGGAAGGCTCTGCTCGCGTTGGCCGCCACGGCGGGGCTGCTGTTTCTGGCCGCACACCTGCCGCAGGTGCGCCGCGCGGTTCTGGGCTATCTGACGGAGACGGTCCGGGAGACTCCCGGGCTGATCCTCGCAGCTGAGGAATTGGATTACAACTTGGCCGTGTTGCGGTTCGAGTTGAAGGGCATCTCTCTGCGGGTTGCAGGGGCGGAAGACTTGCCCCCGCTGGCGGAAGCCCGACGGGCGAGCCTTGATTTCGGACTTTGGAGTCTCCTATTCGGAGAGGTGAGGCTTGAGGATGGCCTGGTCGAGGGCCTCGAGGTCGAGATCGTCACCGATGCGGAGGGGCGCTCGAATCTGCCGGAGACCGGCGGGAACGACTCCAGCGCCGCACCTACACTTGCTGTTGAGAGCTTCCGCGCGAGCGGACCGGCGTTGACTTACCGCGATGAATCCCAGGGCATCGAGGTCCGGGTCCCGGAGTGGAGCGCGTCCGTCAGCGGACCTGACGCCCTTCACGCGAGTTTCTCGTCACAGGGGGCGGGCGCCGTTGCATGGGAGGGACGAACGCTAGAGATCGGGGCTCTAGCATTGGAGTTGGCGGGAGACGCCTCGCGACTGGAAATCGAGCGAGCTACAGCATCTGTGGGGGGCGTCCAACTGGAAGCCGTCGGCGGGTTGCAAGACCCACTCGGCGAACTCGTGTTGGACGTGGCCGCACGGGCGACGGGTGGGGTTTCGCAACTGGCGCGATTGGCCGGCGTCGAGTCGCCAATTGAAGGAGGACTCGCCTTGGACGTCCGGTTGACGGATGCACTTGAGCAGTTGCGTGTGAACGCAACAGGTGATCTCGCTGGTTGGGTCTACGGGACGTTGCCGGCTGCCGATTCACACTTTGAAGCGGGCTGGACGCGAGGCGAAGACGTCGCGGAGTTGGACGTGTTTTCGATCACGGCGCCTTACGGACAGATGGCGGCGAGCGGCCATGCGGCGCTCACCGCAGCCGGCGGTGAGACCGAGCTCGAGTTGTCTTGGAGCGATGTTCGGCTGGCTCGTCTGGCACAAGAAGTAGGCGTGGAAGTCTTGCTGGAGGCGAAGGCGACGGGGGGCGGGACGGTACACTTCCCTGCCCTGCAATGGGAGCGCGTCGAGGCGAATCTCTCGACGACATTGCAGCCCACGCTGGACAAGGCGACGCCGGGGCGAATTCCGGTCGCGGGGTCACTCAGCATCTCAGGCGGATTGGGAAACGCGGTCTTGTCGACTGATGGATTGGAGGCGTTGGGGACCAATGCGGCAGGGGTAGCTCGCGTGGGGCCGGGCGAGATGCTGGCAGCACACTTCGAGGTCACTGTGGAAGACGCCGGGGATGCGGTTGCTGAGGTCGAGTCTTGGCTGGGGCGGGAAGGATCCGCGGACTTGGGCGGCGGCGCCCGCGGGTCCGTGGAGTTGGCTGGAACCCTCTCGGCTCCAGCCGCCGACGTTCTGTTGGATTCGGAGGATCTTCGACTCGGCGGGCTGGAGAACATAGCGCTTTCTCTGAACGCCGTCGCAACTGCGCGGGTCGTAGATCTTCGGGGGCTCCGGATCGCTTGGAAGGAGCAGACGTTCGAGGCGTCGGGACAGATTGGCTTGGAGGGTGAATCGCCTGCGGTCGACATCGCGGCGGAGTTGAACGCCGTGGAGATCTCCGAGGTACTGATGGCCTTGGGCTCGGATCTGCAAGTGAGCGGCCAGGCGGATGCAACTGCGCGGATTAGCGGCACAGCGGCAACGCCGGAGGCGACGTTCAGCGCAACGACAAGCAATCTGGTCGCCTATGAGGAGCCTTTGGGCGCCTTGGCGACAGAGGCAACGCTCTCGGGCGGCCGCCTGGAGGTGTCGTCGGCGAAGTTGGTGCGCGATGAACAGACTACCTTGTCGGCCAACGGTTGGTGGGAGGTGGACTCAGGCGCTCTTGAGTTCAACCTGGGCGGACCGGGTCTAACGCTCACGCGACTCCGCCCGACACCGGAGCAAGTGCTGACGGGCCTGGTGAAGGCTGAAGCGAGAGGTGCGGGAACTCTGGATGCGCCGGAGATCGAATGGTCTGTGGCCGGCGATGAGCTGAAGCTAGACGAGTTCTCGATTGGGGCGGTGGAGTTGGTCGGCGACCTCGACGCGGCCGCCGTGAATGCGCGCTTCGCGGCGCCGGACTGGGAACTCTCGGGCAATGCCGAAGCTTCGATGGACGGGGATACGCCCGCCAGTGTGGAAGCTCGAATCAGCGATGTAGACCTAGGACGATTGAACTATGAGTTCCGCGAGGGAGCGCCGCTAACGGGCGTCGTGAGCGCTTCGCTGACAGGCGAGGGCCCGATTGGGGAATGGAACGCATGGCGGGGCGCGGCGACGATCGACGAGTTCGAGGCGGAAGCCGCTGGACAGCGGGTGGCAACGGACGGTCCAGCGCAATTGAGCTATGCGGGCGGCGTCGTGGAGGTCGAACGACTGACGGTCAGCTCAGGCGAATCGTCGCTAACCGTTTCAGGCTCGTTGCCGACCGAGGTGGAGCAGGACGGTCTGGAACTGCGGCTAACGGGCGGACTCGATCTTTCGCCCCTGCCCCTCCTTCTAGGCCGGACCTACGACGAGGCCTTTGCGGACGGAGTACTGGAGCTGGACGGCGTGGTCCGAGGCAGTGTGGGAGACCCGCATCCCGAGCTCGACGTACGACTCGCGGGAGGCACTCTGTTTCTACCGGAGACGATGCGTCCCGTCCTCGACATTGACCTCGCAGCATCGATCTCGCCGGATCGCATGACGCTGGATGAGTTCGGCGCCGAGTGGGCGCAGGCTCGGATCACGGCGAGCGGCGGGGCGGCAGCGGAAGAGGCGCTGCAGCTCAAGGGGACGGTGACAGGCCTGAACCTGGGTGCGTTGGAGGCGGCCCCGGAGGATCTGGAGGGTGCGCTGGATCTGGAGTTTGAGGCGACGGCTTCGGAACTGACTCTGGCAGCGGCGAGCGCGAAGGCGACTGCGACGCGCCTGGAGCTGCGCTACCGGGACGTAGCGCTCGAGCAACAGCGTCCCACCGAGATCACCCTGCGCAATTCGGCGCTGGAGATCGATGCTCTCGACTGGAAGGGACCGCAGCTATCGCTGACGGCGGCGGGTCGGGTGGCGCTGGAGGAAGGCGGCGAATGGGACTTGCGCTTCGACGGATCAGGCGACGCAGGGATCTCGACGTTGCTGTTGAACGACGTCGTTGCGGCGGGCCCGTTTGCGGTGGAGGGGCGAATCGCCGGGGCATTGGCCGATCCCGAGTTGAGCGGGACATTCGAACTGAGCGATGGGCGCGTCTCTTTCGACGACTACGGCGTGGACGCAGTGGGGCTCAACGCGAAGCTGGCGATGAACGACGACCGGTTCTCGATCGAGCAGTTTGCGGGCGAGTTCAACGGCGGAACGCTGGAAGCGTCCGGCCAGTTCCAGTGGAACGACGGTCAGGCCGAAGAGGTGGACCTGTCGTTGACGACTCGCGACGTCTACATGGACTTTCCCGAAGGGTTGAGAACGGTTTCTCGGGCGGACCTACGCGCTTGGTTGACGGACGACGATCAGGTCATGGTGGGCGGCGAAGTCGTGGTCGAAGACGGATCGATGCGCGAGCGGCTGGATCTCGAATCCGAGGTCCTCACATTCCTCGGCTCCGACGGATTGGAGCTGCCGGGAGAACGCGACCCGCTGCTGTCGCGGATCCGGTACAACGTCGGGCTGCGCACGGACAATCCCATTCTGGTCGACAACAACCTGGCGCGGCTGGAGGCCGAGGCGAACCTGCGCTTGGTAGGAACGTACTACCGGCCGGCCCTGGTGGGACGGATGACGCTGGACGAAGGCGGCGAGGTCTATCTGGCCGAGAACGACTACGTGATCGAGCGGGGGGCTGTCGACTTTACCAGCGAGACGCGACTGCGGCCGTCGTTGAACCTCACGGCGCGCACCCAAGTGTCGGGGCATGAGATCACGCTTCGTGCATTGGGAAGTCCCGACGAACTGGATACGCAGTTCACATCCGACACCGGGTTGTCGGAACCGGACATTCTCTCGTTACTGCTGACCGGGCGGACCCTGGAGCAGGCGCAAGAAGCCGGTTTCAACGTCGCTCGTGAGCAAGCCCTTTCGTACTTGACCGGCCGCCTGGGAGGACGGCTCTCCGGCGCGGCCGAGCGTAGTTTGGGGCTGAGCCGCGTACGCATTGAGCCGAACCTGATCGCAGCTGAGGAAAACCCGACGGCGCGGCTCACTGTGGGTCAGCAACTGACGCGCAGGCTGGAGCTGATCTATTCGATGGACTTGACCGATTCGAGCGATCAGATCATCGTCACCGAGTACGACGTGACGCGGATGTTTTCGACGCGCGCGGTACGCAATCCAGACAATGAGTACCGGTTCGATTTTCGACATGACATGCGGTTCGGTTTGGGCGACCAACGCCCGGCGCGGAAGGCGCGCACGGAGAAACGGATCAGGCGAATCACCCTTGCCGGCGACTTGCGGCTGCCTGAAGCGTCTGTACGGGAACGGATCGGTCTAGAAGAGGGCGATCGGTACGACTTCTTCAAGGCGCGCAAACAGGTCGATCGGCTGCTGAAGCTCTATCACGCGGACGGCCGACTCGAGGCGCGCATTCGGCTACGGCGGGAGGAAACGGCCGAAGCCGTGGATCTGCGATATGAGATCGACGGAGGGCCCCGGGTCGAGCTGATCTATGAAGGAGCGGACCCGCCGTCGGGCATCCGCGAGGAGGTTCGCGGTCTCTGGGCGCGAGGCGTCTTCGGGGAGCAACGCGCACGGGATGCTCGGATGCGCATGCTGCGCTGGCTGGACGACGAGCGGCGCTTCGCTGCGACGGTGCGTACGGAAATCACTGACCGCGGCGACAACGAGCGACGAGTCTTGATCGAGGTTCAGCCGGGAGCCCAATTCAGCGAGTTGGAGTTGACCTTCTCAGGGAACGAGGCGATCCCGGACGAGGACCTACGACTGGTTCTTGAGCAAACAGCTTTGCTCGACCGCCTACGGACCGAGCGGCGCGAGGCGGCGGATACGCTCAAGCGCTACTACGCGCTTAAGGGGCGTTTGGACGCAGACGTCGAGACGCCGGTGATCACGCTGAACAAGGGGTCAGCGGAAGCGCGCGCGACGATCGTCATCCACGAAGGGGAGCTCTACCGCGTCGGGACGCTGACTTTCACAGGCGCGAAGGCGATCCGCGAAGACGACCTACGCAAGGCGACCACGCCGGCCGAGGAGACACGCGCGTACGAGCCGCGCTTCCTCGATGAGGCGCTTCAGAACATCGAGAATCTCTATTGGGACCGCGGCTACAACGACGTGCTGGTGGAGTTCCGCTTAACGCGAGTGAAAGACGATCCGCGCGTAGACATCGAGTTCGTGCTAACGGAGAACAAGCAAGACATCGTCAAGGAAATCTCCGTTGCAGGCAACCGAAAAGTCAGCGAGAAGCTCATTGAACGGCGGCTGCTGGCCGAAGAGGACAAGCCGCTCCTGAACGAGCAGAGCGACAAGTCGCGACGTAGACTCTACGACACGGGCGCCTTCGCGCTGGTCGATTTAGAGAGCGAGTCGATTCCAGGAATTGAAGCGGCGCCGGGCGTGGATGCAGTCAGGCTGACGGCGACGGTCCGGGAAGTGTCGCCGTTCAAAGTGCGCTACGGCGGTTTCTTCGATACGGAACGGGGACCGGGCTTTATCGCGGACTTTGAGAATCGCAACTCTCTGGGAGCAGCCAGGGTCGCCGGAGTCCGGGCTCGCTACGACGCCGACTTTCGTGAGGCTCGGGCTTATTTCGGCCAACCCTTGATGGTCGGCCGACCAATCAACTCGACGGCCGCGCTGTTCCGCAGCCGGGAGTTGCGCGAATCGTTCATCACAGACAGAACCGGCGTCTCGCTGCAGCAAGAGGTTCAGTTCAATCGCAAATGGCTGCTGAACTACGGTTGGCGGTATGAGCGAGCGCACACGTTTGATCGCAATCCCGAGGACGTGTTCATTCCGTTTGATCAAACGATTGACATCGCCCCGCTGCAAACGACTCTCAGCTTCGACTCTCGAGACGCACTACTCGATGCGACTCAGGGACGCTTTTTCTCAAACGCACTTGAGTTTGCGCCGGCTTCGCTTGGCTCGGACGTCCGGTTCGTAAAGTACTTCGGACAGTACTTTGAATATCAGTCGTTCTTGCGTCCCAAGGAAGATCCGTTCCGGCGTACGCAGAGACGGCCTCGCCTGATCTGGGCTTCGGGCGTTCGCGCGGGCCTCCAGGACGGGCTGGGCGGGCAGGACATCGTCTTCAGCGAACGGTTCTTTGCCGGTGGGGGAACGACGATCCGAGGATTCCGCCAGGACAGAGTCGGGCCGAAAGACTTCTTTGGCGATTCCGCTGGAGGCGAAGCGGTGTTCGTGGTGAACCAAGAGGCGCGTTTCCCCGTGGTCGGGCCGTTCGAGGGCGTGGGATTTCTGGACGTAGGCAACGTGTATGAACGCTGGGACGACTTCAGCTTGAGCGACCTGCGCAAAGCGGCCGGGATCGGGCTTCGGGTTCGAACACCGTTTTTCCTACTGAGAGTGGACTACGGTTTGAAGCTGGACCGGAGAGACGGCGAGCCTAGAGGGGCGGTGTTCTTCTCCATCGGCCAGGCATTCTAGGTTGCGGGGGAGTCGCTCGGAGCTTCATTTACGTGCGGCCGGTGCGGCGGCTCCGCGCCGAAAGGACGTGGCCTTGCTAAGATGACGCGCGATGTCTGCGACTCTCGATCGACGAAATTTCTTGCGTTTGGCCTCTGCCGGAGCTGCCGCCGGCGCGCTGGCTTGCTCCAGGCCCGAGCCGGAATCAATGGAGGCCGGCCGTCCAAATTTGGTGTTGATCATGGCGGACGACATGGGCTATTCAGACATCGGCTGCTACGGCGGTGAAGTCTCCACGCCTGTACTCGACTCGCTGGCCGAAGGTGGGTTGCGATTCCGCCAGTTCTACAACGGGGCGCGCTGCTGCCCCACGCGAGCCTCTCTGTTGACCGGACTCTACGCCCACCAGACGGGCGTGGGTCACATGATGGAGGAGTACTCGAAGGACGGCGAGCCGATTCCCTCCTACCAGGGTCGGATCAACGACCGCTGCGTCACGATCGCCGAGGCCCTCAAGCCGGCCGGGTATACGACTCTTATGTCCGGCAAGTGGCATGTGAGTCCGGCCGTAGATCGCAGCGAAGGCGAGCCGGAAGACAAATCGAATTGGCCGCGGCAGCGCGGATTTGACCATTTTTGGGGAACGATCCACGGCGCCGGCAGCTTCTACCATCCGTACTCGCTGACCGACGAAAACACGCCGACGAAGCCGGAGGACACGAGCTTCTACTACACGACAGAGATCGGCAATCACGCGGCGGACTTCATCGCCGGAGCGCCGAAAGACCGTCCGTTCTTTCTCTATATGCCCTTCACATCTCCACACTGGCCGCTGCATGCGCCGGAAGAAGACGTGGAGCCCTACTACGGACGCTACGACGGGGGCTGGGACGCGTTGCGGGCGGAGCGACATGCGCGCATGAAGGAGATGGGAATCGTTGACGATGCGTGGGAGCTGACGCCCCGCGACGCTGGCGTGCCTGCCTGGGAAGACGCAGTGAACAAAGAGTGGGAGTCCCGACGGATGGAGGTCTACGCGGCGCAGATCTCGATCATGGATCGGGCGATCGGACACGTCGTCCAGCAGTTGAAATCGTCCGGGGCCTATGACAACACCCTGATCTTGTTCTTAGCCGACAACGGCGGCTGCGCGGAGAACATCAGCTCCAGCAGCAGCGGTTTCCACTACACCCGCGAGACCGTCGACGGGCGCCCCGTGAAGATCGGCAACGACCCGAACGAAGTACCGGGCCAGGACGACGACTACCAGTCCTACGGACCGCCTTGGGCGAATGCGTCGAATACGCCCTTCCGCTTGTACAAGCACTGGGTGCATGAGGGCGGAATCTCCTCGCCGCTGATCGCGCATTGGCCGAACGGGTTGGAAGCGACAGGCGAGTGGACGGATGCGCCTGCGCACCTGATCGACGTGATGGCGACGTTCGTGGATCTCTCTGAGGCGACCTACCCGGCCGAGTTCAACGGGAAGCCGATTCAGCCGATGGAAGGAGCATCGTTGGCCCCCCTTTTCAAGAACGGCGCGCTTGAGCGCCGCGACGCGATTTATTGGGAACACGAAGGGAACCGGGCGATCCGCGACGGCAAGTGGAAACTGGTCTCGAAGTTCAGACCGCCAGAGGAAGGCCGCTGGGAGCTCTATGATCTCGAGGCCGACCGGACGGAGATGCATGACCTCTCCGCAGCGGAACCCGAGCGCGTCGAAGAGATGGCGGCTCGCTGGCAGGCTTGGGCGGACCGCGTCGGCGTAGTGGAATGGCAGAGTTGGGACAGGGACGGCTAGCCGATTAGGCGTTCAGCTCGATAGGGCGTCGGGTCCAGGTGCGGCGGCGCTCCGGAGACCAACTCGGAGATGAGCCGTCCCGTGGCGGGCGCCATGCTGATCCCGAGCATATTGTGACCGACGGCCAGGTGAACATTGCCGAGACAGGGACAAGGGCCGATGACGGGCGTGCTGTCCCAAGTCATGGGGCGCCAACCAAACCAGTGTTCCGACTGAGGAGTCGGCAAGGGATCGCGGAGAAACGGAGCGGCGCCGTCAGCAAGCAGCTGGAGACGATCAGCGCGCAGACTGTCGTCATACCCGGAGAATTCCATCATGGAGCCGATGCGAAGCCCCGAGTCCATCGGCGTAACAACGACGTGCGTTTCAGGAAAGATCATCGGAGTGCGCGGGCCGTCGTCCGGGACGGGAGCGGTAACGGAATAGCCCTTGCCCGGTTCGATGGGGATGCGGCATCCGAGAATCTCGGCCAGCTGCGGCGTCCACGCGCCCGCGGCGACGATGAAGTGATCGGCATCCAACCGCTGGCCGCCGGCCAAGGCGGCCTGGACGTGCCCGGAGCGGGAATCGAAGGATTCAAGCACGGCGTCTTCGATGAGGCTCACGCCTCGCCGCTCCAAGAGGCGACGCCAGGAGGCAAGCAGGCGGTCGGGCCGCAGGTGCGCGTCGTGCTCGAAGTACCAGGCGCCGGCGACATCGCGGCTCAATGCGGGTTCGCGCTCAAGCAGAGCGTCTCCAACCAGCTTTTGAGGCTTCTCCTCGAATTCCGACGCGAGCAGTTCAGCCGAAGGCTCGTACCCATCGAGGGCCCGGTGGTTGCGATAGACGAACAACAGGCCCTGCTCTTGCCACTCGCACTCGAGGTCCTGGTCGTTGACGAGCGCCTGATAGAGTTCCAGCGAGGACCTCAGCAGCGGCTGGATGGCGCGGCCGGATTCGAGCATTCGCTCCTGCGTGCAGCGACGGGCGAAGTTCCACAGCCACCGCCAGAGGTTCGCGTCGAATCGCGGCCGAATACGAAATGCGCCTCCCGGGTTGAGCAGGGCGCGGAAGGCGTCGCGAAGCGCCCCGGGCTCAGCGAGCGGAAGCACGTGGCTGGGGCAGACGAGGCCGCAGTTCCCGTGCGAACATGCGCCGCCGATCGTGCCTTTGTCCACGACCGTCACCTCGTGGCCCGCCTCGGAGAGGTAGTAGGCGGAGGAGACGCCGATGACGCCGCCGCCTATCACGACCACCTTCATTCGCGAATGCCCCAGGCAAACGGGTCGTTCTCGTCGATCAGCAGAGTCGCCTCGCCGTTGACCCAGGCCGATCCGGTGACGGACGGAACGACGCGACCTTGGTCGTCTAGGCGGTAGGTAGCCTCAAAAACGCTGCCGAGGATACTCTCTTGGCGCCAGAGTTGACCGGGGGCGAGGCGCTGGTCAGCCGCAAGGCAGGCCACCTTCGCAGAGGCGCCGGTGCCGCACGGAGAGCGGTCCCACTCGGCGCCGGGACAGAGCACGAAGCTGCGGCCGTCGGCGTCGCGCGAATGGCCGACGAGCTCAATGTGGTCGATTTCGCCTCCGTCTTCGCCCGCGATGTTCTCGCGACGCAGAGCGGCGCGAACGGCCTTGGTGAAGGCAAGAAGTTCGTCGACTTGAGAGAGCTTGAGCGCGGGACCTTGCTCGGAGATCAGAAAGAACCAGTTGCCGCCCCAGGCGACGTCTCCCGCAACCCGACCGTAGCCTTCGACCTCGACGGTGACCGCAGCGGCGTGACGGTAGGCGGGGACGTTCTCGATAGTGACCCGTCGCAGGTCGTCATGGAGGCGGAAGCCGACGACGCCGGCGGAGGTTTCCAGTTGGTGGTCTCCTGCAGCGATGCGGCCGAGGTGGGCGAGCGCGACAGCGACTCCGATCGTCCCGTGCCCACACATGTTGAGCACGCCCACATCATTGAAGAAGACGACGCCGGACGCATTGGCCGGGTCGACAGGATCGCAGAGGAGCGCGCCGACCATCACGTTGGACCCGCGGGGTTCGTTGACGAGAGCCGAACGGAACCGGTCGTGCTCGTCGCGAAAACGGCGTCGGCGCTCGGCGATGGGGCCGTCGCCTAGATCGGGGCCGCCTGAGACGACGACGCGAGTAGGCTCGCCGCCGGTATGGGTGTCAATGACCTGGATGCGCTGCATCGCTCAGCCGGCTTGGGGGCGCGTTTCGATGCCCTTGCGGATGACGGCGAGGATCTCTTCACGTTCTTGACCCGCGATCGGCAGCCTGGGGGCTCGGGTGGTCTCGGTCCCGTAGCCGCATTCGGCGGCGGCGAGCTTGATGTATTGCACAAGCTTGGGCATCGTGTCGAGGTGCAGCAGCGGCGTATACCAGCGGTAGACCTCGCGCGCCTCTTCCCATTGGCCCGCCATCGCGAGATCCCAGAGCAGGCGGTTCTCGTGGGGGAAGGCGTTGACTAGGCCGGACACCCACCCCTCCGCGCCGAGGAGCAGACTTTCAAGTACGAGATCATCGACGCCGCAAAGCAGCGTGTAGCGGTCGCCGCAGGCGTTGCGCAGGTCGGTGATCCGACGCGGGTCCTCCGACGATTCCTTGATCGCCACGATGGTCTCGACGTCGGCGAGTTCGACGAATTGTTCAGGCTGGATGTCGACTTTATAGGCGACCGGGTTGTTGTAGACCATGATCGGCAAGTCGGTCGCGGCGGCGACGGCGCGGAAGTGCGCGGCTGTCTCCCGTGGATCGGTGGCGTAGACCATCGCCGGCAGGACCATCAGGCCGTCGACGCCGGCTTGGCGAGCTTCGACGGCGAATCGACTCGCTAACCGCGTCGTGTACTCAGCGACGCCGGTGAGCACGGGTACGCGCCCGTCCACTCGGACCACGGTGGCGCGGAGAACCTCCAACTTCTCCTCCCATTCGAGCGAGCAGTTCTCGCCGACCGTTCCGAGCATGATCAACCCGTGGACACCGGCTTCGATCATCTTGTCGACGTGGTCGAGCGTAGCGGCAAGGTCGAGCGATTCATCGGCTCGGAATTGAGTGGTCGCGGCGGGATAAACGCCTGTCCAGGAGGAAGCCATAGCTAAAAAGGTGGCAGACTGCTGCGACGGACGCAACGGACAGGTTGACCGCTCGCTGCCGGCGAGCCTACACTCCCTCCAGGGAGCACGTATGATCCTTCGAGCTTTCGTGCTGGCGGGTCTGACGAGCGCGAGCGTGATCGCTCTCGCTGGGGCGGAGTCGTCTCCCGATTTCCGTACAGAGATCGCGCCGTTGCTTGAGCAGCGCTGCGCGCAGTGTCACGGGGAGAAGCAGCAGCTCTCCGGATTGGATCTCAGTTCGCGCGCGGCCATGATCTCGGGCGGCAAGAAAGGCCCGGCGGTCCTTCCCGGCAACCCCCAACAGAGCCCGCTCTACCGCCACGTGGCCGGGATGGAAGAGCCTGCGATGCCGCTGGGCGGCGCCCTCTCCGCGGAGGAGGTTGCGCTGCTGAGGCGCTGGATCGCCGGCGGCGCCGAGTGGGAAGAAGCCGAAGCAGGGCGATCGGGCGAGAAAGAGACCTGGTGGTCATTTATTCCGCCCAAGCGAACTGAACCGCCCGCCGGCGCCGATCACCCGGTAGACGCCTTCGTTCTGGCCCGACTGCGGGAAGCCGGGCTCAGCCAAGCGCCGCGGGCCGACAAGCCGACCCTGCTGCGGCGGGCTTACCTAGACCTGACCGGCCTGCCTCCCGAGCCAGAAGCTCTGGACCGATTCCTTGCAGACAAGTCCGAGGATGCCTTTGAGAAGGTCGTGGACGAGTTGCTGGGGTCGTCGGCCTATGGAGAGCGTTGGGGACGCCATTGGTTGGACGTAGTTCGCTATGCGGATTCTTCCGGGTACGAGCACGACTACGACTACCCCAACGCCTGGCGGTTTCGAGACTACGTCATCGACTCATTCAACAAGGACAAGCCGTTCGATCGGTTCATTGAGGAGCAGTTGGCCGGAGACGAACTGGCCGACGGGAGCTTCGAGACGCTGGTCGCGACAGGGTTGCACCGGATCGGGCCGCGCGTACTCTACCGGGAAAAAGACAATCCTCAGTATCGCTACGAGTATCTGGACGACATGGTCGCGGTGACCAGCCGAGCGTTCCTGGGCCTCACGGTCGACTGCGCGCGGTGCCATGACCACAAGTTCGACCCCATTCGGCAGATGGACTACTACCGGATGTCGGCGGTGTTCTTCCCGTACATACGCTACGAATTCCCGCTGGTGTCGGACGAAGAGATTGCGCGGCACGAGGCGGCGACGGCCGCGATCGAGAAACGGCTGGCGCCTATCAAGAAGGAGTTGGCGGCCGTCGAATCGCCCTACGTCAAGCTGAAGAAGGCCGAGAAGCTAAAGACGTTTCCGCAGGAAATCCAGGACGCCGTGGCGACGCCCGAAGCGGAGCGAACCCCGGGCCAGCGATTGCTGGCGGCACAGGTCCGTACAGTCGGCGGAGGAGCGATCGACGGACTGCTTAGCGACGAAGATCGATTGCGCATCAAGGCCTTGAGAGCGCAGATCGCCGAGGTCGAACGCGACAGGCCCGCGCCGCTGCCGACGGCCATGGGGATACGCGACGGCGACTATCGCTTCTCGCCTGATGGCCTGGGCGACCAGGTCCAACCGGGTAAGGGCAACCGGGAGGACTTCTCGAACGTGGAAGGCTCGTGGTTGCCGGCGAAGGGATATCGGCCGCCGCAGGCGCACCTGCTGCCGAACGCCGACTATCGAAACAAGGCGGAGGCGGTGGAGCCGGGCTACATCGAGGCTGCGGCTGGCGGACGCGGGTTCGAGCCCGCGCCGCCGACCCACAGGATTTCGACCGGCCGGAGACTCGGGCTCGCGCGGTGGATCGCATCCGAGGAAAACCCCCTCACAGCTCGCGTGGCGGTGAATCGAATCTGGATGCATCACTTTGGCGAGGGCCTTGTGACGACCGCCGGCAATTTCGGACGCCTGGGTACGAAGCCTTCGCACCCCAAGTTGCTCGACTGGCTGGCGACGGAGTTCGTGCGGCAAGGGTGGAGCGTAAAGGCGATGCACCGCTTGCTGATGAGTTCCGCGACGTATCAAGCGGCTTCGACCCACGGCGACGAACAATCTCAGGAAACCGATCCGGACAATCGGCTGCTGTGGCGCTTCAAGCAACGTCGATTGGAAGCCGAGGCGATCCGGGACGCAGCGCTGTTCGCCGCGGGGCGATTGAATCGCCAGGCGGGCGGGCCGGGCTTCTTCCCGACGGTGCCTCAGGAAGTGCGGGACTCGTTCCTGAAGGGCAAGTGGTTGATGGAAGAACCCGAAGACGCTTTGCGACGGCGCAGCGTATACGCTTACGTGAAACGCGGCTTGCGCTACCCGATGTTTGAAGTATTCGACGCGCCCAACGTCAACGTGGTCTGCGAGCGACGGAACACGACGACGGTCCCGACCCAGGCCCTGACCCTGCTCAACAACCGATTCACCCTGGAGCAGGCGCGTGGATTCGCCGAGCGGGTTGCAAGAGAGGCCGACACAGAGAGCGAGCGCATCCGTCGCGTCTACAGGATTGCGCTAGGCCGAATGCCGACTGCATCGGAGATTACGGCGAATCAAGCTTTCCTGGAGCGGCAGACAGCGTATCATCAGGGCGACTCGTCTGCACAGTCGGCCGAGTTGGACGCGCTGACGGATTTGTGCGACGTGATTCTAAACCTCAATGAGTTCGTCTACATCCAATAGCGGACGCATCGTATCGCGGCGGGATTTCCTGTTTCGTGCGGGCGAGGGAATCAGCGGTCTCGCACTCGCTTCCCTGCTCCAGCAAGACGGTCTACTGGCCGCCGATGGACCGTGCGAGACGGACGGACTACGGTCTCCAACGGCCCCTCGCCCGGCACACTTCAAGCCGCGCGCAAAGCGTGTAATCTCGCTGTTCATGAGCGGCGGCGTCAGTCACATCGACAGCTTCGACCACAAGCCGGAGTTGGAGAAGTGGCACGGCAAGCCGTTGACCGGCAAGGGTCGGGTACAGGTTCGACAGGGATTCCCCGGGCCGCTGATGCGCAGTCCATTCGAGTTTCAACGCTACGGGGAGTCCGGCAAAGCGGTCTCAAGCCTCTTTCCGCACGTCGGCTCCATGGCCGACAAGATCGCTTTCGTGCATTCGTGCCAAGGCCGCTCGAACGATCACGTGCTCGCTCACTACGAATGGAATACCGGCTCATTGCTGATGGGTCGTCCAAGCGTGGGGAGTTGGGTAACTTACGGACTCGGATCGGAGAACCAGAGCCTGCCGGGTTTCGTGGTGATCTACGACCATCGCGGCGGCCCGTTCTCAGGTCCGGCCAACTGGAGCAGCGGGTACCTGCCGGCCGCCTACCAAGGGACGGTGTTTCGCGCGAAGGGTGATCCGATCCTGGACTTGCGCCCCCCGGGGGACTTGGTCTCCCCGGAACAGCAGCGAGCGCGCTTGGATCATCTGGCCGCCTTGAACGAGGAGCACGCCGCTCGACATCCGGGATCCACGGAGTTGGCCGCGCGAATCGCGTCCTACGAGCTGGCCTATCGCATGCAGAGTTGCGCGCCGGAGGCCGTGGAACTGGCTCAGGAGACGGAGGCCACAAAGAAGCTTTACGGGCTAGATGAGGCGGTCACGGAACCGTTTGGCAAACAGTGCCTTCTTGCCCGCCGGATGGTGGAGCGCGGAGTGCGTTTCGTGCAGCTCTATTCAGGCGCTCTGAGGCAGCAGAACATCGACACCTGGGACGCGCATTCCAATCTGGTCGAGAACCACACGCTGCATGCCAAGGAAGTCGATCGGCCCATCGCCGGTCTGCTCAAAGATCTGGAGAGCCGGGGGCTGCTCGAAGACACTCTGGTCGTCTTCCACTCGGAGTTCGGGCGCATGCCCATCTCTCAACGGGGCCTCGGACGCGATCACAACCCCCACGCCATGACGATCTGGTTCGCGGGTGCCGGAATTGAAGGCGGGCAGTCGATCGGCGCCACCGACGAGTTCGGCTACAAGGCCGAAGAGCAGATACTGAGCTATCACGACGTACACGCCACCATGCTGCATCTGCTCGGGATGGACCATGAGCGGCTGACGTATTTCTTCAACGGTCGGCACATGCGGCTGACCGACGTCCACGGGGAGCTCATCCCGCAGCTCGTAAGCTAGCCCGGCGGGACGCGGGACCTAGGGCGAATGACGGATAGGACTCTTCCCGAAGCTGCGTCACTCTGGGAGGGTGAGAGTTGGGATCGCGAGTTCCGTTCTATTGTTTTTGACGACGTGCGGCGGAGCTCCGGCGCCGCCCGACCCCGTGGCGGTGTTTGGAAGGCCCACGCTGAGTTCGGACCGAGTTGAGCCGGACGGCGCAGCCACGCATATGGAGTTCATCGAGGAGGGGCGCTGCTTGGCGGGTCGCCTCCATAGCGGAGCACCATTCTTCCACGACCTACAGGCTCGCCCGGACGACACCTTGAGCGATTGCGCGAACGGCACGCCCGTGGTGTCCAGCCACGGCGAGAGGAAGCTGACGCTGGCGCTGGCCGACGGCACGACCCGGGATTTCCAATCCGACCTACCGGTCCGCAACGGCTTCGCGCTGTCTGCAGACGGGAAACTGCTGGCGGCCGCAACGGGAACCCATGAACGCGAGGAGGGGCACCGCACTCGGCTGGAGGTCTGGGATACATCGACGGGAGAAATCGTGTTCGTCGCAGACGAGCCCTTGCTAGGCGTCTGGCGAGTTGCCTTCAGCTCCGACGGACGGGTGCTGGCGGCGGACTCGCAACGCGGCGGAAGAGCAGGGGTTCGCGCTTGGTCGACGGACACGTTCAAGCCGCTGCTGGAGGTCGACGCCGACCCGTCGTACTGGATGCGCGGCGTGGCGCTCTCGCCTGACGGGAAGCAGCTCTATGCGGGCGGCGAAAACGGCGTGCTGCACGTCTACGATCTCGCTTCCGGTGAAGAGATCCGAAGTTACCAGTTTGGGCAATTCATCGAGTCGCTGGCCGCATCCAGCGAACATGTCGCAGTCGCGCTCAAAGATACGACTATCCGGGTATTCGCCCGACCGCTCTAGCGCGCTGAGTTGCCTCTGGCGGCTGATCAGGCGTACTCTAGCGCAACGAGCTGGTTGTCGGCTCGCCGAGGGAGGAAGCCTTGACGCTCATCCGCATCATCGTTTGCCTAGGGGTGGTGGTCGCAGGCGCAAGAGCGCAGGCAATTCACGGCGCCGACGGCGAACGCAATCCGTATCGATCCGAAGAAGACGTCGCATCCGGAGCACGACTCTTTCGCTCGCACTGCTCCGCATGCCACGGGTTAGCCGGCGAAGGCGATCGAGCGCCGAGTTTAGAGACCGGCGCGTTCCGGCACGGTTCCAGCGACGAGGACCTGTTTGCGACGATCTCCAACGGTATTCCGGGAACGGAGATGCCGGGAACCTTCTTTCAGGGCAAGCAGGTTTGGCAGTTGACGGCCTACGTGCGGTCACTGAGCGAAGGGCGTGGAGCGGAGCAGGCGACGGGCGACCCAGCGGCCGGACGAACACTGTTCTTCGGCAAGGGCGGTTGTTCGAGCTGCCACGTCGCCGAGGGGCGGGGTGGTCGAGGGGGACCAGACTTGCACGACGTGGGCGGATCTCGCTCGCTGACGCATTTGCGGGAATCGATGGTCGACCCCGGCGCGAAGGTCCTTCCACGCGACCGCTGGATCCGAGCGACGGGTCACGACGGCGCAGAGTACTCGGGACTGCGGCTCAACGAGGGCACGTTTACGGTGCAGGTGCTGGAGATTGACGGCAATTTGCTTTCGCTCGCCAAGGAAGACCTGGAAAAGTTCGAAGTACGGCGAGACTCGGCGATGCCGTCGTACGGAGACCGGTTGAGCGAAAAAGAGATCGACGACTTGACGGCCTATCTGGCCGGACTGCGCCGCTAAGGAGACGCCGACGATGCGCAATATCTTACTTCTTGGATTCTCGGCGCTCGCCTTGGGATCGCTGCATTTCTCTTCCGCGCAGGTAACGTCGGAGCGGATACTCAACGCCTCCGACGAGCCCGGAAACTGGCTGACCTACAACGGAACTTACGACGGAAATCACTACAGCAAACTCGATCAGATCAGCGCGGACAACGTGGGGGAACTCGAGTTGAAGTGGGCTTATCAGGCGCAGTCGCTCGAAAAATTCGAGTCCACTCCGTTGGTCGTGGACGGCGTCATGTACACCGTCGAGATGCCGAACAACGTCGTGGCCTTGGATGCCGTGAGCGGCCGCCAGTTCTGGAAGTACGAGCACGTGATCGAGAGCTTCAAGAACGCCTGCTGCGGAAGCGTGAACCGCGGACTGGCGATCCTCGGCGAGACGCTCTACATGGGCACGATCGACGGACAACTCGTGGCGCTGGACGCGAAGAGCGGAGCGGTCCGATTTACCAAGCAGCTGGTCGACCCCACGGGAGGCTATTCACTGACGACCGCGCCGTTGGTCGTCAAGGACAAGATTGTGTTGGGCACGGCGGGCGGCGAGTACGGCGTACGAGGTTGGATCGGGGCTTTTGATCCTGAAGACGGGAGCGAGTTGTGGCGCTTCAACACCATTCCCGGCCCCGGCGAGCCTGGACACGAGACGTGGGAGAACGATGCGTGGAAGACAGGCGGCGGCTCCATCTGGCTGACCGGCTCTTACGACGCCGAACTGGACTTGATGTATTGGGGCGTGGGCAACCCGGCGCCGGACTGGAACGCCGACGTTCGCCCCGGAGACAACCTTTACACCGACTCGGTGGTCGCGCTGGATCCGGACGACGGCAAGCTCAAGTGGCACTTCCAATTCACGCCGCATGATCGTTGGGATTGGGACGCGGTGCAGATCCCCGTACTGGTCGATAGGCCGTGGAAGGGAACGATGCGCAAGCTGATGTTGTGGGGGAATCGCAACGGCTTCTTCTATGTTCTCGATCGAACCAACGGCGAGTTCCTCTCCGGGACTCCTTTCGCGAAGGTCACTTGGACGGACGGCTTGGACGAAAACGGTCGCCCAAACTACCTGCCTGAAGCGTTCCCAAGCCGCGAGGGGGTGCGCGTCTGGCCGGGGGTCCAGGGGGCGACTAACTGGTACGCGCCGAGCTACAACCCCGACGTGGATCTATTCTTTTTGGCGGCGTGGGAGTTCGCCACGATCTACCACATGGGCGACGCGACCTACGTGCGGGGCAACCGCTACGCCGGCAGTCTACCGCGCGCGGCCTGGCCGGAGGTGATGCGTGACGACGACCCCGGGCATGGCGCCTTACGCGCACTCAATCCCGATACGGGCGAAACCGTGTGGGAGTTCAAGATGACGGCGATCAGCGACAGCGGATTGCTCTCGACAGCGGGCGGAGTGCTGTTCTCCGGGAGTCTGGAGGGTCATTTCTTGGCTTTCGATCCGGGCTACGGCGAGTTGCTCTGGCGTAAGAACCTGGGCGGGCGCTGTGTCAACTCGCCGATCACCTATCTCGCCGACGAGAAGCAGCTCGTGACTCTGGCGTGCGGGAACTCCCTGTACACATTCGGGCTACGGGAGTAGCCCGGCAGCCTGAGCGCAGCGCCATGCAGACTCAGCCGAAGCCGCCCATCTACTACGGAGAGACGGCTCCGTGCGAGACCGGCGACTACGTGACTTGCTACTGGCACTGGAGAGTTCGAGCCGACATCGGACCGTTTACGCATTCGATCCCTCCAGACGGTTCCATCTCTCTGTGGTTTGTCCACGGGGTCGGATTCGGGGTCATGGGACCCCAGACACAACCGTTGAGCGTTCCGAGCCGCGGAGGAGACCGTTGCTGGGGCGTGCGGTTCTGGCCCGGCGCTGCGGGCTGCGTCCTGCCGTTCGACCCGAAAACGTTGCGCAACCGAATGAGGGTTTCTTCGATTGCAGAAATCGGAGATTGGCTGGAGCCGGTTCGCGACGGGCTCATCGCCGATCCCTCCGAGAGCGATGCGGCGCAATTGTGGGAGCAGGCGTTGGCGGAGCCGCTGTCCAAGAAACAGTCGGTGGATCCCATCGTCGCGGAAGCCTCCACAACGATTCTGCGCTTGGCCGGGAAGCTGACAATCGCCGAGCTTGGGCCGAGTCTCAAGATCTCGGCGCGGCAGTTGCGAAGACGATTCCGGTCGGCGACCGGCTTGAACCCGAAGGAGCTGGCTCGCATTGCGCGGGTCCGGACAAGCCTGATGGACGCTCTCTTTCGGGAGGAGTGGGCGCAATTAGCGGCCGAGCATGGATTCGCGGATCAGGCGCACTTGATCCGCGAATACCAGCGTGCGTTGGGAGATCCTCCACAGCAGGCCATGAGGCGACTGCGAGCGATCCGACACGGGGCTCTGACGGCCAATCAAGGATGACCGTTTCCTACAATCCTTGCGCGCGTTTCCTCTCTAGACTCGAATCATGAACTGCACAAAGGCACTGATACTTCTCGCACTATTTGCGCCGGCTTCCGCTCTGGCGGATCACCACCAGCAGGATGGTTCCAATCCAATGGAGGCCATTGCCTGGTTAATCGGCGAGTGGAAAGGCGAGGGCTGGACGATGACCGGCCCAGGACAGAGGAGCGAGTTTCAAGGCACGGAATCGGTGGAGAGCCGACTGGGAGGGACCGTCCTCGTCATCGAAGGTCGGCACTATGAGAAGAATGACTCGGAGCACCCGGTGCACAACGCCCTAGCGGTGGTCTCTTATGACGCGCGAAAAAGTGTCTATCGCTTCCAGGCGCACGCCGTA
>Ga0209578_10000969_pt1 | contig 29015 bp, 31 predicted proteins | sample tdAd472_FD_187127 | JGI IMG/M metagenome (GOLD analysis project Ga0209578, IMG submission 187127) | Marine sediment microbial communities from the Atlantic coast under amendment with organic carbon and nitrate - tdAd47.2 (SPAdes)... | ecosystem: Environmental > Aquatic > Marine > Coastal >...
ATCAAGCCGTCTCGGGTAAACGATAGCAGATACCGGTTGCGCATCTCCCGGTCGAAATAAAGATTAAGACCGTCAAGAGCGTTCGATGGTCTGGCCCAAAATAGCGATATTGTTGCCAAAGCAAGGCGCAACGCCAGCAATGCTTTGTCCTGTCCTGCCTTACCTCCGAAACCCTCTATTTTAACGCTGCAAACATACGGGCAGTCACCGATGGCCTTCAATATGTCGTGTTCGTTATGGCTATCGACAGAGGACTGTCGGTCTCTCAATTTGTTACCTTGCCATGTGCGCATGATCCGACGTTTTGTAATCTTTGAAATCGGTCCATCGGCGATTTGATGGTCAAACCGCTCAATACGGCCATTAGATGCAACACGCGCCCAACAGCCATCTGAGGCCTTGCGGTCAAGCCAAATCAGCCGAGGTTCGAAACGGACGGGACCGATCTCAAACGGAGCGACATCTTCATAGGTAAAAAGTGTGCAGCCAAAGGCATACTCCTGCCCGCCATTGTTCAATACCCAATCGATATTCTTAGAAACGGTTGCCTCGACGTCTGTGAGTACCGATTGCGCATTGTGGCTGAGGTCGGCATCAAGTTCGATCTTGGCAAGAGCGGGCCCAAAGGCCCGCCGAACGATCTCTCTGTATTCATCGGCAGTGAGTTGGCTTTTTAGCGAGGAGCTGTTGCGCATTGCGCGAGCAATATCTGCGATAAACTGATCAAGTTTTTTTGAGATGTTTATAAACAGCCCGTTTCCTGCCCCAAGCTGCCGAGGTAACGGGAAGTCGTCATCCTCATCCCTATACGGTTGCGGCAGTTTCTGAATCCGGGAGAGTTCAGAAATGATCTCAACGAATTTTTCTCGGATGTCTGACATAACGCGCTCTGGCAGTTAAATTAATTGGTCCAATTCTGGAGAACTGGATTTTGAAAATACAATGCCAACGGCCTCTCACATTCTACCCCTTTTGACGCCGCAGAGAAGATTTTAAAGGGATGTGTATATTGCAATTATAGAGGGTTTTTTGTTGGCCGTCAGTGTTTGTTCTGGACACTTTTTCGTCCCCCCTACTCAAACCTCCCGCCCCGTCCCGCGCCGTCTGAAAACTTGGCGGCGCCGGCTTTGCCTTCCGCTTCAACTATGGAGGCACTGCGGGCGAACTCGCGGTTGAGCGCTTCTTCCAGTTCCAGGCCCTGTTGTTCGTAGGCCGAGGCGCGGTCGCTGTTCATGCAGGCTTGCGGGAAGGCGGCAATCTGTTCGGCCAGTTCGATGGTGGCGTTCAGTGCTTGGCCTTTTTCGACGACCCGGTTGGCGAGGCCCATTTGTAAGGCTTCTTCCGCGCCGACGGGCCGTCCGGTCAAGATCATATCCAAGGCCCGGCCCATGCCGACGATGCGCGGTAGGCGCACCGTGCCGCCGTCGATCAGCGGCACCCCCCAACGGCGGCAGAACACGCCGAAGGTGGCGTCTTCTTCCGCCACCCGTAAATCGCAACAGAGCGCCAGTTCCAGCCCGCCCGCCACGGCGTAGCCGCTAATCGCACCGATCACCGGTTTACTGAATTGCATGCGACTGATGCCCATGGGGGCGTCGCCGTCGGGGGCTAAGCGATTGCGCCGGGTGTCGTCGCCAAAGGCTTTCAAGTCGGCCCCGGCGCAGAAGGTGCCGCCGTGGCCGAACAGGACGGCGACGCGGGCCGTTTCGTCGGCTTCGAAGGCCCGGAAGGCCGCGGCCAGTTTTTCCGCCGTCGGCCGGTCGACGGCGTTGCGCGCCTCGGGCCGATTAATACCGATGAGAGTGATGGGGCCACGGGGTTCGCTGGTGACGGACATTTTCGGCCTCCTCCATCTTGACTCGTTTGGGTGTTGGTTTCATTATCTACCGAACGGTCGATAAAATCAAACGGGGAAAAGGATCGCTATGGCGAGACCGGCGAAAAAGGCGGACGGCCCGGACACCAAGGAGCGGGTGCTTGCGGTGGCGGAAAAGTTGTTCGCCGAAAAAGGATTCCACGGCGCGAGCCTGCGCGATATCGGCGGCGAAGTGGGGATCGCCAATGCGTCGCTGCTCTATCATTTTCCTTCCAAGGGAAAGCTCTACGTGGCGGTGCTCGACCGTATCACCGAAAGCTTGAGCACAGTGGCCGGGCAAGTGGAACGGGCCGAAATGGACGACGTGGCGCGTTTCGAGCTGTTCTACAACGCCTTTTACGATTGGGGGATGGCGCACGCCGACTATCTGCGCATCGTCATGCGCGAGATGATGGACAACAAGGACCGGGTCGACCGGATCGAGAAATGGCACCTTACCGGGGTGATGGGCCGGATGACCAAGGTGATCGCCGACGGTCAGGCCAGAGGCACCTTCCGCGCCTGCGACCCGGAGTTGTTTCTCTATCAAGTGTTGGGCTCGGTCACCTATTTCCAGTTGGGCCTGCCGACGCTGGGGCGGGTGATGGACTGGGACCGGGCGGCGGCGGAGAAAACCTTTCGCCGGCAGGCGCTGGAGCATTTGAGCCGGGCGCTGGTCAAGAAAAGTGCGCTCAAAAAGGCGCAGAAGAAATCCAAATAGGTTGCGCCCGTTTGCGCGGGCAAAGGCTGGGAGGCCGATCATATGTCTTACGAAGCGATCACTTTTAACGTCGCCAACGGCGTCGCCGAAATTACGCTCAACGACCCGGATACCTTAAACGCCTTGTCGAGCCGCATGCTCGACGAGTTGCGCCTCGCCTTCGATACGGTGGCGCGCGACGAGGCGATCCGCGCCGTGCTGTTGACCGGGGCCGGGCGGGCTTTTTCCAGCGGGGCCAACTTGGCTGAGGACGGTGGCGACCCCAACGACATCGACGTCAAAGGGGTGCTGGAAGAGCGATACAATCCGTTGGTCCGCGACATGCGCGATCTGGAAAAGCCCATCGTCGGCGCGGTGCCGGGCATTGCCGCCGGGGCGGGCATGGGCGTCGCGCTGTCCTGCGATATTGTGCTGGCCGCCGAGTCGGCGCAGTTCATCCAGTTGTTCACCCGCATCGGCGTGATGCCGGATGCGGGCTGTACCTGGCTGTTGCCGCAACGCGTCGGGCTGGCCCGCGCCAAGGCCATGGCCTTGCTGACCGATCCGGTCGACGGCAAGACCGCCGAGGCCTGGGGGATGGTTTGGCAATGCCTGCCCGATGATGCGTTGATCGACGAGGCGCGCAAAATGGCCGCCGGACTGGCGACCCGGGCGACGATGGCGCTGGGCAAGACCAAGCGGGCGATCGATGCGGCGGCGACCAACAGTCTCGACGTGCAGCTCGATTTGGAAGCCGAGTGGCAGGGCGAGTTGGGCAAGAGTTATGACTTCAAGGAAGGGGTCATGGCGTTTCTCGAAAAGCGCCCCGCCAAGTTCGAAGGGAAATAGCCCATGAGCGAGACGACCGATACGATCCGCATCGGCTGTTCGTCGGGGTTTTGGGGCGACAGTCAATTGGCCGCGCCGCAACTGATCCATCAGGGTAACATCGACTTCCTGATCGCCGACTATTTGGCCGAGATTACCCTGTCGATCATGGCGCGGATGCGTGCCAAGTCGCCCGATCAGGGCTATGCGGTGGACTTCGTCACCGCCGTCATGGCCCCGCTGGCCGCAGAGATTAAAAAACGCGGCATTCGCGTGGTGACCAACGCGGGCGGGATGAACCCCAAAGCCTGCGCCGCCGCCGTCCGTCAAGTCGCCGAAAAAGCCGGGGTCGAGTTCAAGGTCGCGGTGGTCGAAGGCGACGACCTGTTGGGCGAGGCCGAGGCCTTGCGCCCCGAGGCGATCGAGATGGGCAGCGGCAAGCCGATGCCGGACAAGATGGTCAGCCTCAACGCCTACCTGGGCGCCAAGCCGATCAAGGCAGCGCTCGACGCCGGGGCCGAGGTGGTGATTACCGGGCGTTGCACCGACAGCGCCTTGGCGCTGGGTCCGTTGATGCACGCATTCGGGTGGGCGGAAGACGACTACGACAAGTTGGCGCAAGGCTCGCTGGCCGGACACTTGCTGGAATGCGGCGCACAGGCGACCGGCGGCTTGTTTACCGATTGGCAGAGGGTGCCCGATTGGGAAGTGATCGGCTATCCCATCGCCGAGTGCCGGGCCGACGGGGTGTTTTCGATCACCAAGCCGGTCGATACCGGCGGATTGGTGACGCCGGCCACGGTGGCCGAACAGGTGGTCTACGAAATCGGCGATCCGGGGTCCTATCTGCTGGCCGACGTGGTCTGCGACTTTACCCATGTGAGCCTGGAGCCCGACGGGCTGGAGCGGGTACGGGTCAGCGGGGCGAAAGGCCGCGCGCCGACCGGGACGTATAAAGTGAGCGGCACCTACGCCGACGGGTTCCGCTGCGTGCTGACCGTCATGCTGGGCGGGATCGACGCCGACAAAAAAGCTTACCGGGTCGCCAGGGCGCTGATCGCCCGGACGTCGGCGATGTTTAAGCAGCTCGATATGCCGCCTTACAGCGAAACCAGCATCGAAGTGATCGGTGCGGAGGATACCTATGGGGACCACGCCCGCAAGCCCGCGTCGCGCGACGTGGTGCTCAAGGTGGCGGTGCGCCACCCGATGAAAGACGCGCTCGACATCTTTTCGCGTGAAGTGACTTCTGCGGGGACCTCCATGGCGCCGGGGCTGACCGGCCTGTTCGGCGGGCGGCCCAAAGTGACCCCGGTGGTGCGGCATTTCCCGTTCCTGATCGATAAGGACAAGGTGCCGGTTTCTTTCGAGGTGGACGGAAAATCCGAGCCGGTCGATTGCACGCCAACCGGTGGGGGTGACGCCACGCCCGCTTTTTCGGTGTCGAGCAAAACCTACATGCCCTCGGGCGATACGGTTGAGGTGCCGTTGATCCGTTTGGCCCATGGGCGCAGCGGCGACAAGGGCAACGACGCCAACATCGGCATCATCGCCCGCAACCCGGCCTATCTGCCCTTGCTGCGCGGCGCGCTGACGGCGGAGGCGGTCGAGCGCTATTTCGCCCACATTCTGGAAGGCGGGGTAACGCGCTTCGAATGGCCGGGCATTCATGCGCTCAATTTCGTTTTGCACGACGTGCTGGGCGGCGGTGGCGTGGCCTCGTTGCGCTACGACCCGCAAGGCAAGGCCTTCGCCCAGATGCTGCTCGACTTTCCGATCAAGGTCCCGGCGGCCTGGCTCGAAAAAGGCGGGCCTTTGGAAGAGGGGAGATAACCATGGGGAAAATCACCAAAGTCCTGATCGCCAACCGGGGTGAGATTGCCCTGCGGATTATTCGGACGCTTGATGGGTTAAATATCGCCTCGGTCGCCGTCTATCACGCGCTCGACGCCGACGCGCCCCATGTGGCGGCGGCAGGCGAGGCGGTGGAGATCATCGGCGACACGCCGGTCGGGGCCTATCTCGATAGCACGCAGATATTGCGGATCGCCTGGGAAACCGGAGCCGACGCCATTCACCCCGGATACGGGTTCCTATCGGAAAACGCCGAATTCGCCGAAGCGGCGGAAGCCGCCGGGGTGACCTTCATCGGGCCCAAGGCCGAGACCATCCGGCTGATGGGCGACAAGATCGCCTCGCGGGAGTTCGTCGAGCAAAACGGTTATCCCATCGCCCCGTCGGTCACTCTGGGCGACGACAAAGAGGCGTTCAAGCAAGCGGCCAAAAAGATCGGGTTTCCGTTGTTGCTCAAGGCCTCGGCTGGCGGCGGCGGCAAGGGCATGCAGATCGTCGAGGCGGCGAAAGATCTGGACGGCAAGATCGCCCTGGCGGCGAGCGAGGCCGAACGGGCCTTCGGCGACGGCACCCTTTATGCCGAGAAGCTCATCGAGCGGCCGCGTCATATCGAGGTGCAGGTGCTGGGCGACGGCAAGGGCGGGGTTATTCACCTGGGCGAGCGGGAATGTTCGATCCAACGGCGCTTTCAAAAAGTGATCGAAGAAGCCTCCGCGCCGGGGCTCGAAGATGGTTTGAGGAAACGCATCCATGAAACCGCCGTGGGGATCGCCAAGGCGGCCAAGTACCGTAATGCCGGGACGGTCGAATTTATCCTCGGGGCCGACGGCGAATTTTATTTCCTTGAGATGAACACCCGGCTTCAGGTGGAGCATCCGGTGACCGAGGAAATCACCGGGCTCGATCTGGTGGCCGAGCAGATCGTCCTGGCCGAAACCGGCAAGCTTGCCCACAAGCAAAAAGATATCGCCTTTAGGGGCCATGCCATCGAGGCGCGGCTCTACGCGGAAGACGCCGATAACGGCTTTCTCCCCGCCACCGGCCCGTTGTTGGCGTTTAAAGCCCCCGAAGGAGAAGGCCTGCGGTTCGACGGTGGGGTCGAGGAAGGCCAGGAGGTCTCGTCCGCCTTCGATCCAATGTTGGCCAAGCTGACCGCCTTTGGCGACGACCGGTCCCAGGCCATCGAGCGGTTGATTGAAGCGTTGAAACAGACGGTTTGCTTGGGCGTTGCGACCAATGTGGATTTTCTGTCCCGCGTCGCGGCGCATCCGGCGTTTCGGGCCGGGGGGTACGATACCGGGTTTATCGCCGCCCATGCCGATGAATTGCAGCCGGAACCCATCGGCGAGGACGTTCTTGAAATCCTCCTGACGGCGGCGCAGTTGAGCGGCAAAGGGCCCATCGCCCCGCCGCTCGCCGCCCCCGAACCCTACGCCTCCATCGGCGAGTGGAGAAACTGACCATGAACCGGATCTTTGAAATCGGCGGCGAACGCCACGAAATTTCGCCTTATGGAAACAGTGAGTTATTGCCGATGGACGACGGCCCAAGCTGGCTGCTCCACGGCGGTTCCAGTCACCGTATTTGGATGGCCCGCGACGGCGACCGCATCTTCGTGCGCATGAATGGGCGGACCTACGAGATCGAAGAAATCGATCCGCGCAGCACGGCCAAAGACGGCGCGGCGGCCGACGACACCGCCAAGGCCCCGATGCCGGGCACGGTGATTTCCGTCGAGGTGAAAGCGGGCCAAACGGTGCGCGACGGAGAGGTGTTGATGACCATCGAGTCGATGAAATTGCAAACCCAGATCACCGCCTGGCGCGACGGCGAGGTCGAGGCGGTGCATCTTGCACCCGGCGACGAGTTCGACCGGGGCGCGCCGCTGGTCGGCTTGAAAGGGGAGGAGGGCTAAAATGGAACGCATCCGCTCCCATATCGATACCAAGGGCAAGACGTTTAAAGACTACGCCGCCCACAACGCGCAGGTGCTGGGCGAGTTCCACGAAAAGCAACGGGCGTCGCGGTTCGAACGGCCGCAGCGCGATCTGGACCGGCTGGCCAAGCAGAACAAACTGTTCGTCCGCGACCGCCTGGACCTGCTGCTCGATCCGGGCACGCCGTTCCTCGAATTGTCGTCATTGGCCGCCAATCAGGCCTACGACGGCGAGGTGCCGGGTGCCGCCATGGTCAACGGCATCGGCATCGTCTCGGGCCGCGAGGTTCTGGTTATGGCGTCGGACAGTTCGGTCAAAGGCGGCGCGCTTTATCCGCTGTCGGTCGCCAAGTCGGTGCGGGCGCTCGATATCGCCATTGAAAACCGCCTGCCGGTGGTCCACCTGACCGACAGCGCCGGGGCCTTTTTGCCCATGCAGTCGGAGATTTTCCCCGACAAGTACGACGGCGGGCGGGTGTTCCGCAATCAGGCGATGCTTTCCAAAATGGGCGTGCCGCAGGTGGCCGTCGTTTTGGGTCACGGCACGGCGGGCGGGGCCTATATCCCGGCGCTGTCCGACTACGCGGTGATCGTGCGCGGCACCGGCGGTATCTTTTTGGGCGGGCCTCCCTTGGTTAAGGCGGCGACGGGCGAAGAGGTTACCGCCGACGAATTGGGCGGCTGCGATGTGCATACCCAAATCAGCGGCACGGCGGATTACCCGGCTGAGAGCGAGGCCGACGGCATCCGCCAAGCCCGCGAGATCGTCGCGCTGTTTCCCAAAGCGGAAAAGTCGGTGATCGACTGGGAGGAACCGGAAGAACCGTTCTACGACCCGAAAGAGCTTTACGGGATCATTCCCGACGACATCAAAAAGCAATTCGATATGCGCGAGGTCATCGCCCGCATGGTCGACGGCTCGCGCTTCCACGAATACCAACCGGCTTACGGCACGACGTTGGTCTGCGGCTATGCCCGCATCTGGGGCTACAAGGTCGGCATCCTCGGCAACAACGGCGTGCTGTTCAACGACAGCGCCAAGAAGGCCGCCCACTTCATGCAGCTCTGCGACCGCGACCGGGTACCGTTGGTTTTCTTGCAAAACATCACCGGTTTCATGATCGGCAAGGACTATGAGCGCGAAGGCATCACCAAGGACGGGGCCAAGATGATCATGGTCCAGGCGGGCGTCGACGTGCCCAAGTTCACCGTGCTGGTCAACGGCTCCTTCGGGGCGGGCAACTACGGCATGGCGGGCCGCGCCTGGGACCCGCGGTTCCTGTTCACCTGGCCCAACTCGCAAATTTCGGTGATGGGGGCCGAGCAGGCGGCCAAGACGCTGACCATGCTCAAGGTTCAGCAGTTGGCCAAGCAGGGCAAGCAGTTGAGCCCGGAAGAAATCGCCGCCATCCAGACGCCGATCTACGAAGAATACAGCCGCCAGAGCAGCGCTTATTACGCCACGTCCGAGTTGTGGGACGACGGGATCATAGATCCGGTCGATACCCGCAACGCGCTGGGCATTTCCATTTCCGCCAGCCTGAACGCGCCGATAGAGCGCCGGCCCGGCGGGATTATGAGGTTTTAGACAATGAAGCTCCAACAAAACATACCGTCGCGCCCGCGAACGCGGGTGCCCACGACTCGAATGACGAAGCGCAGGAAATGGGAAAAGGCGTGGATACCCGCATGCGCGGGCATGACGTTCTAGATAGGAGAAAGATATAATGACCATGCTAGAAGGTGCTTTAGGAGCGCTCCCCACTTATGAATTAACGCCCGAATACCGCGAGGTTTTGGACGCTTCCGACCGCTTCGCCCGCGAGCAGCTTTATCCGTTGCAGCAGAAGATGGACGACGAGGAGTGGTGGCCCGAGGACGTGTTCAAAAAGATGGCCGAGGTCGGCTATATGGGCGTCACCGTGCCCGAGGAATACGGCGGGGCGGGCATGGACTATTTCGCCAGCGCGCTGATCCTCCAGTCGGTCAGCAAATGGAACCCGGCGGTGGGTTTGAGCTACGGCGCGCACGATAACCTCTGCGTCAACAACATTCTGCGCAACGCCAGCGAAGAGATGCGCCGCAAATATCTCCCCGGTTTGTGCGACGGCACGCTGACCGGCGCGTTGGGCCTCACCGAGCCGGGAGCGGGGTCCGATGCGCTCGGTTCCATGCGAACCATGGCCAAGCGCGACGGCGATCATTACGTGCTGAACGGCTCGAAGATTTTCATCACCAACGGCCCGGTCGCCGATGTGTTGCTGGTCTACGCCAAGACCGCGCCGGAGCTTGGCCCCAAAGGCATTTCGGCCTTCATCGTCGAGAAGGACTTCCCCGGTTTTTCGGTGGCTCAAAAGCTGATCAAGATGGGCTACCGCGGCAGCCCGACCGGCGAGCTGGTGTTCGATAACTGCCGGGTGCCGGTGGAAAACCGGGTCGGCGAGGAAAACAAGGGTGTGGCCGTGGTGATGTCGGGCCTCGATCTGGAGCGCACCATCTATGCGGTCAGTTCGGTCGGCATGGCCGAGCGGGCCTTAGAACTGGCTGTGGACTACGCCAAGACCCGTCAACAGTTCGGCAAACCCATCGCGGCCTTCCAGATGATCCAGGCCAAGCTGGCCGAGATGTACATGACGCTCGAAGCCATGCGCGCCTACGCCTACCGGGTGGCCGCGGCCTGCAACGACCTGGAGCAAGGCGGCGGCGGTCGCGGCGAGATTCACAAGCTCTCGGCGGCGGCGATCCTGTTCTGCGCCGAAGGAGCCAAGAAAATCATCGACGACGCGGTGCAAATCCACGGCGGCGCCGGCTTCATGTGGGAGAGCGAAGTCAACCGCCTCTACCGCGCCGCCAAACTCGCCGAAATCGGCGCGGGGACCAATGAGGTGCGGAAAATTATTATTGCGGAGGAGTTGCTGCGGGGGTGAGGGTGGATTTGCAAAGACAAATACATGAGACTGAAGAATTTATCCGCTGGCTGGATGCCAAAATTGACGGGTTAGAAATCCCCGGAACCAAGCAAGCAAAAATGGCGGGTTGTTGCCTTGATGTGGCCCTAGAGCATCAGAAGGCGGTCGTTGTGTTGGCTGGAAAGAAAATTTACAGCTCTGTTCTTGCGCTTTTAAGGCCACTAAATGAAGCATATGTCAGAGGTGCTTGGCTTCACAGATGCGCTTCAGACCAGGATATTGACAGATACGAAAAGGGAAAACGAAAACCCTCAGAGTTCGGTTTTTATCTAGATGCTTTGGAGCAGACGCAGGTTTTTAAGGGAGGGACCCTTTCAAAGGCGAAAGAAGCAAACTGGAAAACGCTAAACGATTTTACTCATTCGGGTATAGGGCAGGTATCAAGGCGTTTCAAGGAAGATTCCATTCAACCCAATTATTCTGAGACAGAGATTTCTTATGCGCTAGATTTTGCAAATGCTTATGGGGCGTTGGCTGCGATAGAGATTTGCTGCTTAGCAAATAATGCGACATTGGCTGAAGATGTGCTGAAAAACGCCATGCAACTTATCAATCAGTCCGATGGTTGAGATTAAAAGAACTCTCTTCTATTGATCTCCCTGGTATGTACATTATATTGTACATATATTGTCTAGCTGGAGTCTCCCATGGAAGCCATCACATACACTGAGTTTCGCAAGTCTCTGAAGGGCTGTATGGATGATGTGCAGACTTCGCACGCGCCTTTGCTGATCACCCGGCAGAAGGGCGGCGATGCGGTGTTGGTGTCGCGTGAGGAGTACGAGTCTCTGCAAGAAACCCTGCATCTGCTGAGCTCGCCCAACAACGCGGCGCGGTTGCTGGCGTCTATCGAACAGGCCAATGCCGGTCAACTTACCGAACGGGCGTTGGCCGATGAAGATAGTTTGGACTGATCTTGCTTGGGAGGATTACCTCCACTGGCAGCAAGCCGACCGGGACGTTCTCAAAAAAATCAATGCGCTGATTAAGGAAATCAGGCGCTCCCCGTTCAAGGGGATCGGCAAGCCCGAACCGTTGAAAGGCAACCTCAAGGGCTGGTGGTCGCGGCGGATCACCGGTCAGCACCGCCTCGTGTACCGCATCCAGGGGAAAGGCGACGGTCAGCAAATTGAAATCGTTCAGTGCCGGTTTCATTACTGACGAGGTGCGACTGTACCCCCTCCGGCTCCCCCTAGAAGGGGGAGGGGGCGATTCTTGACTTTTTGGACAAAATAGGATATAAGTCCTTTTCTGGCTTCAGGCCATCGCCACGGCGCCAGCCCATTGGTTTCATTGGCTTTTCAGTCAAAATGATAAATTTTGATAAGGATTTTCCCGGCTTTGGGCGCTTATCGTTTTGTTTCAATGGCTTAGGCGGTTTCGCCTGGTGGTTTTTGTGCCTTTAGCGGCGGTTTTCGGTGTCTTTTTGGGCGTTTTTGATAGCTTTTTGGGTGAAAATCTTTTTGGCCTATGTGATTGCCCGGCCTAGAAGGAGGGAAGGTTAGGAGGGGTATCGGGTTTGAGCTGTTGCCCTGGCTTGCCTCCCGGTGGCATGGTTCCTACATATTCCGTGGGGTTGGTCCCGCTCATATTTTTTCCATTGTCCGAAGGAGTTCATTGCACATGACCACCGAGTCGTCTTACGAGCCGCCGAAGGTTTGGAAATGGGATAAGGAAAGCGGGGGGCAGTTCGCCAACATCAACCGCCCGATTGCCGGGGCGACCCATGAGAAAGCGCTTCCGGTCGGCAAACACCCGTTGCAGCTCTATTCGCTGGCGACGCCCAACGGGGTGAAGGCCACCGTGATGCTGGAAGAGTTGCTGGCGGCCGGCCATAAAGGAGCCGAGTACGACGCTTGGCTGATCAGGATCGGCGAAGGCGAACAGTTCGGCAGCGGGTTCGTCGAGATCAACCCCAACTCCAAGATTCCGGCGCTGATGGATCACAGCACCACGCCGCCGACCCGGGTGTTCGAGTCCGGCTCGATTTTGCTCTACTTGGCCGAGAAGTTCGGGGCTTTCCTGCCCACCGATCCGGCTAAACGGACGGAATGCCTGTCCTGGCTGTTTTGGCAGATGGGGGCTTCGCCCTATCTCGGCGGCGGGTTCGGGCATTTCTACAAGTATGCGCCGGTCAAGATCGAATACTGCATCGACCGCTTCACCATGGAGGTCAAACGCCAGCTCGACGTGCTCGACCGGCAGTTGGCCGACAACCGGTTTATCAGCGGCGAAGACTACACTATCGCCGACATCGCCATTTGGCCCTGGTACGGGCAATTGGCCTTGAACATCGTTTACGAAGCGGCTGAATTTCTTGAGACCAAGTCCTACAAAAACGTCATGCGCTGGGCCGAGGAGATCGGCGCGCGGGAGGCGGTTCAACGGGGGCAGATGGTCAACAAAACCATGGGCAAACCGGAGCGCCAATTGCGCGAGCGCCACGACGCCGACGACTTCAACACCAAAACCCAGGACAAGCTCGAGGCGGAAGAGGGCGGGTGATCGGGTTACCCTTCGGCGATGTCTTCGCGCCAGAGCTCGGGTTTTTCTTTAATGAATTTGCCCATCAAGGCTTTGCATTGGGCGTCGTCGAGCAAAACAACCTCGACACCGCGCTCTTTTAAAAACTCGATGTTGCCGTCGAAGTTTTCCTTTTCGCCGACCACGACTTTTTCGATGCCGAACTGGACGATGGTTCCGGCGCACATCATGCAGGGGCTCAAGGTGGTGTAAAGCGTCGTGCCCCGGTAGTTGCCCCGGCGTCCGGCTTTTTGCAGGCAATCCATTTCGCCGTGCAAAATCGGGTTGCCAGCCTGGACGCGCTGATTGTGACCGGCGGCGAGAACCTTGCCCGTCGCCGTTTCAACCAGCACGGCCCCAATGGGCAGACCGCCTTCTTCGTAACTTTTCAGGGCCTGTTCGTAGGCGGTTTGCATGTGGGTGATATGGTCGTTTTCGTTCATGACGCGCCTTCGGTGATAAGAGTTCGCCGCCAGTCTAATACTTTTTCTATCTTGGGTTACAGGAGCATTCTTACACCGCGTGGCGGGTGATGACTTTTCTCGGATTTTTCCAGTCGGCGGCGGTGGCGACGGCCTTGCTGGCGCAGTGGGGGCACTGAATCTGGGCGCCGATTTCCGGGACCGGCATATGGGGGCCGAAGCGCTTGATCAGCATGTCCAGCTCGAGGGTCTGATGATGGGAACAGCGTTGGCACCAAGCGCGCACATTCAGCCCCTTGGCCTGCAGGTCGGCGAGGCTGTCTCGGCGGGCGGCGCTGTCGAGCCGCTTGAGCATGGCGTTTTTGATGCGTCCCATGATAAGAACATATCATGAACATTTTTAATGGGCCAGCGGGAAACGCTCTAAGATCGTTTCTTTTGCAACGGTTGATGAGAGTTATGCCTGCTACATGATAAAATCCTAATACTCATCTCCAGGCACCCGGAGCGTATAAAAAGTTGCGGGCGATACAGGGAGAAAGACCAATGACGATTTTGAAAAACGCCGCCGCGGCGATTGCGGTTGCTGTGGCTTTTGTTGTGTCGGTGGGGGCGGTTGCAACCACCCCGGCGGCCTTCGCCGAAGAAGCTCATGTTGAATACGCCGTTGCTCGCGGCGGTCTGCTTTATGACCGTTGGCTCAAAGTGACGGAAGGGTACGAGCTGCCGCGCGATACCCATCCCAAATACCCGAGCGACGGCAAGCTTTCCAAGAAATCCACCTGGCTCTGCTGGTCCTGTCATGGCTGGGACTACAAAGGCAAGGACGGTGCGACCGAGGCCGCCCATGGCAGCATTCTCGGCGCCAAGGGAAAACCGGCGGCGGAAATTATCGCCATCCTGAAAGACGGCAATCACGGCTTCAAAGACGGTATGTTGAGCGAGCGGGACTTCAACGACATGGCGCACTTCGTCTCCAGCGGCGTAATCGATATGGATCCGTATATCGACCGCCAGAGCGGCAAGTCGAAGGGCGACGTTGCAAAAGGACGGGCCTACTACGACACCATCTGCACCCGTTGCCACGGCATGGACGGCAAAAAGGAGGCGACGCTCGGCTCGCGGGCCAAGGAAAACCCCTGGCAGGTGTTTCATAAAATCCGCAACGGCCAGCCGATGAAGGAAATGCCGGCGCTGTTTGCGCTCGATCCGCAAATTTCAGCCGATATCCTGGCCTACGCCCAGCAATTGCCGGATTAATCATCGGCAGTCAGACGATCGGCGCCGCCAAGCCTTGATCCTGCGCAAGGCTTGGCGGTTTCCGTCCGTGCATAGTAGGCTCACCTGACATTGATAAAAACAGACGCCGAAGAAGCATGGACACAACCTTTTCCCGCCGCGACCTCTTTCCCCATCTCGAGCCCTATGAAACCGGCATGTTGGCCGTCGGCGGCGGTCACCGGCTCTATTGGGAGCAGTCGGGCAACCGCTGGGGCACGCCGGTGGTGTTTCTGCACGGCGGGCCGGGGGCGGGCGCTCAGGCCATGCACCGCCGGTTCTTCGATCCCAAGAGTTACCGCATCGTCATTTTCGATCAGCGCGGTTGCGGACGCTCGCAGCCGATCGGCGATCTGACCGACAATACGACCCAACATCTGGTTGCCGATATGGAGCGCCTGCGCGAGCATCTCGGCATTGAGCGCTGGATCGTCTTCGGCGGTTCCTGGGGATCGACGCTTGCCCTGGCCTACGGCATCACCCACCCAGAGCGCTGCGCCGGGTTTATTCTGCGCGGCATTTTTTTGGGCCGTTCGCACGAGGTCAATTGGTTCATCGACGGCATCAAAGCGGTCTATCCGGAGCCCTGGCGGGCCTTGGTCGAATGCCTGCCGCCGGAGGAACGGGGCGACGTGCTGGCCGGTTATTACCGTCGGCTCTGCGACGACGACCCCGCAGTGCATGGCCCTGCCGCGGCGGTCTGGTGCCGGTTCGAATCCGCTTGTTCGCATTTGCTGCCGAGGAACGTCGGCAACGTGGCGCTCGGCGCGTCGAAGGAGCAGATGGCCCTGGCGCGGCTCGAAGCGCATTACCTGACCCACCGGGTTTTCCTGCCGGAAGACAAGGTTTTGTCCGAGATCGAGAAACTGCGGGACATCCCCGGCGTCATCGTCCAGGGGCGCTACGACATGGTCTGCCCCATCGTCACCGCCGACGAGGTGGCGCGCGCCTGGCCCGAAGCCGAATACATCGTGGTGCCCGATGCCGGACACTCGGCCATGGAGCCCGGCGTGCGGGCGGCCCTGGTTGGCGCAACCGAGCGTTTCAAACGCTTGGGCTAAAAAATAAGCAATTTCCGCATTTTTGTTTGATTTGGCAGAACGCGTTACGTATCGTTAACCGATAGTTGTGGGATGATTCGATCCGTGGTCGCGGGGCAGCCGCCCGGCGATTGTTTATTTAGGGGGACCGATAGTTGAGGAAGACGCTCATCGCTCTTGGGCTTGCCGTGGGGACGGCAACGGCCTTGGCTGCACCGGCGGCGCAGGCGGAAGACCCGGCGCTTTATAAATTCGGCGTCGGTGCCTTCGATGTTAACAAACGGGACAACACGGCGGTTGAGTTCAGGCTCGAATACCAAGGCGAAGCCTTTTGGGAGCAATTGAAACCCATCGCCGGCATTTCCGGCACAACGGACGGCGGCGCCTATGTCTTCGCGGGCTTGGCCTACGACTTTTCCTTAGGCGAAAACTTCTACGTCACCCCGAGCATCGCGCCCGGCCTCTACGCCAAGGGTAGCGGCAAGGACTTGGGGCATGTTCTGGAGTTCCGTTCACAGCTGGAAGCCGGTTATAAGTTCAACGACCAAAGCCGGTTGGGCATGGCGATTTCGCACCGCTCCAACGCCGGCGTCGGCGACAAGAACCCGGGCGAGGAAACGGCGACGCTCTATTACTCGGTTTCCGCCGCCAGCCTGCGCGGAATGCTCGATTAAGCGTTTTTGTCATAGGCGGTATACGGAAGGGGCCCGGCGGGTCCCTTTTTCATTATTGCCCCTTTCGGCTATTTGCATTAAACCGGCCAAAGCGGCTAGGGTCGGATCGTTTTAGGAGAAATCACTTTCGAGTGATTCCGCTTAAAGCGTAAATTCGCCCCTATCGATAGTTAGAGGGCGATTCACGGATGGGGTTAACGCCAAAATGCATAAACCAAATCCGATCGCACTCTAGCCGTAAGCGCCCGTAGCTCAGCAGGATAGAGCACCAGATTCCTAATCTGGGGGTCACAGGTTCGAATCCTGTCGGGCGCGCCATTTTTCAATAATTTTAGGGCTCAATTTCCGCTGCCAGAGGAAGCGTAATCCGGACGAGCAGCCCTCCTGCCGTCGATTTCTCAAACGCCAGTTCTCCACCGTACAGCTCGGCGATTTCCTTGACGATGCCGAGGCCGAGGCCCGACCCCGGTTTGGTTTCGTCTAGACGCAGGCCGCGCTTGGTGATGCCCTCAAGCTGCTCCGCCGGAATCCCCGGGCCGTCGTCCTCAACGATTACCGCAACGCGATGATGTTCCGGGACGGCCGAAACCGTGATGATTTTCGCCGCCCATTTGCAGGCATTGTCCAAAAGATTGCCGAGGAGTTCCTCCATGTCCTCGGGTTCCACCTGAACAATGACGCCGTCAAGGTTTTCGAACCGGATTTCGAGAGACCGGTTGGCGTAAAGTTTCGCGAGTGAAAACCGGATATCTTCGGCGACCGTTTTCAGGTGCGTCCGTGCGCCGAGAAGATTGCCGGTTCCGGCAATGCGCGCCCGGTGTAGGTAGCGGTCTATACTCTCTGCGGCGGCGTTGACCTGATGGCGGGCCACCCGTCCTTTCTCTCCGGGGAGGTCCTCCATCTCGTTTTTCAGCACTGCGATTGGGTTTTTTAAGGAATGGGCGAGGTTGCCGACCTGCGTTCGCGCCCGCTTGAGCAGGGCTGCATTGTAATCAAGCAAGGCGTTGAGTTCCAAAACCAACGGCTGAACTTCTGTTGGGAAATCGGAGGGAAGGCGGTTCGTCCGGCCGTCCCGGATCGCCGACAGGGATTGCCTGACCCGCCGCAACGGCTTGAGGCCGAACCGGACCTGCAGAATGACGATGCCGACTAAAAATCCGGCCAGAACGGTAAGGACGACCGCGATGCTGCCGGCAAAGCGCTCGATATCCTCATTGATATCGGAGATCGGCCCGGCCACGGCAAAGACCAGCGGTTCGGAGAGCCTCGGCAGCATGATTTCCCGAGCATGGAGCCGAAGGTCACGCTTCGAGGGGCCGATGGTTTTTGAAAACGGTTGCCGGACGGAACCGGTTGAAAGAGGGATGAGACGCGCCGTTAGGAGAGAGCCCGACTGGTGGCTGACGTCGCCGTTCTCGAGAATTTCCCAGTACCAGCCGGAATGCGGGCGATTGAAACGAGGATCGGCCGGGGTCCAGGTCAGAACGAGGCGGCCTTCGGGGGAGATTTCGCTGGCTGCAACCAGTTCCTCAAGGTGATCGGTCAGTTGCCCGTCGAAGCGCTTTTCGATGTGCCCCTTGAACAGGAAAACGATCAGCGCCCCGGTTATTGCGAGAGTCCCGACGATCCACAGCGCCGATGACAAAGCCAGCCGGAGGCTGAGCGATGTTTTAGTCATCGTTGTTCGCCGTCATCTGGTAGCCGCGCCCGCGATAGGTTCGGATGGCGTTGGCCCCGACCTTGTTGCGCAACCGGTTGACCATGACCTCGATGATGTTGGAATCTCGGTCCGCATCGTATTCGTAGATGTGTTCGGTTAGCTCGGTTTTTGAAAGTACCGTTTCCGGATGGTGCATGAAATAGGACAGCAGCCGGTATTCCATGGAGGTTAGCGACAGAGGGGTGTTGCCGAGAAAGGCCTTTTGCCGGGTGGTGTCCAGCCGGATGGCGCCGCATTCCAAAATTGGCGTTCCGTGTCCCGCTCCCCGGCGCACCAGGGCTTCGATGCGGGCGGTCAGTTCCTCTATCTCAAACGGTTTGGCGAGATAGTCGTCGGCGCCCGTTCTTAAGCCGGTGACCTTTTCCCGCCAGGTGTCGCGGGCTGAAAGAATCAGGACGGGCATATCCTTGCCGTCGCGGCGCCATTGTTCGAGGACCCGCAAACCGCCCATTTCAGGCAGCCCGAGATCGAGCACCACGGCGTCGTAAGGTTCCGTATCGCCCAGAAAATGGCCTTCTTCGCCATCGAAGGCCAGATCGACGGCGAAACCGGCATCCCGCAGAGCGGCTTCTACCTGGCGGGCGATATCGGGATCGTCTTCAACGACAAGGATTCTCATTAACGGCTCCCGCTGTCTTTTTTCCTACGGTGCTTTTTCTTTCCTTCCTCGACCTCAAGGATTTTAAGACTTTTTGCATCGTATTCGATTTCGACGACGACGCCGTCGTCACGTAGGATTTTGGTTTCATAAACCCAGCCGCTTTCCGCATCGTCGTCGTCATCGAGTTTGATCTTGAGAATGTGCCCAGGGTAACGGGATTTTACTTCCTTGAGCAGCGTCTCCAAAGAAACGATTTCTCCCGCTTTCAGCAAATCACGGGCAACCCGGTGATCGTCGTCGGCCCGGGCAAGCGGGATGAGGGTGAGCGGAGCAAGGATGAGAAGGGCGAGTGCGGGGCGCATGACTCTAAACATGATGCGAATAATCCTGAGAGAAAAACGGCCTTCAGAATACGCCCCTCAACCTGAACGCCAGCTTAAATTGGCGTTCAGTGTGGCGACAGGCGCCGGGGGGTAAGGTTCTTCACATGAGTATCGTGCCGGTTGAGAGGCACACCCATACAAACGCAACAGATATAGAACGTTTTAGGAGAACAGACCATGAAACCGATTATTCGCAACACTGTTATCGCTTCCTTAGCTTTTGCCGCCGTGAGCGGCCAGGCGCTTTCTTCGACCGATACGCCGCTTGGCAACGCCACCGACGCCAAGTCGTTCCAGAGCGCCGTCGAGGTCCTGCGGTCGGCAGGTTATACCCAGATCCGCGAGGTTGAGTTTGAGGACGGTCTCTATGAGGCCAAGGTTTACGATAAGGAGGGAGCCCGCCTGAAGGTCCTGGTGGACCCCGTGACGGGTGCGCTGAAAGTTACGAAAAAGAAATCGTCGCGGTGGTTCTCGTCCAAATCGGACGACCGCGCCTCCGACAAAGCCGTCTTTGCGGCAAATGCGATGCCGATCGACAAGGTTTGGGACATCATCGAAAGTCAGGGCTACAAAGCGATCCACTCCGTCGAGTTGGAAAAGGGCTATTACGAAGCCAAGGTGATCGACGAAACGGGACGGTCGCTGAAACTGATGATCGATCCGGTTAAGGGCAGTGTTTGGCCGGACCGTAAAGCCGGTAAAGCCAAATAGGTCGAAATCCGGGTGGCGCTTTTAGGGCGCCGCCCGGAGCGGCAAGTGAATTTTTTCAAGGGGACAGACAATGTACTATGATCGCCTTACACGCTTCTTCCATCTTTTCATCGCCTTCGGCATTACGGCCCAGATGTTTATGACCCTGGTGATGGTCCATCCGAAGCCCGGTCGCGAAGCGAACGTATTTTTTGAAATCCATGAAGTTCTCGGCGTCGCCCTTCTTGGCGTGCTGGTTGCGCACTGGCTCTGGTCGATGGTTCGCCAGGGAGCGGCGCCGCTTGGTCATCTCTTCCCCTGGTTCTCGGGAAAACGCCTCGGAACTCTCAAGGCCGATGTGGTCAACCATGTAAAGCATCTGACAACGTTGACCCTTCCCGAATCCAACTCTCCCTCGCCGTTGGCCGGGGCCATTCAGGGGCTGGGATTGCTGGCAGCCACCCTGTTGGGTACGACCGGAGTGGTCATACTGGTCTACGCCGAGCCGGGACAGCGAATGGTTGGCTGGTTGCATGACGTCAAAGAAGTGCATGAGGCGATCGGTCCCGTGATGTGGACATACCTCGGGGTTCACGTTGGTGCCGGAATTCTGCATCAGATCGTCGGGCAGGAAAGTGTTTCTTCCATGTTCACCTTCTGGAAGAAACCGCAACCTCACTAAGTGGCTTTCGGGAACCGCTCTACAGGACAAAAATCCGGGTTGAGGCAGAATGTAAACAAACAAGAACTGTGAATCAAAACCGTTTGGAGGGATCGCTTTGAGGCGATCCCTCCTTAAATGATCCAGCCCTAGTCGATGCCTTTTTCGCGGAAGTTGATGCGTCCGCAGGTGACCGGATTGTGCAAGCGCCGGTGTTTGAACGTCGCGTCCTCGCCTTGCGGCTCGACTTTTCCTTTCAGCACATAGACGGTTTCGACCGTGCCGCGCTTGCCCGACGCCCGGTTGACGCGGCCGAGCAGCTTCCGTTCGGTTTCCTCGATATTCAGATCGCGGCGTGTCTTGACCGGCTGGGCTTTTTTTCTCTTGCCGGAATCCTGTTCCGCTTCCACCTGGACGATCCCCATGGGATTGGTCCAAAGTTCGGTGTTGATGGCGTCGCGAATCCGGGCGCGGAGCTGGCAAATCCTGTACTGATTGTCCTGTCCGGTGGCTTCGACGAAAATGGTGACGTTGATTTTGCGGCTCGATTGCGCCAGCGGCACTTCGAAAGGCTCGAGATAAATCTGTAAGGGTCTATCGCTGACTTTTTTGGCGTCTTCGGCCTTCAGCGGTGCTGAAGACAGGGCCAATGCGGCTAAAAGTAACGGTGCGGAAAAGTTTCTTAGCCCTGTAAAAGTCATGCTTGTTACCCTCATGTTTGATGATTCTTTCTACATAAACCTACCAAAAGAACGGTAAAATGCTACAGAGTAAGGCGTTTTTTTTGTAAAACGGCTTACTGTCTTCCTATGTGTAGGGAAGCCGCCAATGATTTCAAGGGGCAAGGATGGAGTGGTCATCGGAGTACAGCTGCCGCGTCAAGGCAATCGATCAGGATCATCGGATGCTGTTCGAGACGGTCGGCCGTCTGTCGCGCTATCATCGGGACGGCGCGACGGAACAACAGCTCCAATCCACGATCAGTTCTCTCGTCCGGTATGTGGACGAGCACTTCGAGCGTGAGGAACGTTTTTTACGCCGGGTCGGCTACCCGCATTTTCTGGACCACAAGAAGCAACATGAGAACTTCAAGCTGCTGATTCGGCGGTTGCAGGAAATTTTCGATGTGGAGCCTGAAACCGTCGACATAGGAAAGGTAAGAGACTTTCTCGAGGAATGGTTGAGAACCCATATCCTCCGGGAAGACATGAAATACGTCCCCTATCTTTCCGGGCAAAAACCGGCCGGTGAGCCGATTAAGGTGGGAAGCGCTGAAAATCCCGAGCGGCAAAATCTCACGGTGGCCGTCGTCGCGGAGAAAGCTTATCTGGTCAATGAGTTCGTTGATTTGATAAATGGCGGCGGAGACGTTGCGCTGGCCGTTGAAGATGCGGTACATAAACTGGCGGAAAGAAAGTTTAGCCGCGTTTGGGAAAAAGCCGACGGATTGTTCCGGAAACAGAGGGGTTAAGTGGACAGAATTGCCTGGCGGAGGCGGGAAGTGCCGATGCAATTTAAAGGGGCGGGCAAGCGTTCCAAAAAGAACAGATGGATCTAGCGACACTTGTAGGGATCATTGCCGGATTTGCCATTATCGTCATCGCGATTTTTCTCGGTGGCAATCTCGCTTCCTTTGTCAATATCCCCAGTATCTTGGTGGTGTTTGGCGGCACCATGGCCGCGACGTTGATCAAGTTTCCTCTTTCCGACGTCATGACGGCGTTCAAAATCGGCATCAGCATCGGCTTTAAGAACCCCAAAACCGACCCCCGCTATATTTTCGATCAGGCAATTGAACTGGCCGGTCTCGTCCGCAAGAACGGTCTGCTCGGTTTGGAAAACGTCGAAGTCGACAATGAGCTGTTTCAGCGTGGATTGGGGCTCTGCCTCGACGGCCATAATATCGAAATCATCCGCGATTCCATTTCGCGGGAAGTCGACATGACCATCCAGCACAACGAAATGGGCACCCGGTTGTTCCGGGGGATCGGCGACGCCGCGCCCGCCTTCGGCATGATCGGGACGCTGATCGGCCTTGTCCAGATGTTGTCCAATCTGGATGATCCCGCGGCCATCGGCCCGGCCATGGCGGTCGCAATGTTGACGACGTTCTACGGCGCGGTGGTCGCCAACCTGATCGCCATTCCCATCGCCGACAAGCTGGAACACAAAGCCGAAGCCGACCGCAACACCAAACAATTGATCGTCGAAGCCATCGTTCAAATCCATGGCAGCCAGAACCCCAACGTCATGAAGGAACTGCTGGGCGTTTACCTGCCGGGCGGCGCGGCGGCAGCCGCCGAAGACGGTGAATCCGCGCCCAGCGGCGACGAGTAGCGGGGAAACGGGAAGCCATGAGCAACCCTCCCAAAAAATGCCCTCCAGGTGCGCCGTTGTGGCTCGCAACCTTTGCCGACCTGATGTCGCTGCTGCTGGTGCTGTTCGTTCTGCTTCTGACCTTCGCCGAAATGAACGTTGTCCGTTACAAGGCTTTGGCGGGCTCCATGCGCGATGCGTTTGGGCTGGTCAAAGAGGACCGGCTTTCCGGCGTCATTGAAATGGATGGGTCGATCAAGCGCAAAGCGGCCTCCGAAGTCGATCCGACCCGCAGTCCCATTCCGGTGGTCAGCATCGATTTGACCAATGAACAGGAACAGCAAGAAGAGTTTGAGCTCGATCAGTCGCAGTCGCAGCCTCAGCAGGTGGAGCAGGTGCAAAGCGCCGTCGAAAAGGTGCTCAAAGATTCCGATACCGGGGTGGAGGTTAAACGCAAGGGCGACGAGGTGGTGATTACCTTCCCGAGTTCCATCGCTTTTCCCTCGGGGACCGATACGGTCAACCAGCATTTCGCCGCCTCAATTGATGAACTTGCGCCGATTTTGAAGAAATCGGAAGGGCAGATCATCGTCGCCGGGCATACCGATAACGTACCAATTACGGCGGGCCGCTTCAGGTCCAACTGGGACCTGTCGGCGGCGCGCGCCACGGCGGTCGTGCATCGGTTGATCGAGTACGGAGGCCTGGAGCCGAGCCGGATGACCGTTCAGGGCTATGGGGAGAGCCGCCCCGTCGGCACCAACGATTCCGCGACCGGGCGGGCCAAGAACCGCCGGGTCGAAATCATTGTCGTGATGCGGAAAGAAGGACAGCAAGGCGCAGCCCCTGCGGCGGCTCCGCCCGGAGGCGGTTCGGGCTCCAGCAGTGCGCTCCCCGGTCTCGAAGAAGCGATTGGTGGCGGTGCGCCGGCTTCCGGCAATGGCGCGTCGATTCCTCTAAATTAGTTTCCGGCGAATTCAACTACCTAAGCACATTTAATATCTGCTGATTCACTTTTCGCTTCGCGATCTTTGAGCGGTCGGGGCATATTGAATGGATTGCGGTAGCGGCAAAGAGAGCCGCGCGAGGGAAAAAAAGGCTAAGGCTGCGTCTCCCAAGAGATGAGGAAACGGCCGAGTGACACGACAAGATGCCAAGCGCTGAATTATCTTCTTATAAAATTCTCTATGTGGACTCGGATTCCGATTCGGTCAAAAGGGCGGAGGCCATCCTCATGATGACCGGTATCCGCAATGTCGAGATTTGCTGGACTGCCGACGAAACGATGGAACTCCTCAAAAAGGGGTATAGACCGGATATCGCTCTGATTGCCCCGGAACTGAGGGGCATTCACGGAATTCAGCTGATTCAAAAAATCCGCAATTTCTTCGATACCGGTAAAAACGAGGAACTACCGATCCTCCTACTGATCAAAAATCCGGACAAAGCGATGCTTCGGCATGCCTGTCGGGCCGGGGTTGAGGGAGCCATCCGCAAACCGCTGGATCACGCGAAGATCGGCCGGTTGATTCTGAATGCGCTTACCAAGCCGCGGCGGTTTATTGCCGTTCGAAACTATTTCGGACCGGAACGCCGGAAAGCGGAAGATCCCGCTTTCAAGGGGCCGGAGCGCCGTCAGCCTTTGGGTGAGCATGAAAGTATCGCGACCAAGGAACGACGGATCGTTGAACAAGCCAAGCCGGTAGAAAAAGCGGTCGATAAACCGGAAGTGGTCGGCGGTAAATCTGCCGAACCGTCAAAACCGGTGAAACAGCCTGCGGTATTGAGCGACCCGAATATTACGCCGATTTCTCAATACCATTTGCCGACGCCGCTGGAAGAGCAGGTCGCCCAGCGCCCTAAAGGCGGCAAGGTCGTAAGCGACGACGAGGTGCCCGCCGTTAAGCCGACGGCAAAAGCCTTGCCGGTAAACAAGACGCTGCCGCCCCAGCCCGAGGCGAAGCCCCAGCCCGCTCCGGTTGCCAAGGCGGCTCCCAAACCCGTGCCGGCCAAAGCGGTAAAACCGGTCCCTGAAAAGACGAGGCCCACCAAGCCGGTGGCGCAACCGAAAGCCCCGCCAAAAGAAACCGCACCAAAAGGCGTTGAGACGGCAAAGCCGCAGACGCCGAAAAAGGAGGCGGCCCCCGAGGTGGAGATCGTCGATATCGACGACGCCCTGCAGAAACACCGATTGTGGGTCGATAGCGCCGGGCGCGAGGGCGAGGCGCTATCGGTTAAACGGGCCAATTTGCGGGGCGCCGATCTGGAGGAAGCCGATCTGACCGGCGCTTCGTTGATTCAGGCGAATTTTACCGACGCCAACCTGACCCAGGTTATTTTGCGTAAAGCCAATCTGACGGGGTCGATTTTCGCCAATACGAAAATGGAAGGGGCCAATTTGGCGGTCGCGCGTCTCAAAAGGGCCAACCTTTCGAAAGCTCAACTCAACCGGGCTGTGCTCCGCGGGGCCGACCTGAGCGGTGCGCGGTTCAAGGGGGCCAGTCTTGTGCGTACCGATTTGAGCAGCGCCAATTTGGCGAATACCGATTTTACCGGCGCCAATCTGTCCATGGTGGTGGGGTTGATCCAGGAACAGGTGGACCGGGCTTGCCTTGATGAAAAAACCGCTTTGCCCGCCGGGATCAAAGCGAGTTCCCAGGCCTTGGCCCGCAAGCCGCAAGGAGGGTTGTCGGGGCTTAGAGCCAAGGCTGTACGCGCCCCGGACAAGGGGTAGGCAAGGCAGGAAAACGTGTCCCGTTGGCTTCTCCGGCAATTTCTTTCCTTGAACATTGCCGAATAATTTCAAAAATAAATAGTCCTGATCCGAGAAAGTGAAACAGCACAATGGATATGGCAAACGCTAAAAAGGATATGGCAAACGCTAAAAATATGCGGGTCCTGATCCTTGACGACGATCTCGTCAATATGCGGACGATTTCCAATCTTTTGAAACGGAATTTCGGGTTCAAGGAAGTCGCGACCTCGACCAACATCAATACGGTCTTGAAGTCTGTGCGCGATACCGACTCGCTTTACGATCTGATTATTTGCAACCTCTATATGGCGAATATGGATGGGCGGGAATTTGTTGCGAGCCTTTCCGAAAACGGATACGGCGGTCAAATCATGCTGATAAAAGGCGGCGGTGCCGGTTATGCCGCCGAGGCCGAGGAAATGGCTCGGGAGTGCGGGTTGAAAGTTGCCGCCACCATCAACAAACCTGCCACCCTTTATAAATTCCAGGAAGTTTTTGGTTAGGGGGTTTAGATTTTTGAAACGCCTTTTCAGTAGAGTGTTTGGAATAATCGGATAATTCTAAATAAGCACCCTGGGAGACGGCGAAAAAGCGGGCCAGACATCGTTTACCGCGAGGGAATGGCCATGGATTCCGAATATCTAGACCGCCGGATGGAAGACCCTGATATTTTACGCGAAGAACTCGCACGGCGAATGGTCCATCTTCTGGGCTACGACGGTGCGGTCGATTACGCAAAGCGCAACCATTACGCCGGTTTGCTGAAAGATATCGTTCGCGTATCCTGCGCCGTTTAAAATTGGGTCGGGAAGCGCTTTAAATCAGCGGATCGGTCCAGGCTTTCGGTGGATTGTTCTTGATTTTGCTCCGCAACGAGGCGGCGTTGTTGGCGACTCCGCCAAACCGCCTCGGCGGTAAGGTCCGGTCGCTTTCCACCTCGCCCATCAATTTGGCAATCGATGGAATGCTGACCTTTCTGGCGTTGAACCGGACCAGTTGATCGTCTTGTAGTTTGCGGATTGTCCGTGAAAGGGATTCCGGGCAGGTGCCGAGAAGGGCTGCAATATCCCGTCGGCTTAACGGCAGCATAAAGCTGCGCTCACCCTCCGCCGTGGCGACGCCGTATCGATCTCCAAACAACAACATCAAATGGGCGAGGCGCCCCCGTAACGACAGGGTTGCACCGCGCAGGATAGTCTCGTGCGCTTCGCGGAGGCCTTTTGATATCTGACGTAAAAAACTGCGGGCCAGCACGGGATAGTTTTCGATCAATTCGCTGACCACTTCACGCCGAATAAAACAGGCGTTGACGGCGCTGACGGCCTGCGCGCTGGTCGAGTGGGGTTCTTCAGCAAAAAAAGCCCGGCTGCCAAGCGTCGACCCTTCCGGTGCCAAGCCGACGACCACAGATTTGCCGTTTGCATCCATGGCATTCAATGAAACCATCCCGCGTGTCAGGCACCATAATCCCTGAATGCTGTCACCTTGATGGTAGATGTATTCGCCTTTTTTGTAGGAGCGGGACACCTTGGCCGAGCTAAGCCTTTGAAGTCCGGCTTCATCGAGCCCTTCCCATTCCTTCATTCCGAGAAAACCACAATTCGAGCAACTGCTTTCGACTCGTTCGCGCTGAGCAGCTTGCGGGTAGCCGGTCATACGTGTCCTTCCCCTCGTTATCTCTTTCAATTCCTTATGGAATTGCCATCTTTTCCAACTTTGATTCGGAACGCGTTGTTGTGAATCAAAGTCGACAAGCCTTGAACTATTTTAGTTCTAAAACAAGCCCGGCATAACCCCCTAATGATTAAGGGAAAATACTTATTTCAGTTTGTTTGCTTTAGTTTTCTGAAAAAGCGATCTGATTGAGCCGTTTATGACAAAATGATGATAATGTTGTAACATTTTGATGAAGAGCCTTGGCGGGCATTCGGGAGGCAGGTATTCCTAGGACCTAATCTGAGAATGCCGGGACGAAGCGGGTAGGCCGTGTCAATAAATCAGCAAGCAGTAGAGTTCTTTATTCCAGCGGATGAGCGGCCGGAGCAGATTCTTGAGAACCTGTCAGGGGTGCTGAATTTATCCGATTTTTCACCGCAAGCGTTTGACGCCGTTTTCAGCGATACCGCCGATTGGCGGCTTTACCGGGCGGGCGGCTATATGGTGACGCGCAAGGTTGGGCGGAAAATCGAAACCGTCTGGCGGGACCGTAGCGACGGGACCGAATTGGCCCGGTGGGCGCTAAGTTGCCCCCGGTTCGTTTGGGAATTGCCGAAAGGAATAGGCCGGGACGCTCTGGAGCCGGTTGTCGCCATGCGGGCGCTCGTGCCAATGGCCGAGGTGAGCGGTACGGCCTGGCGCGCCGCCATGTTGAACGCCGACCTTAAGACGGTTGCCAGACTGGAAGCCGTCGCTTTTTCCGATAAGCTAAACGGAGATGACGTTCTCCCCGGACGGCTTCGTCTTTTGCCGGTGCGGGGCTACGACAAGGAGTTTGACCAGGCGCTCGCCGCAATTAAGAAAAAGACCGGTCTGAAACCGCTTGAGAGCGACCCGGCAACCGTCCTGTTTGAAGCCGTGGGCCTGGATTTCGGGACCGATCCCAATAAAATCAGCATCGAATTCGATCTGTCCATGGAAGCCGGCGTCGCCATGAAAACGGTGCTGTTGCGCCTGCTCGATATCATCGAGGGCAATGCGCAAGGCATCATCGACGACGTGGATACCGAGTTTCTTCACGAGTTTCGGGTCGCCGTGCGCCGGTCCCGCTCGGCCCTGGTGCCGTTCAAGGACTGCTTCGCGCCGAAGAGTTTCAAACGGTTTAAGGATGATCTGGCCTGGCTGGGCCGCGATACCGGCGACCCCCGGGACTTGGACGTTTGGCTTCTAAAATTCCCCGACTACAAGGCCATGTTGCCCGATGAGGTGAAACCTCAGATCGACCCGCTGGAAGGGTTTTTGAAAAAGAAGCGCAACGCGGCCTATGCGCAGTTGCGGCGCGACCTCAAAAGCAAGCGGTATCATGAGTTTTTGCGCGATTGGCGGGCCTTTCTTGAAAGCGACGTGTCGAGCGACGACGAGCGGCCCATGGCCCGCAAGCCGGTGATGGCGCTGGCCGACAAATGGATCGGCAAGTTCTATAAACTGTTGATCAAGGAAGGCTGCGCCATCGGCCCGGAGACGCCCGCTGAAGCGCTGCACGAGTTGCGTAAAACCTGTAAGAAGTTCCGCTACCAGATCGATTTTTTTGGCAGCCTGTATCCCAAGGTGAAATTCAAGACGGCGGCCAAGGAACTGAAGCGCCTTCAGGAAAACCTCGGGGACTTCCAGGACCTGGAGGTCCAAGCGGACAGCCTGCGCGGGTTCGCCTCCGAAATGATCGAAAAGGGCGGCAAGGAAGGGGAGGTCTATCTCGCCATGGGCATGCTGATCTCCGATCTTTTGCAGCGCCAAGCCGAAGTGCGCACCGAGTTTGCCGAGCGGTTCGACCGATTTGCCGGTGAGGAAAACCGGGCGCTGTTTACCGAACTGTTCATGGCAAGAAATGTATAGAAATGACCGGCCGGGGAGGCTGACGCGTGAAGATTTTGGCGACCTATAACATCAAGGGCGGTGTCGGGAAAACGGCGACGACGGTCAACCTCGCTTACTTGGCGGCGCAGGAAGGCAAACGCGTTTTGGTGTGGGATCTGGACCCCCAGGGCGCCGCGACGTTTTACTTCCGGGTGAAGCCGAAGATCAAAGGCGGCGCCAAGGGCTTGGTCAAAGGCAAAAGCGACGTCGAGAACCTGCTGAAAGGGACCGACTACGAAA
>Ga0209578_10000970_pt1 | contig 28989 bp, 31 predicted proteins | sample tdAd472_FD_187127 | JGI IMG/M metagenome (GOLD analysis project Ga0209578, IMG submission 187127) | Marine sediment microbial communities from the Atlantic coast under amendment with organic carbon and nitrate - tdAd47.2 (SPAdes)... | ecosystem: Environmental > Aquatic > Marine > Coastal >...
AAGGCGGCATTCGGCCGATGAGCACGGACTATCTCAAAGCACTGCGCGAGATCGCCGACGAGTTCGATCTGTTGTTGATGTTCGACGAAGTGCAATCCGGCGCTGGGCGGACCGGCAAGCTGTATGCGCATGAATGGGCCGGCATCGCGCCGGACATCCTGGCTTCGGCCAAGGGGATCGGCGGCGGTTTCCCGCTGGGCGCAACGATGGCCAACGAAAAAGTCGCCGCGGCCATGACCGCCGGGTCGCACGGCTCGACCTATGGCGGCAACCCACTGGCCATGGCCGCGGGCAATGCAGTGCTCGACGTCATCCTCGCCCCCGGCTTCTTGGAAGGTGTGCAGAAGGTTTCCGCTGAATTGAAGGCCGGACTCGACGATATCGCGGCACGCCATCCGTCGCTTTTTTCGGATGCGCGCGGCACCGGTCTGATGCTGGGCCTTAAATGCGTTGAAGGTGTCGTCAACGGCGATGTGGTCGGCAAATTGACGCAGCACGGACTGCTGAGCGTCCCCGCCGGCGACAACGTGGTACGTTTCGTGCCGCCGCTCGTCATCACATCTGACGATGTGAAAGAGGCTCTGGAAATCATCGACGCCGCAAGCGTCGAGTTGGAAAAAGACGTGGCATGAGATGACGACACCGAAACACTTTCTCGATATCGACCGGTTCGACGGCGACACGCTGCAGGGCATTCTCAAACTCGGGCACGACCTGAAGGAACGGCGTCGTGCCGCCGACGCGCCGAAGCCGCTCGACGGCAAGACGCTGGTCATGATCTTCGAAAAGCCGTCGACCCGCACCTGGGTTTCGTTTCAGGTCGGCATGCAGGAACTGGGCGGGCACACGGTTCTGCTGACGGACGAACAATCGCAGCTTGGGCGCGGTGAAACCGTCGCCGACACGGCGCGGGTGTTGTCGCGCTATGCCGACGCCATCATGATCCGCACGGACGATCCGGCGAAATTGGCCGAGCTTGAGGAATACGCGAGCGTTCCGGTGATCAACGGCCTGACGGATTCGTCGCACCCCTGCCAGATCATGGCCGACATCATGACGTTCGAGGAACACCGTGGTTCCATCAAGGGCCGCACCGTGGCGTGGACCGGTGACGGCAACAATGTGGTCGCAAGCTGGGTCCATGCGGCAGCACGTTTCGGTTTCGAGATGCGTGTCGCGACACCGGACGAATTGAAGCCCAGCCAGGCACTGATTGATTGGGCGTCGGGTCAGGGTGCGAAAGTGGTTCTGACCGAAGACCCGTCGGAAGCCGCCACGGGCGCCGATCTGATCGTCACGGATACCTGGGTGTCGATGGGCGACAAGGATGCAGGCACACGCCACAACATGCTGACGCCGTACCGCGTCGACGATGCTTTGATGGCGAAAGCCGACAAGGATGCGTTGTTCATGCACTGCCTGCCCGCGCACCGTGGCGAAGAGGTGATGGATTCCGTCATCGACGGCCCGCAGTCCGTCGTTTGGGACGAAGCCGAGAACCGTCTGCATGTGCAAAAAGCCATTCTCGCATGGTGTCTGAGCTAACCGCCGATCTGTCGGGGCCTGACGAAACCGTTTTCAGTCATCAAACACTGACCCGGGCCGATATTCTTGCGCTCGACCGTCTTGCCGCGGCGGCGTGGATGGCTCCGGAACGCGAAGAACACGGGGGCTGGCTGTTCCGTTTCGCCGAAGGCGTCAGCCGCCGCGCCAATTCGATCGCGCCGTTCCCCCTACAGGACGGCACGCAATTCGAGGATGCGATCGCGCGTGCGGAAGCGTTCTATCGGGCGCGCGGATTACCGCCCCGCCTGCAGATTTCGCCCGCTGCCGAGCCCGAAGGACTCGATGGCATTCTCGACGCCCGTGGTTACGAAATCGAATCCGGCGTCACGATCATGATCGCCGATGCGCGCTCCCTTGCAAACGGCGATGCCGGCAATGCCGATATCGACCAGAGCGCGCCGGACGGCTGGTGGGACGCCTATATCGAAGCCTACAGCCGCGACGCGCGCAGCGTCGTCGCCGAAGCGCGCGAACAGGCATTTTTCGCACAGATCATCGGCGACGGCGGCGCGATCGAGGCGCTCGGTCTCGGTGTGATCGGCGGCAGTTGGCTTGGCGTGTTCGGCATGTACACGCGCCCGGCTTGCCGCCGCCAGGGGCTGGCGCAGAAGATTATCGCCGCACTTGCCCGTTTCGCAGTTGATCAAGGCGTCATCGGTGTCTATTTGCAGGTCGAAGACGACAACCCGGCCGCGCGCACCTTGTATGAAAAACTCGGCTTTCGCGCCGTCTACGGCTATCATTACCGGACACTTTGGAACCAGCCTTGACCAACGCATCGAATACCAGCGATTTCGGCGATTTCGTGCAGACCTTCCAGATCGAGGATCTGAACATTCGCGGCCGACTGATCCGCCTCGACGAAGCATACAACGACGCGATCCGCGCGCACGGCTATCCGCCCGCTATCAAGCAACTGATCGGCGAAACCATGGTGCTGGCCGGAATCCTCGCCAGTGCGTTGAAATACGACGGCGTCTTTACCCTGCAGGTTCAAGGTGACGGGCCGGTCAGCCTGATCATGGCCGACATTACATCGGATGGCGCCATGCGCGCATACGCCAAAATACGCGAAGGCGTCGACACCGCCGACATCAGCGGCGGTTCGATCCAACAGACGGTGGGGGCCGGACACATGGCATTCACCGTCGATCAGGGACCTGACACGGATCGTTATCAAGGCATCACCGAACTGGCCGGCGCGACACTTGCTGAATGTGCACACAATTATTTTCGCCAATCCGAACAGCTCGAAACCGCCATAGCAATCACCGCCAGTGCCGGCGACGGCGATGCTCCGGCGCATGCCGCGGGCTTGATGGTGCAACGCTTGCCGTCGTCGCGGGACGGCGACGAGGAAGAAGAAAACTGGCGACGCGCCGTGGTGCTGATGAGTTCAATCAAGCCGGAAGAGCTGCTCGACCCGGCATTGGACGCCTCTCAGATTCTATTTCGGCTGTACCATGAAGACGGCGTCCGGCTGTTCGCGGACCGCGCGCTGCGCCACGAATGCCGCTGCTCGGAAGACCGGGTCACACAGACATTGCGCTCGTTCCCACGCGCGGAAATCGACGACATGGCGGATGACGGTCTCATTACCGTCACTTGCGAGTTTTGCAGAACCGACTACGTATATGATGCCGAACGGCTCGACGCGATATTCGCGGGCAACGCACCCGAAACCTGAGCCGACGCCAATACTTTAACCGGAGACTTTTTCATGCGCCTTTTCAGCACGCTTCGCGAAACCGCTCTTGTCTGTGCCGCACTTCTAGCACTCGGGACGCTTGGCGGCTGCGCGACCCCGCCGGCACCACAGTTTCCGGAACTGACTTTCACGCATCTGCCGAAGATCAATCTCGGCGTCGCACAAATCCAAATCGTCGACGAGTTCACGCCCCCCGCCGATCCGAAACATGTCGAAAACCGGATGCCGGTCACGCCGGAACATGCGCTCAGGAATTGGGCGCGCGATCGCCTGCAGGCGACCGGTGTTTCCGGTGTTGCCAAATTCATTATCCGCAACGCCGCGGTGACGGAGACCGAGCTCAAGCGATCCAAGGGACTGACCGGCGTTTTCACGACCGAGCAGTCGCATCGCTATGATGCCGCCGTCAATGTCGAGGTCCGGCTCGAAGGTGTGCCGCGCGTCAACGAAGCTTATGCGCAGGCCGGCATCGCGCGTTCGCGCACCGTGCCCGAGGACGCGTCGATCAACGTCCGCGAAGAAGCATGGTTCAGCCTGACCGAAGAAGTCATGAAGGATTTCGACCCGCAGATGTCGGCATCGATCCGCAAGCATCTGGCCGACTTCGTTCGATAAAGCGGCCTAGTCCGGCTCGTCGAATTCCGCCGGTACGTCATTGGCCATCGTGATATCGAGTTCGAAGCCGGTTTCCTTGGCGACCAGCTTGCGCGCCTTGGCGACGTGCGGCTGACCGCGCTTCAAATCACGCCACAGTTCGACGCCCAAGCCGTACAGCCCGCGGTCGGCAACACAACGCAAAGAATGCACCCAGATCTGCAGGCCGAGTGAATCGTGCTGGCGCTTATTGCGTGTCAGCACATTGACGGCCTTCGCCAGTTCATGCTGATACATCGGCTGGATCTCAGCCAGCGCCGTCAGATTGCGGAGATCTATCCCCGTTTCCAGCAACGCGTTTCGGTGGTGCGTTGCAATCGCCAGCACCAGCCCCATGCTTTCGTCGTCGAGCGTTTTCAGATGATCGAGCAGACGCACCGCTTCCTTGCGATACCGTTTCTGCGCCCAGCCCTGCATCATGCCTGAAAATGGATTCATCGGATCACGGCCGCCAGAAGCTGCGGCTCAGCAGCACGATTACGGTGAACAGTTCCAAACGGCCCAGCAACATGCCGAGCGACATCAGCCACTTCGCGGCATCGGGGAACGTCGAGAAGTTTCCGGCCGGCCCCGCGATCGGCCCAAGCGCCGGGCCGACGTTGGCAATCGACGTCGCCGCGCTTGAAAACGCCGTGATGAAATCGAGACCGAGGAGGCTCAGCGCCAGTGTCAGCAGCGCGAACGTGAAGAACCACATGAAAAAGAACGACAACACCGAGATAATGATTTCCTCGGAAATCGGTCGCTTGTTGAAGTACGGAATAAACACCCCGTGCGGCTGCAAAAGATGGTGGATCTGCGTTCGTGCCGCCGCATACAGCACCTGGAAACGGAACACCTTGATACCGCACGTGGTCGAACCGGCACACCCGCCGATGAACATGATGAAAAAGAAAATCACCGGCGAAAATGCGCCCCACAGACCGTAATCGTCGGTGGCAAATCCCGTACCGGTAATGATGGAAATGATATTGAACGCCGACAATCGCAATGCTTCTGTCGGTTGCTCACCGATTTCCAACACCAGCCAGCCCGTCGTCACGGCGATCACGCTGGCGACGAAGACGATGAACCATTGCACCTGGCTGTCGTTGACGACCGCCAGCAAATCGCCTTGCAACGTCCGCAGATAAAGAATGAACGGCAGCGCGCCGACTAGCATCCCGGCGGCGGCGATATAGTCAATGGCCGCAGATTCAAAGTGCGCGATGGACGCGTCATGCGATGAAAAGCCGCCGGTGGCGATGGTCGTCATCGCATGCACGATGGAATCGAAGCCGCCCATGCCGGCGAGCCAGTAGAACCCTGCCCAGAGGAGGGTCAGCAGAAAATAGATAACACCGATGGCCGAGGCGATCTGCGCGGCACGCGGCATTGCCTTGTCCGATTGATCGGAACTTTCCATGCGGAACAGCTGCATCCCGCCGACCTGCAGCAACGGCAGAACGGCGATGCCCATGACGATGATGCCGATGCCGCCCAGCCATTGCAGCAGGGAGCGCCACAAAAGAATACCCGGCGGCGCATGATCCAACCCCACAATGACCGTGGAGCCGGTCGTCGTGATACCGGACATGGCCTCGAACATGGCATCGGTGAAGTTCATGTCCAGTTCCGAGAACACGAACGGCAGCGATGCGAACAGCGTCATCGTCGCCCAACTGGCGGTCGTGATCATGAAGGCGTGGCGGATCGTCAGCTTGAGACCCCGGACCTTCGATGTCAGCGCCATGGTGACGCCGACAAAAAACGTCGTCCCGGCGGCGGCGGCAAACACCTGCCAGTCCGGATGGCCATAGGCGAAGTCGGCGATGGCCGGCAGACACATCACGACCGCAAGCGTCGCCAACAACAGGCCGACGATGAAAATAGCCGGTCTAAAATCCATGGATGATCCGGTCCCCGTCCGCCCGTTTCAGGCCTTCAAGATACAAAAGCGCGCGGTGCCAAGCGGGTCAAGCCCCGCAAACGCCGCCAGTGCCCATCCCCATGGGGCACCGCATATCATATACAATTATTATCGTTCGGATGAAATCATCAGGCGAAATTGCCGCCGTCGTGATTGACCATCGACAGGAACTCGCGCCGGGTTGCCGCATCGTCACGGAAAGCCCCCAGCATACGGCTGGTTACGAGCGAGACCCCCGGTTTGTGGACACCGCGCATGGTCATGCACTGGTGCACCGCTTCGACGATCACCGCGACACCGCGCGGCTCCAGCACCTCGTCGATGGTGTTGGCGATCTGCGCGGTCAGCTTTTCCTGAATCTGCAGCCGCTTGCCATAGGCTTCGACAACGCGCGCCAGCTTGGAAATACCGACGACGCGGCGGTCCGGCAGATAGGCGACGTGCGCCTTGCCGATGAACGGCACCATGTGATGCTCGCAATGGCTCTCCAGACGGATATCCTTCAGCAGAACGATCTCGTCATAACCTTCGGTTTCCTCGAAGGTCTTTTCCAGGTAGCTGCGCGGGCAAACACTATAACCGTTGAAAAATTCCTCGTACGCACGGACGACACGGTCCGGCGTTTCAAGGAGCCCTTCACGCTCGGGGTCGTCACCGGCCCAGCGGATCAGCGTGCGCACCGCGTTCTCGGCTTCCTCGCGGCTCGGACGTTCGACTTCCGGCCCTTTGTCGAGCACTGGCGCATCATGCTTGTGCTTGTTGGTGGCGATCACACTCATCGGTTTATGGTCTGTCACGGCGTGTCCTAACTTCTCTGCCCCGAGTCCCGTAATTTTTTATTGTTACGGGAATATATAGCCGATGGATCAGCTTAATGCACGGCGCGCGGCGGCTCGGGGCCGTCGAGCGAGAATGGTGGAACTTGAACACAGAAGCGCCGCCCGGCACCGTCGATCATCTGGAAGACACCGGTCATAAAGCCGGTTGACGTCGCGAGCGGCGTACCGCTGGAATATTCATAATGGTCGCCGGGCTGCAAAATCGGTTTCTCGCCGACGACGCCATCGCCGATGACCTCATGCGCGCGGCCATTGCCGTCGGTAATCCGCCAACGCCGGGTCAATAGTTGGACCGGCGCCGCACCCTGATTCTCGACGCGCACCTGATACGCCCAGACATGATGATTTTCCTCGGGATCCGATTGCTCGTCGAGATACGCCGCACCGACCATCACGCGGATGCCGCCGGTGGTTTGTTCAAATGCCTGTATTTCGCGCATACCTTAGCCTTTCCGGATGCGCGCCGGTGGGTCGAGGACAAGGCGCGCGCCTGCATTTAGCCGAACCACGCGCCCATTGTCCAGACACCGTACAGTGCCCCGCTTCAGAGCAGACGTTCAGGGCCGATAACGATCTCGACACGGCGATTTTCGTCGCTTTTCTGTCCGTCCGGCGTGACCACACGGGGATAGGTTTCGCCGAAACCGATCGTGCTGATCCGGGCCGCCGGCACACCACGTGCCTTGAGCATGGCGGCAATTCTCTCGGCGCGCGCCTGGGACAGATACTGATTACGCTTGGCGGAACCGGACTTATCGGCATGCCCGCCCAGCACGATACGCATGTTCTTCGAAGCCTTGGCATACTGAGCCGCCGCATCCAGCACCTGGTCGGCGCCAACGGCCGGCATCGTCGAGCCGAGCGGGAAGGTTACCTTGAACGACTTCAGCATCGGTGCCGAAGCCGCAAGCGGCTTTCCGGCGGCCTTCAACGCTTCGGCGGTTTCGGATGCGTATTCAGCAAAACCGTTGCGGCAAAAGCCGATGTCCAGCGGCTGATCGCCTTCACGCATCTGCTCGGCCCAGCAATCGAGCCGGGCAATCGCCTGTCCGGTCGCTTTCGGTGCGATCCGGTCGGCACCCATGGCGCGCATATTATTTAGATAGCGGTACGCTGCGGCAATTTCCGCGTCCACTGATGCGCGGTCCGCATTCGGGCCCGTCCCGACCACGCCGTTGGCGGCGGCAATGGCCTTTTCAGAAAAGGCAACGGCGGACGCTTTGTCCCACATCTGCTTATCCTCGAAATGCGCAAGGCGTTTGTATTCGCGCGCCGCTTCGGCGCTGACGTCGGCACCGTCGATATCGAGTTGCTTTGCTGCCTCGATTTCCGGATTGGCGCAGGCGGCGATGGCGAGAACCCCGCCCAATACCAAGGCTTTAATTTGTTTTGCCTGAAAGAACATGTCGGTCTCCTGTATCGGTCATATTGCAGACCTGAATAGAGACCGCTTTCGGCAAAACGATGGCCGATTGTGACGCTCGGGTGATGATTTCGGGGCGCTTTAAGGCCGCTTCGGATATCCGCTTATTCGGCGGCAGCGGAAACCGCGACCGGCCAAATGACGGTGCCGGGATCGATCGGACGCGCCGCCTTTTTGCGTTCGGCGGCGGGCATCACGTCCATGTTCGGCCACAATCCAGTTTCCAGGCAGTCGGCATAGCCGTCCGGCAGGCCTTTTGCGCGCATCGCGGCGGCAGCGGCAGCATGATCATAATCGAGCGCACGAATTTCGACGGCGATCCCGTCATCGGTTTGCCGGAGCAGCGAATACCAGACCCGCGGCGTGGCATCGTTGGCAGGCATACCGATGACACCTGCGTTGTGCCAAAGCCGCCCGTCGATAATCTGCGTGAATGGCACGCCGGAATGGCCCCCGACAACCGCGTCGACACCCAGCGCATCTAGTCCGGCCCGCTTCACGTCATCGCTCGATGCCGCGAACACAAATTCGTTGATGCTGGCGGCGCTACCGTGCACGACGGCAAACCGCCGTCCGCCCAGCATAAAGCGTAACCCGCGCGGCAATCCCCGCATCCAGGCCCGCTGCGGCGGCGACAGGCACGCATTTGCGTACGCATACCATTGCCGGGACATCACGTCGCAAGCCGTGCCTTCCTCGAAACCGCAGCCGCAATCGTCGGCTTCGGCACCGAAGCTTTCCTCGCAATTGCCCATCACCGTCGGCACCCCCCAGTCCATGACAGCGTCGGTCACGGCCGCGGGATCGGCGGCATATGCCACCACGTCGCCAGTGCAGATAATATTTTCCGGGGCGATGCCAAGGCGTGCAGCTTCGGCAATCATGGCCTGCGTCGCCTGCAGGTTGGAATACGGGCCGCCGAATACCAGAACCGGTCCGGTCAATTCTCCGAGATCGCGCACGTCAATTTTGTCCGTCATGGGCGCGTCAATCCGGGCTGCACGATGCACCGCCCAACACGCAGAACTTGGCGCAATGGGGGTGATTGAGTTGCACTGCCTTGGACGATTCCGAAAGCGCGCTGCCCAATTCGAAGGTTTCATCGTACGGCAGCAGGGTGCACGGAACGACGCTTGGCGTCGTCGCCCCCTTGCGTTTCACGATCATGCGCGACGATGCACACATCATGGTTTCCGGCGCAACGCCAAGGATATCCCAGCAGTGTTCCGTGATCTCGGGCACGTCGACATCGGCATCCATTTCCGGGAATAACACCAGGCGTGCCGGATCAGAGGCATCGACCGGGATACTCTCGGACGCAAACAGGCGGGCGTAACCGTCTCGGCCTTCCGCCTCGTCTTCGTCCCAGCAGGTACGCCCGGCAATCGCCATATTGAAGTCATTTTCGGCGAGCCAACGCAGCCCCTCGATCATCGGCGGCCAAGTGTCCTTGCCGCGGATTTCCTCGTGACCGGCACGGGTGTGATGATCGACCGAGACCCGGACGCTCAGTGCGGCGCCATGGCGCTTCTTGAGGTCCAATAATTTTGCGCGTTTGTTCAAAAGCGGCTTCATGGCATTGGTCAGCACCAAAACCCGGAACCCACGCGCCAGCGCTTCACCCATCATCGGAATAATGTCCGGGTTCATGAATGGCTCGCCGCCGGTAAAGGCGATTTCCTCCACCTGCATGCCTTCACGGGCGATTTCGTCCAGATAGCCGCGCATCTCGTCCAGCGTGATATACGCCAGCGCATCGTTCTTCGGACTGGAATCCATATAGCAATTGACGCAAGTGATGTTGCACAGCGACCCGGTATTGAACCAGAGCGTCGTCAGATGCGTCAGCGCGACCACCGCGCGCTGTTGACCATCGGCGGTGATATGCGGATCGCGGAATTTCCGGGGATCGAGTGCACGCGTGGAATCCGGCATTTTTCTGGGCAAGCTCCTGTTGGCTAACTTCACGATGACTTAGCCCGGTGCCCGGCTCAACTCAAATAAACCTATCGTGAGCGAACGTCATCTCGTGCATTGCAGGGCGCGCGAGAAATTCCATAATGGCGTACAGGAGGAAACGCAGAATGGACTTTGACGTACGACCGATTTCGACCCATCTGGGCGCGGAAATCACAGGGCTCGATTTGAACGATGGCGTTGGCGACAACGTGCTGGGCGCGCTCAAGCGCATCTGGGGCGAACATGGCGGGCTGATGGTGATCAGAGGCCAGAAAAACCTGACGGTCGAGGCGCATATCGCTTTCGGCGCTCAGATGGGGCCGCTGTTCGGCGCGCCGGATCAGCCACCGCTACAAGATACGGTCAGCCGTTATATTCACCCCGATCATCCGGAAATTTACCGTGTTTCCAACAAGCTGGACGAAAGCGGCGAACCGCTGGGGCGCAAAGGTGCCGGGACATACTGGCATTCCGACGTCAGCTTCCGCGAAACCCCCGCCGGGGCGTCCGTCCTGCATGGCGCCGAGATTCCTGAAATCGGCGGCGATACGATTTTCGCCAATATGACCAAGGCGTTCGAGGATTTGTCCGACGCTATGAAAAACATGCTGCGTCCGTTACATGCCTGGCACGACTTCGAGGTTGCGGCGCGCACGCAATACGCCAAGCCCATCGTCGTCGAGGACGATATGGCGGGCGCCAATAAAGCGCTGCACCCGATAGTCCGCACGCACCCCGACACCGGCAAGGAAAGCCTTTATGTAAACCCGGGCTTTACCTCGCACATCGACGGCTTTGATGCCGACGAAAGCCGCTGGATGCTTGAACCGCTGTATCGCCATGCAACGCGGCCTGAGTATCTGTACCGGCACGTCTGGCAACCGCACGACGTGGTCGTCTGGGACAACCGCTGCCTGATGCACTACGCCGTCATGGATTACGGTGATGCGCCCCGCTACATGGAACGCACCACCTGCATCGGCGAGCGACCGGTTTAGCCTAGCGCTGCTGAAAGCGCCGCCCGACGAGCGCGGCGGCAATGTTGACCTTTTGGATGTCGATGGTGCCGCCGGCGATCCCCCAGCCCCAGCCGTCGCGCATTTTCTGCTCGATCGGGTATTCGGTGGAATAGCCGTAGCCGCCCATGAGCTGCATCGCCTTGCCCGTCACCTCGCGCACGATTTCGTTCGCGAAACACTTGGCGATGGAGCTGTCGGCAACCGACGGCAGACCGTTTTGCGCATTGACGACGGCGCGGTATAAAAGAAGGCGCGATGCATCGACCTTCATCTTCATCTCCGCGATGTGCAGCTGGACCGCCTGAAAATCGACAATGGGCTTGCCGAACTGCTGGCGTTCCTGCACGTAACCGAGCGCATAATCCAGCGCCGACTGCGCGATCGCCAGCGACATTGTGGTATTGCCGCAACGCTCCAGATCGAAGGCTTCCATCAGCTTCCTGAAACCGCCTGCGGGGACGACGATGTTTTCCGCAGGCACTTCGACATTGTCGAGAAAGATGTCCGCACTCGGGATGCCGCGAAAACCCATGTGGTACTCCGGCTTGCCAAAGCTCAGGCCCGCACGTTCCTTTTCGACCAACACCGCACCAACGCCTTTCGCGCCCGGTGCATCGGACATGCGGCAATAAACCACGTAGGCATCGGCATGGCCGGCGCCAGAACACCAGCGCTTGGTCCCGTTGAGCGTCACCGTATCGCCGTCTTGCACCGCCTTCGTGGTCAGATCCGTCAGCGCCGTACCAGCCCCAGGCTCGGACATGGAAACGGCGACGATCATTTCCCCGGCGCAGACCTTCGGGACAATCCGTTGCTTCATTTCATCCGGCGCGAAATGCGCCAGCGCCAATGTCGGGCCGAACGAGCTTTCGAAAATCGGAAATGCAACCGACGGCGAAATCTTGGCGACTTCTTCCAACACCAGCACCGCGTCCAGATGGGTCAACCCAAGCCCACCCAGTTCGGCGGGCAGATTGACACCCAGAAACCCCATTTCCGCGTAACGCTTCACAAGATCACGTGACGCCGGGGTCGCCGACGTTTCGATCTCTTTGGCAATATCCGGCAATTCGCTTTCCGCGAACTTGCGGACGGTTTCCTGCAGGGCTTTCTGTTCGTCGCTCAGGCTAAAATCCATAATGTCCTCCGTTATGACGGCGACAATTTAGGACCCGTCCCGACGCTTGTCACGACGCATGGCCGCAAAAGCGGGCCGTTAAAGTGGAATGTGCTGGCGGTCTTTGACGGTTTCCATGACCGCGAATGAATGTGTTTGCTGAACACCAGGAAGATTGCAGATCGTGTCACCCAGCAATGATCTGAATTCGTTGATATCGCGGGTTCTGATCTTGAGCATGAAGTCGAACGAACCGGCGATCATCAGGCAGGTTTCCACCTCGGGTATATCGACGACGGCCTTGCTGAATTCATCAAGCACGCCGGACGCGGTTTTCGCCAGGTTGATGTGGACCACTGTCACGTGATTCTTTTCAACCCGGTCCGGATCGACGATCGCGCAGTATCCCTTGATCACGCCATCCCGTTCCAGACGTTTTACGCGTTCCGAGCAAGGCGTCTTTGTCAGATGAATTCTGCTCGCCAGTTCAACAATCGACTGGCGACCGTTCTCCTGCAGCTCGTTGAGTATGCGCACATCCGTCTCGTCAAACTTCCTGCTCATTTAGTCTTATTTCCCATTATTCACTGTTTTTTAGGCAATATATCTAAATAAAAGCGTAATAAAGTGCCATTTTCTAGTCTTTTTTCCTATAATGAACAACGTTGTAAAACGCATTAACTGCAATCGACATCGAAATGCCCCCTTCGATGCAATAAAATCAGCGAGGGGCAACAGGAAGGCCGCACCGCGGTCTGGAGGGATAAAAAATGACAACAAGACTTTTAGTGGGGCTCGATGGACATAGTTCCGGAGAGAAAGCCTTGAGCTATGCAAAGCGCATGGCTGGACTGATCGGCGATTGCGAAATCGTCGTCGCGTATATCATCGAATGGTCGCCATATTCGTTTCAAACACCCGAGGAGAACGCCGAACGCCACAAGCGGCGCGAGGAAGAAATTGGCGTTGCGACCAGCCGCATCGTCGAACCTGCCGTGGAGAGCCTTAAGAAAGACGGCGTTGCGGCGCGCGGCATCGTCCGTCATGGCAGCGTCGCCGATGCTCTCGACGACATCGCCAAGGAAGAAAAGGTCGAGCAGATCATCGTCTGCCGTACCAGCGACGGCGGCATTGCAAGCCGGATCTTCGGCAGCTCGACGGTCACGCTCGTTACAAATGCAAGCGTACCCGTCACGGTGATCAACTAGCTCCAGGGGGACTAATTATGAGAAACATTAAAACCGCTGCGCTCGCCGCAGTTCTTTCGGTGCTGGCCGCCGTGCCGGCGATGGCACAGGAAGCGGCAAGCCTCGATGAGAAGGTAAATGCGGTCTTTGCGACCGTGACCGGGCCTTTCGTCAGCCTGATCTTCGCGCCTTTACCGGGAACCAGCTTCCCGTGGATCGTGCTTTGGCTGGTGGTTGCCGCAACCGTTTTCACGCTCTATTTCGGCTTCGTTCAGTTCCGTTTTTTCAAACATGCCGTGCAACTTGTTAAGGGCGACTATTCCGACCCCAACGACGCCGGCGAGGTCAGTCACTTTCAAGCGCTGGCGACGGCGCTGTCCGGGACGGTTGGCCTTGGGAATATCGCAGGCGTTGCTGTTGCCGTCGGCATTGGCGGACCGGGCGCAACGTTCTGGATGATCCTGGCGGGCCTTATGGGCATGGCGTCGAAGTTCACGGAATGCACGCTCGGCGTTAAATACCGCAACGAATACGAAGACGGGACGGTGTCCGGCGGACCGATGTATTATCTGTCCAAAGGCTTCGCCGAAAAAGGGCTGCCGGGCGGCAAGTTCCTCGCCATCATGTTTTCGATCTTCTGTATTCTCGGCGCCCTCGGGGGCGGCAACATGTTCCAGGCCAACCAGGCGCATGCCCAGATTTCAGGTATCGTCGGCGACTATCCCGGCTGGATCACCGGTCTGATTTTTGCCGGTGTCGTGTTTGCGGTCATCGTCGGCGGCTTGAAGTCGATCGCCCGCGTTACCGAGAAAGTGGTGCCGTTCATGGGCATCCTCTATGTCGGTGCCGCCCTGATCATTCTGATCGTTAACTTCGACAAGATCGGCTGGGCTTTCGGTCAGATCTTCGAAGGCGCCTTCACCGGTCTCGGCGTTGCCGGCGGCCTTGTCGGCGCACTGATCCAGGGCTTCAAACGCGCCGCGTTCTCGAACGAAGCCGGGGTCGGGTCCGCCGCGATCGCACACTCCGCGGTCCGGACCAAGGAACCGATCACCGAAGGCTTCGTGTCACTGCTGGAGCCGCTGATCGACACGGTCGTTATCTGCACGATGACGGCTTTGGTGATCACGATTTCCGGGCAACTGATTTCCGATCCGGCGACCGGGAATTTCGTTTTGAACGGAAATCACATCGCCACCGTCGACGGCAACACCGGTGTCGCGCTGACATCGGCGGCCTTCGGTTCGGCGATCAGCTGGTTCCCTTATGTCCTCGCTATCGCCGTTGTGCTGTTCGCATTCTCGACGATGATCTCGTGGTCCTATTATGGGCTCAAGAGCTGGACGTTCCTGTTCGGCGAGGGGCAGAAATCGGAACTGATCTTCAAGCTGATGTTCTGCGTGTTCGTCGTGATCGGCGCTGCCGCCAATCTTGGTCCGGTGATCGATTTCTCGGACGCGGCGATTTTCGCCATGGCCGTCGTGAACATCATCGGCCTCTACTTCCTGATGGGTATCGTCAAGAAGGAGCTGACGTCCTACAGCGCAAAGCTGGAGTCGGGCGAGATCAAGAAGTTCAAAAACTAGATCCCCAAACCAAGACAAATCCAACTGAGAGGCGCCGTTCGCGGCGCCTCTTTTTTGTCACGCGCATCATTCGACGCGCCTATGCTTGTACACGGCGCCCAGGGGCACGCGAAAATATTTGCAAAGCAAGCAGATTTAGCTACAAGAAGCGGGCCTTCGCCACGCAACCTGGCGCGGTCGCAAAGCGGGTGTAGTTCAATGGTAGAACGAAAGCTTCCCAAGCTTTAGACGAGGGTTCGATTCCCTTCACCCGCTCCATCTTCCTCTCCACACAAAGAAAAACGCGGAACCGAAGTCCCGCGCTTTCCTGCGTTGTTTCTTGAAGGAGAAATCAGAACGCGACGTTGATACCCGCCATGACGGCCATGATATCGTCGAAGCTGGTTCCCGTGCGATCCAGTTCGTGGTTCCGGTAGCCCAGATAGACTTCGGTTCCCGTCGCTGATATCGCCTGCACAGCCTGCAAGCCGATGGTCGTCATTTCGTCGCCGTTTTGGGCGATGTCCTCGTAGACGCCGTAATCGATACCGAAGCTCGTATCACCGAAGCTGGTCAGCGCGGTGGTGTAGGCGAGCTTGCCGTACATGTACTTTGCGTCGTTGGTGCCGGTCGCGACCTTGAAGATCTTGCCGCCGGCAAGGGTCAGGCTGATACCGCTGTCATGCTTCGCGGAGAGCGATGCCGTCACACCGTCCTTATCGGTCGTCGAGGTGCTGCCGGTGTTGTAGTAGGCAATCGCGGCACCGACATCGACGCCGGAAAATTTGCCCGAGAAAGCGCCACCGATATCCGCACTGCCGGCCGAGGTCGACGACACGGCAAGGCCGAAGCCGCCCATTGTCGGCGTGTCATAGCGAACGCGGTCCGTCAGACCGAGACCATCCATATTGGATGAAACCGTGCCGATCGACGGGCCGAAGCCGCCGGCCACGGTACGAAACTTAAAGGCGGACGCCATATCGGCGATACCCGAATAGGCGACGATGCCGGTCCCCGACATATCGACTTCCGCCGATCCGTCCGACGCCGTAGCGCCTTGGCCGATCGAGAACTTGCCGAGCGTCGAGTCGGAAAAATAGGCGTCCATGTGACGCTCCGAGAACGTCGTCGCACCGACATTGCCGCCACCGACGCCGCCGTTGCCCGCCGTCGCATCATCGAGCGTCACAGTGCTCGACGAGTTGTCACGGAAATCGAATTCCATCAGGAAGCCCGCGGTCAGGCGTTCGTTGACCTTACCTTCGCCGGCGATGAAGAACCGCGAGCTGAGGTTTTCGTTATCGACGATGTAGGCGCGGCTGGCACTGCCGTCATCACCGTAAAGAATGGCGCGGTCGACATAACCGCCCATCGTCACGCTCATTTTGTTGCTGTTGGAAATCGTCCCAGCGTGCGCGGTGCCAGACATGGCCACCAGAATCCCCGCGACGATCCCCTTTTTCAGGTATGGGTAAGACATACACTTCTCTCCGTTTATCGCGGCAAAGAACACCGTTCGCCGCTAAGGTCCCTTGGCGCCTGTATTGCACTGCACCATTGCCGGAATGCTACGGCGTTTTATAAAACTGTCAAATAAATTGTATAGTTAAGCATCAGTTTTTTAGTTTGCATATTTTTTAATCATTATTATGGAAAATTTGTCGCCAAGGCTTATTTAGGCGCCTTGCAGACTATTCGTTGAATGCCGCAGCGACGCGTGCCCGCAGCCACTTGTGCACCGGTTCGCGGTCGACCCGCTTTGGCCATACTTGCACGATTCGATGCGGCGCGGCATCAAAAGGCAACGCGTAGGTGACGAGGCCATGGCGCCGGTCGAGCGCATCGGCGATACGACCGGGAAGCGTCGAGATCATCGACGTGCCACGAATAATTGCCGGTATCGCCAGAAAATGCGGCACCGCATGCTGTACTGTCCGCGTTAACCCCAAGTCGGCGAGATGATCGTCGACCCATGACCGGTCGGCGCCGTCGGGCGCCATGATAACATGCGGACAAGCCGCATAGGCTTCGAGGCTCAGCCCGCCTTCAAGCATCGGGTTCCCGGCATCCGCGACGACCTTGGCATTTTCATCGAACAACAGTTCGGCGTTGGCCCAGCCGGGTATATCACCGGCGACGGAGACCGATAGATCGATACGACCGGCGCGGAGGTCCTCGTACTGGGTGCCGTGTGCATAGTGGCGGGTCTTCAGACGCACACCCGGCGCGGCCTTTTCCATTGCCCGGATCAGAGCCGGCAGGACAACCGTCGCACCATAGTCGTTCATCCCGAGGGAAAAGGTCCTCTCCAGGGTTTCGGGATTAAACCGCTCGGGCGTGGCGATGCCCTCCTGCAACTGACGGAGGCCGGGATGAATGCGGGCGTACAGATCCTCGGCCATGGCCGTCGGCGCCATGCCGCCGCGGCCGCGCACGAATAACTCGTCGGCGAACGTCGCGCGCAACCTGGACAGCACGTGACTCAACCCCGGTTGCGTGATCCCAAGACGTTCTGCGGCTGCGGTGATCTGGCGTTCCTCGTATATCGCCACCAGCGCTTTCAACAGATTCAAATCGAATGTATCTATGTTCACCTTTGCATTCATTTTTAAATGATAACTATACTTTTTATTCATTGGTAAATTTTCTGCCAGGCATCGACCCTGTCCGCCTTACAGACAAGGAGCTTCCAGATGCCGCTGTTTTCAAAACTAACCCGAATTTTCCCCGCACTCGCGATTGTCGCAATGCTCTCTGGCTGTGCGAGCGCGCCGGAGGACACCGGCATTCTGGCGCACGAAATTGCCGGCAGCGGCCCGGACAAAGTTATCGTGCTGCACGACTGGCTGGGCGACCGGCGTAATTACGATGACGCACGCCCGTATCTCGACATGCAGTCCTTCACCTATGCCTTCGCTGATTTGCGTGGCTACGGCGGCTCAATCAGAATGAACGGCGCCTTTACCTCGGCAGAAGCCGCAGCGGACACCCTCAAGCTTGCCGACGCGCTCGGCTGGAAACGGTTCCACATCATCGGGCATTCCATGACCGGCATGGTTGTGCAACGCGTCGCCGCCATCGCGCCCGAACGCGTCCTTTCCGTTATCGCGACGACACCGGTCGCGGCGAACGGCATGCACACGGACAAGGACACGCGCGGTTTCCTCGAAGCGGCTGCGAAGGACCCGAAAGTAACACCCGCCGCAATCCACGCGTTGACCGGCAAACGCCTGTCCGACACATGGGCGGCTTTCAAGACGGCGCGCGCCATGGCGTCGAGCACCGAAGCCGCCCGGCTCGGCTATCTGGACATGTTCGACCTGGAAGATTTCCATGGCGACGTCGATGGCCTTGCCGTGCCGGTGACGGTTATTCTCGGCGAGAACGACCTGCCATTCTTTCAGCCGGACTATATCAAAGGAACCTTCGGCAAGTGGTACAAGAACCTCAAGATCGTCACGAGTGCGAACGCCGGTCACTATGTAATGCAAGAGACCCCGGCGTTTTATGCCACAGCCGTGGATGCACACCTGAAAGCCAATATGGTAAAATGACGGACATGACGCACACCAGACGCCATACGCTCGTCCTGGTCAGCGCCGCCCTGCTGGCCCCTTTCGCCAGCCGGTCCGCGCTGGCGGGCGATATCCCGATGGGCAGCGTTCGCGACAAAGTCGTCGCGATGGTGGATAAGGCCGCTGCGGCGGTGTCCGAACACGGCTTTGCGCGCGCACTGAATCGCAGCGAGGGCGAAATGTGGAGACGTCCCGATCTCGGCCTTTACGTTTTCGTGCTGGACCCGAACGGGAATTTACTTTTGCACCCGGACCGGCGCGCCGAAGGACACAATGTGATCGCCAGCCACGATACGCGCGGAACACGGTTCATTCGCAATATGATCGACGCCGCCACTGCGGCAAACGGGGCCGGGGTCTGGACGCGCTATCAGTGGACCGATGCGCGGAGCGGCGAACGGGGAACCAAGCATACCTATTCGAAGGTTGCCGGCGGCGTCATCGTGTCCGTCGGGTACGTCGCGGCGACGAGCTGAAGCCGCCTAGCAACGGGTTTCGTCTTCGGGGTCGGGATCCTCGTCGTCGCTGCCGTCCGGATACATTTCATACGCGACCGGCGACGTGCGTTGCAGCGCCTGATATTCGCCCTGATCGGCGAGCGGCGGGCTGGCACGCTGCGTGATACGCCAGCCGATAAAAACCGTAAGCGCTACCGCGATAGCGCCGATAAAGGCAAACAGGCCCGAGGCCCCGAAAAAATCCATCGCCACGGAGCCCAGGGTCGGGCCGATCGACGCCCCGATCCCGTAGGAAATCATCAACCCGCCCGATGCCGGCACCCGGTCCTCGGCGTCGATATAGTCGTTCGTATAGGCGACGGCGAGTGGATACAGGGTGAATGACAAGCCGCCGAACAACGCCCCCAGGCCCAAAAGACCGCTGCCATTGTTCACATCCTTGTCCATGATCAGAAAGCAGACCACCGCTGTTGCCGACGCCGCGCCGACCATCACCAGCCGCCGGTCGAACATGTCCGATAATTTTCCGATCGGCCATTGCAGCACCAAGCCGCCGATGATCACGGCGCCCATGAATTGCGCCGTCTGATTTGTCGCCAGACCAACCTGTTGCGCAAACAGTGCCCCCAGCCCGTAAAATGCCCCCATCAGCGCACCGGATGCCAAGGACGCCGTCATGCCCGTCGGCGAAATCCCCCACAAGCGGCCAGGCCGGAAGCGCACCGGCTTCGGCAATTCCGGCGCACTGACCCGCGTAATCGCGACCGGCAGGATTGCCAGCGACATCAAAATCGACGTCAGGATATACAGCACCATGCCGGTTTCATCGGGGACATTGATCAGGAACTGACCCGCGCCTTGCCCCAGATACAGGACAACCTGATACAGCGAGAACACCTGCCCGCGAATCTCGTTCGAGGACTTCTCATTGAGCCAGCTTTCGGTGCACATATACATGCCGACCGTCGTGAAGCCGACAATCAGCCGCAGGGCACCCCAGAGCCACGGATCGAGTGTCAACGCATGCGCCAACGTCGCCGCCGACATCAATGATCCCAATGCCGCGAACGCACGGATATGCCCGACCGTGGTAATCAGACGATGGCAATAACCGGTCCCGAGCACGAGGCCGACGAAATACATCGACGTCACGATCCCGACCACCGTCGACGGCAGCCCGGCAGCCCCCATACGGAACGCCAAAATCGTCGACAATCCGCCGGCGCCAACCATCAGGAAGGCGACCCCCGTCAACAGCGAGGAGACAAGACGTAGCGTCGAAAACATTAGCACGGTCCACGGGTTCGGGTGTCAATTCCCGGCGCGTGTACGCCTCATGGATTTCCGGCGCAAGCGATTTATTTCGAAAAATGAACGCGGTGATCTTAGTCGCCGAGTGCTGCGGCGTGATGGCGGAGGTGGTCCTCGATAAACGTCGCGATAAAAAAGTACGAATGGTCGTAGCCGGGCTGCATTCTGAGCGTCAGCGGCTGACCGACGTCGGCACACGCTTCGGCGAACAGCTCCGGGCGGAGCTGCTCATCAAGGAAATTATCCGCATCGCCCTGATCGATGAGTATCGTCCCGTCGAACCTTTTGCCGGCTTTAATCAACGCCGTCGCATCGTATTCCGCCCACGCATCGGCATCGTCACCGAGATAGCCCTTGAATGCCTTTTGGCCCCATGGCACCTGGCTCGGCGCAACAATCGGCGAAAACGCGGAAACGCTGGTAAAGGTCTCGGGGTTTTTCAGCGCAATGGTCAGTGCGCCATGCCCGCCCATGGAATGTCCCATGATGCCCTGCCTGTCGGCACGCGCCGGGAAATGCTTGAAGATCAGCGCCGGCAACTCGCCGGTAATATAACTGTACATCTTGTAGTGCTTCGACCACGGCTGGCGTGTCGCATCCAGATAAAATCCCGCACCCTTGGCAAAATCATACGCGTCCGAATCGTCCGGCACATCGTCGCCACGCGGGCTGGTGTCGGGCGCGACAACAACAAGACCAAGCTCGGCCGCGACCTGCTGTGCACCTGCCTTGACCGTAAAATTCTCTTCGGTGCAGGTCAGCCCGGAAAGCCAGAACACAACGGGGCAGGGTTCGCTTGCAGCCTGCGGCGGCGTGAAGACGGCGAACTTCATCTCGCAGTCCAATTGCTGCGACGTATGCTTGTAGACGCCTTGCGTGCCTGCGAAGCAGGCCTGCTCCGAAACGGTCTCGAAAGTCATGCGCTTACTCCCCTGGCATGAAAGATGTAGCCGAGGAAACTCAGCAGCAATTGCGCGGCCAGAAATGCCGTGGTGCCGTCGCGGTCGTAGTCCGGCGCGACTTCGACCAGATCGATCCCGGCAACATCGCCCAATTCCGCGAGCCCTTTGAGAATTTCCAGAACTTCGTAATAAAGGAAACCGCCATGGCTCGGGGTGCCGGTGCCGGGCGCGATCGACGGATCGAAGCCGTCGATATCGATGGTGCAATAGTACCGCTTGCCCTTCGGGATGCGCGCCAGCACGCCTTCGGCGCCGAGTTTCCGGACATCGCGCACCGAGAGAACATCGGAACCGGCCTTGCGTGCGGCATCATAGTCGGCCCGGTTCGACGACGACACGAAACGAATACCCAGTTGCGTAAAGCCGGTAACGTGCTTCATCTCCGAAGCGCGCCTGAGCGGATTGCCGTGTCCGTAACGCACGCCGTGGCGCTCGTCGACGAAATCCAGGTGCGCGTCTATATGAACAATGTGCACCGGTTCCTGATCGTCAAATGCCTTGATACAGGGAATGTGCACGGAATGGTCACCACCCAGCGTGACCGGCATGGCACCCGCGGCAAGAATTTTGCGGACGGCGAACTCGATGTTGTCATGCGACTTGATCGTGTCCGTGTGCACCATGTCAGCATCGCCGACATCGACGATTTTGACCCCATCGCTCGGCAGATAGGTGATGTCGTCCTCGAAATCGTACATGCCCGCATGACCGAACGAAAACAGCGTCGAGGCTTCACGGATCGCGCGCGGGCCGAAACGTGCGCCGGCGCGGTATTGCGTCCCCATGTCGAAAGGCGCACCCAATACGCATACGTCGGCCCCGCCGAGCGCTTCCCAGTCCAAGACCGCGGGCTGCTTGGCAAAAGTACAGTGCCCGACGAACGGCAGGTTAAGCCGTCCCTTTTCGTATTCGTTTTCGCTCATGGAATTTTCTTCTCCGAGGTCGCGGCGACCCATTTGGCAAGCTCTTGCTCGACGCCGCCACGCTCGGCAAGGCCAAGAATACCGGTCACGTTGTCGCCGTCATCGGACAGCGGCAGACGCACGGAATAGACAGGGTCCGTCATACCTTCGTATCGGGTTTCGAAAACCTTCGGCTTTCGTGTCTCTATGATCCGCATGTATTGATGATTGAGGAAATCGCGCACCCACGCCGGGGACATATCGCTGACGTTCCTCCCCGTGTAGTCCTTCCCATGATACGCGGTGTGTCCGCGCCCCCAGTAACGATAGCGGAAATCGCCCTCGGCGGTCACGTCACATACAAGCACATAAGGCAGCAACGGCCCCGGCAACGTCATGATGTCGATGTCGCGCCACGATGGCGCCCAGCGCTCACGAGCGCAATCCAGCCAGTGCGCGAATATAGCGTTCACAGCCCGGTTCGCGATCTCCGGGGGATCGTGCTCGACACTCGATTGGATGGGCGCGAACATTCGCGGTCCCGGCCTGAATCAGAACTCGACGACGGCGCGAATACTCTCACCCTTGTGCATCAGCTCGAAGCCGTCGTTGATATCTTCCAGCGCCAGTTTGTGCGTGATCAGATCGTCGATGTTGATCTTGCCGTCCATGTACCAGTCCACGATCTTCGGCACATCGGTCCGCCCTTTGGCGCCACCGAACGCCGTACCGCGCCAGACACGGCCGGTGACCAGCTGGAAAGGCCGCGTCGAGATTTCCTGACCGGCACCGGCAACGCCGACGATGGTGCTTTCGCCCCAGCCCTTGTGGCAGCATTCCAGCGCCTGACGCATGACGTCCGTGTTGCCGATACATTCGAAAGAATGATCCGCGCCACCGTTGGTCAGATCGACGAGATACGCAACCAGATCGCCTTCGACTTCCTTTGGGTTGACGAAGTGCGTCATGCCGAATTTCTCGGCGATATCCTTGCGCGCGGGATTGATGTCGACGCCGACGATCTTGTCGGCACCGACGAGCTTGGCGCCCTGAATGACGTTGAGACCGATACCGCCGAGACCGAAGACGATTACATTGTCGCCGGGTTTGACCTTGGCGGTGTTGATTACGGCGCCGACGCCGGTCGTGACCCCGCAACCGATATAGCAGACCTTGTCAAAAGGCGCGTCCTTGCGAATCTTCGCCAGCGCGATTTCCGGCAGCACGGTGAAGTTCGAAAACGTCGAGCAGCCCATGTAGTGATAGATCGGTTCCTTGCCGATGCGGAACCGTGACGTGCCGTCCGGCATCAGGCCCTGGCCCTGCGTCGTGCGGATTGCCTGGCACAGGTTCGTGCGCCCCGACGTACAATAATCGCACTGGCGGCATTCCGGGGTGTAGAGCGGAATCACATGGTCGCCCTTCTTAAGGCTCGTCACCCCCTTGCCGACGTCGACGACAACCCCCGCACCCTCGTGACCGAGGATTGCCGGAAAGATGCCTTCGGGGTCTGCACCTGAGCGCGTGAACTCATCGGTGTGGCAGATCCCGGTCGCCTTGATTTCGACCAGAACCTCGCCCTCGCGCGGGCCATCCAGCTCCACGGTTTCGATGGAAAGCGGTTTGCCGGCCTCGAAAGCCACCGCGGCACGTGTCTGCATGGTACATCTCCCTAGATTTGCTACCTTCCGTCGAAGGCATTCTTTTACGTCACCGTTGCGCGCACTATGCCCGATTTGCGGCTGGCGATGCAATGCACAGCCCGGTCGATTTGGTCAATCAGCGTCGTTTCAGGCATACATTGCGCGGACGCGGCAAACACCCGATATGTTGCAGACCAACAACCGGAGCGGCACATGGATTCCGTAACCCAATTTGCGCTCGGCGCCTGCGTCGGCGCGGCGATGCTTGGCCCGCGTATCGGTGTCCGCAAAGCCGCTGTCATCGGCGGACTGATGGGTACGGTGCCGGACCTGGACACCTTTATCCCCAGCGCCGATCCGGTCTCGGCTTTCACCTCGCATCGCGGCCCCAGCCATTCGCTGCTCGTCCAGGCATTCGCAACGCCTCTGTTTGCGGAACCCGTTGTCCGGCTGTTTCGACAGCTACGCGATAAGCGCATGCTGACGTATGCCGCCGTTTATATGATGTTCGCGACCCATGCATTGATCGATGCCATGACGGTTTATGGCACACAGTTATTGTGGCCGCTCTCCAAAACGCCATATGGCGTTGGCTCAATCTTCATTATCGACCCGCTTTATACCGCAGCGTTGCTGGCGGCGACGTTGTGGGCGCTGATCGGCAATCCGGAAGGGCCGCGTTACCGGCGCTGGCTTAACGGGGCGCTGATCGTCTCGACGGTCTACATGCTCGGCACAATCGGCCTGCAGAAGATAACTGAAGTCCGGGCGGACGCATGGATCAAGGCAAACGGGCTCAACCCGCAACGCACATTGTCTATTCCCACGCCGTTCAACACTTTATTTTGGCGCACCATCATTGTTGAAAACGACCGCTATCTGAACCTGTACACCTCGATACTCGGCGGCGAACCGAGCGTTTACCGGCACCTGCGCCATCCCGAACTCGAAGGCTGTCTGAGCACAAGCCCGGCGTTCCGTAAGCTTGCGGCGTTCACCAAAGGGTTCTACCGCTTTGAGGAAGCGGACGGGAGCATCATCCTGTCCGACCTGCGCATGGGCCTGACCCCACAGTATGTGTTTCGCTTCAAGCTCGGCGAGCTTGACGACGGCACCCCGCATCCGGTCGATCCACCGCGCCGCGAACCCACAATCCGCGGCGCCCCGGGCGATCTGCAGTGGTTGTGGACCGGCATCCTCGGCAAAGCAAATGTTCGGATAGCCGAAGCGAGCGCGTACCGAAACGCATCCGAAACGCTGAGCGCGGCCGGCAAGCCGCTCCCGCCGCTACCGTGCTCGTAAATCGGCTATACCTATTATTAACATAAAAATAAACGATTTTACGTATCTATTGCTATGCAGCATATTGGCGTCAGTCGCCGATGCGGCGTTGATTGAGACTTTAATTAACAGAGGTAACCACCATGCAAAGACAAGTTCCCCACGTTGTTTTCAAAACCCGTGTCCGCAACGACGCCCTCGAGGGTGACAACCCGTTCGAGTGGAAAGATCTTTCCACCGATGAAATTTTCAAAGGCAAGCGTGTCGTCGTTTTCGCACTCCCGGGCGCTTTCACGCCCACGTGTTCGACCAGCCACCTGCCGCGTTATGAAGAGCTGCACGGCGAGTTCGAAGCACTGGGTGTCGATCAGGTGATCTGCCTGTCGGTGAATGACGCCTTCACCATGTATCAGTGGGGCAAATCCCAGAACGCCGACAAGGTGTTCCTGCTGCCCGACGGCAACGGCGAATTCTCGCGCAAAATGGGCATGCTCGTCGACAAGTCGAACCTCGGCTTCGGCATGCGCTCGTGGCGCTACTCAATGGTCGTTAACGACGGCGAAATCGAGCAGATGTTTGTCGAACCGGACTTCGGTGACAACTGCCCGACCGACCCGTTCGAGGTTTCCGACGCCGATACAATGCTCAAATACCTGAAGAGCAAGGCATCCACGCAAGCAGCCTGACGACCGGCACCAACCCGGTAACAAAGAGAGCGCCGTTCCCCCCTCCCCCTCACCAACGGCGGTCTCTGAAAAAAGGGCGGCAGAAATGCCGCCCTTTTTAATGCCGCCCGCGGGGGTCAGTCCCCGGCGAAAACGCGAAAGCCGTCACCGAGCCATGGCATCCGGCGTTCGCACACCGGATATATACGTTCCGCCAGAACATCCCTGCAGATACGCGCGAAAGCCGATGCCTGCTGACCCAGTTCGTGACCGCGCGCCAGAACATGCAGCGTGCGGGCGAACGCTGGCCCCGGGAGCGGCGCAGTAACCACGTCATAGCCGAGCGCCGCGCCTTCGAGCACGCACATCGGCGTAGCGATGGCGAACCCATGCCCAGCCGCAACCATCGCCGACACCGCCTGCGCCGTATCGAATTCACAGGCATGGGGCGCATGCACGCGAATTCGCCGCAAATGCCGCTCCACCATTTGACCGACGATGTTGTGGCCCGCGAACCGGATCAGCGGCAACTCGCGGGCGATGTCGCCGAGACCCTTTTCCCCCACCTCGTATCCAGCCGGCAACATCAGCATGAACGGCTCGCGAAACAGTTGGAAGCGGACGATACCGCCAAGATTTTCGGCGGCATCCGTGGCGATGATCAAATCCACCTCGCGTTCCATCAACGCGCGCACATGGTCCCCCGACTGTCCGGCGCGAAGCGCGAAGTTCCCGGGCTGCATTTCCGCCATGACTTTTTCGTATAACCAGGGCGTCAAAGTCGTCGCCAGAGAGTTCGGCACCCCGATCCGAAGCGCCGCCAACGGCTGGTCGCCGACGTTGCGCGCCGCCGCCACAGCGGCCTCGGCGGAAACCATCAACGCTTCGGCACGGTCGCGCAATACAGCGCCCGCGGGCGTGAGGCGGATCGGGCGCAGGCTCCGATCAAGCAATTGCGCACCAATTTCCTCCTCGGCTTTACTTATGTATTGCGATACTGCGGGCTGTGTCATGCCGAGCCGTTTCGCCGCTTCGGTCATGTTTCCGGCACGTGCCGTCTCCAAAAATACGTTTAATGCCCTGAGATCAAGACCCGTCGGCCAGCTCATACGCGCCCCCAAGAAAATTCGGTCGCGAACGGCAGCGCCGCTCTCACGGCCATCATATCATAAGTAATATTTATTGAATGCAAAAATAGCGCCCCGGCCACGCACTGTGTAAGGTGCGTGGCAATACCGCGTGAATGCGGCACGTAATTGGGGAACATCATGGGCAAAGCACTCACCGACGAGCAGATCGCACAGTATCACCGTGACGGTTACTTCGCGCCGATCCGCGTCATGGACGACGGCACGGCAGCGGACTTCCGAAAAAAATTCGAAGCCTATGAGGCCGCACACGAAGGTTGGTATGAAATGTCCAAGGGACAGAAGCTGTACCTGCTGCAAACCTGGGCGCGGGATCTGGCGCAGCACCCCAAGGTTCTGGATGCGGTCGAGGATGTCCTTGGTCCGAACCTTCTGGTCTGGGGATTGAGCCTGTTCATCAAGGACGCCAATACGCCGTCATATGTGTCGTGGCACCAGGACAGCACGTACTGGGGACTATCGAAGCCGAATGTCGTCACGGCGTGGATCGCCCTTTCCCCGGCGACACGGCAATCGGGCTGCATGAAAATGATGCCCGGCACCCACACATGGGAGCAGATCGAGCACACAGACACGCTGGCCAAGGAAAACCTTTTGACGCGGGGTCAGGAAATCGCCGTCGACGTCGACGAGGAAAAGGCCGCGTATCTGGAACTGCAGCCCGGCGAGATTTCGCTGCATAATATCCGCACCGTACATGCTTCGGCGCCAAACCAATCGGACGACCGCCGCATCGGCATCGCCGTACGTTATATCTCGCCGGACGTAAAACAGATCAACACCGACGGCGACAGCGCTTGGCTGGTAAGGGGGGTGGATACCGAAGGAAACTTCATTCACGAAACGCCGCCTAAGGCCGATATGGACGCCGCTGCCCGCGCCGAGCACGACCGCATCATGGCGCTGCGCCAGGGCGTGCTTTACAAGGGCGTCGCCGGGAAACCCGCGCATACAAATATCTAGGGAAAACCCGCGCATACGAGTATCTGGAGCAAAGCCGCATTTGAAGCGGCGCCGCCGGTTCGTTACTTCAAGACAAACCCGTGCATGAACGGGTCGCGGTCATCAACGAAGATCGTGTTCAGGCCGTGCATTCTGGCCCACCCGGCAATCGACGGCACGATCGCCGGCTTGCCGCCGCAGGTCGTTTCCGCCTCGACGCGGCCATCAAAAATCGAGCCGATGATGCTTTCATGGCGATAGTCATCCCCGGTCTTCAAGAGCCCCTTGGCGTGGCGCTGCGCCATGCGCGCCGAAGTGCCGGTACCGCAGGGCGATCTGTCGATGGCCTTGTCGCCATAAAATACCGCGTTCCGACCGTCGACCTCCGGCTGAGTGGGCACGCCCGTCCACATAACATGTGACACACCGTGAATCGCCGGTTGCTCGGGGTGTTCGAAGTCGTACTTGTCATTGATCAGATCGCGCACAACCGGGCTCAGGCGCTGGATATCGCCGGGCGTGAGATCGGCCATGTCGCGCATGTTGGTTTGCGGTTCGATGATCGCATAGAAATTGCCGCCGTAAGAGACATCGAACACGATCTCTCCCAGTCCCGGCACATCGACGGACAAATCGGTATCGGCAAGGAAGCACGCGACGTTCCTGATACGCACGTTGTCGACGTGATCGCCGTTCATTTCGTAGTGCGCTTCGACCAGACCGGCCGGCGTGTCGAGGCGAACCACACCCGGCGTCTTCGGCGTCACGACGCCACGTTCGATCATGAACGTCACGGTACCGATGGTGCCATGACCGCACATCGGCAAACAGCCCGATACCTCGATGTAGAGTATGGCGATATCGCAATCGTCGCGTGTCGGCGGGTACAGGATCGAGCCGGACATGACATCGTGTCCGCGCGGCTCGAACATCAGCGCGGTGCGGATCCAGTCATATTCGGCCATGAAGTGCTGGCGCCGCTGAATCATATCAGCGCCCTTGAGCTGAGGCGCACCGCCGACGACCATGCGCACCGGATTGCCGCAGGTGTGTCCGTCGACGCAAAAGAATGTGTGGCCCGCCATGGCGTCCTCCCTCAGCGGTAGCGGTCGATGCGATAGGGTGCCATATCCAGCCCGGGATCGCGACCGGCAAT
>Ga0209578_10000974_pt1 | contig 28869 bp, 33 predicted proteins | sample tdAd472_FD_187127 | JGI IMG/M metagenome (GOLD analysis project Ga0209578, IMG submission 187127) | Marine sediment microbial communities from the Atlantic coast under amendment with organic carbon and nitrate - tdAd47.2 (SPAdes)... | ecosystem: Environmental > Aquatic > Marine > Coastal >...
TCCAGAAATACGGTACCATATCTGCAAACCATTGGAGCAATGCTTTGGAACCATAATCGATCCGAAAAAAAATAAATCCAATAAGCCACTCCTATCTCCAAAACATGGCTCAGTTACCGTGGAGATCAGTTCGGCGGATGAAGAATTAATGATTGCACGTCACGTGGCCGAACTTGTTGGTGCCTACCAAAATGGGAGAGAATTATCATGATATCTTGTTTCCCACACCGCAATATCGCTGCACTCCTTGAAAAGGTCAGCTGATGGATATCACCGTTGAAGACCCGGTCTGCAAACGCAAATTTACGTTGGAAAAAGCGGTCGCCGCTGAAGAATATGAGGGCTGGACTTATTTCTTCTGTAGCACAGAATGTCAGAATATATTCAATGGCTCTCCCACAACTTTTGCCAACGGCCCAGCCCCGCTATATCCAGATCCTTAACTGGCGAGATGAGCGAATAAAAACGGCATTGGCACAAATATAGAGATCGGTTGGCGGGATGTTGGCCAACAATTCCGACAACCGTATCTTTAGGGGCGATCGCGCACTGCCTTCCCCAGCGGTCGCCCCACTCCTCAAAGCCCAGCTGCGTCGTGGTAGCATTTTTTGGCTTCAAACCGTCTGTCGAGTTCTGATCAACTGTAACATTAAGCGCCGCAGTGCGTCCTTAACAAGAAACCGGTTGATATCGATCATCACCCGGCGCTGATTACTCCAAAGAAGACCAGGAGAAAACCATGACAGACAATCTTATTACGTTTTCCGCTTTGCTGTTCATCCTGCTTGCAGTTGGCGCTAGCGCTATCCGCATTGTGGTCGAATATGAGCGCGTGGTCGTCTTCACGCTGGGCCGGTTCACGGGAGTCAAAGGCCCCGGTCTGATTTTTATTATTCCCTTTGTTCAAACTCTTTCCCGCGTGGATTTAAGAACCATCGTCCTTGATGTGCCAACGCAAGATCTTATTTCACGCGATAATGTGTCGGTTCATGTCAATGCTGTCATATATTTTAAGGTTGTTGATCCTGAACGCGCGATAATTCAGGTAGAGCAATTTGTCGATGCAACCAGTCAGCTTGCGCAAACCACCCTGCGCTCGGTTCTTGGTAAACATGAACTTGATGAGATGCTCACCGAGCGGGACAAGCTCAACAAGGATATTCAGGAGATAATCGACACCCAGACAACGTCGTGGGGCATCAAGGTCGCCAATGTCGAAATCAAGCATGTCGATATAGATGAATCCATGGTGCGCGCGATGGCAAAACAGGCTGAAGCCGAACGCGAGCGCCGGGCAAGAGTGATAAATGCCGAAGGAGAACAGCAGGCAGCACAAAAACTTTTGGAAGCCGCACAAACCCTGTCTGGTCATCCTGAGGCGATGCAGCTGCGCTATCTCGGCGCACTTAGCGAAATCGCAGGAGAACGCAGTTCCACAATCGTTTTTCCATTCCCTGTTGAATTTGAAAAATTTTTCAACGGGTTTGCTAGTCAAGACAGCAAAAAGCTGGCCGGCAATGCAGCCAATGAACCCACGCTCTCTGCAGGCAAGCGTGCGGGGTGACTTTCAGCGCTTATAAGCGGCATTTGCTGGTGAGCGAACGAATATGCCAAGCCAGAATAGTGCAGTCGAATAGGGTACGGCAAACAATTTGGAGGTTGGTTTAGAGCATGTTTATTAGCAGTTTCGAAAACCGATTCTTCAGGGGCGGCCGGGCTCCTCCTCCAACCCAGCTCGGTCGCTCCACTTTTAACTGTGGTGGCGAAGCCATTTTTGCACCTTCTCGATTCCAGATAAACATTCACAATGCTGTTCCATTTAAGCCGTTCGCATTCGGCAACCGTGACGTTTGAGGAGGCTGTTCATTGACAAAAAACATGTCAAACGACTGGCGCACAGGATTTGGCGTCATCGAGCACAGCGCTGCAACAATTGCGCGCACAGATAAATTTTTCGCAAAACGTCAGTACTGGCAAGGATTTACCGATTCCGCCCAAGCAGAGACATTGATTGTAGCGGCCGACCGATTGGCCAACGCCGCGATGTGGCTCACCGCCCATATGACCTATGCCTCCCGGGTTGATATGAGCGGTACCGATTTGCCGGCAGACGCGTTTAAACGAAACCCTGAAGGTCATACTGGCGGCGCCCTCAATGTTGCCATCGGGTTTGTTGGCTATTTACTTGCCAACGCCCTGTCTGGACACACGCGTGCCTGGACGCTTGGTCAGGGTCACTGCGTTGCTGCAATAGAGGCGATCAACACGCTGACTGGGGACTTGTCCCCTGCACAAATCGGTCGTTATGAGCGCAGCGAGACCGGGCTTTCCCATCTCGTTTCAGACTTTTACAGCTATGCGATGAGCGCTGATGGAAGACCCGCGGTACCGCTGGGGAGCCATGTCGGCCCAAACACTGCCGGCGGTGTTTCAGAAGGCGGCTATTTGGGCTTTTCCGAACTCCAATATATCCATATGCCGCTGCCGGGAGAGCGGCTTGTTGCCTTTTTGAGCGACGGCGCATTTGAAGAACAGCGCGGGTCTGACTGGTCTCCGCGATGGTGGCGAGCCGAAGATAGCGGTTTGGCTGTGCCAATCATGGTCCTCAATGGCCGGCGGATTGAACAGAGAACCGAAATAGGTCAGGAAGGCGGGGCTGAATGGTTTGAAGCCCATTTGCGTCTCGCTGGATATGATCCGATGCTGATCGACGGTCATGACCCTCTCGCCTATGCGATGGCGATATTGGAGGCAGAAGAAAGGCTCAGCCGATTTATTAGATCAAAGCAGGCCTATCCAGCTCCCCTTCCCTATATTATCGCGCGCTGCACAAAAGGATTTGGCTTTCCAGGAGCTGGAACCAACAGATCCCATAACCTGCCACTTTCAGGAAATCCGTCTGACAATGCGGCCGCGCGGGCTGAATTTCACGAAGGCGCTAGAAAGCTGTTTGTCCCGGCTGACACGCTGGAAACAGCCGTTAATGCTTTGGCGGTCCATGACCAGCAGTCTCGGCCAAGAGAAAGTCAGAATTCACTAGCACGCCGGAACGTCGACCTGCCCAGCCTACCCGTGCCAGATTGGACCGATGTCAATAGTCAGCGCGAACGCTGCGCGATGGATGCGATCGATGAATATTTTGTCGATATTGTCCGCGCCAACCCGAAGCTGCGACCACGTATTGGCAATCCAGACGAGCTAAGAAGCAACCACATGCCGCGCGCGCTTGAGCTTCTGCATCACCGCGTGAACATACCTGAAAACGGTACGCCAGAGGCGGTGGGTGGGGCGGTTATCACGGCACTCAACGAAGAAGCGGTCATCAGTGCGGCCTTGGGTAACAAAGGCGGGATCAATATCGCTGTGAGCTACGAAGCTTTTGGGATGAAAATGCTTGGCGCATTGCGACAGGAAATAATTTTCTCGCGCCGCCAGCACGAACTGCTCCAGCCACCAGGCTGGATCAGCGTTCCATTAATTGCAACCTCCCACACTTGGGAAAACGCAAAAAATGAGCAGTCGCATCAAGACCCGACATTGCCCGAAGCATTGCTGGGGGAAATGTCAGATATATCTCGCGTTATATTCCCTGTTGATCCCAATAGCGCGGTTGCAGCGCTGCGCGCGGTCTACCGAACGCATGGCCAAATTGCGTGCCTGGTAACCGCCAAACGCGATGTGCCAATCCTCTTTTCAGGTGAACAGGCTGAATTTGCGATGGCGAAAGGTGCAATACAATTTGAGGGCGATGCTACAAACGCACAGGTACAACTGGTCGCCATCGGCGCTTATCAATTGCAGCAAGCAAGACAGGCGCGCGAACGCCTCGATCAACGCGGGATAAACTGCTCAATCACGGTCATTTTGGAACCGGGGCGGTTTCGGGAGGCGCGCGACGAGATCGAATGGAAATATGCCGTTTTAGACAAAGATTTGCATGTGCTGTTTCCCACAAATCTTCCGCGGATAATAATCTCGCACACGAGACCGGAGCCAACGCTGGGTCTATTGAGGCGGCTTGATGGCGGGCCGAGCCAAACCAAAGCGTTGGGATATTTGTCCAGAGGCGGCACATTGGATGTTTTTGGCATGTTGTTCGCCAATCGCTGCACTTGGGCGCATGCGGTCGCCTCCGCTGCAGGTTTGCTCAAAATCGATCGGGGTTCCCTCCTATCACAGGAAGAATTGGATGCCGTCGACGAGCAGGGTGACCCGCAGATATTACGGCGGGACACATCGGGCTCAAAAAATGAGGAGAAAATCCCATGACGCTCACATTGCATAGTCTTGGCGGAGCCGGGACGGTAACCGGATCTCGCCATCTCATCGAACATGACGGACGCCGGATAATGGTCGATTGCGGACTTTTCCAAGGATATAAACCCTTACGCGAACGCAACTGGAAACCGTTTCCGGTTTCGCCAAAAAGCATCGATGCCATTATTTTAACCCACGCGCATCTCGATCATAGCGGCTATCTTCCCAAATTGGTGCGCGAGGGATTTAAAGGCCCAATCTTCTGCTCATCGGCAACCACCGATCTTTGCGAAATACTTTTAAAAGATAGCGCATTTATCGCCGAGAAAGATGCCTTTTTGGCAAACAAACACAAATATACAAAACATGCCCCCGCACGCCCGCTTTATACCATCAAAGACGCCGAAGCAGCCTTAAAGCAATTGCGGCCGATCACGTTCCACAAAGAGATTGAACTGCCGGGCGGCGGGCATGCGAAGCTGCGCCGGGCGGGGCATATTTTAGGAGCGGCCACCGCCGAGCTTCATTGGGGCGGCAAGACGATCGTCTTTTCGGGGGACATTGGCCGCTACGATGATCCCTTCATGCTCGATCCAGAACCCGTTGCCGAGGCCGATTATGTGCTTGTGGAATCGACCTATGGAGACAGAACCCACCCCAAAAATGACCCAATGGAAGCTCTTGGAAGCGTCATCGAAAAAACGGCTCGTAGGGGCGGAACAGTCGTTATTCCGGCATTTGCTGTCGGGCGCGCCCAATTGATCATGTATTATCTATGGAAACTGAAACAGGCCGGAAGAATAAAGATCGTTCCGATTTTCCTCGATAGTCCGATGGCAATTAACGCCACAGATTTGCTGTGCCGCCATCTGGATGATCATCGCCTCCCACCCGATGTCTGCAAGCAGTCTTGCGATATTGCAACCTATCTGCGCGAAGTCGATGATTCCAAACGCATAACGCGCGATACTATGCCCAAGGTCGTGATCGCCGCTAGCGGCATGCTGACCGGGGGGCGCGTTCTCCATCATCTCAAGGCCTTTGGCCAGGACAGCAGAAATACAATCCTGTTTTCTGGCTATCAGGCAGGAGGAACACGCGGAGAAAAACTGCTGAATGGAGCCGAAAGCGTCAAGATGTTCGGCCAATGGTTTCCGATGCGCGCAGAAATTGCAAGCCTTCCAGCTTTATCGGCCCACGCAGATTCAGACGAAATCCTGAAATGGTTGTCCGGCTTTAAGAACGCTCCTGCCCGAACTTTTGTGGTGCACGGGGAACCTAAAGCTTCCGACGCCCTGCGCATGCGGATTGAAGAAGAGTTGGGCTGGAACAGCACTGTTGTCGATCCGACTGACCGTTATTCTCTGGAAAGTTAAATATGACGTCGAGCGCCAACCATATTGAAACCCATAATTTGCTGAAATCAAAGCGTCTCAGTCTCTACACGCAAGACGAGGTGATCGTGCTCATGCGCACCGACTGCCCGGTTTGTATATCAGAGGGCCTGACCTCCCGATCTCGCGTGCGTCTAACGTCTGTGTCGGGGCGAGAAATTATAGCAACACTCTATCAAGTCGATAATGACTGGCTAACAACAGGGGAAGCTGGATTGTCCGAGGCCGCCTGGGCGAAACTTGGGATTGAAGATGGGGCGGATATTGCAGTTAGCCATGTGCCGACCATAGGATCATTGGCAGATATCAGACGCAGAATTTATGGAGGACGCCTCGACGAGCCGGCCTTCCAGGGCATTATTGGCGATATTGCCGCTGGTCGCTACGCAGATATCCATCTGGCAACGTTCATTGCAACTTGCTCGGCTCTGCCGCTCGACATTGAGGAAATATGCCATTTGACCAAGGCAATGGTGGGTGCAGGAGAACGGTTGTCTTGGGACGCTCCGATGATCTTGGACAAGCATTGTGTCGGCGGGTTGCCGGGCAACCGCACCACACCGATTGTCGTGGCGATAGTTGCCAGTCTGGGCTTCACAATGCCAAAAACGTCATCACGCGCTATTACATCTCCTGCGGGCACCGCCGACACGATGGAAACGCTTGCCCCTGTTGATCTCGATCTGAAACAAATGCGGCGAGTGGTGGAAGAGCAAGGGGCCTGTATTGCCTGGGGCGGCGCCGTCAATCTCAGCCCGGCAGATGATATTTTAATCCGCATCGAGCGGGCTCTTGATATTGATACCGAAGGACAGTTGATCGCATCCGTTTTATCTAAAAAAATTGCTGCCGGTGCCACCCATGTCGTCCTTGACTTGCCGGTTGGTCTGACTGCCAAAGTCCGTTCGCTGGACAAGGCTAAAACATTGGGCGCGCATCTTTCCGCTGTCGCGGCCAATTTTGGGTTGGAGACACGATGTGTTTTTACAGACGGCTCTCAACCTGTGGGACGCGGCATTGGCCCTGCCCTTGAGGCGCATGACGTCTTATCTGTCCTGCAAAACAATCCCGATGCACCGCAAGACTTAAAGGAACGGGCAATATTGATTGCCGCACAGGCTCTGGAGCTGGCAAATCACGTAGAGACCGGTGACGGACTTGCGGCGGCGCAGGCCGCCTTGGTTGATGGCCGGGCATGGAACAAATTTCAGGCGATTTGCGAGGCGCAAGGCGGCATGCGCACGCCCCCGGTCGCTCCATTGACCTGCCCCCTGTTGGCGCAGAGCAGCGGCAAGATATCCTCCATCGACAATCGTAAATTATCGCGATTAGCAAAATTGGCCGGAGCCCCGCGCCAAAAGGCTGCTGGTCTTGCGATACATTTCCGCCTGGGCGACCATGTTACAAACGGTCAGCCACTATTCACGGTCCATGCCGAAGCCAAGGGCGCCCTGGATTATGCGCTGGAATATGCTGCTGCCAATCCAGATATATTGAAAATAGAGGAGTGACCATGCGCATTTTTATCCCCTTGCCGGGCAATGAAACCTTGGCGGCCGATCTTGCCAGACTATCCTCCTCCGCGCTGGGTACATTGGAAACCCGTCACTTCCCTGACGGGGAATCTTATGTTCGTTTGACCGATGATGTGACGGGGAAAGATGTGGATTTTGTTTGCACCCTCGCTCGCCCCGATGATCAGATATTGCGGCTGATTTTTGCAGCGAAAACCGCGCGTGAACTGGGCGCAAAAACCGTGCGCCTCATTGCGCCCTATCTGGCCTATATGCGGCAGGACAAAAGATTTCAGGAGGGGGAATCGATATCATCCACGCATTTCGCCAAACTGCTTTCCGACTCGTTTGACCATTTGATCACGATTGATCCTCATCTGCACCGTATTTCAGATCTGGCAGAGATATTCACGATGCCCACCAAGGTCGTTCACGCTGCGCCGCTTCTTGCCGACTGGATCGGGGAGAATGTTAAGAAAGCTCTCGTGGTGGGGCCCGATTCTGAAAGTCAGCAATGGGTTGAGGCTGTGGCAGAACGCGCCGGAGCGCGCCATCTCATTCTCAATAAAAACCGCCTCGGTGATCACGAAGTCGAGATATTGGTGCCGGACTTGAGCGATTATGCAGGCTTGGCTCCGGTGCTTGTCGATGATATTATTTCATCAGGGCGAACAATGATCGAAACCGCCGAAGCCCTGATCGCGCGGGGTTTCCCTAAACCCTATATATTGACTGTGCATGCCCTGTTTACCGGCAGCACCTATTGGCAGCTAAACCAACTTGCTAAAGATATCATCTCGACAGACGCCGTTCCGCACGAAACATCCCGGATCGGGATTGCAGCACTGCTCTTGTAGCTCAAGGCATGGGCAACATTTTTAACTGGATTGGAAAGAGATAGAGAAATGGCAGACGATCATAAGATCAAAGTCGCAATTGTCGGATACGGTGTGATCGGCAGCCGTACGGCCACCGCAATCAGCCAACAGTCCGACATGATACTATCGGGCGTGGCTGATGTCGCGACAGATTGGCGCATTGCCCAGATTATAAGCCAGGGCATCGCGCTTTTCGCGGCCACAGCAGAAGCCAGCGCAGCTATGGAGGCGGCAGGCTTACCCACTAACGGACTATTGACCGATCTTGTGGAATCAAGCGACATCATTGTCGATTGTACGCCCAAGCACCGAGGCGCTGAGAATGCCGAATTATATCGCAAACTTGATCGGCCCTTCATCGTTCAAGGCGGTGAAAAACATGATGTAACCGGCCATTCCTTTGTCGCAGAAACAAGCTATTCCAGCACGATCGGACGCAGCGCAACGCGCGTGGTTAGCTGCAATACAACGTCCATCGTTCGCACATTGGGAACCCTCAAGAACGCGGGCCTTTTGAAAAAAGCGCGCGGAACACTGCTCCGCCGAGCAACCGACCCATGGGAAAGCCATCTTGGCGGCATCATGAATACGCTTGTTCCTGAGCGCGAAGTCCCGAGCCATCAGGGGCCTGATGCCAGACTTGTTGATCCGGATCTCGATGTCACAACGATAGCAGTCCGGGTGCCCGAAACGCTCGCTCATCTTCACACCTGGTACGTCGAAATGGCGAGAGCGGCCACAAAAGCGGATGTTCTTGACGCACTGTCCCAATCTTCGCGGATACTGCTAATCGACAGCCGCACGGGACTGTCGGCAATAAATGTGGTAAAGGAGTGGATGGCTGAAAATGGACGCCGGCATGCCAATCTCTATGAAGTGGCTATATGGCGTGATCTGCTGACAGTTGACGGAACCGATCTATATTTTAGCTATATGGTTGATAACCAGGCCATCGTGATCCCGGAGACTATTGATGCTATACGCGCACTTGCGGGCAATGAGCAGGACCCTGCCGTATCAATCGCCAAAACGAACGAAACTCTGGGGATTGGCGATCTTGTTATACCCCAATGGGCCGAACAACAAAGCTTGGGCCATGATGGCTGACATCGGTATGATCTCATCTGAGGAGCTGAAAGTGGTAAATAGCCGACGGAAAATAGCGTTACAGAAAAAGAGCGATATGGTTGATGAAGCGCTGCGTGAAAGCTTCCCTGCCAGCGACCCGCCGGCATGGACGCTCGGCATTGACCGGAGCGATGATGTGCAAAGAGACCCAGGTCGCCGCGAAACCAGCAAAAAACCTGCAAAGAAATGATATCGTCATGACCTCTCTACGCCCCATAGACAGTCTTGAAAGCCATGAGGTTACAAACCAACCGCCCACGCTAGAAGCATTTGACCGGTTTAGCTCGGATCAGGCGCTGGTCGATGCAGTCAAAATGGCGGGAGGGGAAGTTCACAAGCAACGACTTACCAGCTTTGGCATACGCACTGGTTCCAGCGAAGTCATTGGCTGGGGAGAAGCGGCCAACCGAAACCCGCCCGTGCTTGACACCCATGACCGTCAGGGAAGACGGATCGATGAAGTGCAATTCCACCCATCCTACCATCAACTGATGGCGCTTGGCCTCGGCGAAGGCGTGGCCGCCGCTGGTTGGGACGGAACCGAAGCAGGCCATGTTCTTCACGCAGCGTTGAGTTTCCTGCTCGGGCAAGTTGATGCTGGCACCGGTTGTCCCATGACCATGACCTACGCCGCCGTCGCCGCCTTGAAACGTGACCCAGATGTCGGATATGAGTGGATCGGGCGGATCACATCGTCACTTTACGATCCCGTTGTCCGACCAGCACCTGAAAAAAAAGGTGTCACAATCGGAATGGCGATGACCGAAAAACAGGGGGGATCGGACGTCCGGGCGAATACGACGCGTGCTGAATATGCAGATGGTGCCTATCATCTTACGGGGCATAAATGGTTCTGTTCTGCGCCCATGTGCGATGCGTTCCTGACGCTAGCCTACACAGGTAACGGTCTGACCTGCTTTATCGTTCCGCGCTGGACGCCTGATGGCAAGCGCAATGCGGGATTTCGCGTAATCCGGCTCAAGGACAAGCTTGGTGATCGCTCCAACGCGTCTTCCGAAATTGAATATCATCATGCATATGCGCAGCGGCTTGGCGAAGAGGGGAAAGGCGTAAAAACCATTATTCAGATGGTCCAGCATACCCGGTTTGATTGCATCGTGGGTTCAGCTTCCACAATGCGTGCCGCACTTACCGAAGCGCTGTGGCACACGGCTCATCGCACGGTCATGCAGCGCCGGTTGATCGAACAGCCTGCAATGATGTCCGTGCTTGCCGATCTTGCTCTAGAAAGTGAAGCCGCCACCGCTCTTGCCTTCCAGGTCGGAGCCGCATTTGATATGGCCGACCCGTTGTCCCGTCTGCTGACCCCCATCGCAAAATATTGGGTATGCAAGCGTGCGCCCGCGATGGTGTATGAAGCCATGGAATGTCTGGGCGGAACAGGCTATGTCGAAACTGGTTCGATGCCGCGTCTTTTCCGCCAGTCTCCTCTGAACGCGATCTGGGAGGGCTCGGGAAATGTGATCGCGCTGGATGTCTTGCGTGCAATGGAACGCGAACCCCAAGCGCTCGACAGTCTGCGGGAATTTCTGTTTTCTGCAAGCGGGGGCTATCCTTCCTATGACGATCACCTGAAAACTCTGGAATTTGGTAGCCTGGTGGAGCATGATGCCCGAAACATCGTCGAACGTCTTGCAATGACCGCTCAGGCAGCAGTGCTCATAAATGCGTACAACCCTGTCGCCGAAGCTTTTTGCAAGTTAAGATTTGATCGACCCAGTAATCTTTTTGGTGCTTCCACCGCGGTCATTGACACGCGGTCCATTATTGAAAGAGCCATGCCGACAACTTTGATGTAATTATCCAGAAATGATCATTTATTGGCGATTTTTCAAACATTATTGTCAATATTTTTCTACACGCCTAGCAAGGCTGAATCCCTGCTTCCGAGAACGTCCAGGTGAAGTTATGGGACCAATAATAACGGGAGTGGGCAACTTCGAAGCAAATTTCGAGTAACACCGCCGAATATATATTCATGGGTTCGGCTCCGCCCGAAAGCCCCGGCGACCATAACACCGGCCTGCAAATTTTGTGCCGTAGATATGAGAATATCGGAAGGATGGGAACTTCGCGATGACAATAGTTGCAATTGCGGGTCCACACCATGACTAGCGAGATATTTGCAAGCCGCATCTGGCGGAATTTCGGTTCCCTTATCTTCATCAATTGATACGATATGGACCTCACTAGCAATTTTGATAAAAGGAAGCGATGAGCGCAATGCATTGGCAGCTTCGATACTCCCATTCCAACAGATGATAGCCGGATGCGTAAGATTGATTCCAATAAAATCATGAGGTTGGAGCAATGTTGGGGTCCGTATGTGACTTAGTAGGTCTCCGAAAAATGTTGTTGACCTGTTTTTATCAGAATTGCCTGGCGGCCGACCCAGAATCGCGATGTCCCGCAAGGAACTCTCACGTATTATAGCAGTAACTGGATCGCCTTCAATATGATTGAAATCCCAGCTTACATTCTCTTTGTCTAACCGCTCTTTTGTCTGCATGCGGATCTGCCTTCCGGCGAGGATCGGAGGGGGAGGGAAAGCTCGAATCGTTACCCTAGCGCGGGCCAGCGCCCATTCGGCCATGAGAGAGGCAAGAATGCCTGCTGGTCAGCATAAAAACGCCGCGCCCTCAACAAGCACAGCGCAGCAAGAGCGCGTCCTTAGATAATCCCGCTCAATTTACCTGCGTTCCCGATCGTCACCCGGATGGGCCAAGACCAAGGGCTTGGTTCGCGTGAGCGAATAGAGCGGGCTGCCGATAGGCAACGCCCATTGCTTGCAATCACAACTTTTTAAGCCAATTGCCGAATATCTATATATGTTCAAAAAGATGATATTGTAACATCTACAGGTGCTCAAAATATATTGATTTGAAACGGTCCTGATGTCTCCGTTCGGGCCGGAGCACAGCTCTGCGTGGTCCATTATGGCAAAGATAATCACGTTGAAAGATAGCCCGAGAAGCGAGTAAACTTGAATATTGGAGAACGATATTCACATTTTGGCTAAATTGTGATAGATTTTCATAGATGGTGAACGAGATTCGCAAGTAACCACGGTTCAAGTGATGGTTCTTCACGGAGAAAATTATGGGTGAGTGGCCTTCACAGGCGGTGAATGATTTTCGCGGACGCAGGCTCCCCGAGCCTGCGACCCCGAGCGGCTATGCCGCTTTGATCACCGCCTATGACCTTTCACTTCCCTTACCGCCTCGCCTAGCGGCGATTGCCGAACGCCATCACCCGGTGCCAACTTCAGACTGGATTCTGCTGACCCCGCGCCATCGTCCCGAAGCGAGCCTTGCAGGCCAGTTGGTGTTCGCCATGAAGTGGGAAGGCATTGATCTTGGCGTTCTGGCGCAGCTCTTCAAGACCATCGAACCTGAAGCGATCCGCGAATTCGTAATGGCGACACCGACCGGCGCCTTTGCGCGCCGAGCCTGGTATCTTTACGAATGGCTGACGGGCACCGAACTCGAAATCCCTGACCCTGGTAAAGTTCGGCTGGTGACGATCGTCGACCCTAAGCTGCAATTCGCTCTCGCTAAGGGGCAAGTTTCATCTCGGCACAAGATCCTCGACAATCTTCCAGGAACACCGGCCTTTTGCCCAATGGTCCGCCGAACACCGGCCCTGCAGACTGCCGCTGACAAACAGTTGGACCAGCGCGTACGTGCTGAGATCGGACGTGTCCGGCCCGACCTCATGGCGCGCGCGGCTGCGTTCCTTCTCTTGAACGATTCCAAGTCATCGTTTGCGATCGAGGGCGAAAAGCCTTCTGGCACCCGAGCGGCGCGGTGGGGTCAGGCGATTGCACAAGCGGGCAGCAACCCCGTCACCCTCGCCGAATTCGACCGTCTTCAAAGCATCGTGATCGGTGATGCGCGCTTCGTGAAACTCGGTCTTAGAACGCAAGGCGGCTTTGTCGGGGTTCATGACCGGGAGTCCGGAGATCCGATCCCGGACCATATCAGCGCACGTCATGATGACATTACAGACTTGCTGACCGGACTTGTCGCCTATGCTGAGCGAACACGCGCCGAAGCGTTCGATCCCGTTGTCGCCGCAGCAGTTCTGGCGTTCGGGTTCGTCTACATCCACCCTTACGAAGATGGCAACGGCCGCATTCACCGTTGGCTCATCCATCACGCGCTGGCAGCCGCCAGCTACAACCCGCCCGGCCTGGTATTCCCGATCAGCGCTGCCATTCTAAGACAGCTCGACGCGTACCGGACAGTGCTGGAAACCTATTCCAGGCCTCTTCTCCCCGAGATCGAATGGCAACGGACGCAGAGCGGCAATGTCGAGGTGCTCAATCATACCGCCGACTTCTATCGTTATTTTGACGCCACCGCGCATGCCGAATTTCTCTATGAATGCGTGGAACAAACTATCATCCACGATCTTCCCGAAGAAGTTTATTTCCTGGAGGCGTTCGACCGGTTCGGTGACGGCGTACAGCAGGTTGTCGACATGCCGTCAGCGCAGATCGAGTTGCTTCAAAAGTTCCTTCAGCAAAATGGCGGTCAGCTTTCCCAGCGCGCGCGCGCACAAGAATTTGCCGCACTGACTGATGAGGAAGTCTTACGGGTCGAGCAACTCTATCTAGATGCGTTTGAACCCCCAGCATGAATACAACAGCGAAAATCAAAGCAATTTTGGAATTTGCACGTGATTAACTCGGAAGCAAATTTGTCAAATACCTTGGCATGCAGAGGATCGTATCGTGGAACGCCAGTCCCTAATCCCCTGCCTTGTGGAAGTCGGCGATGCTAGTTGAACTCATCTTGGGCGCTATTGTTGAGGAGGGCTTCAGCGCGGGCATAAAGCTGGCAAAGGTATACTTGTAAAGCGAGAAGCCAAGCAGGAATTGGCGCAGATAAAGTAATCCATAGCTCAATCCGCTATGCGAGGATGGTAGACCACTGGCCCCTTCCCCGCCTCGAAAAAATAGCATGAGAGCGAGCACCAGAATAATAGGCACTGACAAAAGTTTTGAGAGCATCGCAATTATGCTCTTGCGAAGCATTTGCAATAACGTTAGAGGCAGTCCTCCCGACACCGCTCGGAGAAAAGGAAACCTCTATGTATCGTGCTACCGTCTCGTCCCTCGCAGTTGCCTTGTCCATGCCAGTGCAAGCCCAAGAGAATAATTGGCCCGTCGCCGAGAAAGATGGAACTGAGCAGGCTTCGGAAGACCGTCAGGCAAATCCCGATACTTCGATTATCGTCCTCGGAGGCCGGATTGATCCCTACCGGATTCCCGGTTCTGCCGATCTGCTCTACAGCGAAGATCTCCGCCGCTTCGACCATGGGGATGTAAACCGTGTCCTGCGTCAGGTGCCCGGGGTAAATATCCAGGAGGAGGATGGGTTCGGGTTGTTTCCAAATATCGGACTGCGTGGTAGCCCAGTCGAACGATCGAGCAACATCACACTCATGGAAGATGGCGTATTGATCGCGCCGGCCCCCTATGCCGCGCCGGCTGCATATTATTTCCCCGCCATCGGACGTATGCAGGCGGTCGAGGTAACGAAGGGCGCAGCCGCGATCCGCTCTGGACCTCGTACTATCGGCGGAGCGGTCAATCTTCGGTCTACCCAAATCCCGACGGATGGATTCTCCGGCTATGCTTCAGGCCAATATGGTTCGCGCAATTACTTCCAAGGCCAGGGCTGGGTTGGAGCTGACACAGATTATGTTGGTGCGCTGATTGAAACCTACCAGCAGGGCAGCGACGGCTTCAAATCAATCGACGGGCGTCCAGATGCTGACACCGGCTTTGAACGACAGGATTATCGTGGGCGATTGGCTGTTCACACCGCGCCGGACGCACCCGTAGAGGCTCGCTTGGAATTTGTTTATGGCCGGTCTGACCTTAAAGCCAATGAGACCTACCTCGGACTTGCCGATGCCGATTTCGCGGCAGAACCCTATCGTCGCTATGCGACCAGCCAGCGCGACGCATTTTCCGGGAAGCACGACCAATTTCGTATTATCGGCACCTTGGCGTTTGCCGATGAGACGAGGATCACGGCCACGCTGTATCGCAACGACTTCAGCCGCAGCTGGTCGAAACTTCAGGATATCGATTTCGATGGCGACGGTCGATTCGATTCGATTCAGACTGTTTTCGATAGCCCCGATGACAATCGCGAAGCTCTTAATATCTTACGCGGGGCGGACAGTGCGAATGGCGCGGTGCGGATCCGCAACAACAATCGCGTCTATCGTAGTGAAGGAGCCCAGTTTTCTTTGGAACGCCCGTTCGCCATCGGCGCGACGCGCCACAATCTCGCGGTCTCCGTCCGCTATCACGAGGATGAAGAAGACAGACTGCAAAACGAGGAATTCTACTCCCAAATTGGCGGAGACCTCGTCTTTGAGCGCCAGACTGATATCGGCCAGCAGGCCAACCGGGAGGCGAAAGCGAAGGCCATCGCATTTTACATCGAGGACCGGATCGAGATCGGTGCCGTGACGCTGACGCCCGGGTTGAGGTACGAAGGGATTGATTTGACCCGGTTGGACTATGCAGGATCGGACCCGGATCGATCGACCGGGCCAACCCGGGTTCGCCGCACCAATATCGACCAGTGGCTGCCTGCTCTGGGTGTTACTTACGAGTTTGGCGACGCCATTGTGCTTGCAGGAGTATCACGCGGCTTCTCTCCTCCCGGCCCCGGCAGTCCGGACGCCCGCGCCGAAAAAAGCTGGAACTACGAAGCCGGCGTCCGCTTCAGGACTGACGAGGTCCAGGTCTCTGCGATTGGATTCTACAACGACTATTCCAACTTGCTCGGCAATTGCACCCAATCTGTCGGCTGCAGCGTCGGCGACATTGGCGATCAGTTCAATGGCGGCGCAGTTACCGTCAAGGGCTTGGAGCTGTCGGCAGCGGTCGAGCCACGCGCCACCGACACAATCTCGTTTCCCCTGTCCCTCGCGTATACGTTCACGGATGCACAATTCGACAGTAGCTTCGACAGCGACTTTTTCGGTGATGTGACTGAAGGCGATGCCCTGCCCTATATTGCGCGGCATCAACTGTATATAGAAGCGGGTGTGAACGCGGGCCGCATTGCGATCAATCTTGGGGTAAGCTACCTTTCCGATTTGCGCAATGAACCCGGGAGCGGGGCTATTGCCGTAAATCAAGGGATCGACGAGCGCATCATCTTTGATCTTGCGGGAAATTTCGCGCTGACCGACAGTCTCTCCCTGTTTGCACGCGTTGATAACATATTCGATGACCAATACGCCGTCAGCAGACGTCCCTTCGGCTTGCGTCCTGGAATCCCCCGGCGGTTCGTGGGAGGCGCTCGGGTCAGCTTCTGAACCCCATGTATGTCCCGAAGCTATGCTCTTTGCACCAACCATCAACGCTGCGTGTTCGCGGGTCCATTCCGTGGAAAGATGAACCTGACTTTAAAGTGAAATACAGGGCGGGAGTGCCGACAATACTGCGATTTACCCTTGAACAGAGTTCAGTTCAGTGCTCATTAATGCGGATAATCCCGTTGCCGAAGCTTTTTGCAAGTTAAGGTTTGATCGAGCCGGCTATCTCTTTGCTGCTTCAGGGGCTGTCATTGACACGCGGTCCATCATTGAAAGATCGTTACCGTCAATTTTGATGTAATTATCCAGAAATGATCAGTTATCGGCGATTTTCCAAATATTATTCTCAATATTTTTATCCGCCCAGCAAGGCAAAACCCCTGCTTCCGAGAACGTTCAGGTGGATCTAGGGGACCAATAATAACGGATGCGGACAATTTAGAAGCAAAATTCGAGTAACACCGCCGAATATATACTCATGGGTTCGGCTCTGCCCAAATACCCCGGCGACCAGCAAACCGGCTGGCAAATTTTGTGCCATAGATATGAGGATATCGGAAGGATGGCAACTTCGCGATGACAGCAATTGCAATTGCGAATCCACACCATTTGCAAGCCGCATCCAGCGGAAATTCGCTTAACCTTTTGCACCGATTTAGTGCCGGTTCGAGACAGACGAATTTTAACCAAATTATGTGGTGGACTAAATTCTTAACAAATTGTTAACTCGTCTGCATGGAACGAAAAAGAAAACATCGACTCGTATTACGTGATGAGGGTGCAAAGCACCCATTCCGATTAGCATTGCCGAGGGCAGTTTTACAAGTTGCCAAAGAGCAGGCAATCGTCGACGTGCGCGAGCCCGGCAACAGTATTTGGCAAAACGAATTTTCACTTTCGGGCATATTGATTTTTATAGCCTTCTTCTCAGTCTTCTATTTGTTTATTTTCTGAGGGCAATTCCGTCCCATTGGTCATCACAAGAAAGATTCAGGTGATGCCCAAGCCACCCAGCGATCAGGCACATCGCGGCAACCATCATCAGCCTCTCGAAGGTTGGAACATCCAAAACACTCAATCCCAATGCGGCCAGTGCACCGAGCACCATGCCCAGAATTGACTACATTATTGGTGGCAACACCGACAAAACAGGCTTGCAACGCTTGGCATGGTTGTTAAAACATTCTCCACCAAAGGCGGGAATTGAATGATAAGAACGGAACCGATCGGACCAGAAACGAGCCGCCACATCCTCGGCTACAATATCAAGCAGATTTTCTAGATATTGGGGATAGTACCGCTGATACAGGCCATCAGGGCTTGACCTGATGATAAATTCTCTGCGCTGTGCGTAACCTCAAACAAATCTAAAACCTCAAAATTGCCGGCATTGCGGCCCACTAGAAAGCCGCGTTTCTGCAAGGCCTCGTTATTGCTTTCGATGTTATTCATTCAAACAGCGTATTGATGACCGGACAATCTGGCACTGTTCCGCCTTGCCGGAAGGTCGAAATCGCTTGCGTCAGGGCATGACGCTGTTCGCTCTTGTTAAGGCCGGCCCGGCAGCGGCGTCGCAATTCGGGGCTTTCGAGCCAGTCGAGCATGAACAGCGTGCGCTCGATCTTGCCAATTTCCTGCAAAGCCACGTCCAGCTGGTTTTGCCGTTCATAATACGCATCATTACCGACGGCGCGACGTGGCCGGTCTTGATGGATGCTAACAGACACATAATGTCATCCCAATGCTCCCGGATTTTCTCGGTTTTTACGCGCTGGCCAAGGAGCGGCGAAATTTTTGGATAACGCGATGGCATTTCCATCGGTATCAGTCTGCGGTCCTAAAAATCACGCAAGCGCGGGCAGAAACTAAAGTCCAGCAGCGAGCAAAGCGCAAATATATGATCGGTCGCGAGCCATCTCGACATAGATGTGGCAATCGCGGCGGGGGGCGATCACCGCTGCCTGCCCGTCGGCACCGACGAGATAGGAAAGGTGCGATAATCCGGGTGTCTTGATCTTTTCGATAAGCATCTAGGTTCTCCTTCTAATAGGGTGATTGGATCATATCGCGAGCGATATCGTCTGGCAGAGGCGGGGGCCCGTTGTCCTGTGACAATTCGCGAAACGCGTGGTTCTGCGACAGGAACACACGCCCGCGGAATTCCTCGAGAAAGTCGGCTCGTTTGAGGCGTCCATCACAGGTCCCTTCACCTCGGAAAGATTGAGATCAATCTCGGTATAGGCAAGTCTGTGATTGATCGCCTCGATTGCGCTGAGGACTGAAATGGCCCGCGTGATTGTGCCGTCTCCATACAGGAGCGAGGCTCCGAAAACACCCATCGCGACTAGGGCGGCGTGGATGACCCCCGCGCGCCGCCTGCACGGACCGAGCCGTGCGACCAGCGCAATGATACCGCCTTCGCCCTTGTTGTCGGCGCGTAGAACGACCGACAGGTATTTGATTGAGATCACGACTATGAGCGACCACACCATCATCGATAAAACGCCGTAAATATGCTGCGGCGTCACCCGCAGATGGCTTTGTTGCATAACAAGGTGATGGATTCCCTCGGGGAATCGATATGTATAGATGGGCCTGATGCCCAGACCCATCTCCCCGACGTACCGCACGACCAATTGGCCCGCTTATAATGCATCGCTGAAGCAGCGAGGTTCATTGGATGTGTGGTTTGACCAGAGATAAACTGGCTCTCGGTACCAGTTGGTCGGCCCGGTTGGCCGATGCGGTTTTCTGACAGCGCAATTGAGCTGTGCATGACGCTGAAGATCCTGTTCAACCTTCAGCTACGACAGGTGACGGGTCTGGTTGCGAGCCTGCTCAAGATGGCGAAACTGGACTGGCCAGTGCCGGATTATACGACGCTTTGCCGCCGTCAAAAAGCATTGTCGGTGAACCTCGGTGGGCGGCCCAGTTCGGGCGGGCTACATCTGCTGGTCGATAACACCGGGATCAAGATGATGGGTGAAGGGGAGTGGAAAACGCGTAAACATGGCGCTTCATACTGCCACCAATGGCGCATATGACACGAGAGGCTATCATGCCGTCATCGCTGAGCACGGTGCCAATCCGATCATCCCGGTACGCCGCAACGGGCGGCTGTGGACCAAAGATGGCCCTGGCGTTGACGCCCGCAATGAAGCACTGCGCACAACCAAACGGCTTGGCCGGACGATCTGGAAAAAGTGGAGCGGCTATCACCGCCGCAGCCTTGTCGAAACCAAGATGCATTGCTTCAAGCTCCTCGGCCAGCGCGTCGCCGCGCGCACCTTCGACCATCAGATTACCGAACTAAAAGCCCGCGCTGCAGGCCTCAATCGGTTCTCAGCAATAGGAAACCCGAAGACCATCCGGGTCGCATAATAACTCCAAGTAAAACCTAACTCGCGACCGTCACGAGTTATGCAACAAAGCCCGTAGAAGAGAACCTGTCGAGAAGGGCCGTTGCAGCCCTGCCAGCCACCGTCTTCACTCTTGGTTTGGGTTTTGTTGAGCTTCGACCTCAGCGCGAACCTGAGCGTAGAGGGGTTCAGGACCAAATTCAGCCAAGGGTTTACCATTTACAAAAAAGCTTGGCGTTCCCTTGACGCCAAGCGTGTTCGCGTCCTCCAAATCGGACTTCATCATCGCATTTATACCGGCGCTCGGCATTGCCTTGGCCTTTACAAGATCGAGCCCGGCCGCCTTTGCGGCCGACCATGCTCCTGTCATGTCACCATTGTGCCATTTGGGCTGCGCGTCCAATAGTGCCTCCATTACCGGTTGCAGGACGCCCTGCGCACGTGCAGCCTCCAGAATACCAATAGCTTCAGCGGAACCTTCGTGCAGCGGCAGGTAACGCATGACAAGCCGAACATCCTTTGGATACGCGGCGAGTATTTGCTTGACGCTTGGGTAAAAAGCACGGCAGGCCTCGCAAGACGGGTCGAAAAATTCTACAATTGTCACCGGTGCACTCTTGGGTCCGATTATCGGTGAATGAGGACGCACAAATATGTCCTTTGGCACAGCCGCCGCTTTGGCTGCGGGTTCTCCAGCAACCGAACTGCTGTATAGAGTTACCCCGGCAGCGAAAGCGCCAACTGAGAGCAAACTCGTCAAAACTACTCCAAAACGCCTGTTCATGATCGTGATCTCCGATAAAGGTTGAGAAAAAATAAGATGGCCGAAAAGGCTACCAGCGAGAGAAGCGGAATCGGCACGGCACCAAAAAGCGTCATTTCGCCGTTTGAGCAGGACGGTCCTGAACCGCATTGTTGGTTCTCGTCTGGTACAACTCCAAGATAGAGCAACAAATGATAAAGCGCGATCACCCACCCCGCCAACGCAAGGGCAAACGCATAGGGGAGCACATCTCGATCCGATCGGTAGGCCGCGATGCCGAGCATGATGGCCAGCGGAAACATAAAGGCGCGCTGGAACCAACATAACTCGCACGGCGTCTGGCCCATCACCTCACCAATAAAGATTGCGCCAAGGCTGGACGATAGCGCGAAGAACCAGGCAGAAAACAACGCTGTCCAACCGCTACCGGCATAATGCCCCCTTGATCTGATTTCGTTCATCGCAGCCGATCGCATCGGGCAAAAATACCGATGAAAATGCGTTGTTGGGTCATATCTAGCTCCTCTTGATCATTAGCAGTATAAACTATCGGGGGCTATAGTAGTAAGCATCGGATTATACATCGGCCGATGATCTGATGGCCCTGCCGCTACCCCGACCCAGGGCGCTGCTGGCGGACAAGGGCTATGACGGCGACAGGTTCCGAGAAAATCTGCTCATGCGCGGCATCCTCCCAATCATCCCGCCGCGATCGAACCGCAAGGTGCCTGAGCATCCCGACTATCGCCGCTACAAGGCTCCTGTACATTATTGGGACACAGATTCACGGTAGGCGTGTAAAATAGCAGCCGGTCGGCTAACGCGCCAAAGCCCACCATTCGCAGCCCCTCTTGCTACACCACGACCACCTTCACGCCTAGCATGTGCTAGCCTAACTAAGCCGTGCACGGTGTTCGAAGAGTCACCGACCATGATTTTCCTGCCACGGTTTCGTCGCGGCGATGCGAGATAATTTGAATAGACGTGCCTTGGCATACCAAATTGGGCGGATGGCATCCCACACTCGTGTAGGGGTGGCAGAGAATAAATTTTCATGGTTTTAGGAACGATCAAGAAAAGGCTCCTGAGTGCCTAAATTTCATAGGTCACTCAGGGAAAATAATTTTCCGCTGCGCTCGGGGCATTGTGCACGCTGCGGGACGCGACCGTCAGGAATTTACTTTCCTATGGTCTAATAACCGCAACTATTTCCGAATGCAATTATTTGATGTTGCGACCATCAAACGCCACCCCCGACACGGCAGCTTTCAGCCCAGTTGCCAGAGCTTCGATCAGATGGCTTTGGCTTTCACAATTTGTGATTGCGTGGGTCGTGCGAAAATTTTCGCGGCAATCAGATGACCATGCGCCCTCGACAGCTCGCAATGGCAATTCGTCGCTTTTCCACCTAATAGATAGACCGCCGTTTCCTATTGTCCAAATTTCAACTGTAGCAGATAAACCCGCTCCCGTTATCATAAGTGTATAATCATCTTTGTTTTCAACAACCAACACATCAGCGCCTGCTTCTTCGCAGGATGCGACTATTAACGCCACCAGACCTTGGCGACCTTCGGTTTGATTTAGCAAAAATTGTGGACTGTCGGTCATTTAACTTGGTTTCACTTCGCTTCATTTATCTTATGCACAAGCAATGCTTAATAAAATACCAATACCCGCCCTGAAAATGGGAGTTCGTGGCAACAAATGCTTCTCTCTCAATGATAGTTGGATCCTTAACGTCGCCTGCTTACGTCACAGTCTGCAATAGAACCTGCCATTCAGCAATCCACCCGATTGTTCTCTAATACGTCAAGGGCAACTGCTGTTTTCCTGAACTGGTGCGATTGCCTGTGGGTGTCTGCGTTCTCTGTGTGTTCGTCGGCACTTTATGGAGTCAGCTGGTTGCGGTGTGGCGAGGTTGAAATCGCAGTCGAGCGACTGGGGCCGCATGCTACACAATAGGCGCCATCATCCGCTCCCTCCCTCGGGCGTTTGCTCCCGCTCGGGAGCTCGTTTCGATCTCCTTTCTTACCGGTCAGGCCGGATGGAACGCGGTCCCATCTCGGAGCATGGCATGCATGATGATGGCAAGGCGCCGCGCGAGCGCGATGCGCGCCTTCCGCATGGTCGAGCGCTGCGCAATTGCCAACGCCCAATTCTTAAGCTTCAGTTCGCCCCTGTAGCGGGTCAGCATGACGTGGGAAACCTCATAGAGAAGCATGCGCACCCTCCGGTCTCCACACTTTGATATGCTGCCGACATCGCTCGATTTTCCGGTTTATGTCGTATCGGGTGATGAGATATGCTCCGGCTTGCCTGTTTATTAGGCTGGCATCGGGATTAGTTTGGCGAGTTTGCGCATCTAGAACGAATATTAAAGCTGGACCGGCTACGTCTCCGGCATCGCCGTTCGTTCTCCCATAATCGCAGTATCACCCGCTTCCACAGAAATACTGAATCACATCTCTATATTGCTTGCAAGGCTGAATTTTTTTATACACGTCACCTCACAACATCGAGCCAACATCAGAGCCAACCGACGGATAGGCACTGACCATTTTTTTCAGTTCGCTCGTGGTCAAATCAAGACGCATCGCCAGACCGAAAAAATTGATGATTTCGGCATACTCCGGCCCCAACAAATGCGCGCCCAATATTTTGCCGGTTTCATCATCGATGATCACCTTGGTGGCGGCGCAGGTCTCTCCCACTCGCAGATTGGAATACCAGCCGCTTGTATCGTTGGTCGCGATGCGCAACTTGTAACCGGCCGTTTTTGCTTCTTCTTCCAGCATACCCACACGCGCCAGTTCGGGTATCGTAAATACTACTATGGGAACCCCTTTGTAGTCTGGCTTGGCATGATTGCCTTTCAGCATATTTGACGCAACCGCCTTACCTTCAAACACCGCCACCGGCGTGAGCGGTGCACCTTTGGTGTCCGCTGCATCCCCCGCTGCATAGATTGACGGATTGGAGATACTTTGCAGATATTCGTTCACTTTGACGCCATGGGCGTCGGACTCGACGCCTGCCTTGTCCGGATCAAGATCATCGATCGCAGGAACGCGCCCCGCACCATGCACGATCAAATCAGCTGAATATTCTTGGATGTTGCCGTCGACATCAAGAGTCACCGAATAGCCGCTACCTTCCTTGGCGATGGAGATGAGACTGGTTTTCTTGACGACCTCAATTCCTGCCTCTTTGCTTCGCTCCAGCAATTTGTCGACGAGATCAGGATCAAAGCCCTTGAGGGGACGCTCGCCGCGATCAATGATCTGAACATCGCTGCCCGCGCGCGCCGCGATATGTGCAAACTCGAAAGAGATGAAACCGCCGCCCACAAACAGTATCTTCTTCGCCTGCAGCCGTGTTTTTCCGTCAACCTCGATTATGTTCTCAGCGATAAACTTTGCACTGCCGTGCAGCGTTGTGACACCATTTTTATCAAGGCCAGATTCAATTTTCGGTGGCATTTTTTCGGTGAATGCCCGCTTGAACGCCATCAGGTCCGACCAGTTGATAGCCAGACTGCCGGGCTCGATGCCCTTGCCATTCATCAAGGAAGCAGCATCAATTATCTCTGCGCCGCGTCTCAACATTTTTTTGGGATCACAGCCTCGCAAGGCACATGTACCGCCATAGGGTAGCTCGTCCACGACGGCGACGGACCATCCCGCTGACGCACATTTGTTGGCCGCAGTGACTGCCGCCATGCCGACGCCGATGACGATGAGATCAAAAGACTGGGTCATGATTGGTTCCTTGATAAGCGACATTTGGACTAACGGGTGGAGCGGCTGCGGGTTCCGCGACGATCGATGGAGATGCTGTCAGGGAGGATGAGGCAAGGGGGTAAATGCTGAAAGTTCGCATCATAGGTCTCTGAGGACTTTGTTTCGGCTCGCCATTGCACTTCGGCGATATATGCTTGACGTGAAAGCAGGTCGCGTTCGTTTCGACGCCTCACCCTCCTTTGTGAAGCATGGCCCTAACAGCATGCCGCTTCTGGCGTATCAAACAGGCCCTTGAAATCGGTTTTTCCGCTCAGGCGATCAAGATAGAAGTCTGGATCTTTTGCAAAAACCTCTGCGCAATGGGGGCAGCGACAGAAACGAATTTCCTGCCCGTTGTGCAGTACGGGAACCGTGTAGGCGGTCGGTTTTTCAGCAAGACACGCGGGACAGACATGGATATCCCTAACCTCTTCGACAAAACGTTCTGGCTGTTTCTGGAAAATATCGGCGCAACCCTGGCAACAGAAGAAATAGACGATCTCATTATGGACAGCCTGTGCCGCCTGGTCGTCGGTAATTCCAAGCCGCACCAAAGAGCAGCCACAGGTGGGACAAATTTTAACGTTCATGACGCTTAGTTTCCTATCATGTTTCAAATTTCTTATGCCGTAGCCTTGGGAACCGGGCATCGTTTTAATGGTGGTGACACAATGTCGAAAATTGAGGACCCAATCATAAATGCCAACCCAACATAGAATACGGCATTGCTCCAGTCTGCCGACCAGAAAAGGTAGAATTTTGCTAATACCAAAACTGGTCCGATCAGGCTCAATATCCCGCGCCAAATGATGCGGTGGCGATTGAACAAATAAAGATTGGCAATCAGGGCAATGATGACAAAAATTGGTAATAATCGCGTTATAATTAGGCCTTCATAGTGATCCAACCACCCAAGGCCCAGCGAAGCCCCGAGGGCGGCAATGGCCGGAAAACAGTTTGCGCAGCCCATTGCTGCGACAATGGCACCGATTGCGCCCGCGCCACTCCCGCTACTTGAGGCAATATTGGCTGCACTTTCGGTCTCAATATCTGTTTTCATAGGCGATTCATTTCTCCACGGCCTGCCTGAGCTAGCCCGCGCAGCAGGAGAGCTTGGTCACATCTTTGTCGAATGTCTGGGCAGCAAGTTTCAGACCTTCAACAGTGGTTAGATAGGGAAAAATTGTTTCCCCAAGCGCCTTTGCCGTCATTCCAAATTTTAGGGCCATAACCAGTGTCTGGATGCTGTCCGAACCCTCGGGAGCCATAATCTGACCGCCGAGCAATTTGTCGGTCTTCCGGTCAGCTACCAACTTGATCAGGCCTCTCGTGTTACGAGCCGCCAATGCCCGCGGCACCTGATCCAACGGGACAAGGGATGTTTTAACATCAAAACCCGCTTCTCGCGCGTCGGCCTCACTCAAACCCACGCCCGCGACCTGGGGGTCGGTAAAGACCACCCACGGCATGGCCGAGTTATCATATGATTCCGACCCCATAGCTACTGCGTTCTTGGCAGCGAGCTTTGCGCCATAAGCGGCCATATAGACAAATTGATCGCGGTTGGTCACATCTCCTGCCGCATATATTTTTGGATTGGACGTTTGCATGTTGTCACCGACGACAATCGCGCCGCGCTTATCAAGCGTAACGCCGACATCTTCGAGACCCAACGCTTCTGTGTTCGGTGTCCGGCCTGTCATCACAGCCAGACTTTCGGCGGTAAGTTCAAGCCGTTCGCCTTCATGCTCGATACAAATCGTGACGCCAGAAGTGTCTTGCCGACAAGCATCGTAGGTACTTCCGCAATACATGATAATACCTTCAGCGCGGAAAGATTCAGTCAATGCATCCGAAATTTCTGGTTCTGCACCGGGCAATAGACGTGAACGGCAAATGATCGTCACTTCGACGCCCATCCTCGCTATCATCAAGGCCAATTCCGATCCGATATAGCCGCCGCCGATGAAAATCAGGCTCTTGGGCAATATTTTCAGATCGAGCAATTGGGTGCTGTCGAGCGTTGAAACCTCGTCAATCCCCTTGATGGGAGGGAGAGAAGGACGGCCACCCGTCGCAATAATGATCTTTGGCGCATGGATCTTGCGTTCGCCAATTTGAACCCCGCCCTCGACAACGCGAGCTGGCCCTTCATCGAAATAATCGACATTCTCATATTCGGGCAACAGGTCGGCATATTTTTTTTGCTGCAACCCGGAAACGAGCTCATCTTTCGACGTTACGAGCTGTGCCCAGTTTTCTACTCGGGCATCCCCGGCGATTCCGGGAAAGCGGCTTGCTGATTTGGCACCATGAATAGCCTCTGCGGCGCGTATCATCGCTTTCGATGGAACGCACCCGACATTAACGCACGTGCCGCCAATCGCGCCGTGACCGATTAGAGCAACCTTTGCCCCGTTCCCCGCCGCCGTAATCGCAGCTGAGAACCCTGCTGATCCAGCACCCACGACAACAAGGTCGTAGCGTCTGCCATCGCCTGACGCGCAACAATCATCCATAATTTTCAATTCTTTTGCTTAGGGTTTAAACAATCTTACTTTGCGGCGGCGATTTTCGCTGGGTAACCCGCATTTGTCGATGCAGAAGCAATCGCCGATTCAGTGGTGCGTTTAGGGTCAAACGTCACTTTTGCCGTTTTTGCCTGAAAATCAACATCGACAGAAGACACGCCGCTAACCTTGCCCATCGCCTTCTTGACGGTGATCGGACAAGTGGCGCAGGTCATTTTTTCGATTTTGAATGTTTCGGTTTTGAGGGCATTTTGTGATGCCGCCTCTGCAACGGCTTGGGCGCCGGAAGTTGGTAACAATGTCATGGCACCGAGCCCCCCAGCGCTAAGGGCAACAACGACTGAAAATATGATATAAGCACGTTTCATAATCTTTCTCCTAGTAAAAATACGGTGCCCACCAATCGATTGTGATTGATAAAGCGATGAGTGATGTGCCCAGCCACAGGGCAGATTTCGTGATGATTGATGATTGTGGGCGAGCACAATAGGAACCGTCTTCACAGTCAGGTCTTGTCCGAAAATAGACATGCCAAAAACCCGCTGCCAAAAACCCGAGAGTTATTGCGACAAAGTACCACTTATAAGGTTCAAGAGCGGTAAGATTGCCAATCCACGCTCCGCTTACGCCAAGGGTTACAAGGACGAGCGGTACAATACAGCAGGACGATGCCAAAATTGCGCCTGCTATGCCGCCCACTGCCCACCAACTTTGCTTTTCTGGCGATTGTGGGGGCATTTCTGTCTTAACGGTCTCTGGCAATATCGTATCTTTCATTGCGATTGATCTTCGATGGAGATAACTATACGCTCTGTAGTAACTACAGGAACAAGGACTTTTTATGCAACAATCTGTCAAGCGCGGAAAACTGGCCAAAATCGCCGGCTGCAACATCGAAACGATACGATATTACGAGAATATCGAGCTGTTACGCGCCGTTGATCGAACAAGCAGTGGTCACAGGGTCTATTCGCCTGATGACCAGGCACGGTTACGCTTCATTCTGCGCGCGCGGGAACTCGGTTTTTCAATTGCGGAGCTAAGAGGTCTTCTTAGCCTGGTCTATTCCAACGAATATACGTGCGGAGAAGTGTTGGCCGTAACCAACGATCACATTACCAGTATTCAACGGAAAATATCCGATTTAAAACGTCTGGAGCACACATTGTCGGACATGGCGCAGAAATGTGATGGCGGAGAAGTACCGGACTGCGCCATCGTTGATGCAATGTTTCATTGAGGACAGCTTTATCCTATATCGCGCGCGCCAACAGGACTGTCAGGGTTGCAAGCATCGGCACTAAGGACCGCTATCGACGTAAAAGTTGGACAAATAGTGCGAGCTAATTGCTGCCCCAAAACATCCACTCGTTCGAGTTCGGCGAGCCGCCGATCACGTTTGGTGAGCAGGTTGTCCCGCTACAGAGGACCCTCTTGCCATTGTGGCGACCCGACCGTTCAGGGCTTTATCGGTTTCGGTATTGCTTTTCTTCGGAACCAAAAACTCCACACGGCCAGACTACCCAGCAGTGCCAATGCCAAACCGGCAATCGTCTGCACGACTTTATAGGCTGTACCGCCAACCTTTGCCGCATGGAGCGGATAGGTGAGATTGAATAGCTGCAAACCCTGCGGCATCGCGAGCGCATCTTTAGCACGAAGAAGATTGCCGGTTGCGCCATCAAACCAGATGATCGTGCGGCCATTATTGTGCCATTCACCCGGCCGCTTCAACCGGATGGCCACGGGATCGCCCGCCTTTCGCGGCAGTCCGATGATACGGATGGTGGCATCAGGAAAGCGCGCTTGCGCCACTGCCGTGATGCGAGGCCAATCGGCATTATCCGCAGGACCCGCGGCCACTTTCGGCGGTTCGAGTGCCGACTCCATTTCAG
>Ga0209578_10000976_pt1 | contig 28840 bp, 25 predicted proteins | sample tdAd472_FD_187127 | JGI IMG/M metagenome (GOLD analysis project Ga0209578, IMG submission 187127) | Marine sediment microbial communities from the Atlantic coast under amendment with organic carbon and nitrate - tdAd47.2 (SPAdes)... | ecosystem: Environmental > Aquatic > Marine > Coastal >...
CTTTGTTAATTTTGAGGAGAAGAGCATGATTAAAGTCAGTGTGATTTACCCCCGCAGTGAAGGTACCGAGTTCGATATCGACTACTACTGCAGCAGCCACATGCCGATGGTGCAAAAACTCCTGGGTGAGGCCTGCACCGGCATAGCCGCTGAAGAATGCCTGGCAGGGGGCGCACCGGGAGCGCCTGCGCCATACCACGCCATGGGGCATCTCTATTTTGAATCGCTGGAAGATTTTCAGACCAGCTTTGGCCCCAACGGTGACCAGATCATGGCCGATGTTCCCAACTACACCAATGTCGAGCCGACGCTGGTAGTGAGCGAAGTACGAATCGACTAACCCGGAGATGGCTCGCGAGGCGGTGCCCAGGGCAGCTATCCCGGACTCTGGCGCAAATGGACGACCGCAAGGCCGGGTTTATTAATCCACGCTCGTGGCGCGCTCACCCCATGCGGCGTTGTTCGTCGAGCAGTCGTGCCGAGTTCGCTTAACTAATCGTGAATAATTCAGGCTGATTAGAGGTATTCTTAAGCCCGCTGAATAGCCAGTAGCTCAGCCGCAAAACCGATAAACACAATAATCTAAAACTGAGGAGAGAGATCATGCGTTTAACCACACCCAGAGTGCCCTGTGTTGGACCCAGCGAGTGGACCCCCGAGCAAGCCGAAGGCATGGGTCGCGAAGCGGCAGACCTGCAAGGTAACCTGAGCGACAGCGACGATGTTTTTAACCTGCTCAAAGCAATGGCCAACCACCCGGCGCTCTGTTCCGCCTGGATGGGGTTCTCCACCCACCTGCTGTTCGATGATTCCAACACCCTGCCGCCCAGAGAGCGGGAAATGATCATCCTGCGTATCGGCTGGCTCTGCCAGTCCGGCTACGAATTTGGTCAGCACATACTGCTGTCGCAAAAAGCCGGTGTGAATAAAGCCGAGATTGTTGCCGTCTCCAAAGGCGCTGGCGATCCAATCTGGGACGACCACATGCGCGCGGTGATGACCGCCGTTGATGAGTTGCACAGCGACGCCTTCATCACCGATGCCACCTGGGCCCAGTTGAAGAAAAAGTATGACGATAAACAGATCATGGATCTTATCTTCACCGTCGGCCAGTACAACATGCTCTCCATGGCGCTCAACAGCATGGGCGTGCAGCTCGACGATGGCGTGCCGGAGTACAAAAGCTATCTGGCGGAATAGTCGAAATCCGGCTGCGGATTGACCGATGAACGCCGATCCGCAGCCCACCGACTGGCGCAGTATTACCATCGTCTGGCTCGCCGGCGCGGTAGCCTCACTGGCGCTACTCAAGGCCAGCCCGGCAGCGGTTGATCTGCGCACCGGACTCGGTTTAAGCCTGTCCCAACTGGCATGGGTGTCATCCATCTTCACCGTCATGACCGTCGCCCTGGGGGTTTTTGTTGGTGGCTGGGGTGTACGCTTTGGTGCTCGCAATCTAGCAAGCCTGGGATTGCTTATGTTGGCTATCGCTGGCGCTGCCACCACCCTGGCGGCCGCGCCGGCGGCACTAATTATTGGTCGTCTGGTTGAAGGCACCGGGTTTGTGCTGGTTGTGGTCTGCGCACCCGCGCTGATTGCCAGCCTTGCCCATCCAAAAGACGGGCGACTGGTGCTTGGCGTTTGGGCAACCTGGCTACCTGCCGGCGGCATTCTGGTTATGTTCGCCGCGCCGTTGCTACTGGCAATTGGCGGCTGGCGGGCACTCTGGTGGTTTGGCGCACTCTGTGCGGTGATTGCTTTGGCACTATTAACCCGACTGCCAGCACCGCCGAAAACCAGCTCCGCCGCTAGCGTTGGTTTGCGGCTGGCATTAGGACAACCACGCCCCTGGCTGTTAACGCTGGCGTTTGCCTTTTTCGTCATGCAGCTCTACGCCGTGCTGCTGTTTGCGCCCACTTATCTAGTCGAGGAGTTGGGTTACCCACTGGCTAAGTCGACGCTGATTTCGTCGGTAGTACTGGTGATGGCCGCAGTCGGTGGGCTATCCGCTAGTGCGTTGATGCATCGGGGCGCGTCACCGGCGCTGATTATGGTTATCAGCCTGTCACTGCTCGCCGGGGTGATACCGAGCCTGCTGCTGTTTGCCGACACCGGCCTGCCCGCATTGCTACTACTGGTGTTGCACGGCCTGTTATCCGGTTTCACCGCATCCAGTGTCTATGCCCAGGCGCCGACCACCGCATCCACCCCAGCGGCCATCGGCATCATCATGGGGCTGATCATGGCCGGTAATGGCCTGGGTATTCTCGTCGGTCCGCCCATCGTCGCCACCGTCATCGAGGCAACCGGCAGTTGGCAGCTAGGTACTCTTGTGCCAGTTATTGCCTGTGTGTCTGGCGTGGTTTGTGTGTGGATACTGTCACGGTTAAAAACACCACCTGTTGATCCGTAACCTTCATGGAAAAGTTCGATGGTGAGATTACTTGACGCAGGGCCATTTGGCTCTGGGCCTGGCTCCGACATGCTCAATGCTCTCCATGGCGCTCAACAGCATGGGCGTACAAGTCGACGACGGCCTGCCAGAGTACAAAAGCTATCTGGCGGAATAGTCGAAACCCGGCTGTGGAGTGACCAATGAGCGCCGATCCGCAGCCCACTGACTGGCGCAGCATTGCCATCGTCTGGCTCGCCGGCACGGTTGCATCGCTAGCGCTACTCAAGGTCAGCCCGGCGGCGCTTGACCTGCGCACCGGGCTCAGTTTAAGCCTCTCCCAACTGGCATGGGTGTCATCCATATTCACCCTGATGACCGTCGCCCTGGGGGTCTTTGTTGGTGGCTGGGGCGTACGCTTTGGTGCTCGCAATGTGGCAAGCCTGGGGTTGATTATGCTGGCCATCGCTGGCGCTGCCACCACCCTGGCCGCCGGGCCAACAGCGCTAATAATTGGCCGTCTGGTTGAAGGCACCGGGTTTGTGCTGGTTGTGGTCTGCGCACCCACTCTGATAGCCAGCCTCGCCCATCCGCGGGATGGTCGGCTGGTGCTCGGGATCTGGGCTGTCTACGTTCCGGCGGGGGGTATTGTGGTGATGCTCGCCGCCCCATTTCTACTACCAATTGGTGGCTGGCGAGCACTCTGGTGGCTAGGCGCTCTTTTCGCAGTGGCCGCACTGGCCCTGCTAACCCGTGTACCTGCTCCGCCAAAATCTGATGCCGCAGCCCCGGTCAATCTGCGGCTGGCATTAGGACAACCCAAACCCTGGTTATTAGCCGCTGGGTTCGCTTGTATCACCATGCAGCTATACGCCGTGCTGCTATTTGCGCCCACTTATTTAGTTGAGGAGCTAGGCTATTCCCTGGTCCAGTCAACACTGCTTTCATCGTTAATGCTGGTCATGGCCGGGGTTGGTGGGCTATCGGCCAGCGCGTTGATGCATCGGGGGGTGTCACCGGCGTTGATTATGGCGGTCTGCCTGTCGCTGATTGCCGGGCTGGTTCCCAGCCTGCTGCTGTTTGCCGAAACCGGCCTGCTCGCATTGCTATTGCTGGCATTGCACGGTCTGCTATCAGGTTGCGCCGCATCCACTGTTTACGCCCAGGCACCCGGCACTACATCCACCCCTGCCGCAGTCGGCATCATCATGGGGCTGATCATGGCTGGTAATGGTCTGGGTATTCTCGTTGGCCCGCCTTTATTTGCCAGCGTAATCGAGGCAACCGGCAGCTGGCAGCTGGGCACCCTCGTGCCAGTTATCGCCTGTGTGTGTGGTGTGCTCTGTGTGGGGTTGTTGTCGCGGTTGAAAGTGCAGCAAAATTTATAAACCGGGGCAGAGTGTAAAGTCCCAAAACTGAATCTGCCTGCAGCTAAATTTCATGGAAGAAAATGCCGAATAACTGGTCAGAATCTGAAGTTGCAGCAGCGGTTGAAGATTACTTCGACATGCTTCGCTTAGAGTTGCAGGGGCAGCCATATAACAAGAGCGAACACCGTGCAGCTTTGCAGGAGCGATTGCACAATCGCTCCGAGAATTCTATTGAATATAAGCATCCCAATATCAGTGCTGTGTTGGTCGAGATGGGATTGCCCTACATCGATGGCTATAAACCGCGATCCAATTACCAACGCACTCTCGTGCCTGCTATAGAAGACTACCTACGCTACAACGCCGAAATTCAGCTGTTATTCAAGGCCGATGCCGAAAAAGTTCCTCCTGTTCCGGAGGTTGGAGAACTTCTACGGGTGATGGAGGCGCCACCGAAAGCAGCGGCGAATGAAAATCGCGATAGCGATGACAAGACCCCGTTATTTAATCCAGCGGGTGTTAACTATCTGGAGCGAGAGGCGCACAACCTACGCCTCGGGGAGGCCGGCGAACAGTTTGTCCTCAACTTTGAACGCGCGCGATTAATTTACGCCGGCAGCGCAAACCTTGCAGACCAAATAGAACAAGTGTCTGCCACTGTTGGTCCATCTGCCGGTTATGATATTCGTTCGTATGAGACCAACGGCACCGATCGCTTCATTGAGGCCAAAACCACCAAATATGGCAAAAGCACGCCATTTTTCGTAACACCTAATGAACTAAGGTTTTCGCGGGATAACGCTTGTTGCTATTTTCTCTATCGTGTTTTTAAGTTCCGCGATCAACCGCGAGTGTTTACCCTGCAAGGGCATCTTCAAGATCAGTGCCGGCTTACACCCTCCCAATACTCAGCTAGGACGGCGTAACCTAACGCCTCACTATTCACCAATATTGGTATGTGACTAAATCTGAATTACCCCCAACGACGAACAGCAATTTTTCAGCGCGCGAGAAAGGAAGTTATAGACCGGCGTTAACGGATTAGTGTCCTGTCCTGATGCTGCCCATTACTAGCCGATTATGTCGGATTTGATTGTCTGCAAACACTTTGCTCATCAGGCCTGTTGACTACTCAGTTGGTTATCGTTTCTTGAACGATTTTCCCGGTTTTTCTAGCAGGGGTTTGTCCGGCCAGCGATGTTTGGGGTAGCGGCCGCGCATCTCTTTGGCGACTTCGAAATAGGAACTTTTCCAGAAGTTACCCAGGTCGCTGGTGGTCTGGATTGGTCGCCGGGCCGGGGAGAGCAGTTCAAACCTTAGGGCTACGAGGCCCTGTGCGAGCATGGGTGATTCGGTAACACCAAACAGTTCCTGCAGAATGACCGACACGGTTGGGCCCTGCTGTTTGTCATAAACAATTGGCACGGTTTGGTTGCTAGGGGTGGTGTATTGGGTGGGAGCTTGCTGTTCCAGTAGTTGCTGGTCTTGCCAGGAGAGGGTGTTTTTTGCCAGTTCGAGAAGCGGGACTTTCTTAAGCTCCGCCATGGTGCTGACATTGGCTATATAGGGCAGTAACCAGTCATCAATGCGCTTGATCAGAATCTGTTTGGAGAGTTTTGGGAAGCTCTCCAACTGCTCCGCCAACCATTCGGCCCTTGCTAGCCATTGCTGGCATTGGTCATTCCAGTTTAGTAGCTCCAGACCCTGCTCCTTGATCACCTGCTGCAGGCATTGCTGGAATTTGGCCGGAGGGATGTTGGCGATGACGGCCGAGTGAAGGGTAATCGCCTGGTATTTTGTCAGCTGCTTGCCCGATATTTTTTGGGCGTTGGTATCGAAGCTAAAAGCCTCCTCTTCGACAAATTGCTCTTTTAATTGCTCCTCCATGTCTGCGCGAGAAATGGCGGCGGCGCTATATACCCGGCCTTCCTTTTTCTGACCGTCGCAGTCGGCGATAACTAACCAGTCCGAGCCAAAAAGCGGGTCGTCCTCGAACAGGAACACGCCTTTGCCATTGGCCATTTGATACCGACCGCAGCGGTTGGTGCGGCGTTTGGCCAGTCGGCTGGGGTAGGCGCTGAGCAATAACCGGCCGACGTGTTCCTGTAGTTCGGTCAGACTGAAAGTGGTAGCGGCATTGCTGGCCTGTAACCGTTTGCTGAGTGATCGCGCATTGGTGAGCAGTTGTTCAACGGCGGCTCGTCGCATCGGGTATTGATTCAACGCGCGTGTTTTGTCCTGTTTGTATGCCTGCAGTGCGCAGAGCCGGTCGACGATATCGGTGCCGTGGTTAGGGGAGAAGATATCCCGCTCCGAGATGAGCGCTGCCAGTTCGCAGGCGATGGCCTGGGCGGTTGGGTTTTCGGCCCGTAGCAGCATGGCGGCCAGGCCTGGATGCAGGCCGAAGTCGGTAGCGGCTCTGCCTAAGGCAGTAATACGGCAGTCCTGATCGATCAGTTTTAGCGATTGCAGGGTGGCGATGGCGGTGTCGAAGTGCGGTTTTGGGGCAGGGGTCAGCCAGTTAACCTGATCGTAATGGGAAATACCCCAGCTGATCAGCTCAAGCACCAGGCTGGTCAGCTCTGCGGTGATTATCTCTTCGCTCTGGTACTCCTTCAGGGTTTGCTGCCTGGCTTCATCCCAGAGTCGAATGCAGCGGCCTGGCTGGGTTCGACCGGCGCGGCCCTGGCGTTGGTCGGCGGAGGCTCTGGATATGGAGGCGGTTTCCAGTCGTGTCATGCCGCTGCTGGGGTCGTAGCGCAACTGTTTTTCCAGGCCACTGTCGATTACGCAGGTAACGCCTTCGATGGTGAGACTGGTTTCGGCAATGTTGGTGGTGAAAACGACCCGGCGTTTACCGTCTGGGTCGGGCACCAGGGCCTGTTCCTGCTGGTCGATTGACAGGGCGCCATACAGGGGTAAAAACACCCGATCTGGTCGGTCGCCGAAGGCCTCTTTGGCCGCGGCTATGGCTCGCCTGATCTCTGCCTGGCCGGGCAAAAAAACCAGGGTATCTCCGTCAGTCTTATCGGCTAGTACCTTGCGTAGGCTGTCGGTAATTTGCTGCTCAAGCGGTTGTCTGGAAGGGTTGGTGTAACTGACCGAAACGGGATAAGCCCGCCCCGGGCAGTTAATGACCGTTGCACCGCCCATGTAATCGGCGATCTGCCGGGTGTCGATTGTGGCAGACATCACCAGTAGTTTCAGGTCTTCACGAAGGGTTTGCTGAATATCCAGGCAGAGCATCAGTGCCAGGTCACTATGAATTGATCGCTCATGGAATTCGTCAAAGATGATCAAGCCCACGTCGGCCAGTTCCGGGTCCTGCTGAATTCTTCGCGTGAGAATGCCTTCAGTGACGATCTCAAGCTGGGTGGTGGGGCTGATTTTGCGGTCGTTTTTAACCTGATAACCGATACGTTTTCCCACCGGTTCGCCGCGTTGTCTGGACAGGTAATGGGCAATGCTTCTGGTTGCCACCCGGCGGGGTTCCAGCATCAGAATCTTTTTGCCGCCAAGCCAGGGCGCATCCAGCAAACTGAGTGGCAGGGCAGTGGATTTTCCGGCGCCCGGTTCTGCCTGTAACACCAGGTTATTACTGGTGCTGAGAGACTGACTTATCTGCGGCAAAAATTCGGCGATGGGTAACAAGCTGAGAGTTCCGGAAAATAGAGATCGCTAAACGTAAATTGTGAGCGGAAGCTTAAAACAATTAGCGGTTCTGATGCCGGCTATTAGGTGGTATTCAAAGGAGTGGTTTATTGGGATAGCATGACTGACAGGGCGGGGCTCAGACTCTAAAAATAAACGGTATGGTCCAGCCGCTGAGTGTGTGGTTGGCGATAAACTTAATTGGCCATCTTGCTCGGTCAATCAATGCTTAATCCACCCAATCGGCGCGAACGAACCATGGGCTTATCGGTCAAAAATGACGATTTTACAAAGGCGGACTATCAGCTATTTTCCGGCCGGGTTCGAGAAAACCTGGCCGCGCTAAAGTTACTGCTGAATCGCCCCGACTTTGGGCTTGGCCCGACCAGCTTTGGTGCTGAGCTTGAGATGTACATTATTGATCATGACTATCGGGTTGCGCCCATCTACGATTATCTTCTTGAGCGCTGTGATGATCACCAGCTGCAGGCGGAGTTGAATCGTTTCAACATTGAGTACAACCTCAGTGTGGTGCAGGCGCAGGGCAGCCCTTTTCTGGCCATTGAACGGGAAATTGAAAAGGTAATTGCCAGGCTTAATTACCATGCGGCTGATAAGGGGTGTCGGGTATTACCGATTGGTATCCTGCCGACACTGACAGAAACCGATATATCCAGTGAAATGATTAGTGATTTGCCTCGCTATCATGCGTTGGCCCAGGGCCTGAGGCAGATGCGCGACGGGCCGTTTGAGATTGAAATTGATGGCAAAAACCCGCTCGCTTTTTCTACCGATGATGTAGCGCTTGAAGGAGTCAATACCTCGTTTCAGTTTCACTGGCGGGTGGCGCCGAGTGACTTCGCCAATCTTTTTAATGCCGTCCAGTTATTAACCCCACTGGCGCTGGCCGCCGGGGCCAACTCACCCATACTGCTAGGGCATGAGTTATGGGATGAGACCCGAATCGCGGTGTTTAAACAGAGCATCGATTATCGCGACCATGATGGGGAAAGCTGGCGACGACCGGCGCGAGTCTCTTTTGGCAATGGCTGGGTTAGGCAGGGGGCCTACGAAACTTTTGCCGAAACGGCGGCGCTCTATCCACCGTTGCTGCCGATTGTGGGTGATGAAGATGCGGTCGCCGTGGTTGCAAATGGCGGCATTCCCAGGCTGGATGAATTAAAGCTGCATCACGGCACTGTCTGGCCATGGAACCGGGCGGTTTACGACGATGCAGCCGGTGGCCATCTACGTATTGAAATGCGGTCGTTACCCGCTGGACCCACGGCACAGGATATGACCGCCAATGTGGCGTTGGTGGTGGGCGCGGCGCAGGCGCTTAAGGCCAGAATGCCAGAACTGTTGCCTCTGCTGCCGTTTAACTATGCGTCCCATAATTTTTATCGCGCCGCGCAGGACGGTCTGAATGCGAATCTTATCTGGCCGACTTTTAACCAGACCCGGCTGAAGGAAATCCCCGTATCCTCTGCGATTATGGAAATGTTACCGCTGGCTGAGGAGGGTTTAGCATCGTTGGGGGTAAACGACCAGGAGATAGCTCGCACACTGGGGATTATGCGCAAACGCATTGACAGTCAGACCAGCGGCGCTCGTTGGCAGCGCCGGATGTTAGCCCGAGTGGCACAAAATGAGGGGCCGCAAAGTGCTTACCACGGAATGTTAGAGAACTACCTGCGGGAATTTTCTCGTGGGGTTGATGTTGCAGAATGGAGTGACGAGATTTGACCCTGGCACCGGCAATGCTCGCCTATGTTGAGGCAAGCGCGTTACAACCCATCGCCCCGACTGTCGAGGAGTTCCTGCAAAGCCTGGCGCAGCCAACCTGGATTCATCTAAAGGGCCGGGACAGCGGTCGCTGTCGCCTGGTCACCACGCTACTGCACGGCAATGAACCGTCTGGGGTTATCGCATTGCACCGGTGGCTGCAGGAGGGGAGAGTTCCAGAAACCGATATCCACTGCCTGGTGGCATCGGTGCCGGCGGCGATGCAGGAGCCGCTGTTTTCTAACCGGATGTTGGTCGGCCAACGGGACCTGAATCGCTGCTTTCGCCCCCCGTTTGATGATCAGCAGGGTCAGCTGGCGGAAGAGATTCTGGCCCACATTGAAAAGCTGGCCCCGGAAGCGATTATCGACATCCACAACACGTCCGGTGACGGCCCGGCGTTTGGGGTGAGCACCATCAGTAATGCCGCGCATATTGAACTCACGGCGCTGTTTTGCCATCGGCTGGTGATCACCAACATCATGCTTGGCGCGTTGATGGAGATAGCCAGCGAGGATCTAAGAATTGTGACGGTGGAGGTGGGTGGCCGTGAGGAGCCAAGCTCCCATGAAATTGCCTACCAGGGGTTGTGTCATTTTGTCAGTGCACTGAATGTGTTCGATACCAAACTAAAAGTAGAGGTGTTCGAAACGCTGCGGCACCCGGTTCGGCTGGAAATTAAGGCGGGTAAAACGCTCGCCTATGGTTTGGAACCGGCAGTGACTGCGGACGTGACTATTATTGGAGAGATAGAAAAATACAATTTTGGTGAAACCCCGGCGGATGAACCACTGGGCTGGCTCGGTGCCGAAGGGGTTAATGCGTTAACCCTTAAGGGGCCAGGCGGCGAGGAGCTGCTGGGCGATTATTTCAAGGCCGTTGGCGATACCTTGCAGACCGCTATTCCAATGAAGCTGTTTATGGCCACGCCGGACCCCGTACTGGCCATTGGCGACTGCCTGTTTTACCTGGTACCGATGGAACGCTGCGCTTAGCTTGCACTGTGCAATGGGCTTTATTTGATGGATAGAAGGTGGTGATTATGCGTATTAAAGTGCTAGTAAGCAGTTTTATTGCTGCCTTTTTACTAACCAGTGCCTGGGCAGATGAAGCCTATCTACCTAACCCGGCAATGGCGGGTCTCGACCGGGCACCGCTGATCGACATTCGCAACGCCAGGCGTGCTTTTCCCGGCATTCTCAGCGGTGGGCAGCCCACTGATGAGCAGTTAGCGGAAGCTCAGGCGAAGGGGTTTAAAACGGTTATTAACCTGCGCACGGCGGGTGAGATGCAAGGCTCGAAAGAGGCAGTTATCGTCCGTGACCTGGGGATGAAATACATCACCATCCCCGTTGGGGGGGCGGCCGACATTAATCGTGAAAATAGTCAGGCTCTGATTGCAGCGCTTGCGGATGCCGATCAATACCCGGTATTGGTGCACTGTGCCAGTGGTAATCGGGTGGGCGCCTTGTTTGCACTGGATGCGGCTGCAGACGGGCAGTTACCGGTTGAAGAGGCCTTGGCTATTGGCACGCAGACAGGGATGACTCGACTGGGCGGTGTAGTGAGAAGCAGGGTCGAACAGGAGAGGGCATCCGCATCAGGGACGGAGCTCCACGGCGACATTGCGAGTCAGTGTGATAGCCGCCCCGTAACAACAACCTTAGCGGCTAACCAAATTTGTGATTAGTACCTGGCCTGGTGGCACCCCCGCTGCCAGTTAGCTTAAAGATTCTCGCTATTGCTCCAGGTTGGCATGAGTGTGTTAGCCGGCAGCTCCTCATCAAGCACTTTATCGGCGGTGATTTTGCCGGCGACGGGCAGTCCGGCCGGGTCGAGCTTACCGACCTGCACAAGGGCGGTGGCCTGATCCCAGTAGATATGTTCGTGGCAGATCTTGTCACCGCGGAAATTGACGATGGCGATCATGGGTATTTCCACCGGTTTGCCGGTGGCTGGGATGCCCGGCAGTAACCAGTCAATCTCCTGTGTGTGGGTAAAGCAGAAGAGGAATTCGTCGACAATTTTATCGACCCCCACCGTGCGTGAAACAGGAATCATGTTGGTGTCTGGCGGGTTACGAGGAATGAAGTGGTGCTGGTAAAAACGTGACAGCCGTTCGCGGCCGGTGCCGCCGGTCATGGTTGGAATGTGATTAACGTAGGGTCGTTCGACCATCGTTTCCAGCGCAGCGGCGGGGTTTTTCGTTTCAAATTCGCAGGCCAGGTGGTTGTCCCAGATGGCCTCGAGGTCGTAGTTGGGGCCGATGGTATTACGCAGTTGGGCGAGGGATCGGGAGTAGGCAATGGCGGTGGCAGAGCGGTCGTAAGCTGCTTTTTCCGGCGTGGTGAAACCGTGGTCCGATTGTGGGTAGAGGTGATATTTAAGGTTGGAGTGGGCGGCGAACACCGCGTCGATTTGCGCAACCACCTCGGGCGGGGTGTAGCCATCCAGGCCAGCGATGTGCTGCATCACCGGGCAACTAATGTTGGCTGCCTCATCAAGGTGATGTTCGAGGCCAACACCGTAGTAGCCAATGGCCACATCCAGGTCATGCCGAGCGGCGGTTAAATAGGCCAGGCTGCCACCCAGGCAGTAACCAAGAAAGCCCACTTTTCCGGTGCATTCGGGCAAGGCTCGCAACGCCGCAACGGCCGTGCCAACGTCATCTACCGCCTGCGCGAGATCGAGTTGTTGATAGAGCGCAAATGCCTTTTCACGATCAGCGTCGGAGTAACCCAGGTCTACGCCGGTTTCGAGTCGCCAGAACAGGTCAGGTACCAGGACGACGTAACCTTCGGCCGCATACTGTTCGGCCATTTCGCGCATGAACGAATTAATGCCAAAAATTTCCTGTCCGAGAATCAGCCCCGGCCCTTCGCCAGCGGGGGGCAGCACAAGGTGGCCGTTGAATTCGGCCTGGTCATTGCTGGCGATGTTGATGGTTTGGCTAGACATGGATTGCTCCTTTACGGGGGGTCGGATTGGCCCGTGTTCACGTTAAATGATCGGCCACCTTGAACCGGTCAATCGGCTGCATTAGCGGTGGGCGTCGATGGAAGTATTGTCGGTTCATGTGTTCGTCCATTTGCCCCAGTTTTCGATAGCGGCGGTCACGGCCCCGCCGTCATCGCTGCCCACCTCATCGGCGAGGAGGGCGTTTAATTTGCCGTTCAGTTCCATAATCAGTGCCTGGTCGGCGTCGTCACCGTGAGCGAGATTGATCATTTCATCCGGGTCTTTGGCGCGGTCAAACAGCTCAATGTCATTGTCGCGCCGCAGCGCCTGCAAGGTCTGCGGGGTGTTGAAATTTGCAGCGGCAAAATAGCGGCTGAATTTATAACGGCCATCGTAATAGGTGCGTTGCAGCCCCCGTTTATGGAAATCGGGTGTCAACGCAGGATCGGATTTGCCATTAAAGGCATTGGCGGTTGCCTGGCCAACAAAATCACGGTCGGTGGTGATCAGGCCGTCATAACTGTAGAGCAGTCCTTCCGGGCGCAGGGCGGCAATATCGTCGCTGGGGTTGAGCGCGAGCTTACTGAAGTCTTTGCCTGGCAGGTCACCGGCAAGCTCGTTGAGTTGATCGATATTCCCCCCGGCCAGTGCGTTGATAGTGGGAAACAGATCGACGTGGGAAGTCAGTGCTGCACAGACGGAATCCTTCGGGCCTTCCGGGTGAGCAATCATCAGCGGCACGTGAATATGCTCGTCGTAAGCGCCGGAGCCTTTGTTGCGCATGCCGCCGTGGACACCGCCGTGTTCGCCATGGTCGGAGGTGAAAATAATAATCGTGTTGTGCTGCATATCCAGTTCGGCCAGGGTGTCGAGCAGGGTGCCGATGGTGCGGTCGTTATCCTGAAGCAAATTTAGATAAAAATCGCTGTGCCGCTGCCACAGGTCTTCCCGGTCGCTCGGAATATGACCGACTATCTGATCCCAGGAAGCGACAAATTCCGCGTGGGCAGCGGGCCGACCGGGTTCATCCAGGGGTTGATGCAGGCCTCTTGCGGGCGGAGAGTTCCAGACTTTCTGGTAATGGGGAGTCGCCGGAGGGCGGCGCAGCATACGTGCCACGTTGGGAGTTTCCTGCAGCTTTTCACCGGGCAGGTCCACGTTGGCCCACTGAATATCGTGGGGATTAACCAGCGATACGGTCAACGCCCAGGGTTTACCCGCCTGGTTACTCTGACTGCCCTGTCGGCGTAGCCAGCTCATGGCCGCCGCGGCAATGGCGTCGTCGTCAAAGTAACCCTCCAGTGGCAGGCCAAAACGATCTCCGTGCGGGTCCCAGTCGTTAAAACCAAAGGGTTCAAGGGCAGCGGAGAAATTGCGGCTTTTGGGTTGGAGCGATTCCTTAGTGAGGTGCCATTTTCCTTTATATCCGACGGTGTAGCCGAGCCGTTGCAGGGCGTGACCCCAGGTGGGCATGTCGTGGGGGAAGTCGGGGGCGTAGGGGTAGTTGGAGTTATCAAACAGGCCAGTCTGCTGCACGTGGCGTCCGGTGTATATCACCCCGCGCGAGGAGGTACACATATTGGAAGCGGTGTAGTGACGCTGAAAACTCACTCCGCTGGCAGCGATGCGCTGGCGGTTAGGTAGCTCGAACGCTGGCACGGTGGGGTATTCAAAACTCTCCTGATCGGTGCTCATAAAGAGAATGTTGTATCCACCGGGGGGCGTTTCGCCACGGTGTTTGAGAATGGCCGGAGCAAGGTTCGCGGTGCTTCCCGCGGGGTTGGCCGCACTGGCTCCTACCAGCGGAGCGGCGGCGATTGCACCGGCACCGGCGGCCATACCGCCGAGAAATCCACGGCGACTGATGCCGCTGTCATCGCTGGCTCTCTGGTGGTCGGTCTGTTTTTTATCGCGCACCATTTTTCCTCCCCCGGAATATTTTGCAGGCGTGATTATGGCCTCAGCTAGCCACGGTATGGAAGGTTTACCGGTTAGTCCGCAGCGAATTGGGATGCCTTCGACTGGTCGGTGCTTAGCTTACCTCCCGAGTAATCCTGCAATCACCAGCGCCAGAATAAAGGAAACGCCTTTCCAGAACAGGGCAGGATCAGGCTCAAGCAGCGGTGGGCGGGTTTTATTCAGGAAGGCCTGGTTGGGACGACGCAGGTCGTCGATGAATTCGGATAGTTCTTCGTAACGTTTTAAGGGGTTGGGTTGTACGGCTTTTTTGAGGACATCATCTATCCAGGCGGGAATGGCCCGGTCGTCGCTGAGTGTGTGCTGTTGGATTGCGGCTAGCTATGGGAAACTTTGGGTTCCGATCACCCGATGGCTTTTGCTAGCCGGTTGCCCCAGGAGATAAGTAATGGACGTAGGTGTTTCGATCATTTTTCAGAACAAGGAACGGTTTCGGTCGGACTACGATGTCTATCAGAACGAGATTAAGCTGGCCCGGCTAGCCGAACCGCTGGGTTTTGATTCGCTGTGGACGGTGGAGCACCATTTCACCGACTACACCATGACCCCGGACCCGTTGCAGTTTCTGGCGTTCATGGCGGGGCAGACGCAGACGATTAAACTCGGTTCCATGGTGATGGTGCTGCCCTGGCATAAGCCGGTGAAGGTCGCTGAAAATGTGTCGATGCTGGATAACCTGTCGGGCGGAAGGGTCATTTTGGGCATCGGTCGCGGTATTGGTCGCATTGAATACGAGGGCATGGGGGTCGATCAGAACCAATCGCGGGAGATTTTTGTGGAGTCCGCCAACGCCGTGCTGGGCGCCCTTGAAACCGGGCAGATGGAGATCGACGGGGAGCACTTCACCCAGCTACCCAGGGATATTCGTCCCGAACCTTTTAAGAGTTTCCGCGACCGCACCTATGCGGCGGCCATCTCGCCGGAATCCTCGCAGATCATGGCGGATTTAGGCGTCGGCATTCTGGTGATTCCGCAGAAAAAGTGGGAGGAGCACGCGGCGGACCTGGCTAATTATCGGGCGCGGTTTTTAGAGATGCACCAGCAGCCCGCTCCGGCGCCGATAGCTGCCTGCTGGGTGGTGTGTCATGAAGACGAACAGCGAGCTCAGGAGCTGGCGCGGACTTATCTCGTTGATTACTACGTGGAGGCGGCTAAACATTATGAGTTCGGCGGTAGCCATTTTCAGAACATAAAGGGCCACGAGCAGTACGCGAAATGGGCGGAAGGTTTTAGCGAGGTGGGCACCGACGCGGTGGCCGACTTTTTTATGTCCCTGCAGGTCTATGGCACGCCGGATCAGTGTTACGAACAGATTATGGAAATCCGCCGCAAGTTCGGTAATAACACCTTTGTTGGTGTTTTTAGCTACGGCAACATGCCTTATGACGAGGCCGACAAAGGCATGCGGTTATTTGCTGAAAAGGTATTGCCGAGGTTGAAGCAGGTGGGCGATGTGGAGCAGGACGCGGCCTGAACAGGACTCCGGATTAATTCGATTCAGTCAAAAACGCCCCGCGGGTTGGGTGCCGGCGGGGCGTTTCAGGTTTTAAATCTCGTGTTTACAGCAGGTTAAGCATTTCAATGGCCGGTGGCTCGGTGAGCAGCTCTGCCAGGTCCACCCCGAGCGCGGCCAGGTTTTCCCGGTGGGCTAACAAGGCGGCCTCGTCGTCGTACTGTTCATAAAACACAAAACGGGTCGCCTCTTCCGGGGACTGGTGACCGATATAGGCGTGGTTGCCCGGTTCCTGCCGCACTTTGTTCATGAGCTCGGGGGCGTTTTTCTTAAAGGCTTCTACCTGGTCCGGTTTGACCGACAGGGTGGCGATAAATGCCAGCATTTTTCCTCTCCTGGATTGATTAAGGTTGCGGTAAACGGGGTTAGGTTATGACAGAGTAGATTGGATGGCTAGCCAATGAGTATCGCTAAATTTCCGTCAAAACTTAGCCTGCCGCAGGTTAACCCGGGGTGCGCTACGGTGCTGGATTATCTGCGGGTTCGCTTTCCAGGAATTGCGGCGGAAGTCTGGTCTCAGCGAATGGCAGCCGGTCGGGTGCACTGGCATGACGGTTCGCTGATTAATGAGCGCTCGCCCTTCCGACCTCAACAACGGGTCTACTACTATCGCGAAGTGGCCGCCGAACCGCAGGTGCCGTTTGCGGAGCAGATCCTGTTTAAGGATGAGCATCTTCTGCTGGCGTATAAACCCCATTTTCTGCCGGTAACGCCCGGTGGGGCCTATATCAATGAGTGCCTGCAGAACCGGCTGCGGCAGAAAACCGGTATTCAAACATTGCAGGCGTTGCACCGACTCGACCGACCTACTGCCGGGCTGGTGCTGTTTTCAGTTAATCCAGAAACCCGGCACCGGTACCACGGTCTGTTCGAGTCGCGGCAGATTGAGAAGCGTTACCAGGCGATTGCTCAGGTGGCGCCGGGCGAGATTCGAGTGGGTCAGCAATGGGAGGTCAGGAACCGGCTGGAGCAGGCTGAACCCCGCTTCTTAATGGCGGTGACCGGTGGAGTCGCCAACAGTTATTCCCGAATTCATTGCCTGGCGCAGGTCGGTGATCGAGCACTGTTTGAGTTGCAGCCGGTGACCGGTAAAACCCACCAGTTGCGAGTGCACATGCAGACCCTGGGCTGGCCGATCTTGAATGACCGCTACTACCCAACCCTGCAGGCCGAGTCGGCGGATGATTATTCGCGACCGCTACAGCTGTTGGCAAAGGAGCTACGTTTTGTCGACCCGGTGACCCAGCAGCCCAGGGAGTTTATTGACGACCAGGAGCTGAGTATCCGGCCCGAATAGCACTAAGTTAAGGGTGTATAGCGACTGTTCACAGTTCGTCAGATCACGGCCAACTCGGTGGTTTAAAAATAGAGATACCGGGTCGAAGATGCCGTTCGTCCTGAGCCTGTAGTTCGACAGGCTCACTACCGACGGAAGAGCACTACCCCCACAGCGCCCTTCGACAGGCTCAGGACGAACGGCCTACATAGGCATTGCGAAAAAAGCATCGCGACAGTGTTTGATTTAGTGCCATTCGCATCCAGCCCTAAAATTCATTCATAACCGAGATGGTGTTATGGGCCCGGGCGCGACTAACCGTAAGGGTATTCAGACTGACGGGTGTCGTAGCGCAGGGTCAGGCAGGGCACGAGCGTTTTGAGAGACGTGATTGCCTCCTGAAGTCGGCCCACGGAGCTGGATCTTACTTTTAACTCCTGAAGGTGTCGGGTAATCGCCTTGTCGATGTCCTGGTCCGCCGCGCGGTAGATCTGCCAGGCCAGTTCGTGTGCATGGCTAGCAGCCCGGTATTTTTTCAATTCTGCTTCCAGTCGCTCGACCTGCTGTTCGAGAACGACCAGCATGGCTTTTTCGTCGGCACTGGTCAGGGCTTCGCTGCCATCACTGTGTTGCTGGTAAAGGTTTATCACGGTCATTACGTCGCCCTGCTTGCGGGCAGTTAATAGTTGCGCCATCAGCTGATGTTTGGTGAGCCGACGGTCCGGATCCGTTTCTTTATCCGGGTGCAGGGCGCTGGCGGCGAGACGAAACAGGCGTTTAAAGGTGTTGTTATCCAGGTGGGGTGTGTCGGCTGCGGCCGCATCGTCGGTGGTCTGCTCACCGCTGGCATTATCCGGATCATCGGCTGGCGGGTCTGACCATTCACCGTCTTCGTCGGAATCTAGCTCTGCACTCATTGATGCCTGCAGTGTCACCCGAAGTTTCTCCCGCGCCTGTTGGTAGGCTTCATGGGCGGCCTGCTGGTAGGGATCGTCGGGGTTATCGATGATCGGCCCCGGACCCAGTTCGGTATTGATGATCGTTTCAATGGTGGCGTCCAGGTCCCGTCGGGTGGCTTCCCGTTCGGCCGCTGCTTCGGCTTCCTGGGCATCCAGGGCGTCGTGAAACTGTTCACGGAGCGGCCTGGGGTCGTTGCTGTCCAGAGTTACGCCGATACGAAAAGCCTCATAGAGGGCAAGGGCGTCCTGAACCGGTCGATTGATCAGGCCGAGTGGGTGAAGAATCTGCAGGTTGTCATGAATCCACTCGTGAAGTTCTTCACGTTGCCAGTCGTTGAGGCTTTTGCGGCAGCCAAATTTCAGTAATTTGAGCAGTAGCACCGTGTTGGCGCCGGCCGATTTAATTTCTGCAGGCAGAACTTCAAGCTGAACCCGCTCGGCAAGTTCGTTTAATTCCTGGTCGCGTTCAATCTGTTGCTGTTGAAGCTGCTCGGCCTGACGCCAGAGGTTCTGGAAGGGGGAAGCGTCTTTGGCGGGTTGTGCGCGGGTGGATAGTTTGCTCATCGGTTGTTTTAGAGGCCGTATTAAGAAGCTGTTTTGAAAATCGGAGGGCTGGGGGCGCGGTCATGGGCACCCATTGCCTGACAAAGTTTGAATGGCGTGTTGATTGGCACTGAACTGGAATTGGAACTGAAACTGGTACCGGGGCTAGTGGCCGTTTTTTTAAGGTATTCTTGGATTGGCCAGAAACGCGCCCCATGAAGAGCGCGCGCCTATTTTTGCACGCTCAATTATTTGCCGCCATGTTGGTGGTCCAGTAATGAAGTTTTGCCAGGGTTGGAATCTTGACGGAAAAATATTCTCAAACACTGCTCGACGAAATTGAACAGACGACGGTGGGTCACTACGACGCCAGCGCCGAATCCTTCTGGCGGGGTACCCGTGATCATGACGTGAGCCAGAACATCGGGGCATTTCTGGAGCATCTGCCGGCAGATGTTCCACTGGATATCCTTGATTTTGGCTGTGGACCGGGGCGTGATCTGATCACTTTTGCCAGTCTCGGCCATCGGGCGACTGGCCTGGATGGTAGCCGTGCCTTTGTTGAAATGGCCCGGCGCCATAGTGGCTGCGAAGTATGGCAGCAGCAGTTTTTGAGTTTGCAGTTGGGCGACAGTTGTTTTGACGGAATTTTTGCCAATGCGTCGCTGTTTCACGTGCCCAGTCAGGCATTGCCGGAGGTGTTAAACCATTGTTATCGGGCGCTTAGACCCGATGGTATTCTGTTTATGTCTAACCCGCGCGGTGACGCCGAGGGGTGGCAGGGTGACCGTTACGGTAATTACCGCCAGTTTGATGTCTACCAAACCCTCCTTGCACAGGCTGGTTTTACGTTACTGGACCATTACTACCGGCCAGCGGGTCTGCCCCGCGAGCAGCAGCCGTGGTTGGCGATTGTCAGCCAGAAACGACAGGTCAGCCCAGTCTGACTGTTTTGGAGAAAGAGATGAACCTAAAAACCTGTTTCAACTATCTACCGAGCATCGTGCTGGTGTTGGCAATGGGGTGTTCTCAGCAGCCTGACGGCGCGGCGACTGACAAGCCAGCTGATACGCAACAACTGGCTTCCACTTCGGTAGCTGCGCCGACTGATAATGCTAATAACTCAATGGATGTTTATAAAAGTCCCAGCTGCGGTTGCTGCGTTGACTGGATTGATCATGCCGAGCAGCGGGGGTTTTCTTTTACCACGCACCATCCCGTCGATTTTGGCCAGTTCAAGGCGGATAAGGGAATTGCTCCCCGGTACCAGTCTTGCCACACGGCGGTATCCGCCGAGGGTTATCTGTTTGAGGGTCATGTGCCAGCCCGCTACGTGAAGCAGTTTCTGGCTTCTCCGCCGGCCGATGCGCTGGGGCTAGCCGTGCCAGCAATGCCGGTGGGTAGTCCGGGAATGGAGATGGGTGATCGCTTCAGCCCCTACGCAGTCCTGCTACTGAAAGTGGATGGCAGCGCAGAGCTGTTCGCCCAGGTAGATAGCCCCGCCCAGCAATACCAGTAAAGTTTTAGCGGCCGGAGTTAATCGAAACCGAATCGCGGCGGTTAGCCTCGCACAATTAACAATAAATCCTGGGCGTGGCCAGCGGCTGTTCTGCCCAGGTCGGTCAGGTAACCGCCGTCTGCCTGGGTGATCAAACCCTTATCAAATAAACGCTGCGCGGCGGCGATGACTTCCGGCTCGGCACTGGAGTGCACTTTCACCCCTTCCTGGGTGGTATCCAGGTTGTAGCGGGCAAGAATGTTTAACTCTTCGGCAATCGTGGGGGTAAATGGCATGGCTAATTCCTGGTTGATGATGGGCTCAGTGTAAGTGAAAAACATGGCCGCTAAACAGGTTTGACGGAGGGTTATATAGGGCCCTTTCTTTAGCGAGTTATGAAGCGATCGCGGCAGTCTGGTCTATCAGGCTCAGCCTATGCACGGCAGATTTCGCTGATTACCTTAAAATGGACCAAAAGGTGTTCAGATTTGAGTTCGCTGGCCATATGGGTGATCGCATTGATCCGGGGGTTTGAGCTGGTAACAGAGGGTGATGCTCAATGAACAGCGGTGATAATTTGCAACCTCCCCGGCCCGGTTAATCCATCGAAAGTCCGACCAATGACTAGCTTCCAGCTTCAAATCGATGACCTCACGGTTGAGGTTACTCGCAAGAAAATTAAGAACGTTCATCTCCGAGTGTATCCGCCCGCCGGTGAGGTACGGATGTCGATGCCCGCACGGATGAGGGTTAGTGATGCCCGCCGTTTTCTTTTGTCCCGGGAAGGCTGGATTCGTCATCATCAGCAGCAAATTCGTCAGCGACCCATGGTAAAAGAAATTGACCTGGTGGACGGCGAAGAGCATTTTTTTCGGGGCCATGGGTATGCATTGCGGGTAGTGGAAAAACCGTCGCCGCCGGCCGTCGCCCGCGTGGGCGGAGAACTACTGCTGCAGGTGCGCCCCGGTGCGGACAGGGCCAAACGTATGGCGGTACTGGACCGCTGGTATCGGCAGCAGATGCAACAATCGCTGGCTGAGCTAGTTGAGCCCTGGCAGCGCCGTATGGGAGTAACAGTAACGGCGATGAAGGTGCGTAAGATGAAGACCCGCTGGGGTAGCTGTACGCCGCGTACCGGGGCCATTCGGATGAATCTAGAGTTGAGTAAAAGGCCGCCAGATTGTCTGGAGTACGTGCTGGTGCATGAACTGGCACATCTGCTGGAACCGAGCCATAACCGGCGCTTTCAAGCCATCATGGATGAATTCTTACCGGATTGGCGGGAGCGCAAGCAGGTGTTGAACGCTGGTCAGTCTGGGCAGCAAGACTGGCAGTATTGAAGTCCAGCGCCGGGTGGCAAAGTCGTCCTGGCTAGAGTCGCTGATTAGCTTATTCGGGCGGTGTCTGCCATCCGATGCAGTCGCCATGTAGCTGGCTGCCCCGGTTCACCAGCTACTTTACTGGTGCGGCCTTCTCCATCGTCTCCTCAAGACCAATGGCTTTAGCAAGCTCAGCGGGTGAGGTCGTGAAACGTAGCGAGGTTACCGTTAGCTTTTCCAGCTCAATGACAGTGACCGCGTCCTCCTGCCGAGGCAGGGCAGCAGAGACTACCCCCTCGATATCAAGCATGATCGGGTAGGGCCGTTTACGCATGGCAGGCAAGGCCATCATTTTGCGGATCAGTGATGGCATACCGCTCACATCGGAGAGGTAAATAGCCCTGGCTGATGTCAGTCGCTCCGCCGCATTCTCGCGCTCATCCAGCAGTGCTCGTACCACTTTGCCGCCTGCCATATCGGCGGTGAACAGCACCCGCTGGGTCTGGTCGTCAATGGTGATGGGTTGGCCGTGCTGGTTTTCAAGGCTGGTGACAGGAAAGACGTCGCCTGCCTGGAGGCTAGTATCGCCACCCTGCGCCGTGAGTGCAATGAACGTCAGCAGGGTAGCAATGACAGGGCGGAGTCGCGACATTGGATGGCTCCCGTCGGGTTAAAGGAGTGGTTTGGGGTGGTTATAGCACGGCATCAAGGGGCAACCATTTTAATAGCATTATTATGATTCGTTTGCTCCATGACGCTTGCTGATCGGTATCGATAAGGGACGGTTGCCAGCTGTTGCCGGGTGCCATATCGGTGGCAATGGCCTGTTCGACCTCGGTGGCCAGGGCCTGGTTGGTTACCAGTACGCCTACTTCGGTATTGAGATTGGCTGATCGAGGGTCAAGATTAAAAGTGCCGATGTAGAGGGTTTCGCTGTCGATGACCATGCTTTTGGCGTGGATAGCAAACAGCGGGGCCTGTTGCTGTTGTTCAGCGAAACGATCAATCAGGGTCGTTTGAATGGCGGGGTGGGGTCGGTACTCAAACAGCTGAATACCGATATCAAGTAACTGCTGACGCTGCCTGGCATAGCCGGAAAAAGCCAGCAGGTTATCGGTGGACGCCAGGGAATTGGTACCGATGCGTACGGTGACGCCGCGCTCAATTGCCTGGCGGAATAGCTCCATGCCACCTTCTGGCATTACCAGATAGGGCGACTGAATGGTGATGCTACGGGTCGCTTTTTGCACCTCGGCGACCAATTGGTCCGTGGATTTGCCGCCGCCACTGAGGCCGGCGGTGCCATCGTTCTTGCCGGGCAGGTCACTGATGTAATTTACCTGGCTCCAGACCATCGATTCGGCAACTTCCGCAAAGCGCCGCGGCAACTCCTGCAGGGCTACCCTAACCGCTGGTACAAAGTTCTCTGGATTATTGGCGTAACGGTGAAGTTCCTGGTGGTGCGTTGTAACTTCTGCGTCGGTGAGGATGCCGGCCTCCGTGCCGAGTAGATCACCCGCCGGCGCGGTGAGCGGACTCTGCCAAAAACGTTCAAAACTGGCGGATATCAGTTTGACTACCGGTCCCATTAGCAGGGCGTCGCGGTCACGAAAATTAAATTTTTGATCGTAGTCGTAATATTCGTCGGCCATGTTGCGGCCACCGGTAATGGCCACGATCCCATCGACGGTGACAGTCTTGTCGTGCATACGCTGGTTGCTACCACGGAAATCAAACAGCATGTTTCTAAGTCGCTGCAGAGTACTAACGCCCACCGAGTGACGCGGGTTGTAGACCCGGATTTCCACCTGCGGATGGTAGGCGAGGGTCAGCAGGGTCTGATTGTCGGCATCAATAAGTAGATCATCGACGATGACGCGTACACGAACACCACGGTTCGCGGCCCGCAGTAGTGATTCGGCGGCAAGTATGCCGATGTTATCCGTACTCCAGATGAAATACTGAACGTCGATGCTGGTGGTGGCGTGATCAACCATCCAGGCCCGGGAGAGCAGGGCCGTCTCGCCTTTTTCTAGTACAAACATGCCGCTCTGCCCCGGATGGGCGGCGATTAACGGCGTGGTGAGCTGCTCGATGGTGGACGCGGACTGGGCTGTTGCTGTGGTGGAGGTTGGCATGGCGATAAGGGTTAGCCACACTATCAGGTAGAAATACCGAACGAGCGACCCTCGGGCCAGGCTGTTAATCGGTCTTCACCGCTCGCGCAGTTCCCGTTTAAGTATCTTGCCGGAAGCATTGCGCGGCAGGGCATCCATCAGATGCAGGGCTTTGGGGATTTTGAAGCCGGCGAGGTGCTCTCGGCAGTGTTGCTGGAGTTGTTCCAGTGTCAGTTCCTGGTCGGGATGGAGGACGATGAATGCTTCCGGGCGCTCGCCCCACTGGTCATCCGGTATGCCAATGACGGCCGCTTCGGAGACGCAGGTGAGTTCATAAATCACCCGTTCGACCTCTGAGGAGGCGATGTTCTCGCCACCGCTGATGATCATGTCCTTGAGGCGGTCGGTGAGGTAGAGAAATCCATCCTCGTCGAGGTAGCCAACATCGCCGCTTCGAAACCAGTCGTCAAAGAAAGCGGCGGCGGTTTTCTCCGGGTCCTTCCAGTATCCGCTGGTGATTTTAGGGCCGCGCAGGCAGATTTCGCCTTCGGTATTGGCGGGCACTGACTTGCCGTTATCGTCACGAATGGTGACCTCGACGTGGGCAATGGCACGGCCGGTGGAGCCGATTTTTTTAAGCTCGTACCCTGGCTCCATGATGGTATCGCCGCCGAAACTCTCGGTCAGGCCGTAGCCGTCGACGTAGCGGGCATTGGGGAACAGATCGGTAAAGGCGCGAATCCGCGATTCCGGGGTGCGTTCGCCGCCGCCGACGCTCCAGCGCAGCGAACTGCGGTCGAAACGTTGCCAGTCGGGAAGGTTGAACAGGCCGTTGAGCATGACCGGTGCCATCCACGCAGAGTCGAGCTGTTCCTGTTCGATGGCAGTAAACACCTCGGTGGGGTCGTATTCCCTGAGGACGCAGAGCATGCCGCCATGCAGCAGCACCGAGAACCCGGGCAGGTCGAGTCCGCCAATGTGATACATGGGGCCCACCACCAGGGTTCTGCTATTGCTATTCAGCCCCAGCGCCATGGTGTGGTCGATGGTCTTCCAGTAGTAATTTTTGTATTGGTGGATAACCCCTTTGGGGTGACCGGTGGTGCCGGAGGTGTACATCAGCCGATATAGGTCATCGGGTTTTTTCGGCACCGGTTTCGCCAGGTCTGGGTTCAGTTCTCCCCCCAGTAAACGGCTGTCGAGCTGAGCCTGCTCATTGACCTCGAAAACAGTGACGGACTGATCGGCTTTGTCCTTTAGTTCGTCATCAACGAACAGGTATTTGGCCCCGGCATGGTTGAGAATGTAGGCCACCTCTTCGGGGGCCAGGCGGTAATTGACCGGCAGGAATACCGCGCCCAGGTGGCTAACCGCCAGGGCTATCTCCAGGAAGGTCGAGCTGTTGAGCATCAGTGCGGCGACTATGTCGCCCTCTTTTACGCCCTGCTTATTGAGGAAATCCGCGAGCTTCAGCAGTCGGTCGGCAAGGTCTGCAAAGCTAATACGCCGATCTTTGTAAACAATCGCAAGTTTTTCCGGATTGGTGCGAGCTTGCCAAAGCACGGCAACGCTGGTGTTAACCATGATCGACCTCCCTGAGTTTTGTTATCTGGCCTGGTTTTTTATCTAATTTTTATTAATAGGAGCGGACCATGCCGAGTTCGTGCTGGGCAATGTAGTTGAGGATCATTTCCTCGGATACCGGCGCAAAACGGAACAGCCGCTGGTCGCGCCAGAGTCGTTCGACGTGATATTCACTGGCGTAGCCCATGGAACCCATGGTTTGCATCGACTGCATGGTTGCCTTGTCGCAGGCCTGGGAGGCGAGCAGTTTGGCCAGGTTGGATTCGGTGCCATAGTTTTCGCCCGCATCGCACAGGGTGGCCGCTTTATAATTCATCAGCCGGGCGCTGGTGTTCTCAGCATGGGCCTGCGCCAGCGGGAACTGAATTCCCTGGTAGGCGCTGATGGGCGTGTCGCCAAAGACTTTGCGCTCGTTGGCAAACTCGACCGCCAGACTCATCGCCAGTTCAGAGGTGCCAATCAGCGAGGCGGTAGTCGCCAGGCGTTCGGTGTTGAGCACGTCCAGCAACTCAAAGAAGCCTTTGTCCTCGGTGCCGATGAGCTCGTCCTGACGGATTTTTACCTTGTCAAAAAAGATGGTGCTGGAGTCGAGGGTGTTGGTGCCGAGTTTGTCGATGCGGCCGTGGCTGAGCCCTTCGCGCTCGACGTCAATCATGAACATGGTGATGCCGTCGGTGCGACGCTCGGCGTCTTCCTGTTTGGTGGTGCGCGCAATCACCAGCATTTTTTCGGCAGTGGCGGTGCCGGTAATCCAGTGTTTTTTGCCGTTGAGTACCCAGCCGTCATCCACCTTTTTGGCGAAGGTGCTAATTGACAGGGTGTTGGTGCCCGCATCGGGTTCGGTGAGCGCCATGCAAAAGTTTACGTCGCCTTCACAGAGCCTGGGCAGCAGGGTTTTCTTCATCTCGTCGCTGCCGTATTTGCTTATGGCGACGCCGCCGAAAATCGGGTTGAGCATAAAAAACTGGCCAACAGTCGCGCCACCGCCCCCACGCGACAGAGCTTCAATGGCGATACACATTTCCAGCGTGCCGAGGCCACTGCCGCCGTATTCGGCGGGCAGGGTCATACCGGCGATGCCGGCGTTACAGACTTCTTTCCAGAACTCCATGGGGAATTTCTTTGCCCGGTCGTGTTCGCGCCAGTAGTCCAGACCGTATTGCTCACCAATTTTGGTGGCCGTTTCCCGGATCATGCGCTGTTCGTCGTTGAAGGAAAAATCCATGCTGGTTTGCCTCGTTAAAAATTAGGGGGTGCGAAAAATTCAGTGCTGGCGTTGGGCGATGATCAACATCGGTTGTTGTAAATAATCGCAAATCGTCTTCAGAAAGCGGGCACCGTCGGCACCGTTAAAAACGCGGTGATCACAGGCCAGCACCAGGTGTAACTCCTTGCAGAGTTTCGGTGCGCCCTGGTCGTCGGGACGGAACAGTTCCTGGGTTCGGCCGACACCCAGAATGCTCGACTGACCCGGATTAATGATGGGGAAGATTTGCGCAACCGGATAGTTGCCCAGGTTGGAGACGGTGGTTGCCCCTCCCTGCAGGCTGTCTTTGGGCGGGTCATCGTCCCGGCAGCGGTCAATTAGCTGGTTGATCTGCACGGCGTTGTCGCCGAGCCGTCCTTTAGCCAGATTGCGGGCCACCGGCGCATAAAGCCCGGACTCAGTCGCCACTGCTATGCCGACATCGGCATCCGGCAGTTCCAGCCATTCATCCTGATGATAAATGGTACGAAACAGGCCGTCGCTGGCCAGCGCCAGCGAGACGGCGGTGGCAATCCAGTGGGTCAGGGTAAGCCGGTCCAGTTCCGGGTTGTTTTTCATCCCTTCGTGGAGCCAGAGGAGTTCGCTAATCTCGGCATTGGCCGTCAGATAAAAGTGCGGAATCTGCTGTTTCGACTCGGTCATGCGCCGGGCAATGATCGAGCGCAGGCTGGAAGACGATGCAGCCGGAACAGCCGTTGGTATCGATGCAGTGGCCGGATCAGCGGTATGAATGTCCACCCCTTTGATACGTCCCCCGGGGCCGCTACCGATAATGGATTTCAGATCGACGCCCTGTTCGCGCGCTAATTTGCGGGCGTGGGGGGTGGCAATAATGCGGTCGCCGTCATTGCGGGGGGCTGGCGCTATCGATGCGGCAGCAGACGGTTTTTTTGACTCAGCGGGTGCCTGATTAGTTTGAGCTGGCGCGGACTCTGCGGCCGGTTTCTGTTCAGTATTCCCGGCTGCTGAGCCGTCCGACTGCCAGGTAGCCAGCGGACTGCCCACGGGTACCGTTTCACCCTGCGCAACCAGAATGGCCTCGATCACCCCGCTGCGATCGGCCACCACCTCGTTCGCAATTTTGTCGGTTTCGGCGACGTAGAGCAGATCGCCCTCCGCCACGGACTGGCCCGCAGAGACTGCCCATTCGGCAATCAGTGCTTCGGTCATGGTTAAACCAAATTGCGGTAGCCGTAGTTGGTTAATGGGGTCGGTCAACAATCACACCCCTTTGAATTCAGCGGGGCGTTTTTCCAGAAATGCTTTGCAGCCTTCATGGGCGTCTTTGGAATCAAGCACCAGGCTGATAATCGATTGCTCGTACTGCAGGGCGGCCTGCATTGGCATGTCGATGCCGTGATTCATCGACCGCTTGAGCATTTTCAGAGTGAGCGGTGATTTACTGGTGATTTTTGCGGCGGTTTCTTTCACCGAATCAAGCAGTGCGTCCGGGGCTACTACCCGGTTGATCAGGCCGTAATCCAGTGCTTCGGCGGCGCTCATGGTGTCGCCGGTGAACATCAGTTCACGGGCGCGGCATTCGGGAATCTGTCGAATCATCCGCTGGGTGCCGCCGGCGCCGGGGAAAATGCCAAGGGTGATTTCTGGCAGACCGAGTTTGGCGTTTTCCGAAACAATACGGATGTCGATCGCCAGCAGAATTTCGGTGCCGCCGCCCAGGGCCCAGCCGTTCACGGCCGCAATGGTGGGTTTGTCAGACATCTCAATGCGCCGGAACACCCGGTGGATCAGCTCGCCAAATTCCTGGTAATGGGCCATGCCCTCGCGGGAGTCGAGATCGGCAATATCGCCACCGGCAATAAAGGCGCGCTCTCCGGCTCCGGTGAAAATGATTACCCGCACGTCATCGTCTGCTTCAGCGGCGGCAAACGCCTGCTCCAGCTCCTCGAGGGTAGCGACGTTGAGGGCGTTCAACACTTCGGGCCGATTGATGGTGATCCAGGCCTGGTGGTTTTCGACTGCTAACGTAATGTTCTGATAGTCGCTCATTGCGATGTCTCTATATAGATGGAGTTGAGGGGCGAATGACGTTGGTTTTCGCGGTAGTGTTATAGCAGCAACCGATCAATCGCCGCGTTGAGCTGGTTGGCATTGGGGCCAAATTCAGCTTCCAGCGCCACGGAGTAGGGCACCGGCATGAAGGGCGCGCCGAGGCGGATGATTGGTGCGTCAAGCTCATCAAAGCCAACGTCGGCCATGCGCGCAGCGATTTCGGCTCCGATGCCAAAGGCCTCGGTGGCTTCGTGGAGCACGATTAGCCGATGAGTTTTGCTGAGGCTGGCAAGGACGGCGGATTCATCCCATGGCTGCAGGCTGCGCAGGTCGATAATCTCGATATCGATCTCCTGTTCAGCGCGCTGTTTAGCCACCTGTTCGGCCAGGTGCACCGTGTTGCCGTAGGTGACAATGGTCAAATCGTTGCCGGCACGGGCTGTCCGGGCTTTGCCAATCTCAATGGGGTGCGGGTCAGCGGGGAATTCGCTTTTGGCCGAATAGAGCCGCTTGTTTTCGACGAATACTACCGGGTTGGGGTCGTTAATGGCGGCACGGAGCAGGCCGTAAGCATCTGCCGCGTTACTGGGACAAACCACGATCAGGCCCGGAATATGG
>Ga0209578_10000979_pt1 | contig 28755 bp, 27 predicted proteins | sample tdAd472_FD_187127 | JGI IMG/M metagenome (GOLD analysis project Ga0209578, IMG submission 187127) | Marine sediment microbial communities from the Atlantic coast under amendment with organic carbon and nitrate - tdAd47.2 (SPAdes)... | ecosystem: Environmental > Aquatic > Marine > Coastal >...
TTGGCCTGATGGAGGTCGATCACCTGACCCATAATGTTTATCGCGGGCGCATGGATTTCTGGGCGAGCTTTTATGAAGACCTGTTCAATTTCAAGGAAGTGCGGTTCTTCGATATCGAAGGCAAGCTAACGGGTCTAAAATCCCGCGCCATGACCGCGCCGGATGGCCGCATTCGTATTCCGATCAATGAAAGCTCTGACGATAAGAGCCAGATCGAAGAGTACTTGCAAGACTTCAACGGTGAAGGCATCCAGCACATTGCTATGACGACGGATGATATTTACGCGACCGTTGATCAGCTGAGGGCCAATGGCGTGCAGCTGCTCACGCCTCCACCGGACTCATATTACGAGATGCTGGACGAGCGTTTGCCCGGTCACGGCGAGCCTATTGAAGAGCTCAAGAAGCGCGCGCTTCTGCTTGATGGTGCGCCTGACGGCAAAATTTTACTGCAAATCTTTACCGAAACGGCCATCGGCCCCGTGTTTTTTGAAATCATTCAGCGCAAGGGCGATGATGGGTTTGGTGAGGGCAACTTCCGGGCGCTGTTTGAGTCCATGGAACGCGACCAGATCCGCCGCGGCGTTCTGGAAGATTCGACAGAAGAATAAGCCACTGGCTCTACGAGGAAGGAGAGCTGAACAATGGCTCGCGATTACATCCCCTATCAGCACCTGGAAGGTAAGACTTCGCGCCAGGCGCATACCAAACTACCCGCAGGCACGTATGAACGCGAAATGGGCCGCGAAGGGTTTTTCGGCCCCGCTGCGCACATGTATCACCGCAATCCACCGACGGGCTGGACCAGTTGGGAAGGGCCCTTGCGCCCGCGTGCGTTTGATCTAACGAAGCTCGATTCTGTGGGCTCATCGCCTTGGGAAGCCGCGAACGTGCTTCAGAACGCGGCAACAAAAATCCGTATCTGGAATACCTCGGGCAAGATGGACCACCTCGCGCGCAACTCCGACGGCGACGAGCTGATCTTTGTGCACAAAGGCAAGGGCGAGCTTTTCTGCGATTATGGGAATCTATCGTTCGAGGAGGGCGATTATATCGTGCTGCCGCGTTCGACCATGTGGCGGCTTGAATGCGCCGAACCCGTAACAGCGATGCTGATCGAGTGCACCAATGCCTGCTACACATTGCCGGATCGGGGCATTCTCGGTCCGCACGCAATCTTTGATCCTGCCATGCTCGATGTTCCGGCGATCAACGATGCATTCGATGCGCAGGCGACCGAGCCTGGGACATGGAAAGTGCAAATCAAACGCCTGGGCGAAATATCCACCGTTACCTATCCCTTCAACCCGCTGGATGCGGTGGGCTGGAAGGGTGATCTTTCCCCGGTGCGTCTTAATGTGCGCGATATCCGCCCCTTGATGAGCCATCGCTATCACTTGCCGCCCTCGGCGCACTCCACATTTATGGGCAATCGCTTTGTGGTGTGCACCTTTGTGCCGCGACCGTTTGAGACCGATGAAGACGCGCTCAAGGTGCCGTTCTTCCACAATAACGATGACTATGACGAAGTGATCTTCTATCACGCGGGCGATTTCTTCAGCCGCGATAACATCCACCCCGGCATGGTCACGTTCCATCCCACGGGCTTTACCCACGGGCCGCACCCCAAGGCGCTTGAAAAAGCGTTCAAGCAATCAAAGCCTGGCACCGATGAGTACGCGGTGATGATCGACACACGCGACCCTCTTGAGGTAGGAGAGGGGGCGGCCAGTGTCGAGTGGGCCGACTATCACAAGAGCTGGCAAGCCCCGGTGTAGGGCCAAAGATTAAAAGGATCATCCCCGCCTCATGAAACTCGCGACTCTCAAGAATGGAAGCCGCGACGGCGAGCTCGTTGTCGTTTCCCGTGACCTCACAAAATGCGTGGCCGTGCCGGGCATCGCCAAGACGATGCAGAATGCGCTTGATGATTGGGACGCGCTGTTGCCGCGCCTCGAAAGCACCTATCAAGAGCTCAATATGGGCAACGTGCCCGAGTTGCGTGACTTTGACCAAGGCACATGCGAATCCCCTCTCCCCCGCGCTTATCAGTGGGCGGACGGTTCTGCCTACGTCAATCATGTGGAGCTTGTGCGAAAGGCGCGCGGCGCGGAGATACCCGATAGTTTTTGGGAAGACCCGCTCATGTATCAAGGGGGTTCGGATACATTCCTTGGCCCTCGCGACGACATTCTGATGGCGCAAGACGAAGGGTGGGGCATTGATTTCGAAGCCGAGATTGCGGTTGTGACCGGCGATGTGCCCATGGGCGTGGTGCCGCAAGATGCGGGCAAGCACATCCGTCTTTTGATGTTGGTAAATGACGTTTCCCTGCGCGGGCTTATTCCGGGCGAGCTTGCCAAGGGCTTTGGCTTTTTTCAGTCTAAACCTTCGAGCGCGTTTTCACCGGTGGCGGTGACGCCCGATGAGCTTGGTGATGCGTGGCGCGAAGGCAAAGTGCACTTGCCGCTCAAATCTTCGCTCAATGGCCATAAATTTGGTGAGCCCAATGCCGGCGTGGACATGACCTTCAATTTTCCCAAGCTGGTGGCGCATGCGGCAAAAACGCGGCCCCTGGGTGCGGGCGCGGTTGTGGGCTCGGGCACAATATCCAACAAAGTTGACGGCGCGCCGGCCAAGCCCGTGGCCGAAGGTGGCCCTGGCTATTCGTGCATTGCCGAGATCCGCATGATCGAAACGATCAACACGGGCGAAGCGAAAACGCCGTTCATGTCGTTTGGCGATCGGGTGCGCATCGAAATGGCGGATGAAGACGGCAACGATATATTCGGCGCGATTGAGCAAAAAGTTGTTCAGTACACGGGTAGCTAGGAAACACGATGAAGCTCTTTGATTATTGGCGATCGTCTGCCGCTTACCGCATGCGGATCGTACTGAATTTGAAAGGGATTGAGTACGAGCATGTATCGGTCAATCTCGCAAAGGGCGAACAGCGCGGCGCCGAGCACCTGGCGCGCAATCCCCTTGGTCTTGTTCCCGCGCTCGAATTGGATAACGGCACGCTGCTCACCCAATCGATGGCGATTTGCGAGTATCTCGAAGACGTGCATCCCAACCCAGCGCTTTTGCCCGCCGATCCGGTCGCGCGGGCGCAGGTGCGGGCGTTTTGTTTCGATATCTCGGGCGAGATGCACCCGCTCTATAACCTCCGTGTGCGAAACTACCTGAGCGATGAGCTGGGGCACTCTGGTGAGGTTGTGGACAAGTGGTACGCCCATTGGACCACTTGGGGGCTTTCTGCGCTGGAAGAGACTGCCCAGCAGCTGCCGAAACGCGGTGATTTTCTGTTTGGCGATGCGCCCGGTCTCGCTGAGGCATTCCTCGCGCCGCAGTATTACAATGCCAACCGCTTCAATATTCCTTTGGGCGATTTTCCGCGCCTTAATGCTGCCTTTGATGCGGTGAAGGACCTGCCAGCCTTCAAAGCGGCCGAGCCTGAAAACCAACCCGACGCGGAGTAATTCATGGCCACGCAATCCGGCACCGTTCTCGATATGTTGCGCAAAGAAAAGCTCGGCGCTACGCCTGAGCACATTACCGTCGCGAATGTCTCGATAGAGAAAGGCATTGAAGGTGATGCACGCGGCAAGATCAAAGACGCGCAGATCACACTCGTTTCCAAATTGTCTTGGGACGCGGCCATGGCCGATCTTCAGCCAACCGAAGACGTAAGCTGGGCGGCGCGCCGTGCTAATATCTTCGTGGACGGGATCGACCTAAATGAAAGCACTGGCGCGCGCGTGACCATCGGCGAGGTGGAGCTTGAGGTGATGAGCGAAACGGAACCTTGCGATACCATGGACAAAGCCTATCAGGGACTGAAGGACGCGCTGATGCCGGATTGGCGCGCGGGGTGCCGCACGCGCGTGCTCAAGGGCGGTGTCATCAATGTGGGTGATCCGGTTATAATGGAGCGCGACTAAATGGCCCCGCGTATCCGTGAAAGCGTTTCCAAAATCTCGCCCTACAAAGCAGGCGAAAGCAAAGTCGAAGGCGTCGCTGAGGTCATCAAGCTTTCGTCCAATGAGAACACCGGCGGACCGTCACCTCGCGCTATTGAGGCGTACCGCGCCGCATCGGACGCGATGGCGTTTTATCCCGACCCGACCAACACGCGGTTGCGCGCGGCGCTGGCTGAGCGGTGGGGGCTTGAGGCGGATCGCATCATCACAGGGTCCGGCTCTGACACGCTTTTGGGGCTTATCGCCCAGGCCTATGCGGGCGAGGGTGATGAGGTTCTGTTTCCGGCCATCACATTCCCCACTTACGAGATCGCGGCGCTGACCATGGGAGCTGTGCCAATCAAGGCGGCCATGGATGGGTTTGCCATATCCGTGGATGCGCTGCTTGATGCCGTCAGTGAGCGGACGAAAGTCTTATACCTCGCTAATCCGAACAATCCCACCGGGCACTATCTTCTTAGAAGCGAAGTTGAGCGCCTGCGTGCTGGGTTGCCGGAGGATGTTCTTTTGGTACTCGATAGTGCCTATGCAGAATATGTGGCAGACCCGGCCTATACGGCGGGGGTGGATCTTGTGAAAGCTTCCATCGCTAGCGGCGCGAACAACGTCATCATGACGCGCACATTCTCGAAGATGTATGCCCTCGCGGGGCTCCGTGTGGGCTGGGCTTATGGCCCCGACGATGTGATCGAGGCCATGGGGCGGGTGCGCTCGCCCTTTGCCGTATCAGTTCCGGCAGAAGAAGCGGCGCTCGCCGCGCTCGGCGACATGGATCACTTCGCGCGTACGCTGGCGGTGAATAGCGAGTGGTTGCCGAAAATGAATGAAAAGCTGATCGCGCTTGGGTTCGATGTGACCGAAGGCGCGGGCAATTTCGTTTTCTTTTGCGTGCCCGATGCCCTCGGTTCTATTGCGGAACTTGACGCGCACTTGCGGCGAGGGGGCGTCATCACCCGGCCCATCCCGCCGGCGAACGCACTGCGCGTCACCATTGGGCAGGCCCACGAAAACGAGGCGTTTCTCGCCGCGGTCGAAGCTTACGTCGCCGCGCGCTAGTCGCGTTCGTAAAGCCCGAAGCGTTCCCCCGGCCCGTCGATCACCAAGACCCAGTTCATCAGCACCGCCGAGCCGATATTGGCAAAGGGCAATTCGGCGAAGCGTACCGTCTCCGGTGCATACATGATGCCGCCGATATCAATCGGTGCGAGGAGTGTCCCTTCGTAAAAGATGCGTTCAGCATCAACCGTGCGAAAACGGCCAGCCTCGCGAAGTTCGCCCTCTAGGGATAGGTGTTCAGCAAACTCAAGCGGAAGCGTAATCATGCCGGGATTGCCGCTGTCGATATGCGCGGGGATGGTTTCACCCGCGACTTCAAGATCTAGCGAAAGGAAGGTGGCATCTTCCGGATGGGGGAGCCATGTGGCGACGCTGGTTCCAGGCGCGCTGACGACGCGCAGTTCTGACGCGCCAAGATCAAACTCGACAATGTAATCGCGAAAGGGATTGAGGCTGACAACGCCATTGCCGCCGGGGACAGGGAACCGCCCTTCCTCAATAATAAGCGCGCTGCGGCCGGATAGGGTCAAATCTCCGAATGCGATGCTGTCATAAACTGCGGTGTCGACCATTTCCACGTAGCCGCCCAAAGGACTGCGCAATTCTTGCGGCTCACCTGACCGAAGTCCGGCACTATCTACATAGGCGCGTGTGAAAACGCCGTCCGATCCGCCCGTATCAAGCATGAAGAGCGCCGGATCACTGCCGTCAATTGACGCAGAAAACAGCGTGCGACCTTGCGTTGTTTCTAATGGAATTCTGTGTAGGACATTGCTTCCGCCGTCGCTTTGCGCCGTTGCGGAACAACCTGAAATTACCAGTGCCAGCGAACCTGCGGCCAGCCCCCTCGTGATCCAATTGACTTTCATCATAATCTCCCGATATTACTAATCGTAATATATAGATGCAGTTCGTCGATTGAAAGCGCGATAAGATTACAAATTGGACATGTCGAAAATAACCGAAGACAAACTCACCGAAATGGAAGGCCTGGCGCTGGGGCTGGTGAAAACGCTGCAGCCGGCCTCGGCCTACGCCCTCGCCGCGGCGTTCGCGCAATCGCCTTCCGCCTTTTGGAGTGGTTCGGCCGGTGCGGTCTATCCACTGGTTAAAAGGCTCGCGAAAGCTGGATACATTTCAGGGGAGAAGGCGCGCACCGGTAAGCGGAAAAGCACGCTCTACCGCCTGACTCCATCTGGCAATGCCATGTTTCGTGATTGGCTACTTGATGTTGAGCGGGCGATCAATCCGGGGTTTGATCCCTTACGATCACGCATGTCGATGATACATCTTGTATCACCCCAAAAGCGCGATGCATTTCTCGCGAATGTGGAAACAGCATTGCATGACACCAAAACAGATCCACTCAGCGCCAAACACTCTACCGAGCGATTTCGCGCGCTTCATAACAGCTGGCTTAAACAGCGTTTGGCGTGGCTCGGGCGTCTCAAAGCGTTGATCGCCGCAGGGAAGATTTAATTCGCCTGCTCAACCTCGATGTAATCCCTGATGATCTCCTCAAGCACGGGCATGGGTACGGCGCCTGACCCAAGGATCGCATCATGGAAGGTGCGGATGTCAAAGTCATCGCCCAGGGCCTCTCGCGCCTCAGTACGAAGCTCAAGAATGCGCTGACGCCCAGCGCGATAGGCGAGCGCCTGACCTGGCCACACGATATAGCGGTTAATCTCCCTACGGACGGTATCTTCACCCAAGGGTGTGTTTTCCATCATGTAGACGTAGGCCTCTTGCCTGGTCCAACCCTTTTGGTGAAGCCCGGTATCAACAACCAGCCGCACCGCCCGCCATAGGTCCGTGGCAAGGCGGCCAAAGTTCGATTGCGGATCCTGGTACGCCCCCATCTCGTAGGCCACGAGTTCCGAGTAGAGCCCCCAGCCTTCGACGTATGCGGTATTGCCAAAACTTAGAGTACGGAAATCGGGCAGACCTTCGCGTTCCTGTGCCAAAGCAATCTGAAAGTGATGGCCCGGCACGCCCTCGTGATAGGTGATGGCCTCCATGGTATGGCGCGGCCAATTCCCCATGGTGGCGAGATTGGCGTAGTAGATGCCGGGTTGGGAGCCATCGGGCGCAGGGCGATTATAGTGGGCAATGGTGCCGCCCGACTCACGATAAGCCTCGATCCGCCGTACAACGATCGGTGCTTCAGGCAGAAGATTAAAGAATTCAGGTGTGCGCGCCATCAGATCTTCGGTCATGCGCGTCGCATCTTCAAGGAACTGCGCGCGGCCTTCATCCGTATCCGGATAGTAGTTATCCGGACTTGTATTCAGGTGCTCGAAGAACTCCTGCAGCGTTCCCTCATAGCCGATCTCCGCTTGGATCGCACGCATTTCATCATGCAACGTTGCAACGTCCCTGAGGCCCCACTCATGAATTTCTTCGGGTGTCATGGTCCCTTGGGTGTAGGCCCGAACGCGTTGTGCGTAGAACGCTTCGCCGTCGGGTACGCGCCATACGCCATCATCATGTGTAGAATGGGGGATTGCTTCGTTTATTGATGCGATGAGGTCGTCAAACCCACGGCGCATAGGGCCAGTAAAGGCAACCTCTGCCTCGGTGAGCAACCGTGCGCGTTCATCATCGCTTGTGTCGAGTGCTTCCACCTTGGTGGTGAAATCCGCCCACAGAGGTGACGGCTCGCCTTCGTCAAACGGTGCCCCTGTGATCGTGGGCTCGACGCCTTCGAGCACAAGCGGGTATGTAAATGCAGGTGGCACCACGCCAATGCTCGTGCGGTCGCGCACATTTGCCGCAATCTGCCCCATCGCCCCCTCGTAGTTCGCAATGCGCTCGATATACGCCTCTGCATCTTCCACTGTTTCCACCCGATGATATTGGGTAAGCGTCAGCATGGATTGAGAGGGGAAGTTGAACATCTGATGCACTGGATAGAACTGGCGATAAAATTGTGCGGTGTCGATCTGGGATGCGCTGCGGTGTTCAAAGATCCGATAGCTTCGCTGCGCAGTCTCATCAAGCGCGTCATAATCAAACTCCGACCGCATCCTTTGAAGATTGCGCGCCGCGACGATCGCTTCATAGAGCGTTGCCTCGTCGGAATAATCATCCCATTCACCCATGCGCTCGCGCCGCCCAAACCGGGTTAACCGCTCAGGGCTGTTCATGGTCTCCGCTTCATAGAGGTCGGCGAAAAAGGCGTTGAGGCGACCTGATTCACTCATATGCGCTGCGTCCGCTTCTTGCATGAAATCCTCCAGCGTATGGGCCGCGCCGCCTGCTCTCGATACATAATCAGCAACGAGGTGCCGCAACACAGGCAATGGCACGCCGCCGTTTCCAATCACGGCATCGTGGAAGGCGCGGATATCGAAGCTCTCGCCAAGCTCGCCTTGCGCCCATTCGCGCAGACGTAGGATCTCTGTCATGCCCCATTTGTAACCAAGCGCTTGGGTCGGCCACACGAGGTAGCGACGTATCTCCTCATCAACGAAATCGGGATGGTGCGGCGTGTTTTCGGCCATATAGTCTGTGGCCTCCTGACGGCTCCACCGCTTGTGGTGAAGGCCCGTGTCGACCACCAGACGCACCGCGCGGAAAAGCTCAGCGTTCAGGCGGCCGAAATTCGCGTAGGGATCAGAAAAAAGACCAAGCTCGTAAGAAAGCCGTTCGGTATAAAGTGCCCAGCCTTCGCCATAAGCGCTTTGGAAGGCGAAGCGTTGTAGGCGCGGCACGCTTTCCAGCTCTTGCGCGTAGGCAATCTGGAAGTGATGCCCCGGTACCGCCTCGTGGAAGGAAAGGGTGTCCACGTGCCAGGTGCGCCACTCATCCATGTTCGCCTGATTGATGTAGACGATGCCGGGAACTGAACCATCCGGGGCAGGGCGATTGTAGAACGCACGACCGGCGCCGGCCTCGCGGAACGGCTCCACGCGGCGCATCTCCACTTCTGCACGGGGCAATAGATTGAAATATTGCGGGGCCACTTCGTTCACACGGCCCATCGCGGCAGTCAGGTCCGCCAAGAGTTGCGCACGCCCTTCGTCCGTATGCAGATACATGAACTCTTCGGTTTCGTTCATGTATGTGAAGAATTCTTGCAGGGAGCCTTCAAAGCCCACCTCCGTCATGATGCCCTGCATTTCGGCTTGAATGCGCGCCACCTCGGAAAGCCCAAAATCGTGAATGGCATCGGGATCAATGTCCGAGCCGAGCCGTACCCGGATGCGCGAGGCATAATCTTCTTCACCGCGAGGATGACGCCAAATGCCGTCATCGGTGGTGGTATGGGACTGGGCTTCTTGAAGCGCCGCGATATAGATTTGGTAACCGCGTGATACGGGGCCAAGAAGGGCAGTGCGTGCTTCTTCAAGCAAACGATCTCCATCAGCATCTGAGACGTCGAGCGCTGCAACCTTGGCGGTGAAGTCGATCATCACAGGGTGCGTTTCCACTGTGTCCGGCGTTGCGCGCATGGCGAGACCAACCGTCTCGTCGATGATCTGAGGATACATGAAGGCGGGCGCGTGAAGGCCATACGCCACGCGCGCTTCAATGCGTTCGACGGTCTGCTGCAGCACTTGTTCGACGCGATTAAGCCGTGTGAGGTATGCCTCGGCGTCTTCAATGCTGTTCACCTGGTGACGGTTTGCGAGGAAAACGTTGACATAACTTGCAGGCGAACCTCGATGATTGACTGCATAATTATTTAGATAAAGGCCCGCGCGTTCGATACGTTGGAAAAGTGTTTCCTCGGCAATGAGGTAAGTCGCAAGCCCTGCAGATGGAAGTGCGTCTCGATCGATCTCTGCGCGCAGGCGTTCAAGATACATTGTGTCCCGCTCAAGATCGAGCGCCACTTGATCGTCGTTATACAGGTCCCACTCGTCGAAGCGTTCGGATCGGCTAAGGGTTGTCAGTGCCTCGGGCCGATCCAAGAGCCGCGCTTCGAAGTATTCTTCAAGAAGAGCATGGAGCTTTGCGCTCTGGTCCGAGTTGTCTTGGGTTTCGTCTTGGATCTCGCCGGCCACCTCAGTGGCGGCCTGCGTGTCTTGAGCGCTTTCAACCTCTTGGGCCTCTTCGCTGCGGTCACCGCAGGCCGCAAGCGCAAACCCCATCAAAAGAACAAGCAAGACCGAACGGATCGGTTGCATGGCATTCCCTCTCTTTTGCGCATAAAAGCACGCCCCCGCCCCAAGCAAAAGGGCCGGGCGCCCATCGGCATCCGGCCCTTCGGCGGTTGGGGAAATCCCAGCCTAATTGGCCAGGTCCGCCGCGATGTAGTCGTCCACCAGTTCCTCAAGGACCGTCATGGGAACCGCGCCGTTTGAGATCACCACGTCGTGGAAGGCGCGGATGTCAAACTCATCCCCTAAGGCTTCTTGCGCGCGCTCACGCAGCTCGAGGATTTTCGCCATACCGATTTTATAGGAAAGCGCCTGGCCCGGAATGGTGAGATAACGGCGCACTTCGCTGACCACAAATGCTTCTTCCAGCGTGGTGTGCTCGCGCATGTATTCTTTTGCCTGCTCGCCGGTCCATTGGTAATAGTGAAGGCCAGTATCGACGACCAGACGCACAGCCCGCCAGCGTTCGCTATCAAGCCGCCCAAACTCGGAATAGAGCGACGAATAGAGCCCCATCTCCGCTGCGAGTTGTTCGGTATAAAGCGCCCACCCTTCAATATAGGCGAAGGAAAAGAAGTTGTTTTGGAAACTTGGAACATCCTCGAGTTCTACCTGAATCGCTCGCTGGAAATGGTGGCCCGGCGCCGCTTCATGATAGACCAGAACTTCAAGGTCGTAGGAATTCCAGGTTTCCATATCCATCAGATTGACCCAAAAAATACCGGGCGTTGATCCATCCGGCGTGGGGCTATTGTAAAACGCGGGCGGAGCCGATGCTTCGCGGAATTCTTCCACGCGGCGGACTTCAAGCGGAGCTTGCGGCAGGATATTGAAATACGCTGGCGCCGCTTCCATCACACGATCTGTGGCTGCGCGCGTTTCTGCAAGAAACTGCTCACGCCCTTCATCCGTGTTCGGATAATCAAACTGCGGATCGTTGAGAAGAAAATCGCGGAATGCCAAAAGATCGCCCTCAAAGCCCACTTCATCCATTAAGACTTCCATTTCCGCTTCGATACGCGCAACCTCGGCCAGGCCAAATTCGTGCACTTCTTCCGGCGACAAATCCAAATTGGTCATGAACTGCACCATGTTGGCGTAAAAAGCTTGGCCATCAGGGTGGCGCCAAATGCCATCATCGGTGGTCGCTAGCAGTGCGGCGGTGGAAGAAGCATCAATGATTGCTTGATAGCCATTGTAGACGGGACCGACGATTGCGGCGCGCGCCTCGTCCAATAGACGCGCCTTTTCCTCGTCGCTTATGTCGAGCTCGGCGACCCTGGGGGCGAAGCTGGCATAAAGCGGATGTTGCTCAACCGTTTCCGTCTGAGAAATCGCTTGCAGCCCTTCAAGGCCTTCGATGACCTGTGGATACATGAAAGACGGAGGAATAATGCCGAACTCGGTGCGGTCGGTGATGCCCCAAGCAATCTGCCCGAAAACCTCTTCCAGCCCTTCAAGCCGCGTCACATAGGCCTCTGCATCCTCAAGGTTTGTTACGGGGTGCAGCCGACCCAGAAGTGAGTTAACTCCGAGCGGGAACGAAAATGACGCGCTGATCGGATAGAAGTGGCGGTACCAGCCAGCGTTTCGAATGGTGGTCTCGCTCTGGAACTCAAACATCCGGAATGAGATCTGCGCGGCGCGCGTAAGCTGGTCAAACGGGAACTCAGACCGCATCTCAGCAAGTTCCGCAATGGCAATGTCGCGGTTCTCAAACGTAGACTGATCGGAAAAATCATCCCATTCGTCGAGCCGCTCACGACGGCCCTGTTGCATCAGCGCGATCGGGCTCCGTAGTTGTGAGGCCTCGAAACTCTCTTCAAGAAATTCATAGAACGCTTCGGTTACCGCGACGTCGGGTTCGGCCATTGCGGCGCTAATGGTGCTGGCCATTGCGATGACGGTTGCGACAGCTCCCGTGCGGATTATGTTCGGTATCATTTGTATGCCCCTACATGTGTACCGCCCCGGTTCGCAGGGCGGTCTTTGTCGGGTAGATATTGGGAGCGGCGGCCGTCAACGCCAATACACAGTTGGCGCACACGGTTTCACGTCTGCGTCACTCGATGCCAGCTTCTGTGCCAGGCTCTGCGTAACCCCGGGCGGCAAACAAGCGATAGCTCCGAGTGCGCCCTCCGCCGATTTGAACTTCAAGGGGTTGAAGCTCCACCGTTGCCGCAAAGCGGCTCGCCATGCGTTCGGCGCCGCGACCGCGCCCGACGATCAGGACGTTGCCGTCATGCTCAACCGAAAAACCGTTCATCAACTCGAAGTGGTTTTCGGGAACCCCATTTGCATCCCACATGGTGAGCGGCACTTCGAGGTCCGGGGCGTAGTAGAGCAGTTCGCCATAGGTCAGCCGATCATTGACAAGAACGGCGGTGAAGGGCGTCTCGTTTAGCCCCTCATTCGCACGCACCTCAATAAACTTGCCGATCTCCTCCCACCCGCGCACGCGTTTGAAATCGTTCGATCGGCCAAGCGATTCGATCAACGCAGGCCAGATCGTAAGGCTGATGAGCAAAAGCCCTACTGCCGTGTGCAAGCCAAACGACACAGGCAGCAATACTTTGGCGCGAGATTTAAGGAGCCACGCCACAGTGAGCACCGTTGCAGCCGCATAGGCCGAAGCTGCCCAGTTGGCATTGGCGCGTGAGATGAACCCTTGTGCAGTGACGACAAGCAATGCGGGCACCACAAAGGCGGCGAGCCATAGGAGACGAAATTCCGGGGCCTCACGTTTGCGCCACGCGGCAACAAAAGACCACAAGGCAAACAGTAGTGCGCCAAAGAGAAACGGCCCAAAGACGCCGAACTGTGCGGTGATAAACTCGGCCATCTGATCAAAATTGAAAAGATCCGCGCCCCAATTGGCGTTGGCGGCTGTGTGCGTCACCGTGGAAAAATCATTTGCGGCATTCCAAAGCAGGTTGGGTGCAATGAATGCCGCCGCGATGAGCCCGGCCAATGCGCCATATGGCGAGATAAGCGCGCGGCGCGTTTGCTTGTCCGCCAGGCTCGCCAGGGCAGCGCCGATCAAAAAGTAGATCATGGCGTACTTGCTCATGAACCCAAGGCCTACGCCTGCGCCCAGAACAAGCGCCCATTTGAACGCCCGCTCCTCGCGCAGCCCCCACAGACCCAAAAGCGCGATCGACCAAAAGAACAGCAGCGGCACGTCCGTCGAGATGAGCCCCGCCGAGAGCCAAACACCCGGCAGCGTTGCGTAGGTAACGCCTGCCCAAAATCCCACACGGTCATCGAACATGTTCCGTGCAAGGAGGAACAGCATAAGCGCGGTAAAGCCGTGAAGAAAAGGCGAGGCTAGTCGTACGCACGCTTCGCCTGCACCGCAAACTGCTGTGCTCGCGCCAATCAGCCAGGCGAGCATGGGAGGTTTTGAGAAATACCCGAAGGCAAAATCCCGGCTCCACGACCAGTACTGCGCTTCGTCGGGGCCCAAATCGAAGGGCGAGACAAACAACAGCCAGACGCGCGCGAGGGTCAGGATCGCAATAAAAGTAAGCGCGCCCTGACGCCAACTGAGCAACAGCCCGAGCTTGACCCAGGGCGGGTGCGGGATGTCGCCTTTCGGATCGGATGGCTGGGCAAGGCTCATGGGGACCCCTCATGCAAGCGGAAGACGTAGATCGTCAACGGATCACCGCCGGAATAATTATAACCCTCAACGGTCTCGCGCTCATCAAGCTGAATGCGGAGCTCGGCCGCCCGGATGCGGAACCGTTCGAGCCGCTCGCCGGTCACCAGCGCGACCGCGCCCGGTGTGGCGGCCAGATGCTCGGCCGCGGTTTCGGGCGAACCAAGCACCGTCTCGGTCCCCAGCGCAAAGACGAGGCTCGGCTCGGAAAAGCCAGCCGATGCGGTGACGGGATCGCCCGCGCCTTGATGCCGCTCCACCGCTGCTGCAAGGCGCGGGGATAATGCAAGATCTGTAAGTGCCGGCAGGGTGAGCTGGAAGACAAGCGCCATGGTGGCGAGCCCCACTGCAATCCCTTGAAGCGCGGTCGTTCTTGAGGCTCTCTGCCAACCTTGCCAGCCCACATACAGCGCCGCGATAGCGATGACAGCAGCCAGTGGTGCAATCAGCCAATAGGTGCCGTTGCCGTAGAAAGCCGGCGTTGCGACCGCCGCAACTGCCAGCAACAATGTAATCAGTACCCAGATGGAAACACCCATGCGCCGCAAGACGGAAAATGCGTCAGCGCGATCGCTTAGAAGAAATGCGGCTACCAACAACCCCAGCGCGGGGTAGGTAGGCAGCACGTAGTGCGGTAGTTTGGTGGGCGTCAGTTCAAAGACGAGCCAGGTGGGAATGATCCAGGCGATGCAAAAGCGTACGGCATCCGCTTTGCGCTCTTGCCAACTGCGTACAATCGCGGGCCACAGAAAAAGCCCCGCCGGCCAGAACATGGCGGAGAGAAGAAGCAGGTGATAGCCCGGAATGCCGCCATGGCGTTCCTGGCCTGATAGCAATTTGCCGCCCATATCATTACCCACGGCCTCGGCGAAAAAGGCGCCGCCCGTGGCAATCCAGATGGTGATAAGCCAGGGAAGAGCGATCAAGGCGGCGATAACTGCCCCACTTACGGGCCTCAACCGCGCCGCCCATTTGATGTCGCGGTCCCACAGGGCGAGCATTAAAAACGTCAGTGCGGAAACCATCGGCGTAATGGGACCCTTGATGAGAATGCCCACGCCTTGCGCGACCCAGAAAATTGTTGTGACGGCCCAGCCCGGCCGCGCCTCGCCGCGGCGGGCGCTCAGATAGACGCACGCCATTGCGCCCTGGGCCGCAACGACAGTGAAAAGCAGCATTGCGTCGGTCTTAGCGATGTGGCCTTCAACCACCGCGCTTAAGGAGACAGCAGCGAGCAGCGCACCCAAAAGCGCCACGCGCCGATCAAAAAGCGCGCACCCCGCCCACCAGGTAAGAAGCGCAGCGCCAATCGCGCCCAGGAGCGAAGGTATCCGATAGGCCCAAATGGGCGCGGCATCCGCCCCGCCGAAAAGCGTCGCTGTCACGGTTTGCATCCAATAGATGCCCGCGGGCTTTTTATTGCGTGCTTCGTCCTGAAAGCGGATTTCTACAAAATCACCGGTCTCAAGCATCTGCCGGCTTGCTTGGGCGTAACGGCTTTCATCCCGGTCGAGGGGTGGGGTGGTGAAAAAGCCGGGCAGGATCGCCACCAGACAGACGAGCATGATAGCGAGGCGCGGGCGCAGGTCGGCAATTGACCAGACCCTGTCCCAGATCCCGTTCGCGGCAGTGGTCTCGCTCATGTAGTTCCCGAATCCCGTTGCAATTGCCCGGCGACTTTAACCATCGCCCGAGCCTCTGTCTCCCTGAAGCATGGCAAAACTTGCGCCAAATCGACCCTCATGAGATAGAAGCGCAAGACCAATGAAGGGCCCGGATATCGTTAACGAAACGGCGCCTCAACGACCCGCAGCGGAGCCTCATGTCAGAGACGGAGACCAACAGTTCGCCGCGCATTTCCGTCGTCGTTCCTGTGATGAACGAGGAAGGCAATGTGGCGACACTTTTGAATGAGATTGTCACCGCTTTGCGTGGCGGGGCGGCCTTTGAAGCGTTGTTCGTGGATGATTGCAGTAGCGATGGCACGCTTGAGGCGCTGACCCAGCTCAAGAGCGAAGTGCCCGAACTCAGAGTGATTGCCCATGATGTAAATTGCGGACAAAGCGCCGCGATCCGTTCGGGCATTCTAAGTGCGCGAGGGGTGCTTATCGCCACTCTCGATGGAGATGGGCAAAACAATCCCGCGGACATCCCAAAGCTGATCGCGCAATACGACCGAGCGGGTCGGCCTGAAGACGAACGACTTGTGGCGGGCCAGCGCGAAAAGCGCATGGATACGTGGTCAAAGCGCATGGCGAGCCGGGTGGGCAATGGTGTGCGCGGTTGGCTGCTAAAAGACAAGACGCGCGATACGGGCTGCGGGCTGAAGCTTTTTGAGCGCGAAGCGTTCTTAAGGCTGCCGTACTTCGATCATATGCATCGCTTCTTGCCTGCCTTATTTATGCGTGAGGGCTATCAAATTTCCCATGTGGATGTGAGCCACCGGGAACGGCAAAGTGGGACCTCGAAGTACACAAATCTGCAACGGCTTTTGGTATCGCTCAGCGATATATTTGGGGTGATCTGGCTGCGCCGCCGCGCGCGCATGCCAGGGGAAAGACGGGAAGTCTAAGAACGTGAGCGATACCGGCACCGAAAACCCAACGCCCAAACGCGGGTTTGACTGGCGCACCGCCGGAACCATCGTTGTGGGAATTGCGGTGCTCGGGTTTATCGGTGGGCTGTATATATTCGGTCAGGAAGTTTTGAACCTCGATGGCCAATCGGCTGCGGAGCGTTTCATCGGCGCAGGCCGCGGCACGGTTTGGGCGCCGCTTGTTGCGATCTTTGCGTTTGTCGCGCTCGGGCTTACGGGTTTTCCGCAATTTGTGATGATCGCTGCCGCGGTTCTGTTGTTCGGGCCTTACTATGGCTTTGCCTACGCTTGGGCGGGCACATTGCTCTCGGCCAATGTGGGCTTCGCTCTTGGGCACTTTTTCGGCGCCGACATCTTGCGGCGTTTCGGCGGCGACCGCGCCAATGCGGTGAGCGCCATGGTGGGCCGCAGAGGGATTGCGGCGAGCGCGCTGGTGCGCGTGGTCCCGTCCGCGCCCTTTATTGTGGTCAACATGGCAGCAGGTGTAAGCCACATCAGCCTCGTTCAATTTAATCTCGGCACAGGCGTCGGCATCATCCCGAAAATGGCGTTCATCGCCTTTATCGGCGGCAGCCTGATGGCGCTGACCCAAGGCGCGAACCTTTGGATCATTCTTGCGGTCATTGTGGTTCTGGCGGGATGGATCATTGGCGGGGTCTGGCTGCGCCGAACCTACCTGGACACAAAGCGCAACACGCAAGACGGGAATTCCTCCTAAAACTGCTCTGAAATGGCGAAAAACTAGGGTCTTTGCGGGCACAATCTGGCCATTCTCTGCCGATACAAGCGTTGTTAAGGAATGATAACCTCATTCCCGACGCGCCCCCGGCACCCCCGGCGGCGTGAGGTGAATGGACTGATTTGGCGTGGGGGTACGCCTCTCAAAGGAGGGTAGGAGGTCCAATGATTGTATTCCGAGTTCTCACTATAATTCCGTTCGTGGGCGTTTTGATCGGGGCTTATGCGGTGTTGGCAATGCTCAATGGCGATATGGGCGCGTGGCTTGCCGCCGACGCTTATTCCGTGACCCAGTTTCCATCTGCCGCCGATGCGGGCCTTGTGCTCAGCAACGGCGATATGCTGGTGCTGATCGGGCTTTTCGCATTGGCACTTGAGATGATCAAAGCCACAAACACCCGGGGCTGGTCGCTCGCCAACCACGGGCTATCCATGTTGATCTTTGTGATTGCCATGGGCGCTTTGTTGATCGCAGACGGCTATGCCACGGTCACGTTCTTGCTTTTGACCACGATGGCGCTTGTTGATGTGCTGGTTGGCATGTTGGTGACGATTGTGACCGCGCGCCGGGATATCGGCCTCGGCGGTTTCGACGCCGGCTAACTATTCAGCGGCGAGGCGCGGTGCTTCGCTTAGCTCATTATCATTGCCAGGTTGGCCATTATGAGGGCGCCCCGGGAGATCCTGCGGGCGCCCTTTTTGAGGCACCACACCCATGAACGAGAACCAGAAGATAATAGCCCCGGTGACCAGCAAGTCAGCGATCCTCTCCGGCCAGGTGAGGGTCGGCGTCATCTGCTCAATCGGTGCTGTGGTCCTGTGGTCCATGATCCCCGGTCGCAAGTGAGGCCGTCCCGATCAGCCCCGTTCATAAGTCAGCAACCATATGGTATTTGGTTAATGAAATGGTTCATGGCGAAACGCCGCACCTGACCCGGGGAAGCCCAGATTTCTGCGAATCTTGGATTTAGCTGCGCCAGCGCAGGTTGGTTTCTTTCACCGGATTAACAAACTCGCGCCCTTCATTCATGGCCGCGGCGTATTCCTCTTTGATGCGGAAGTACCATTTGGCTTGGACGTCGGTGTCGTTAATCAGCATCAGCCGCGGGTCGTACTTAAGGCCCTCTTGCTGCAAATCCACCATGTCGCCGTCCTGGGCGAGAAAGGTTTTCGCAAACGGCCGCAGCATGGGTGTGAGCACCGAGAGGAACGGCGCATCCCAATAAAAGAACTGCATGATCTCCGTCAGTTTTTCCGTGATCGGCGTAACGCAGGTAAGACCCATCACTGTCGCTCGCTTTGAGGTGATGTGCTCGGTGCGAATGCCGGGCAGGCGAAAGCGAATTTCCGTCGACGGCTTGGCGCCAAAAATCCAGCGATAGGCAAATGAGTTTGACGATGGCTCGTGCGGCAGCATGGAAAACCCGTAATCCACGGGGCCAAAGTCCTTGGCTTTTGCATACATGGATTTTTCCGTGCGCCACCACCATTGCCTATGAACAAACGGCACATGCGCGGGGTCCATCAGCCCGATGACAGCGTGATCCACATGGCAATTAAAATTCATTTCCATACGGAATTTTGGTTGCCAATCTTCGCCAATGCCGGGGATTTCCGGTGGCGGCATTTTGATCTCAACATCTTCGATCAGCGGCCCTTTGCGCGGCGCAGGCACATAGACCCAGATCACACCGTTTTTCTCGGCAACGGGATAAGTGGGTACGCGAATGCGTTCGATACCTACTTTTTGGTCTTCTAGAAGCGAGGGGATCTTGCGGCAGCCGCCGTCAACGCCGAACCGCCAGCCGTGATAGGGGCATTCCACTTGTGGCTCGGTGAGAGCTTCGCCGCCCACGCGGTCTTGGGCGTCGTGGAGTTTTCCCGCGCTTAAGGGCACGCCGCGGTGGGGGCAGATGTCTTGGAAGGCGAAAACACGGCCGGCCTTTGTTCGGGCAAAGAGGATCGGTTGGCCCACCATCTCCCGGCGCACCATCTCGCCGGGTTTGAGCGCCGCCGAGCGCAATCCGAAATACCAAACATCGTGCAGAAACATGAGGCGTGCCGTCTCCTTTGGTGCCGGACTATGGGCGATGCCCACCGGGGCGGCAAGCTGCCGTCTTGCCGCAGCGTGTTGCGCCCTTGTATGGTCAAGCTCCTGATTTGCATAGCATAACGGAGATCATGGCGCTCTTTTTCGATCAGAAGTGGTTTAACGCGCGGCTCAAAGATGCAGGGCTGACGAAGGGCGAGCTGGCAAAGTCGCTTGGGCTCACGAACGTAGAGCTTGAAGAGATGTGGAAAGACCAGCGCGAAATCCTCGATCGCGAGATAGGAACCATGGCTTTGCTTCTCGGTGTTTCCGAAAGCGAAGTTAAAAAGCGCGGCGGCCTACAAGGCAGCCCCGAGGCGCGCGCGGCGCTTAGGTCAAAGAGCGAGGGTGCGGCTCCCGCATCTGGTTCGCAAGACCTCGCGGCGCGTGTTGCCGAACTAGAAGAACGTCTCGCAAAACTTGAAGCGCGGTTGGCGAAAAGCCCGTGATGCTCTGGCACGTGGTTAATGGGCCGTAAATGCCCAGGCTAAGCGCGGGGCACACCTTAATGAATTGTAGTAACTGATTGGCGGATTTTTAACGACCGCCTCGTACCCTACGACCAACTTAAACAAGATCGGCGCATGTCGATCGTATAGGGGTGTGGGGTCGCAAGTGGCATTGACGCATTCAATTAAGGCTGTTGCCGCGCTCGCCGAGCGCAGTGAGCTTGAACGGTTCAAACTCGCTGTCGAGAGCGTCGGCGATGCCGTTTATGACTGGACCTCGGCAAATGACGAGATCGTTTGGTCCGGACCGTTCGATGATGTAATTGGTCAAGGGGCGGCAAGCCACATCGAAACGGGGCAGGGCTTTCTTGAAGGCATTAGCGATGAAGGCCGGGGCGCGCGTGACCGTGCGCTCAGGTGCGCGATCCTTGAACAAACCGGCTTCAACGTCGAATACAAATACGAGTTCGGCAACAACGATCCAGTTTGGCTTGAAGAACGCGGCACATGTTTTCTGGATGAATCGGGCGCGCTCGCCCGCATTGTTGGCGTTGTGCGCGATGTGACCGAACGCAAAAAACACGAAGCCCGGCTGACATTCCTCGCTACTTATGACGAACTAACCGGCCACCTCAATCGCTCGCGTCTTTGCTCAGCGTTAGGTGAAGCGCTTACGCAAGCGCACCGCCACGACCGCTCGGGCGGTTATTTGGTGATCGGTATTGATGGGCTCGCGCTTATCAACGAAAGCCATGGCTATGACATCGCCGATGAGTTGATCCAGATGGCGGGTGAACGGATCAGCGTTGCTTTGCGCAAGAACGATCTTATGGGTCGTGTGGCTGGCAATAAATTTGGTGTGGTCCTGCCCAACGCGCAACGCGAAAATATGGAGCTGGTGGCAAGCCGGCTTCTTGAATCGGTTCGTGCGAAGCCGTTTCAGACGACGGCGGGCAAGACACTTGCGACAATCTCAATTGGCTGTGTTGAACTCGACAGCGGCGTTAAGTCAAGCCAGGAAGCCATGACCCGCGCCGAAGAAGCGCATGATACTGCGAAACGCAATGGCCGCGATTGTTATGTGGTGCATCACGCCTCGCCCGCCAAAGCGTCGTGGCGTCAGCGCAATCGCGCAGTGGCCGATGCGATCGTTTCCGCCCTTGCAGAAGATCGCATGAAGCTGGCGTTTCAGCCGATCGTCCATACGGTCGGCAATGAGACTGCTATGTATGAATGTTTGATCCGTATGGAAAAGCCGGGCGGCGAGATTGCGTCGGCGGGTGAATTTATTCCCGTGGCCGAGCAACTCGGCCTCGTGCGTCTTATTGACCAGCGCGTGCAAGAACTCGTTATTGCCGAGGCGCGACGTTCGCCGGGCGTTATTTTCACATTCAATGTGTCGGGCTATACGGCCAGCGATACGCCCTGGATGCGCAAGTTCCTCGAAGTCATGGAAGACAATCGCGACATCGCGGGGCAGTTTGTTGTGGAACTGACGGAAACCGTCGCGTTGCGCGATGTGGAAGATTCCGCAAGTTTCCTCAAGGCGCTTCGAGGTCTTGGCTGCCGTGTGGCCATTGATGATTTCGGTGCGGGCTACACTTCATTCCGCAATCTCCAGGCGCTCGACGTAGACATCGTCAAAATCGACGGTGCCTTTGTGCGCGATCTGGCGTCGAGCGACGACAACCGGCTCTTTGTGAAGACGCTTGTTGAGCTTGCGAAAAACTTTGGTGTTGAAGTGATTGCTGAGTGGGTGGAAACCGAAGCCGAGGTGGAAATCCTCCAAGACTATGGTGTCGAGTATCTGCAAGGGTTCTTGTACGGCGCCGGCGAAATGTCGACGCCCTGGCGCGCTTAAGGCCTTACTTCTTTGAAATCTCAGAAAGCTGTTCTTGCATGGCGGCCACTTGCGCCTTGAGTGCATCCATCTGCGCATCCTTGTCTTCATCCGACGCGCTGGTTGTTTCCCCGGCGCCCGACATGCCGCCCATGCCCATCATCCGTTGCATGGCATCGGTCCAGGTTTCCTGAAAAAGCGCAAGGTTCGCCTTGGTCATGTCCTCAAAGACGCGCATGGATTGTGCCGGGCTGCCAAAGGCTTCGGACATGCGATCGCGCAGCTCGTCCTGATTGCGGGTAAGCGTATCCATGCTCATGTCCAGGTAGCTGGGCACCACCTGGCCCATCTGATCGTCATAAAAGCTGATCAATTGCCGTAGGAATTGGATGGGAAGGAGGTTCTGACCTTTGCCTTCTTGCTCAAAAATAATCTGGGTGAGCACTGAGCGGGTGATGTCCTCGCCGGACTTGGCGTCATAGACCACGAAATCGTGGCCGTCTTTGACCATCTGACAGAGGTGGTCGAGGGTCACATAGGAACTGGTCGCCGTATTATAGAGGCGCCGGTTCGCATATTTCTTGATGGTAATCGGCTCGCCAGAGCCGGATTTGGACGGGCTCACTTTCAGAACTCCCCACTTCTTGTTGCGCAGCATGCGGTTTTGCTGTGGTGCCGCATTTTGTCGCTTCTTGGCTCAAAACCTAGACCGCAGTGCAAAATGATGCAAAGCAAAACGCTTGAAATCCGCCCGGCGTGGCGGCGCGGGCGTGTTGCGTCTTACGTAATTTCACTCCGCCGAATGCCGGGTTTACGGTAAACTTCTTTCGTGCAATAGGTCTTCCGCGACCGTTTATTGCGAAAATGTCAAAGGAACCGATCCATGACCGATGTCGTCATTGCCAGCGCCGCTCGCACCCCTGTGGGGTCTTTCAACGGGACTTTGAGCTCATTAGCCGCCCATGAGCTGGGTGAAGTGGCAATCCGCGAAGTGCTCTCCCGCGCTGAGGTTTCAGGCGACGAGGTCTCCGAAGTGATCATGGGGCAGATCCTCACCGCCGCCCAAGGCCAGAACCCGCCGCGCCAAGCTTCGATCGCCGCAGGCATTCCCGAAGGTGTGCCGGCCTGGACCATCAATATGGTGTGCGGTTCGGGTCTTCGGTCGGTTGCGCTTGGTGCGCAGGCGATCAAATGCGGCGACAGCGACATCGTTGTGGCGGGCGGTCAGGAATGCATGAGCCAGTCACCCCACGCCCTGCACATGCGGAACGGCACCAAAATGGGCGATGCGAAATTCATTGACACCATGATCAAGGACGGCCTGTGGGATGCCTTTAACGGCTATCACATGGGCCAGACGGCCGAAAACATCGCCACGAAATGGCAGATCACCCGTGAGGAACAAGACGAATTTGCCGTTGCCTCGCAGAACAAAGCCGAAGCCGCCAAGGGCGCCGGCAAATTTTCCGACGAAATTGTTCCGGTGACGATCAAGACGCGCAAAGGCGAAACAACACTCGATCATGACGAGTTCATTCGCGACGGCGTGACAGTGGACGCGATTTCCGGATTGCGCCCCGCGTTCCAGCGCGAGGGCGGCACAGTAACAGCGGCGAATGCTAGCGGCATCAACGATGGCGCAGCGGCAACAGTGCTCATGAGCGCGGGTGACGCTGAAAAGCGGGGCATCGAGCCGTTGGCGCGTATCGTCTCCTGGGCCCAGGCGGGTGTTGACCCGGCAGTGATGGGCACGGGCCCGATCCCGGCCTCGAAACTTGCGCTCGAACGCGCGGGCTGGTCGGCGGGCGATCTTGACCTTGTGGAAGCCAATGAGGCCTTTGCGGCCCAGGCGCTTTGCGTTGTGAAAGAACTTGGGCTCGACCCGGCCAAGGTGAACGTCAACGGCGGCGCCATTGCCATTGGCCACCCCATCGGCGCATCGGGCGCAAGAATTTTGAACACATTGCTGTTCGAGATGAAGCGGCAAGACGCCAAGAAAGGCCTCGCCACGCTGTGCATTGGCGGCGGCATGGGCATCGCCATGTGTATTGAACGTCCGTAAGCAGACAAAAGAAGGATTGGGATAATGGGTAAAGTTGCACTGATCACGGGCGGAACGCGCGGTATTGGCAAAGCGATCTGCGCTGGGCTGAAGGCAGACGGCTATAAGGTTGCAGCGAACTATGCGGGCAACGACGATGCGGCGAACGCCTGCGCGGAGGAGCTCGGCATTGAATGCTACAAATGGGACGTGGGTGATTTCGCGGCGTGCAAGGACGGTGTGGGCGAAGTGGAAGCAGCATTGGGCCCCATTGATGTGCTGGTGAATAACGCAGGCATTGCGCGAGATGCAACACTGCACAAAATGACGCCGGAAAAATGGGCGGAGGTGATCCGCGTGGATCTGGATTCCATGTTCAACATGTGCCGCAACGTGATCGACGGTATGCGAGATCGCAAGCACGGCCGCATCATCAACATCTCATCGATCAATGGCCAAAAGGGCCAGATGGGGCAAACCAACTATTCAGCCGCCAAGGCAGGGGTGATCGGCTTTACCAAGGCGCTGGCGCAAGAGGCCGCAAGAAAAGGCATTACCGTGAATGTCATCGCGCCGGGTTACATCGACACGGACATGATGGCGGGTGTGCCAGAGAATGTGCTTCAAGCAATTGTGGGTTCGATCCCTGTGGGGCGGCTCGGCCATGCGGAAGAAATAGCGCACTGCGTCTCATTCCTCGCGGACGATAAGGCGGCGTTCGTGACGGGTTCGGTGCTCACCGCCAATGGCGGGCAATACATCGCAAATGGTTAGTCTTCGCCGAACACGATCTCCGCATCGGGCGTGGGACGATAGCGAAAGCCGTGGCCTTCGCGCCATTCGCCGCCGTCAAGATACATTGCCCCTGAAATGAGCGTGCCGTCTTCGTTGAAGGTGACGGTGGCATCCACTTGAGTAATGCTTGCGTGCCCCACCACGTCTTCAACGGCGTGGATCGTGTCGCCTTCCCACCACGCCGTGCCTTCGGTATGAAAGCCCGCGGTGGTGAAGTAGTGATAGATAATGCTGCCCGAACCTTCGTTCAGCGCTTGGTCAAAAAAGTAAATGGTGCGCCCGCCATAGCTGCCATCCGCCAATATGTGCGTGTGCTGGACCGCCGCGCCGCCAATGATCCATTCGAAATGCATGATGTCGCCGCCGGTCGCGTCCGGGTTGGTGGTCTCCCCGGTCCAGGTGCCCATGAGCGCCTCAAAAGGGGCAAGGGGGCTATCAGGGGCTGCAACCTCGGGGGTTTCCTGCGCGCAGGCACCGCCGGCGAGGGTCAGGCTGAAAACCACAAAAATCGAGAAAAACCGGTGCATTTCTGGTCTCCTTTTGCGTAACACTAGCATAGTCCGCAACTCTTTCTTCGGGAAGCCTTGACTTACTGTTAGTCATCGCTTACATATTGATCATGGCTTATGCAGAAGTATTAGAAGCGCTGGCAGATCCCACACGGCGCGAGATTTTTGAAAAGCTCCGAGAGGGCGAAAGCCCCGTGGGGCAGCTGGCCGAAGGCATGCCGGTGTCGCGGCCCGCGGTCTCCCAGCACCTCAAGGTTTTGAAGGAGGCGGGGCTTGTGACCGAACGCAAAGACGGCACGCGGCGTTATTACGGCGTGGATCGCGACGGCATCGCTGAGCTTCGCGATTACCTCGAAGAGTTCTGGGAAGATGTGCTCGCCAATTTCGCCGTGCATTTGGAACGGCAACCGAAAAAGGGCGATGCGGGAAAGAAGGATCAAGACAAATGATTGCGGAGTTAGCGAGCATGATCGAACCGATTGTCAAAACGCTCACGGTGGGCACAGATGCCACCGAGGCTTTCCGTTTCTTTACTGGCCAGATCGGCAACTGGTGGCCGGTGCGTGACGCCAAATATTCAGGTGGCGGCGCCAAGGGTGTCACACTTGAACAGCAAGTGGGCGGGCGCCTTTTTGCGACTTTTGAAAGCGGCGAAGAACGCACCTGGGGCATTGTGAAGGAATTCCATCCCGGCGAGCGCGTCACCATCGCCTGGGGCGCGCCGATCTCTCAGCCCGGCGACAAAGACAACGTCACAGAGGTGAAAGTGGAATTTGCCGACCATGGTGACGGCACCTGCACGGTCACGCTCACCCACAGTGAATGGGATCGGCTTGCTAAGGACGCGCAGGAAACCCGCGACGATTACTTTGAGGGTTGGGATCACGTGCTGGGCGAATGCTTCGCTTCGTTCGTCGCGAAATCATAAGGAAGGATATTATGGGTACAAAGACGAAACTCGAACCGATTACCAAGACGATGACCGTAGCACGCGGCCAGGCAGAAACATTTGCGTTCTTTACTGCGCGCGTCAACGATTGGTGGCCCAAGCGCACGCACTCCTTGGGTCAGGAAAAATCAGCGCGCATCGATTTTGAACCTGAAGTCGGCGGCCGCTTTTTCGAAACGTTCGACGACGGCACAGAGCATCAGTGGGGCAAGGTGAGCGTGTGGGACGAACCCAATCGCATTGTCTATTCCTGGCACCTTTCGCGGCCCGAAGAGCAAGCGACAGAAGTGGAAATCACATTCACGGCACTCGGCGATAGTGAAACCCGGGTCGATCTTGTCCACAGCAATTGGGAAAAGCTCGGCGAAGATGCCGAAATGGCCCACGGTCAATATTCCGGCGGCTGGGACCACGTGTTCGGCGAATGTTTTGGCGAATTCGTGAAGGCCTAGGCCGGCCTTCCATCAGAAATTATCTTTTCGTGTCCGCACTTCGGTGAAGACCGCAGCGGGGTCTGCGCCTTCCATGCCGATGTCGCGCTGAAGGGATGCCTCGCCCGCACGCAAGAACGGGTTGGTGGCAAGCTCGATCTCCAGCGTCATGGGCACCGTGCGTTCGCCGCGCGCACGTTTGTCGTCGATATCTTTGACGCGCGACATGAGCTGCTCGTTCGAGGTTTCAATCGTTTCGGCAAAGCGTGCGTTGGCTTGGGTGTATTCATGAGCACAATGGATCACGGTCTCCGGCGGCAGCGCGGCAATTTTTTGCAATGAATTCCACATTTGCGGCGGCGTGCCTTCAAAGACGCGCCCACAGCCAAGCGCGAAAAGCGCATCGCCCACAAACGCGGCGCTATCGTCCGCAAAATGAAAGGCGATATGGCCCAGCGTATGGCCGGGCACATCAAGGACGCGCGCCACATGACCGCCGAAGTCCACCGTGTCGCCATCCGCCACCGCTCGATCAATCTCGGGGATCTTTGAGGCCTCGGCCTGGGGGCCGATGATCTCAACACCAAACTTTTCCTTGAGCTCTTTATTGCCGCCCGCATGGTCCGGGTGGTGGTGGGTATTGAGGATATGGGTCAGCTGCCAGCCGGTCTCATCTAGCGCGGCAAGGATTTTGGGCGTATCGGGGGTGTCGATGGCGGCGGTGACGCCTGCCTCCGCATCGTGGATCAGATAGCCGTAATTGTCGGAAAACGCCTCAAATTGGTGGATTTCCAGCTTTGCCATGGGGCACGTCTCCTTTTCTTAGTCCTTCGATAACGCGGAAGGGGCAGGCTCGTCCAGCGATCCACACTTGAATCAGGTATGTCATTGGGGTCGCCGGGGAAAGGGCGCAATCGATGCACATCGACGTGGTCGAGCTCGAGCAGTTCTACAAGTCGCGCCTGGGCCTTTTGGTCCAGCGGTCGTTGCGTGCGCGGGTGCGAGAGATTTGGCCCAGCGTGGCGAGCGACGCGGTGCTGGGCGTCGGGTTTCCAAATCCGATTATGGCCCGATATGCACGCGAGGCGATGCGCGCCATCGTGGCGCAGCCCGCGGGGCAGGGCGCCGATTGGTGGCAGGCGGGTGGCGGCAACGCCACGGCGCTTGTGTTTGAGAGCGAGCTTCCCTTTGGCGATCTATCGTTTGACCGCATCGTGGCGCTGCATCTTCTTGAGAACACCGAAAGCCTAGCTGCGACGCTGCAAGAGATCTGGCGCGTTCTGGCGCCCGAAGGGCGGTTTCTTGCAGTTGTGCCGAACCGCCGCAGCCTTTGGGCGCGGCTCGACCGCACGCCGTTTGGTCATGGCCGCCCCTTCTCGCACAGTCAGCTTGTTCGTACACTGAGTGAAAATGGATTTGATGCGGAACGCCACACCCAGGCGCTTTTCTTCCCGCCCTCCAAGGCGCGGCTGATGGTGCGCATCGCCGAGCCGTGGGAACGGATGCAGTCGAACATGATCGGCCAAATGGGCGGGGTCCATCTTGTGGAGGCCGTAAAGCGGGTCGAGGGGCTGGTGCCCTCAAAAGGTGCTCGGGTCCGCGTGCGGCTGCCTCGCGCCCGGACCACGCTCCAGCCCGCCCTTGCCCCTGCGTCCAAGCCCTAATCCGCTTGCCTTGAGCCTTCACCTTGTCGCTTTCTAACGGATTGCGCCCCCATTCGCGCAATGGTTATGCTTTATTTGTGAATGAGATGAATGCGCGTTGCAGCGGCGCGCAATAATTGGACGACCTTTCATGGCCGATGGCCCCGATAGCCTTGATGACCTGCGCGCGGAGATCGACCGCATCGATGGAGAGATGCATGATCTCTTGATGAAGCGCGCGGCGGCCGTGCGCCAAATGGTGGCGGCAAAAGACGGATCGCCCTCCATGCGGCCCGCGCGCGAGATGGAAATCCTGCGCGGCCTCGCCGCCCGGCACGATGGCGCCATGCCGCTTGCTAGCATCGTTCACATCTGGCGAGAGATTATGGCGGCCAGCCTGGCGCTTCAGGGCGATTTCAAGATTTATCTGCCGGGGGACGATCTTGGGCCGGGCCTTTGGGATCTTGCGCGCTTTCACTTTGGCGCGGCGACGAATCTTGTAGCGCAAGGTAACCCGGCGAACGTGATCAAGGAGATCGGTCAAGGCACCGGCGATATTGGCGTCTTGCCCGTACCCCAACTCGAAGACGAAGACCCTTGGTGGACGCATTTATTGTTTGCGGGCGAGGGTGGCCCGCGGGTGGTTGCCCGACTGCCCATGCTGGCGAATGCGCCGGGGTACAATTTCCCCGATGCCTTTGCCGTAGCGAACCTCACCCAGCGTCCAACTGGCAATGACGCAACGCTGATCGCCGCGCTCACCGGGTCCGAATTTAGTCGCGATGCGGGATTGTCAGCCTTCAAAGGGCAGGGACTTGAAGCGCAATTTTTGGCGCTCGCGCCTGAGGCTGGCGGCAATCGATTTAT
>Ga0209578_10000980_pt1 | contig 28714 bp, 34 predicted proteins | sample tdAd472_FD_187127 | JGI IMG/M metagenome (GOLD analysis project Ga0209578, IMG submission 187127) | Marine sediment microbial communities from the Atlantic coast under amendment with organic carbon and nitrate - tdAd47.2 (SPAdes)... | ecosystem: Environmental > Aquatic > Marine > Coastal >...
TTGGGATTTGAAAGCGCCACCGACGAGAATGGGCTTACGATCTCCAATTCCTATTGGCGGGACGAAGAGGCGGCGCTGGCGTGGAAGCGCAATGCCGAACACCTTGCCGCGCAAAAACTCGGCCGCGATAAGTGGTATCAGGCATTTAGCTTGCGCATCGCTACGGTGACGCGGGCCTATGACTTTGAGCGGGACTAGCCTGTGCGAACGACGTGCCGACGAACCTGACGATTTGTCCACCAAGCCGTGAGGGCCATGACGGGAATGAGGAAGGCGAAGAACTTGAACCATGCCGTTTCGCCGTTTAGCAAAAACGGAAAACGGCGTGTCACAGTTTCAGCGATGAAGGCCATCACAAGCCCAAAATAGGCCCAGCTCATAAGGATGCCGTGGGTCATCCAGGCGCGCGGTGATTTGTGCATCCGCGCCCGCCAGGCATAAACAAGCCCGGGGATGAGTGTCGCGAGGCTGAACAGCGCTGCGAAATGAAAGAAATTGAAACTGCCCGTGAGCGTATACCGCGTCAGCGCGGACACATTGAGCGTCAGCATACTGATGATGAAGACGTACCCAAGAATCCGGTGTGATAAGGTGCCCTTGCGCCGGAAGAAAACCACAGGTCCCGTTGCCAGAGCCAAATAGGCAGCGAATAGATGCAATTGCCCCACCGGGTGGTCGGTCCAATTGAAAATGAATGAGATGTATTCCATCAGGCTTTCGCTGTTCAGGTTGATTTCTGCGGCAGGCGCATGAAGGCAACAATCGCCAACAGAACTGTCAATACGATCGCCGGGGCTGCCATCATCGGTGGATCAAAGGTGAGATGAAGCCCTGCGCCAACGATCATCGTGACGCCTAAGACCACCGGGGCCGCGAGACCGAGCGGATAGCGCCTCACATGGAGCAGGAGGGCGCCTGCGATCTCAATCGCTGCCGTGAGGTACATAAACCAAAGCGGTAGACCGAAGCGGTGGAAAACGTCCACGGCGCTTTCCATTCCCGCCAGCTTCGATCCGCCGGCCGCAAGAAAGAAGAGGCTTACACCCCAAACCACCATGCGTTCTGGCCAGCCATAATTTTTCGTTTCCATGTCGCCCTCCATACCTGTTTGCCTTGACCAACTCAATTTAGTTCTATAATAGAATAATACAAGAGAGAATTAAATCAAGAGGCTTTTATGCAGCAGCCCCGGATGATCGTTCTCGCCCTGGTGGCGCAGGGACGGGACTATGGGCTCGCCATGGAAGAGTTCGTGGCCGCGACCCGTATGCGCCTTTGGGCCAAAATTGGCACCTCGACGATCTACAAGGCGCTCAAGGACCTTGAGAAAGACGGATCGCTCACCAGCCAGGTGGGTGAGGCAAAACGTGGCCCGGGCAAGAAGGTCTTCAAACTGACCGCGCGCGGGAAGAAAGAACTCGAAGTGCTGGTGGGTGCGGCGCTGGGCTCCGACGCGCCGGTCTATTCGGACCGCATTGCGGGGATGGTGCTCGCGCTGTCGCTGCCAAAGGCCAAGGCCCGCACCATGATTGAGGGCTCCATGGAAGGGCTCGGCCACGGCATTGCCGAGATCGACGAGGAACGCAAAACCCGCAAAGGCGACCCTGTGGCCTTGGCGGTGCTCAATTACTACGCCACCATCTACAAGGCCGAACAAAAGGCGATGAGGAAGTTCCTCGACGAGGTTCTCAGCTCGCGCTAACCGGTTGACGCAGCGGCGCTCTCGCCTCTCGCGGGAGCGTCGCAATCAGCCCTTGATTCCGCCCCCCGAAAGGTCTTCCCTTTGTTGATCCCGCCGCCGCTTTCGCTATGATCCCGGCGAACTGACAATTTGTCGGAACCCGCACGGAGAAGTGCCATGGACATCAGTTTTAACCCCGAAGACGAAGCCTTCCGTCAGGAAGTTTGCGCGTTTCTCGACAAGGTGCCCCCGCACATCAGGGGCTCGAGCCGCAAAGAGTTGGGCAAAGAAGGCCAGCTCGAATGGCACAAGATGCTGTTTGAGCAAGGCTGGGTCGCGCCCGGCTGGCCTGAGGAGCTTGGCGGCACGGGGTGGACGATCACTCAAAAATACATTTGGCAGGAAGAAAGCGCGAAGGCCGAGGTGCCCATCATTCTGCCCTTCGGTGTCACCATGGTGGCGCCGGTAATCTATTCCTTCGGCAATGACGAACAAAAAGCAAAATTCCTGCCGCGCATTCTTTCGGGCGAAGACTGGTGGTGTCAGGGTTATTCAGAGCCAGGCTCCGGTTCGGATTTGGCGAGTGTTCGCACAAAGGCCGAGCTTTCCGACGACGGCACCCACTACATTGTCAACGGCCAAAAGACCTGGACGACACTTGCTCAGTATGCGGACTGGATTTTCTGCCTGGTGCGCACAGATCCCAATGCCCCCAAGCGTCAGCAAGGCATTTCATTTCTGCTTATTGATATGAAATCGCCGGGCGTTGAGGTAAAGCCGATTATCACCATCGGCGGGCATCATGAAGTGAATGATGTCTTTTTGACCGACGTCAAAGTGCCGGTGGAAAATCGCATTGGTGAAGAAAACCAGGGCTGGACCTACGCCAAAGTGCTGTTGGGTCACGAACGCACCGGCATTGCCGGGGTCGCGCGCTCCAAAAAAGGCATCGAACGCCTTAAAGAGATCATGGATGAGGAACTGCAAGACGGCGAACCGCTTTCTGCTGACCCTGAATACCAGAAGAAAATCGCCGATCTTGAGATTGATCTGACTGCGCTTGAATTCACGGAACTCCGCACGCTCGCGGCCGAAAGCGCGGGCCATGGCCCGGGCCCGGAAAGCTCCGTGCTTAAAATCAAGGGAACGGAAATCCAACAGCGGCTGACGGAGCTGACGCTCGAAGCGGTAGGCCACTATGGCTATCCTTATCTGAATGACGATCAGTTCGAGGGTTGGAACGAGGCGCCGGTTGGGCCGGAATACGCAGTCGGATCCGCGCCGACATATTTCAATGTGCGTAAGACATCCATCTATGGTGGGTCCAACGAGATCCAGCGTAACATCATTGCCAAGATGATCTTGGGGCTCTAAACCGCGCCTCGGGTACCTGGTGGGACATCAATTAATTTCTTCAAGGGAAGAGACCGCGAATGGATTTTTCATTCACCGAAGAACAGACGCTTCTGCGCAACATGGTGCAGCGTTTTGTTCAGGATAACTACGACTTTGAAACGCGCCAAAAAATTGTCCATTCGGACGAGGGCTGGAAACGCGAGAACTGGCAACAATTTGCTGAGCTCGGGCTTCTTGCTGCGCCGTTTGCTGAAGATTTTGGCGGCCTTGGCGGCTCGGCCATCGATACCATGGTGGTGATGGAAGAGCTCGGCAAAGGAATGGTGGTTGAGCCTTATCTTCCTACCGTTGTGCTTGCTGGTGGGTTTTTGAGCAACGGCGGCTCTGACGCGCTTAAGGGCGAAGTGATCCCGCAAATCATTGAAGGTGCAAGCGTGGTTGCCGTGGCCTATGCAGAACCCAAGGGCCGTTACAATCTGGCGGATCTTTCCACTACCGCTAAAAAAGATGGTGGCGCCTATGTGCTCAACGGTCACAAGGCCGTCGTGCTTGGCGGTCCGTGGGCGGACAAATTTATTGTGACTGCGCGCACGTCCGGCGGCCAGCGCGACGAAGGCGGTGTGACCGTATTCCTGGTGGACAAGAGCGCGGATGGGCTTACCACGCGGGATTACCCCACGGTGGACGGCTATCGCGCCTCGGAAGTCATCCTCGATAACGTCAAGGTGGATGAGGCCAACGTCATCGGCGATGTGGATGGCGGCTTGCCGCTCGTAGAGCAAGTGATCGACCAGGGCATCGCAGCAATTTCAGCCGAAGCGGTCGGCATTATGAAAATGCTTGTCGACGATACGATCGAATACAGCCGCAACCGCAAACAATTCGGTGTCCCCATCGGCTCGTTCCAAGTGCTCCAGCACCGCATGGTGGACATGTACCTCAACTATGAGCAGTCGGTTTCCATGACCTATATGATCAACATCAAGATCGACGAAGACGATGCGGAGCGGAAAAAGGCTGCCTCCGCCGCCAAAGTGCAGATTGGCAAGGCGGGCCGCTTTGTGGGTCAAAATGCGGTGCAAATTCACGGCGGCATGGGCATTACCGAGGAATTGCGCGTGGGTCATTTCTTCAAGCGCATGACCATGATCGACACCCAGTTTGGCAATGTGGACCACCACATGAAGCGCTACGCGGCGCTGGGGGTATAATCCCGCGCTGCCGGCAAAAAGAAGGGCCGTCCGCTGAGACTCGGGCGGTCTTTTCTTTTAGTCTCGCGCGGAAACAAGAATTGAGGATGGGGCATGTCCGACCTGCTGCTCTTTGAAAAATCAGGGCCCGTAGTGACCCTCACCATCAATCGGCCCGATACCCGCAATCCTTTGGGTGAAGCAGGCGACGGGGATGCTTTTGCTGAGGCCTGTGCGCGGATCAATGCCGACCGCGAGGTGCGCTGTGCGATCCTAACGGGCGCGGGGAAGGCCTTTTCGGCGGGCGGGAACCTGAAAGCGATGCAGGATCGGGCAGGGGCTTTTGCCGGCGCGGGAACCGCAATCCGTGAGGGCTACCGCACCAACATCCACCGCATTGTGAAATCGCTCTGGGCGCTCGAAGTGCCGCTTATATCGGCCGTGAACGGACCAGCAATCGGTCTTGGCAACGATGTGGCCTGCCTTGGGGATATGCGCATTGCTTCGAACAAAGCGATCTTTGGCGCAACATTCCTCAAGATCGGCCTTGTGCCGGGGGATGGCGGGGCCTGGCTTCTGCCCAAGATCATCGGCCACGCACGAGCATCGGAGCTTCTATTTACAGGACGCACGATTGACGCAGAGACCGCGCTTGATTGGGGCCTCATTTCCCAAGTGGTTGGCCATGATGATTTGATGGATGAAGCACGCATGCTCGCCAGCAAAGTAGCGGCGCAGCCACCCGATGTGTTGCGCATGACGAAAAAACTGTTGCGGCAAGGACAGATGGAAAGCTTTGATTCGATCATGGAACTTTCGGCGGCGATGCAGGCGCTTGCTCACCATACGGAAGATCATCAGGAAGCGCTAAGCGCATTTTTGGAAAAACGTGAACCTGAATTCAAAGGAAAATAAGGAGCCAACTTGTGATTGGTGTATTAGTCGTTTTTGAAGCTAGGCCTGGCAAAGAGCTTGAATTAGAAGAAACGCTCAAGGCGTTTGTCAAAAAAGTCCTCAAGCGCGAGAAAGGCATCGGCTATTTTGATCTTTATAAACATATGGGTTCGGAGCAACACTTTGCTTTCTTTGAACAGTATGAAAGTGAAGAAGTTTTTCGCGCGCATGGCGACACTAAGCATTTCAAAGAATTGGAAGCGAAGTTGGGGGAATTACTTGCAACACCTCCTGGTATGAACGTGCATAATTTAGTTACTTAGATAAGCCTCGAAGGAGACCAAGCAATGTTGGGAATTGTTGCCACATTGAAAGTAAAGTCGGGCGAAGAAGCAACATTTGAGTCCGAGCTCAAATCGATGATCAAAACCGTCGCGGCCGAAGAACCTGGTTGTCTTCAATATGACATGTTCAAGCACCAATCCGAGCCGAGCACATATGTGATGATGGAGCGGTACACGGATCAAGCCGCCATGGATGCGCATATGAATTCTGCGCACTTCCAGGCCTTGATCCAAAAACTTGGGAATGTTTTGGCCGGGCCACCGGAGATTAACGTTCTTGATGCGGTGGAATAGGGAGACCAAAAATGGATCTGGCGTTTTCGGGTGAAGACCTCGCATTCCAGCAGGAAGTGCGCGGCTACATTGAGGCTAACCTCGATGACGAACTGATCCGTCTGAGTGGCCAATCAAAGAACGGCTATGTCAACAAGGAAGGTATTGTCCGTTGGCACAAGGCGCTTGCCCAGAAAGGCTGGGCCGCACCCCATTGGCCGAAAGAATACGGTGGTCCCGGTTGGTCGCCTACGCAGAAATACATTTTTGATCTCGAATGCGCGCGCGCAGGAACCCCGACGCTGAGCCCCATGGGCGTGCGCATGGTGGCGCCAGTGATCATGGCCTTCGGCACAGACGAGCAAAAGCAGCAGCACCTGCCGCCAATCCTCAATTGCGATATCTGGTGGTGCCAAGGGTATTCCGAGCCCGGCTCCGGCTCCGACCTTGCATCGCTTCAAATGCGCGCCGAGGACAAAGGCGATCATTATCTCTGCAACGGTACGAAAATCTGGACGACCCATGCGCAATGGGCGGACTGGATGTTCTGCCTGGTGCGCACAGATCCCAATGCGCCAAAACGTCAGGAAGGAATTTCCTTCATCCTGATCGACATGAAATCACCCGGCATCACGGTAAAGCCCATCGTCACCCTTGATGGTCCGGTTGAGGATCAGCAAGAGATCAACGAGGTCTTTTTTGACGACGTCAAAGTGCCGAAGGAAAACCGCATTGGCGAGGAAGGCAAAGGCTGGACCTATGCCAAATACCTGCTTGAGTTTGAACGCGGCAATACGCATTCCCCAGCGATCAAGCGCGGCATCAGGAAGCTGCGGCGGATTGCTGGTGCAGAACTCGACGGGCAGGGCGGCGCACTGATTGAGGATGCCGAATTCGCGGCCAAGATCAACGATCTGGAAATTCAAGCTACGGCGCTTGAATTTACCGAGCTTCGCATCTTTGCGGAACTTGCGGGCGGGCAAAACCCCGGGGCCAAAAGTTCAATCTTGAAAACCCGTGGTTCAGAAATGCAGCAGCGGCTTTCCGAGCTTCTGGTGGAAGCCATCGGCACGTATGGCCAGCCGTTCATTCAAGATACGTTCGAGATCTCAAACGAGCCGCGCCCCGGCCCTGATTGCGCTGCGCCCATCGCACCTGCCTATTTCAACTATCGCAAGACGTCGATTTACGCCGGGTCCAATGAGATCCAGCGCAACATCATGGCAAAGCTCGTATTGGGGCTTTAACGCAAGCGCTTAAGTGCTTGTTTGACAAACCATTTATGATCGCCGCGCATATGGGCTTCGGTGATATCTGGCCGTCCGACCTCGGGCCAGATTGAAGCCCACTCCGTAAAATTGCCAATTGGTCGCAAAGCGGCGCACAGGTCCCAAAACGGAAGTAGTTTGGGGTCAACAGTGTTCGCTTCAAAGTACGCCTCGGTAAATGTTTCCATGGGCCGTTTGCCGAACGACCAAAGCCAGTCGAGCCGGCTCACCGCAAGATCGTATAGAGGGTCGCCAATACCGGCATCTTCCCAATCGATGACGGCGGCGATCTCCCCATAAGCCCAAATAATGTTCCCCGGCCAAAAATCGCCGTGTTGCACCACCGGTTTGTTAAATCTCTGCGGCCATTTTTTCTTAAGCACCTTGCGAATGCGCGGCTCGTCCTGGCGCGTGTCCATGGGCTTTTTGTCGCCGAAGACGATCGTTTGCCATCGCTCATTTTGATCAGGAAGACCGGGGAAGTTTTCGCGCGGCGCGCGGTGGATTGCCGCCAACGTTTCGGCAGATATTTTGGCATTGGGGTTGGCGCGTTTGGTCGCGTAGTCCGGCTCGCCTTCAATGTACGAAAGAACCAGAAAACGTGGCGGCCGCGCTTGACCATCAAGAGCAAGCGGTGCGGGCACCGGCACACCATGGGTGCGCATGCCTTCAAGCAACATGAACTCATGGGCCGCAACATTGGGGTTTTGACGAAACGCCCACTCGCCAGGTTCCCGCAGAATTCCGCTTTCCGAAATGCCGTCTTGTTCCACTTCGAAAGCGGTCATGCGTGATGAGATGCCGCCTTTCAGCGGCCAGGTTTTGCGCAGATTGACGCCCGGCGCGATCTGATTGATCACCGCGACCAAGTCAGGTCGTGAGGGCTCTTCATTCATGTGCTGCGCGGCTCCCCTTTGTTTTGCCTTTGCCGGGCAAGTTCTTGACGATGTTTGCCCAGCTTCGTTTCAAACGGTTGGAGGCGCGAGCCTTGATCGCGACCCAGTCCTGATCCTTGCGCGGCAAGAGGATACCATACCCGAAAAAGGCCAAAAGGTCCGCATGGCCCCCGATAACGTCATTGACAATCTCAAAATCAGAGCGAGTAAGAAGGCCTTCTTTGGCGGCATTCATGTCTTGGATGGCGCGCGCCATGGTTCCTTCAGCGGAATGCACCCCGAATTGCGCGGCGGTATTTAGCTCGCCAAGCTCGGGCAAAAACTCGCGAAGCTGATCAGCGACACGGTCTGGCTCTACCGTCAACGCTTCATAGGTGAACCAAGTTACGTGCTCACGCTCAGTAATCGTCTTGCGCTGCTTTCGCGCGAACTCGAGCCACAACTCAGCGGCGCGGGCGATGGCTTGGGCGCGGCCCGCGCCCTTGGGCAGGTCCATCGGGGGCACGTTCGATCGGCGCGCGAGGCCTTCAATGTGAGCATAAGGCGAGCGCACCATCACGATGAGATATGCCGGATCGAAAGCGCGTTCGATCTCTGCTGCCCGGATCATGTTTGGCGGGCTTTTCTCAAGGAGCAGCGGTTTGGATAGGTCCCAATACCCCTCCCATGCGGTGCGGATTTCATCCCATGGGAAGGCGTCCGACTTGTCCCAAGGCGCCGCGCGCATGATGTCTTTGACTTCGGGAAGAAACTGACCCTCGCCGGGTAAGGCTGATACGTGTACGGACGTTTCGAGCAGGCGAAAAAGCACTGTCGATCCAGAGTAAGGCGGTGCAAGGACAAAGACAAACTTGCTCATACATACCGATCATCCTCAGATTGCCGGTTTGAGCAAGCCCTATGAGATTTATTGTTATTGGGATAATATGTTCCGCGAGCGTCGAGAGGGGGCCACGATGACCGAAGTCGAATTTATGAATTTGAACGCCCAAATACTTGAGGCGGCGGGCTCCGTTACCGCAACCACGTTAACACTGATCTTCGGCTATTTGGCCGGGCTTTATTTCTTTCTCGGCCGCGCGGCGCGTTTCATCCGCCTGATGGGATTTGTGTTCTTTACGATCGCGCTTGCTTGGATGTGGGGCGGTCAATTAGGCCTTATCACGTTGATCGCGTCAACGATGGGCCGGGCCGACCTCGCCATATCGGAGGGTACGACCTACGTCTTCTTGACGAACGAGCAGTTGGGCTTTTGGACCAGTTGGATTCAATTGGCGACCGTTGGCCTCAATGGCATAACGATCTTTGTTTGGGTGACGTTCTTCTACGCAACATTTTTCTATAATTGGGACCGACACGCCGGGCCGCCGTTTAGCAATTAGGTCTTGCTATTCCTTGCCCACTTCAAAGAATTTGAACGTCTGTTCGCCTCCTTGCCAATAGGCCTTGGCGTCGCTGTCGTCTGAAATTTTGTCCCAGGCATCGCGCACGGCTTCGACTGTGAGCCGTTCATCGCGACCCACATACGCACCGCGCGTCTCGACAATTTTCGCGACCGCAAAGACGCCTGCGCCGGCTGACATGATTGTGCCGTTGGGAGCGTCTTCCGAACATAGATAGACAACGCCCGGCGTCACATATTCGGGCTTCAGCATTTCGGCTGCTTCCGGCGGCAGAATGTTTTCTGTCATACGCGTGGCAGCTACCGGGGCAACCGCGTTGACGCGGATGTTTGCCTTTTCGCCTTCGAGCTTGAGGGTGTTCATAAGGCCGATCTGGCCGAGCTTTGCCGCGCCGTAGTTAGTTTGCCCAAAGTTGCCGTAAAGCCCTGAGGATGAGGTGGTCATGACAATGCGGCCATATTGCTGATCGCGCATCTGGTTCCAGAAAGCGCGGGTGACTTTGACAGCCCCCATCAGGTGCACATCCACCACGAACTCGAAGTCTTCGATTGTGACCTTGTGAAAGGTCTTATCGCGCAAAACGCCCGCGTTGTTGATCAGAATGTGGGCCGAGCCAAAGGCGTCGCCCGTTTGCTTGACCAGGTTTTCAACGCCCCCATCGTCGGTGACGGATGAGCCGTTGGCGATGGCATTCCCGCCCGCCTCTTTGATCTCGGCGACGACGCTTTCGGCCGCCTCGGATGATCCGCCAGAGCCGTCAACCGATCCACCAAGATCGTTGACCACAACATTCGCACCCCGGCGTGCAAGCTCGAGCGCGTGGCAGCGGCCAAGGCCTCCGCCGGCACCTGTGACAATGGCTGTTTTGCCGTCAAAACGGATCTCGGACATGGGGCTCTCCATTATGGGGATCGGATGTTGAAGGGAGATATGCCCGAGGGGGGCAAGGGCGGTCAAGCTGCCGTCAGGGTAGGCGAGAGGGCGCCAATGTACCGTCCCAACCGTGGCGACTTTGTGATGGATTCCCTGCGCTTATCGCGGCTCGGCTATGCAGTCTTTGCATTGGTCAAAGGAGGGGAGGAGGACTATCTACCCGATTGTAACAAACCCCCAACCCAGGCGCCCAACGATGGGCCCCGTAGATCAGAGGTAGCAGCCATGAAATTGATTTTTGGCCTTTTCGATGCAGGTGTTGTTGCCACGATCGCATTTGGCGTTTTCGCCGCGACCAGTGACATCTTCTCCTTCTCGATTTTGGCGCTCTAAGTCCCCCAAAAATAGAGAGCCAACCTCAAGGGCCCGCACCCTCCGGCGGGCCCTTATTTTATGGGATTACGCGGCAGAGGCGTTGGGACCTGCGAGATTGATCTCATAGGCTGTCTTAAAGGCTGGACGCGCATAAAGCCGGTCGAGATAGGCAACAAGATTGGGCCGGTCGCCGATAATGTCTGCCTCGGCCACATAGCGGAAAGCCGCGCCCATCATAATATCGCCAATGGTGAACTCACCACCGGTCAGAAATTCCCGGTCGCTGAGGACCGTATTCAGCGTATCAAACCGCAAGTTCGCCACTTCCAATGCGCCCTCCACAACAGCGGGGGAGGCGGGATTGTCGCCACGAAACTTTGTCCAAATGAAGTGATCAAAAAGCGGCGGCATGACCGTATCAAGCGCCGCGAATGACCATTGCACGGCTTTGTCCCAAAGCGCTGATCCCGAGGGTCCGCCCAGGGCGGCGTGCTTATTTGCGATGTAGAAGCAGATGGCGCCGCTTTCAAACAAGGTGACGTCGCCGTCTTCCATGGACGGGACTTTTCCGAAAGGATTGATGGCGAGATAGCTCTCCGATTTTTGTTCGCTCTCGGAGGTATTGAGCCATGCGAGCTCATAAGGGGCGCCGATTTCCTCAAGTGCCCAGACAGGCCGGATGTCGCGCACCAGCCCCTTGATGATGGGGGGGCCGCCATAGGCTGCATAGATTTTCATGGGTTGCTCCTTTTCGTTCATACGTATCGTAAGTCATGACGCATAGATTTTCATGGGTTGCTCCTTTTCGTTCATACGTATCGTAAGTCATGACTTACCAATAAGTCAAGCGGGTTGTCTCACCATTCCGTGTCGCTAGAATCAGCGCCGAATTCATGGAGGGGATATGCGCAAGTTCTGGATCGCAGCTTTGTTTGCAATTGGCCTTGGCGCATGTAGCAACGACGCGGACCAATCAAGTAATGGGACAATTGAGATGACGGAATTGTCGGCAATTCGGGACCTTTGGGATTTTGGTGATCCGGCGGTGAGCGAAACCCGTTTTCGCGAGCTGGCTGCAGATGCCGAAGCGGCGGGCAATGGCGCCTATGCTGCCGAAGCGATGACGCAGGTGGCGCGGACATTCTCGCTGCGCCGGGATTTCGATCAGGCGAATGCCAATCTTGACATGGTCGATGGGGGCGCGTTTGGCGAGGTGCCGGTTGTTCGTGTGCGGAGCCTTTTAGAACGAGGCCGTGCGCTCAATTCGGGTGGGCAACCCGATGCGGCGCTGCCGCACTTTGAAGAGGCTTATGAAATTGCGGCCGCAAACGGCGAAGACTTTCTCGCGGGCGACGCACTCCATATGGCGGGAATTGCGTCGGACCTGGAGAGCGAAGAGCGCTGGTTAAACGCTTTGGTCGAATTCGTTGCCGCGAACCCTGACACGCCGGCGGATTATTGGTTTGCCGCCATGCGCAACAATTTGGGCTGGAGCTTTTTCTCGGCCGAGCGCTACGATGATGCTCTCGCTCAATTTCGATTGAGCCGTGATGCCTACGCCGAAATGGATGGCAAACGCTACGAAACGCTGATCGCAGATTATTCCACAGGCCGTACGATGCGGTTTCTTGGCGAGTGTGCCGAGGCGCTGCCCCTTCAAGAAGCGACCTATGCCGCCCTTGAGGCGGAGTTCGAGACCCAGGATGAATATGTTACCGAAGAGATCGCGCTTTGCCGTGCGGCGCTCGGCAACGCGGAAGGCGCGCGTGAAGCGGCGGCGATCGCGTTCGCCAAGTTTAGCGAAGATAGCTGGTTTGTGGAAAACGAAGCAGAGCGGCTCGAGGCGCTACGCGAGTTGTCTGGCAACTAGAGCCCAAACGCTTCGGCCAACAGCTCGTAAGATTTCATCCGTGCCGCGTGATCGTGGGTGATTGTGACCACGGCCAATTCCTGCGCACCATAGTCCTCGGCCTTTGCCACAAGCTGGTCGCGCACTTTGTCGGGCGTTCCGATGAAAACACGCCGTTCGCGCCCGGCAATGACCGCTTTTTCATCGGGCGAATAATCATAGGAAAGGGCGGTTTCAGGCGGCGGGAAGGGGGAATGTTGACCCTTCGCCACGCGCACGGCCCAAAGCCGTACCGATGATGAAAGCCGTTCGGCTTCTTCATCCGTCTCCGCAATAATCGCCGCAACACCGACCATGCCGCACGGCGTGGGGCAGGTAGGGCTGGGCACAAAACGGCGCCGGTAATGGATCATGGTTTCAACACCGCCAATCCCTTCGGTCCCGCCATCACCTACAATAAAATGGGCGTAAGCAAAGGGATGCCCGGTTACGGCGGCGACTTCCGCGCTGTCGGGGCCGGAGCCCAAAATCCAAAGTTCCGGCGAGCCGGGGCCCACGGGCCGCGCGCGAATGCCAAAGAAGGGGTGGTTCTCACCAAGGGGTTCTTCGCCGCTTGCGTCGGCGAGCAAGTCTTTTACAAGTTGGATTTGCTGGGGATAGACGTGGCTGCCGTATCGTTCCGGCCCCGGTTGAAGCGCCGCCATGGTGCGCAAGTCCGATCCCGGCGCACGGCCAATGCCCAGGTCAATGCGTCCGGGCGCAAGGGTATGCAGCATACGGAAGGTCTCGGCTACTTTGAGCGGCGCATAATGGGTCATCATGACACCGCCGCTTCCCACGCGAATGCGGTCCGTTCCCGCAGCGAGCTTTGCCACCATGACCTCAGGCGCGCTTCCCGCAAAACTCTCAGTGTTGTGGTGCTCGGCCACCCAATAGCGGTGATAGCTGAGCCGATCCGCGAGCTGCGCCAGCTCGACCGTTTCCGCAAGCGCATCGGCGGCAGTGCCGCCTTCGCGAATGGGGGATTGATCGAGGATCGAGAGCTTCAGCGTCATGGTTATCTCTTAAACTTCTTGATGGTGGCTTTGTAGCTCAAAACCACGACACGTTTTCCCTCACGGTGGGTGAAGACATCACCACGCAGAAACACAAAGCTGCCCGTGGAATGCACCACTTCGCCGGTGCATTCTACAAAATCGCCTTCATACGCGGCCGAGGTGAAATCGCATTCGAAGCTGAGTGTGACGGATGGACCGTCCTTGAAGGGTGTCGAAAACCGAAAAATTGCGAAGTCCGCAAATGACATGAGGCAGCCGCCATGCACCATGCCGTCATCGTTGAGGTGGCGCCTCTCGACGACAAAGGCGCATTTGTATGTGCCATCGTCGAATTCTTTCCAGCAAAAAGGGCCAATCGCTTCTTCGAACGGATCATCGCCGTGAAAGGTGACATACCCTTCAAGACGCGGGTCGTCGGTAAACTTCGAGGCGGGCTGGATGGTGTGACGCATATTCAACTCTTTGGGTCTACGGGCACGATGCCGGATTGGATGAGGTTGTCGATTTCGCTTTCGGCGTATCCTAGCCCCGCCAGAATGTCGCGCGCTTCACCACCAAAGCGGGGCGGGGCCTCGGTACGGTTAGCGGGCGTGCGCGAAAGCTTGATGGGTGTGGCGATCCCTTTGCAACTTTCTTCGTCGATCACCATTTCCCGCGCCTTGGTATGGTCGTGGGTCAGCATCTCTCCCACAGTGTGTGCGGGCCCCGCAGGCACGCCAGCTTTCAGAAGCTCCGTGCAGAAAGCTTCGCCATCGCGGCTTTTAAGTGCGGTGGCAAGTTCTGCCGTCAACGCCTCGCGGTGCTCGAGCCTCAGCGCGTTGGTCGCAAAGCGCGGGTCAGCTGACAAATCTTCGCGAGCCAAAAGCGCGCAGGCCTTTTCAAACTGCCGTGTGTTGCCGATGCCAAAAAAAATAGGTCCCGATGCCGTTTCAAAAAGATCGTACGGCGCAACGTTTGAGTGGGCGTTGCCGGTCAGTACGGGTTCTTTTCCAGACATCAGCCAATTAATGCCGTAGGGATGCAACAGGCTGACGCCCACATCATAGAGCGCCGTTTCGATGAACTGCCCTTTTCCTGAAGTTTGCCGTTCAAAGATCGCCATCATAATGCCGATCACCGCATTAAGACCCGAGGCAAGATCCACAATCGGAATGCCGATACGCACGGGGCCACTTTCCGGCGCGCCATTGACGGAGATGAGTCCCGTCATCGCTTGGGCCACCGCATCGTAGCCAGGGAAATTGCCATAGGGGCCGTCATCGCCAAATCCGGAAATGCGGCAATGGATCAGGCGGGGAAAGCGTTCTTTCAAAACCTCTTCATAGCCCATGCCCCATTTTTCCAGGGTGCCGGGTTTGAAGTTTTCCACCATCACATCGGCATCTTCCAAAAGCTTGAAGGCAATTTCTCGGCCCTCGGGTTTTGAAAGATCGAGCGCAAACCCGCGCTTATTGCGGTTGATGGCCAGATAGTAAGAGCTGCGCTTTTTGCCACTTTCCTCTTCAGGTTCAAAAGGCGGACCCCATTCCCGGGTTTCGTCCCCTTGTGGCGGTTCGACCTTGATCACCTCCGCGCCGTGATCGGCGAGAAGCTGGGTGCCGTAGGGTCCGCCAAGCACGCGGGAGAAATCGATAACGCGAAGGCCCTTAAGGGCGCCGGTGGGATGATCCGTCATGGCCCGCTTGTAGCAGCGGGGCGGTTGGGCTTCCAGCCTGATTGATCTCTGGGGGGCCATCTGCTTTGCTCTCGCCATGCCTTTAGACATCGACACCCGCAATCAACTCATCGAAACCGTCCACCGCTTTGTGCGCGAACGGCTTGTCCCCATCGAAGCGCAAGTCGCTGAAAACGACGAAGTACCGCCCGAGATCGTGAAAGAAATGGCGGGGCTTGGTCTCTTCGGGCTTTCGATCCCCGAGGATCACGGCGGGTTGGGGCTCTCGATGGAAGAAGAAGTGCTCGTCTGTTTTGAGCTTGGGCAGACCTCGCCCGCCTTCCGCAGCGTCATTGGTACCAACGTCGGGATCGGCAGCCAGGGCATTGTGATGTTCGGCAACGATGAGCAGAAATCCGAATGGTTGCCTCGGCTCGCGAGTGGGGATGCGATTGCCAGCTTTTGCCTCACGGAGCCTGAAGCAGGATCGGATGCCGCTTCGCTGCGCACCACCGCCGTGCCCGATGGCAACGAATATGTGGTGAATGGGACCAAGCGCTACATTACAAACGCGAACAAAGCGAACGTCTTTACACTGATGGCCCGATCCGATCCGGATACGCCGGGGGCCAAAGGTATTTCCGCCTTTGTGGTGCCGTCGGACCTGCCGGGCATCACCATCGGTAAGCCCGAAGCCAAGATGGGCCAGCAGGGCGCGCATATTTGCGATGTGGTGTTTGATGATTGTCGCATTCCGCGCGCGTGCCTTTTGGGCGATGAGGGGCAGGGCTTCAAAGTGGCAATGCAAGTACTCGACCGCGGGCGCATTCACATTGCCGCTGTGTGCACGGGCGTCGCAGAGCGCCTGATCCGCGAGAGTGTCGCTTATGCGCGTGAGCGCAAACAATTCGGCCAGTCCATCGGTGACTTCCAACTTGTGCAAGCCATGCTCGCCGACAGCCAGACCGAAGCCTATGCCGCGCGCTCGATGATCCTTGCCGCGGCGCGGAAACGCGACGCGGGCGAGCCTCATTCCATGGAAGCTTCGTGCTGCAAACTTTTTGCGTCAGAGGCGGTAGGACGCATTGCCGACCGGGCAGTGCAAATTTTCGGCGGGGCGGGATACGTGACGGATTACGGCATCGAGCGCTTTTATCGCGATGTGCGCATCTTCCGGCTCTACGAAGGCACCAGCCAAATCCAGCAAGTGGTAATCGCGCGTAATCTGTTGCGTAATCTCGAAGTTTGAAAAACGGGGGGCGCCAGATGACCAAGACCATCCGCATCGGCTGCGCCAGCGGTTTTTGGGGCGATTCCATGATGGCCGCGCCGCAGCTTGTCCAAAAAGGCAAGCTCGATTATCTGGTCTTCGACTATCTAGCGGAAATCACCATGTCGATCATGGCGCGCCAGCGGGCAAAGGACCCGGATGCGGGCTACGCGCACGATTTCGTTTCCGTCACCATGAAGCAAAACTTGAAAGCCATTTCCGAGCAGGGGATCAAAGTGATCTCGAATGCGGGCGGCGTGAATCCCGAGGCCTGCAGCAGGGCGCTCGAAGCACTGATCGCAGAGCAGGGACTTGATCTTAAAGTGGCGTGGGTCGCGGGTGATGACTTGATGGCCCGCATGGAGGAATTTACGGGTCTCAAAGAGATGTTCTCTGGTGCGGACTTTCCGCCTACGGACAAAATCATGTCCCTGAACGCATACCTGGGCGCGCGACCCATTGCCGAAGCACTCGGCAACGGCGCGGATATAGTTGTCACAGGACGCGGCGTTGATAGCGCCGTTACGTTGGGTGCTTGCATGCACGAGTTTGGCTGGTCGGATGATGAATATGACAGGCTCGCGGGTGGCTCATTAGCCGGACACATCATCGAGTGCGGCGCGCAGGCAACCGGCGGGCTTTTTACTGATTGGAACAAAGTGCCGGGGTGGGAAAACATCGGCTATCCAATTGTAGAGGTAGATGGCGAAGGTGTTTTCACAGTCACCAAGCCTGAAGATACCGGCGGGCTCGTGACCTTTGGCACAGTCGCGGAGCAGATGGTTTATGAGATCGGTGACCCGCAGGCCTATATGCTCGCCGATGTTGTTTGCGACTTCAGCGACGTGCGCATTGACGAGGTCGGCAAGGATCGCGTGCGTGTCTCAAACGCAAAGGGCTCGGCGCCTACACCTACCTACAAATGCTCGGTGACATACCGCGACGGTTATCGCGTCGGCACATATCTTTCGATCGGCGGCATTGATGCTGGCGCGAAGGCCCGGAAGACGGCAGCCGCGGTGATTACCCGCGCGCGGGGCATGCTCCGCGCCATGAATACCGCGGACTTTTCCGAGGTGAGCGTTGAGGTGATCGGTGCGGAGGATAGCTACGGCCCTCACGCCCGCGGTATCGATCCGCGCACGGTAATCCTGAAACTCGCCGCCAAGCATGAGCACAAGCTTGCACTTTCATTGCTTTTGCGCGAGCTCGTCTCCTCTGGCACTTCCATGTCGCCGGGCACTACGGGCATGGGCGGCAATCGCGCGAAGCCTTCGCCAGTGGTTCGGCTCTTTTCCTGTCTGATACCCAAGGAAGATGTGCCGGTTTCGATCGACGTTGCGGGCACGCCCTCAAATGTAGAAATTGCTTCGGGCGCGGAGTTTGATCCAAGCGTCCTCGCGCGCCCGAACGTGTCCGATGATGTCTCATGGGGCGATACAGTTGAAGTACCGCTGGTCGAACTCGCGTATGGGCGATCGGGCGACAAGGGCGATAGCGCGAACATCGGCATCATTGCGCGGTCAGAGGAGTTTCTGCCCTTTATTCGCACGGCGCTGACCGAGGATGCCGTGGCCGGGTACATGGCGCATACAGGCCATACGGGCGTTACGCGCTATGATCTTCCGGGCATAAATGGGCTCAATTTTTTGCTGATAGATGCGCTGGGAGGGGGCGGAATAGCTAGCCTTCGCAACGACCCTCAAGGCAAGGGGTATGCCCAGATGCTTCTTGAATTTCCCGTGCGCGTCCCGACATCTATGAAAGCAAAACTTTAAAGGAGGCTTGCATGGCTGAGCCAAAAGGCCCGCTCGTCAACTTCGCCTTCGCGCTTCTGATCATCACCGCGGTTGGCGTGGTGATCGGATATGTGGCGGCGATATTTCTGGGTCTCATCGCGGCTTTCCCTTTCGGGTTGTTGGGATTTATTCCGCTCATCGGGATACTGATTTTGCTGTTTGTCGTGGTAAAGGAACAGCTCGTGAGCAAAGAAGACGATCATTACTCAAAAAACGTGGACCAGTGAGGAAGCGATGCAGATTACCACACAAGATAAGTTTGCTGACCGTGAGATTACTGAGACACTAGGCCTCGTGCGCGGGAATGTGGTGCGCGCCCGGTTCTTTGGGCGCGATATTCTTGCGGGTCTGCGTATGATCGTCGGCGGTGAGGTGATCGAATACACAAAACTAATGGCAGAGGCGCGCGAGCAAGCCCATGATCGTATGCTGGCAGATGCTGAGCGCCTTGGGGCCGATGGCGTTGTCACGGTGCGGTTCACGACCTCGATGGTGATGCAGGGGGCGGCGGAAATTCTCGTTACAGGTACCGCGGTGAAGCTCCGCTAGATGGCAGGCTCGCAGGCGCAACTATCTAAACTTTTTAAAGAGATCCGCGCCTGTCGCAATTGCGTGGATGAACCAGGAAGGCGTGGGCCTTTGCCGCACGCGCCACGACCCATCATTCGCGGAAACGCCAAGGCACGCATTTGCATTGCTGGTCAAGCGCCGGGCACGCCGGTGCACGCGAGCGGTGTTCCGTTCGATGATCCCTCTGGCGACCGGCTTCGCGATTGGATGGGCATCCACCGCGATGTGTTTTATGACGAAAGCCGCATCGCAATTGTGCCCATGGGGTTTTGTTTTCCAGGGCTCGATGCGAAAGGCGGAGACAAGCCGCCGCGGCCCGAGTGCGCAAAGGCCTGGCGCGAGAAAGTCTTCTCATCGTTTCCGGACTTTGAACTGATCCTTGTGGTGGGCGGCTATGCCCAGAAATGGCATCTTAGTGGCCGCGCCAAAGGAACGCTTACAGAAACCGTGCAGGTTTGGCGTGATTATGGCCCCACATATTTACCGCTGCCGCACCCGTCGTGGCGCAACACAGGGTGGCTTAAAAAGAACCCATGGTTTGGTAGAGATGTTTTGCCGGCTTTAAAGCGTGAAGTTGCACGGCTTACCGCCTAGACCCACAGAATTGCCTGATGAAGTGAATGTTGCTTAGCCTGCCGCGACGGTCTTGGGATCGTCCGCGGGAAGCACGCCGAATTCTTGAAGCGCGGCCTTCAGCACAGCAATTGTAATGGGCTTTGCAAGATATTCATCCGCGCCGGCGTTGATATACGTATCGCGGTCACCGGTCATGGCATTTGCCGTCACAACAATAATCGGAATGTCATCACGGGGGGTGGCGCCAGCGCGAATTTGCTCAATCGCCGCCATGCCGTCCAGTACTGGCATCTGAATATCCATGAGGACGATTGTGAAGTCTGCCGTACAAAGATGATCGAGCGCTTCTTGGCCGTTTTCGGCAACCACATAATCGAGACCAAGACTTTTGAGAAATGCACCAATCACGCGCTGGTTCATCGGATTGTCTTCGGCCACAAGTACGCGCGGCTTGGTGTCCGGCGCGGTATTACTACGATTGTTTGCTGCGTCTTCCATTGGCATCCAAGTCATTTGGTTGAGCGACGATTGGGTCGCCCCTGCCACAAGCGGCACCCAAAGAATGACAGGATAGTCCTAATCCAAATTTAAGAAGCAGAAGTCCCTGATTTCGGGGGGTCCCGGCGCACATCCAAGCGTCGGCCCGCATCTATATAAGCTCGTGCTAATTCTTCGGGATCGAATTGGATGCGCTTGATGAGCGCTTCCACCCGCGCTTCCTCGATTGGTGGTTTGACGTTGGGGTTCGCATTAGTCTTGTCAGGTAACGATACCGTTCCGTCGTGCCCAAATTGTTTTAGAAGGGCAGATGCGCCCGCATGGCTCGTCGCGGTTTCGAGCTGCGCATCGACAAACCGATATCTATCTCCAAAAAGTTGCCGGTAATAGGCTTGCCGTGTTTCCACCTCGGCAATGTACCAAACGATATTCCCGATCATCCCCATATCGCGGAACGGCTTTGATTGCACAATTGAGTTGCGATAACGTGGATCGAGATACCAAAGCCAAACGGTAGACATGTTGTAGAAATCATAGCGCGTTAAATAACTCATGGCTTGGCGAAGCCAATCGCGCCGCAGCGTGACAATTGTGACTTCCGAGCCTTCGGGCAGCATCTCTAGGTTCTCAATCAGCCCACATTTGCCGAGGGCATGGTTGGTTTCCACATACATGCTGCATTTGGGAATGAGGTCGAATTTGCGCTTCCAAAATGCTTGAACGCGGTCCCTATTGCCCCACTGATTGAAGGCGCCCATGAGGCCCACGTCCTGTGAATAGATGCCAAACTCGCCAAAGTTCAGGTACTCGTGCTTTGCGATGCAGTCGAAATTGGCGGCAAAGAGCTTGGCGAGCCACGCGGTGCCGGTGCGGCCGGCGGTCATGGTGAAAACGTAATGGGTCATGCGCGCAATCTACATGGGGGCGAGGGCGGCGCAAACCCGGTCAAATCTTAATAAGCTTTGCGAATGCTTCGAGATCCACATTGCCTCCCGAGACGATCGCCACGATGGGGCCATCGCCCACATCATTGGTCATGGCGGCCGCAAGCGAAAGGGCAGCTGCACCTTCGGCCACGGCGCGGGCCTTTTCGGCAATCACGCGCATGGCGCGCCGCGTATCGTCGAGGCTGACGGTGATTGCGCGGTCGGCGATGGGGTGCACGCGCTCCCACATGCGCGGGAAAACGCTTTGCCCTCCGGCACCATCCACGAACGAAGCTTCCCAGGCATCAAATTTTTGCGGTGAGCCTTTTTCATAAGATAGCGCGAAAGGCGCGGCTGTTTCGGGCTCGACGCCCCAGATTTGGATATCGGGCTTAAGCGCCTTGGCCGCGCCGCCCACGCCGGTGATCAACCCGCCGCCACCGATGGGGGCGATGATCAACTTGGCGTCTGGTGCGTCTTCCAGGATCTCAAGCCCCATTGTGCCATGCCCTGTTATGAAATCCTGATCATCGAACGGATGAACAAACGTAGCCTCAATGCCAGGATACGCGCGGTCCTCAAGCGCTTGCCAGGCGCGCTCGTAAGACACCGGGATAAGCTCCGCGCCGAGAGTGCGCATGCGCTCAAGTTTAGTTTGGGGCGCTGTCTCGATCACAACCACGGTGCAGGGCACACCTGCGGCGCGCGCGGCATAAGCAACCCCTTGGCCAGCGTTTCCAGCGCTAATGGTCCAGACGCCCTTCGCGCGCGCGTCATCGTTTAGATTGGCGACGGCATTCGCCGCCCCTCGGATTTTGTAGGAATTTGTCGGCTGAATGTTTTCGAGTTTTAGGCGTATGTCGGGATATTCAGAACCCAGATCAAGCTTGATAAGCGGTGTTCGTACGGCGGTTTCGTAAACGCGCGCGCGAGCATCCTTGACTTCAGAAAGTTCAATCGGACGAATGGAGGGGAGAGGGGCTCGCATAAACGATTACTTTTCCGGCAGAGGCGTGAACTCGGTGTCATCGCCCGCAGGAAGTTTCATACGTTGCTGGCGCCAATCGTCTTTGGCTTGTTCGATGCGCTCGCGCGAGGACGACACAAAATTCCAAAAAAGAAATCTCTCGCCTATTGGCGTACCACCCAGTGCCATAACCGTGGCGGCGCTTCCGGCTTTGACAGGCGCGTCTTTGCCGGGTTCGAGAACTGCCATTTGTCCTGCGGAGAGCGTCTCGCCGGCCACATCCAATGTCCCGCTGGCCACATAAATTGCGCGCTCTTCATGTTCGGCGGGAAGCGCACGCGTGGCGCCAGCATCCATCTCCCAATGCATATAAAAAAGCGGCGAGAGAGTTTTGACGGCTGCTTTCATGCCTTCGGTTTCTCCGGCGATAAGTTTTCCCCGCAGGCCCGGTTCTTCCCAGGAAGGAAGGTCAGCGCCTTCGTGGTGATAAAACGCTGGGTCGCATTCTTCGTCCTCGGTGGGAAGGCCAACCCAAGCCTGAATGCCGTGCATGCGTGCGCCGTTTGCTCTTGCGTACTCATAGCGTTCGCTGTGGGTGATGCCTTTGCCCGCCACCATCCAATTAAGCTCGCCTGGTTTGATCTCTTGATGAACGCCCAGACTGTCGCGGTGGGTGAGTTGTCCATCGTAAAGATATGTGACAGTCGCAAGACCAATGTGCGGATGGGGCCGCACGTCCATGTCCTTTGGAAAACCAGGCGCGAGCTCCGCGGGTCCCATGTGATCGAAAAACGCAAAAGGGCCCACCATGCGGCACTGGGGTGCGGGGATCACACGACCGACCTGAAAGCCGCCACCCAGATCATGCGTGCGCTTGTCGATAATGCGTTCGATGGTCATGCCCGTCATTCCTCTTTGGTCGCCAAAGGATAGACGACCTTAGCCGCAAAGATCGACCCGCAGGCTTAAACGACAATAACAATAAGAAAATGGTGGGCGATACTGGGATTGAACCAGTGACCTTTCGCGTGTGAAGCGAATGCTCTCCCGCTGAGCTAATCGCCCTCCGAACAAGGGACGCTTCCCATAGCCGGGCGGGGCAGGGCTCGTCAAGCGGGCGTAAGAAGCCGCTCAATCGCCGCGGGCATCTCGCGAAAGTGGCTGACAAGCGCTTCGCCGCCCAGATCTGCGGGCGGTATGTCGGTGTAACCAAAGTCCACCACGATGACGGGGATGCCGGCAGCCTTCGCTGTCTTCACGTCCGTTATGCTGTCGCCCACCATCACTGCATGGGGCTCGCTGCCGCCTAGCCGAGCAATGGTTTGGGTAAGGTGCACCGGGTTCGGCTTGCGCACGGCGAGCGAATCCGCGCCTAGCACCATGGGAAAGTATTTGATCATGTTGAGCTTGGTAAGCAGGTCCACCGAAAGCGCCTCGCGCTTGTTGGTGCAGACGCCCATCTTCACATCGTTGGCAGCCAACCAATCGAGCACCTGCACCACGCCATCGAAGGGCCGGCTCAGGTGATCGATGTTCTTGGCATAGATATCGAGGAACTTGTCGAGCAGGCGGTCGATGGTCTTCTCATCGCCAGGCTCGCCTGTGAACCTCAAGCCTTCCGCGATCAATATCCGCGCGCCGCGGCCCACCAAAGGCCGCATATGCGGCGCATCGATCCAATCTCGACCCTCATCACCCAGCACCGTATTAAGGGTTAGGAGCAGGTCGGGAGCCGTGTCGATCAGCGTGCCGTCCAGATCGAAGATGACCGTGGCGCCGTTAGGGAGTTGCATGAGCCTTCTTTCCGTCGCATTCAGGTGGTGAATCGCGCCCTTCTATCACGGGTTCGCCAGCGAAGAAGCTTCGCCCGGGAAAGATTGGGAAATAATACTTTAATTCTTCCGTAGCGGGGCCTATGCCATTGTCCTCGCTGACAAAATCAGGAGAGCGGCATGGCGCGCCCGGTGGCGGCAATCATTCTGGCAGCAGGCCAATCAACGCGGATGAAGTCCGCGAAATCGAAAGTGCTGCATGAGATCGGCGGGCGCTCGCTCCTTGATCATGTGCTTGCCACCTGCGCTGCCGCAAAAATAGACCGCGTTGTGGTGGTGCGAAGCCCGGAGGCCGCCGACGTGCAAGCTGCGGCGGAACGGGCCGGAGCTGCAGCGGCAGTCCAGGACCCGCCGCTTGGCACAGGCCATGCCGTACTCGCTGCGAAAGACGCGCTTGAGGGTTTTGATGGCGACGTTGTGATCCTTTACGGCGATACGCCCTTAATTGAGCCCGCCACGATTGAGGCAATGCTCGAGCAACGCAGCGCTGGCACAGACATCGTCATGCTTGGTTTTCGTCCCGAAGATCCTGGACCCTATGGCCGCATGATTATGGCGGGTGACAAGCTCGCGCGCATTGTTGAAGCCCATGAGGCGAGCGAAGAAGAGCGCAAAATCAATCTCGTGAACTCGGGCGTCGTGGTGGCCGATGCCAAAACGCTGTTTGAATTGCTGAGCAATGTCACCAACAACAACGCCAAGGGCGAATTCTACCTCACCGATATTGTCGCGCTCGCCAACAAAGCTGGCAAAACCTGCGGCGTCATCGAATGCCCCGAGGATGAAGTTATCGGCGTTAATAGCAAGTCTGAGCTGGCGATGGCCGAAGCAGCATTGCAGCGCCGCTTGCGCGCGCAAGCGCTTGATGCGGGCGTGACTATGATCGCCCCCGAAACGGTGTTCTTAAGTTTTGACACGGAACTCAGCCCAGACTGCATCATTGGCCCCAATGTGGTCTTTGCGCCCGGCGTCAGCGTAGGTGAAGGTGCCGAAGTGCGCGCGTTCAGCCATCTTGAAGGCGCGACGGTGGCCGCGGGCGCGCAAGTGGGCCCCTTTGCAAGGCTGCGCCCCGGCGCAATTTTGGATAGAGGCGCGCGGGTCGGGAATTTTGTCGAAGTGAAGAAGGCGCATATCGAAGAAGGCGCCAAGGTCAATCATCTTTCGTACATTGGCGATGCGCGCGTGGGCGCGAACGCAAATGTGGGCGCGGGCGTTATTACCTGTAACTATGACGGCTTTGACAAATACCTCACCGACATTGGCGAAGGGGCCTTTATCGGCTCGAACACATCGCTTATCGCGCCGGTGGTGGTGGAAGCGGGCGCCTATGTGGGGTCAGGCAGCGTCATTACCAAGAAAGTAGAAGAAGACGCGCTGGCTCTAACCCGTGCCGAACACAAACAGCTAAGTGGATGGGCGGCCAAGTTCCGCGCCCGGAAACAAAAAGAAAAATCGAAGGACTAATCCATGTGCGGCATCGTTGGCATCTTGGGCAAGGAAGACGTATCGAGCACGATTTTAGAATCGCTGCGGCGGCTCGAATATCGCGGATATGACTCAGCCGGCATTGCCACCATCGTCGGCGGCGAGATTGAGCGGCGGCGGGCCGAAGGCAAGCTTACGAACCTCGCCAAAGAGCTAAAAGGAAATCCGCTTCCGGGCATTGTGGGCATTGGTCACACGCGATGGGCGACCCACGGCGCGCCCACGCTCGACAACGCGCACCCTCATGCGACTGAGCAAGTGGCCGTGGTGCACAACGGCATTATCGAAAACTTCCGCGACTTGAAGAACGAGCTTACTGACAGTGGTCACACGTTCACGTCCGATACCGATACAGAAGTCATTGCGCATCTGGTTACCCATTTTCTTGAAAAAGGCCTTGCGCCGTTCGAAGCGTTCGAGAAAGCAGTGGATAGACTTGAAGGTGCGTTCGGGATTGCTGTCGTGATGCGCTCGGAACCGGACATGCTCTTTGCTGCGCGCGAAGGCAGCCCGCTCGCCATCGGCTTTGGCGAAGGGGAAACCTATCTCGGGTCCGACGCGTTTGCGCTGGCGCCCATGACCAACAAGGTTGCCTATCTCGAAGATGGCGACCGGGTCATGCTGACGCGCAGCGAGGTGACAATCGTTGATGAAAATGGTGACGCGGTGGAACGCCCGGCGCAGATTGTGGACCTCGGCGCGGGGCTCGTGGATAAGGGCAATCATCGCCACTTCATGGCCAAGGAAATTCACGAACAGCCGGAAGTGATCGGCCACACGCTGGGGGGCTTTATTTACCCACAAGAACTCCGCGCGGCGATCCCTGGGCTTACGCTTGATTTCAACGGTGTCAGCCGCGTGACCATGTCGGCGTGCGGCACGGCGTTCTACGCGGCGCTCGTTGCGAAGTATTGGTTCGAACAGATCGCGCGCCTGGCCGTTGAAGTGGATGTGGCGTCCGAGCTCCGCTACCGCGAAGCGGCTATGCCCGAGGGCGGCCTGGCAGTCTTTATTTCTCAATCGGGGGAAACCGCCGACACGTTGGCGGCCCTGCGCTATGCCAAGAAGCAAGGGCAAAAGGTCGCGTCCATCGTGAATGTGCCGCACTCGACCATCGCGCGCGAAAGCCACGGGGTTCTCAAAACCCATGCGGGCCCCGAAATCGGCGTTGCTTCTACAAAGGCTTTCATATGCCAATTGTCCGTCCTCGGATCGATGGCGATTGTGGCGGCGCGGCAACGCGGCACGATCGACCAGATGCGCGAGCATGAGCTTTGCCAGGCAATGCTCGAAGTTCCCCGGCATGTTTCTGCCATGCTGCACCGGGAAGAAGAAATCGATGCGATCTGTCACGATCTTTCAAAGGCGCAAGACATTCTTTATTTGGGCCGTGGGCTCACGTATCCAATTGCGCTTGAAGGCGCGCTGAAGCTCAAAGAAATTTCGTATATCCACGCGGAAGGGTATGCGGCGGGTGAAATGAAGCACGGGCCCATCGCGCTTGTGGAAGATGATGTGCCCGTAATCGTGCTCGCCCCGTCGGATCATCTATTTGAGAAAACCGTTTCGAACATGCAGGAAGTCATCGCACGCGGCGGCAAGGTGGTGCTGATCAGTGACGCAAAAGGGATTGCGCGCGCGAGCGCCGGTACCTGGGCGCAAATTGAAGTGCCGGAGGCCGATCCTTACGTTGCGCCCATGCTCTATACAGTGCCGGTGCAGTTGCTTGCGTACTATACCGCTGTTGCCAAGGGAACGGACGTGGACCAGCCCCGCAACCTCGCGAAATCGGTGACGGTGGAGTAGGGCATTCAGTGATTTTGATTGACGACTCACGTCAGTTGGTCTTGCCCAGTAAGCCCAAATTCTTTTTCGTTATTAAAAAAAAGATCAAATTGCAGCTGGAACTTCGGGTTGATAATCACTGCTGCAGATTGCAATGCCTGACTGAGAGCCAGATTCAAACGGTTTGGCATTAACCTTCTTCCTGCCGTATTTTCGCCGCCGTGAGCTCAAATTGTTGCATAAATGATGCGACATGAGCTGTTCTTCGACGTTTAAAGAAGCGAGGTAATCAAGGCTCACGGTAACAGTGTATTTTGGCGTCAGTATCTAGTTGTCGATACGAGGGGGATGATGTTCGATGCGCAAGTATCACGGACAAAAAGTACTTTACTATAATCACGAGGCTATGTTTCGGGAAAATCCGATTAAGTGGGTCGCTTTCTTCGCGGTCACTGTTTCCGGTGCCTTGTTTTCATACACTGCAGACCGATTTTTTCCTAATTTCTTAGAGTTTCAATTTCACGATCAAACTGTTCTTGCGATTACGGTTGTACCGATCCTGGCGGGGCTCGCCCTGTATATTTTGTGGTGGATACGAAACTACAGCCATCACCGCTTGGTCATCACGGCAAAGAATTTGTACGTTTTGAAAGGTATCATACTTGTCAAGGCGGAGAATATTCGACTTGAGAATATCCAAACGTTTGCTGCACAACCGGATAATATCTGGGAGCTGCTGGTCGGCATCGGGACAGTGCAAATCGGAACGTCCAGCGGCGAAGGGTATGAGCACTCGCTAAATGGTATGCCGCACATCAAAAAAATCAGCCGGCTATTCATTCTCGGTCGTGATGAGTAGAGCTTGAGCGAGCCGAAGTAGTTTGGGGTCACTTACCGAGAGTAGTCGTACCCAAAACTATGCCGCAGATTTTGCGCCACAGTATCGCGAAAGTATTGGCCATTCTCGCCTGAGAAGTAATCTTCCCATATGACTTCCTCTCGGCGCACAACGCGTTCGGGGAAATCAGGATCTGTGCGGAGCGACATGGCATCCTTTGACGCCGCCGCCGAGGCGCGCCGGATGACATCGTGCGAGATGCGCAAATCAAAATGGCGCAGGATGCTTTCGATATTGGCTACTGAGTTTTTCCGCAGGTCTTCATACCGCACGCTTGCAATCTCATTGGGCATGCGGTTCGCGCAATCGCCCCAGCGGTTGAGAAAGCGGATGTACCACCAAATATCGCAACGAATGCCTTTCTGGTCCCACGGAAGGCGCAAATATTCGGACCAGCTAAGTTCGTAAGTATCTTTCCATTTCTCATAATGAGAGATCAGCACGTCGCGAAGATCACGCACCAGCACCATGGCGGGCGGATACCGGCCCGGGCGTACGGGCCCAAAGCCATAGCCCACCCCGGGTATACTGTGGGAGCTGATGAGCTTGGGCAGCCCTTCCAGTGTCTTCACGTTCTTGGGGTTGCCGATAAAGGAGTTGGTCGCCTCCGCGTTGAAATATTCCGGCGGCTCCACTTCGAAATGCTCAGCAAGGGCGAGGCAGAGCATATATTTGACCCAGTGGGTGCCGGAATTTTTGCCGGTCACCAAATGGCCCTGGGACCCCCGCGACTTGAGCCAATTGAGATTGCTCAGCTCCTTGCCCCAGGTGTGGAGTTGAAATTTGACATCCCTCATGGGGCGCAGCATAGGTGCGTCGGGCAGGGACCGCTATAGTTGGTTAAAGCTGAGATCAATACGAGGTTACCAGTGGCGTTCGAACTAAAATTGAATGATCAGAAACTGTTGCGCGAAGCCGCCTTTATCGACGGCAAATGGGTAACGAGTGAAGCGCGCGATCCGGTGATGAACCCGGCGACGGGCGAAGTGATTGC
>Ga0209578_10000982_pt1 | contig 28690 bp, 23 predicted proteins | sample tdAd472_FD_187127 | JGI IMG/M metagenome (GOLD analysis project Ga0209578, IMG submission 187127) | Marine sediment microbial communities from the Atlantic coast under amendment with organic carbon and nitrate - tdAd47.2 (SPAdes)... | ecosystem: Environmental > Aquatic > Marine > Coastal >...
CGCCAATTCGTTTACTGGGATACGCACTGGCGTACAGGCCGTGCAGGAACGGCAGTGCGGACGATAAACATTGTCGCCACTGCGCCGAAAGCCGAAGTCGATTAACCGCCCATAGGACTCACTATCGACCACCTTGTTAGGGTCCGCAAATAACATGACCGATTCACGAGCCGGCAGATAGCTACAGGGTCGCGGCTCTGTGGAGAAGAAAAACAGCCGGCCCGCGCGGGTGTTGAATATCATCATTCCAGGGTCCAGAGGCCGGGCCAGCCCGGCCGTTTGATCAAACTACTTATCCTTGTCAAAAACTCTTTTCGGGGAACATCAACCGCACCGAGGCTACTCAGGTGGGCGGACGATACCTGGCCATCAATCAGGCCGAATCCATGGTCAGCCAGTACCCCGGCCAACCGAACCAGGGCTACTTTAGAAGCATCCCGACTGCGGGCAAACATCGACTCACCAAAAAAAACGCCTCCAATGGCTACGCCATAAAGCCCGCCGACCAGTTGAGAATTCTCCCATACCTCAATTGAGTGAGCGTAACCCTCTAAATGCAGCTGACGATAGGCTCCTGTCATATTAGCGGTGATCCAGGTGCCCTCACTACCCGGTCGACATTTTGCGCATTGCTCAATCACCTGGTCAAACGCCTTATCAGCGGTGAGTTGATAACACCCGGATCGAATCCGTTTTGCCAGGCTCCGGGGCACTCTGGGATGCAGGGGATCAATCACTGCGCGGGGGTCAGGACTCCACCAGAGAATCGCATCGGCATCATCATTAAACCAGGGGAACATACCGCCAGAGTAGGCAGCGATCAAGGATTCCGGGTCCAGGGAGCCGCCAGCCGCGACCAATCCATTTGGCTCCTGCAGGGCCCGGTCTGCGGTTGGCAGACCTGGCACCCATTGCTCGTCTGCGAAACAGAAATACATCAGGATTCTCGAAACGGCGTGTGTGCCTGCAGCATCGATTGATACCCCGCTATCTGCTCACGTTCATCCTCCAGGTAATCGGCGACTGCGTCGGCAAATTGAGGGTGGGCCAGCCAGTGCACAGAACGCGTCGTGGTCGGCAGGAAACCACGACTGAGCTTGTGCTCCCCCTGCGCACCAGCCTCATAACAATCGATTCCTTCGGCGATACAGTATTCGATAGCGCTGTAATAACAGGTCTCAAAATGGAGACTGTCATACTCTGCATGGCAACCCCAGTAACGGCCGTATAGCGTGTCTGCACCCCTGAAATTGAGAGCCGCTGCCACATAGCGATCTTCCACCCGCGCCAGCACCATCACCACGGACTTTGCCATGCGCTGCGCAATCAGCTGGAAAAACTGCTCGGTGAGATAAGCAGTGCCACCCCGTTTAAAGGCCGTATGCCGGTATAACCGGTAGAAGAGGTCCCAATGTTCGTCGTCCAGCTCCTCTCCTCCACGGACTTCCATGACCACACCGGCTTCACGTACCCGCCGCCGTTCGCGGTTAACATTTTTCCGCTTTTTGGAAGAGAAAGCTGCCAGATAATCACTGAATTGCTGGTAGCCCTGATTACGCCAGTGGAACTGGATATCGTGGCGCGGTAACCAGCCGGAGTTAGACGAAACGGATCCACTACTCGGCGACTGTACCGTGCCGCACTGTTCAACCAGTGCAGCCGCCTCCTCTTCAGGTAAAAACAGGCAATGAACCGAGGACACGCCTAGCCGCTGCGCCTCTTCGATCAGCGCATTGGCCAACATCACCCTGATCTCCTCCACCCGTTTAACCTTGTCCGCAACCGTCAGTAAACGACTACCCGCCGCCGGCGTGAAGGGGACGGCACAGACCATTTTCGGGTAGTAGGCAAGCCCGGCGCGCTGATAGGCATTGGCCCAGCCCCAGTCAAATACATACTCGCCGTAAGAGTGCTGCTTGATGTAACAGGGCGCGGCACCGATCAGCCGCTGTTGATCATGCAGTAACAGGTGATGAACCCGCCAACCGCTGCTACCGCCGACCGACCCACTCTCTTCCAGAGCCTGAAGGTAAGCATGGCTTACAAAGGGATTATCAACGGTCGCCAGTGACTGCCAGTCGGCGGCATTTACCTGGTCAATAGAATTAACAAAGCTGGTTTGCAACGAACATCCTTACTGTCAATGGCCAGAGGGAGAGTCTCCGCTTCTACCCTGCTGGGTTTGGTGATACATTCCTGCCCCTGTTTTATAGAGTCCCTGTGGCCACTAGCGCACCAACCAATCGAACAGGGAAGCCAGGCCAACTGCCACCCATTCCCCTCATTGTTACAGGATAACCTGATGGGCAGAGAATTAACCGTCGCCGTCGCCCAGATGAACTGTGTCGTCGGCGATATTAGCCACAACGTCCAACTAATTTCTGAACTGGCTGAACAGGCCAGAGAGCAGGGAGCCGATTTGCTGGCCTGCCCAGAACTTACCCTCACCGGCTACCCGCCGGAAGACCTGCTTTATCGGCCCGAATTCCTGCAACAGGTAACCGACGGTCTGCATCGATTGCAGCGCACCGTCACCGGGATTGCCCTGCTCGTTGGTCATCCTCAGCTGGACAGGAAGAAGCTCTATAACGCTGCCTCGCTAATCAACGACGGCAAAATTATCGGCACCTACTATAAGCAGTTACTACCTAATTTTAGCGTGTTCGACGAAAAACGTTATTTCACCCCTGGCCTTAAGCCACTGGTTGTCCCGGTTAACGATATCCCCATTGGTATTACCATTTGCGAGGACATCTGGCAGCCCGAACCGATACGGGCTGCTGTCAACGCCGGTGCTGAACTGATTATCAACATCAATGCGTCACCCTTTCACGTCGGCAAACAGCAGGAGCGCGAAACCGTCGCATCTCAGCGCGCCCGTGAAAATGGGGTACCCATCGTCTACGTCAACATGGCCGGCGCGCAGGACGAACTGGTCTTTGACGCGGCCTCCTGCGTGGTGAGTGCGACGGGAGAATGTGTGCAACGCTTTCCCGCTTTCCAGAGCGGCCTTTTCAACACTTCATTTACTCAGCAGGGCCACCAGCTCCAGCCGGCAGGCGGAACGGTAGAAAAAGCGCTGACGGTTGAGGCTAGCATCTACGCTGCTCTGGTCTGTGGCGTGCGTGACTACGTTAATAAAAACGGCTTTGACGGCGCAATTATTGGCCTTTCGGGTGGTGTGGATTCTGCGTTAACCCTCGCCGTGGCCGCCGATGCCCTGGGGGCAGACCGAGTTCAGGCCGTCATGATGCCTTCCGAATTTACCGCAGGCATGAGTCGAACTGACGCTCAGGAACAGGCCGATATTCTAGGTGTTCGCTACCATGAAATCCCGATCAAACCGATGGTCGACAGCGTAGAAACCGCGCTTGATCCACTCTTCGATGGGCTAGAAAGAGATGCCACTGAAGAGAATATTCAGGCTCGCATCCGTGGCCTGCTGTTGATGGCAATCTCCAACAAAACCGGAAGCATCGTGCTCACAACGGGGAACAAGAGCGAAATGGCGGTGGGCTACGCCACCCTGTACGGCGATATGGCGGGTGGATTTGCGGTGATTAAAGATGTACCAAAAATCATGGTCTATCGACTTTGCGACTACCGAAACAACCTGGCGCGCGTCATACCCCAGCGAGTACTCGACCGACCGCCCTCGGCGGAGCTACGTCCCGACCAGGTCGACCAGGACAGTCTGCCACCCTACGACGTTCTTGACCTGATCATCGAACTCTATATCGAACAGGACTATTCGATTACCCAGCTGGTGGAGGAAACCGGCTTTGATCGGGAAACGGTGAAAAAAATCGTGCGCCTGGTCAAACTAAATGAATATAAGCGCCGCCAGGCCCCTCCCGGGGTCCGAATTAGTCAGCGTGCGTTTGGCCGCGACCGGCGCTATCCAATCACATCCGGGTACCGCGAAACCCTCGCCGAATAATCGGGAGACAAGCCCAAATCGGGTTCAGATCAAAGAAAGTCGACTATTTCAGTTAGCGCACGACGCGGCGTCAATTCTGGCAGTTCAGCAGGATAACCGATGGTTATCAGCGAAATTGGTTCCACCGCGGCCGGTATCTCGAGCAGGTCAGCAATGCCCTGTGCCTCAAAGGCACCTACCCAGGCTGAGGCTAACCCGGCCGCGACGGCCGCTAACTGTGCGTAAGAAGCCACGATTGTGGTGTCCTGTATCGCAAACATCTTTCCGGCCTGTTCACCGAAAGTAGCAATCGATCGCTGTGGGTCTGCACAAAAAACCATGCAGACAGGCGCTTCGGCAATAAACGCATGCCGTGGCGAAAACTGCACCAGTTGTTTACGCCGCTCGGCGTCGGTAACCACAAATATTCGATAAGCCTGTAGATCGCCGGCAGAAGGTGCAGCAGTCGCGGTCTCTAGAATGGCGTGCAGTTTTTCGTGCTCCACCGACATCCCGGGTTCGTAACGACGGACAGAATGACGGTTACGAACCGTCTCAAAAAAATCCCACATCAGCAGCTCCAGTTCGTAGTTGACCGGCGGTTAATTAACCACAAAAGCTTGCGCCTCAAGTGTCGCGCCATGCTCCGGATAGTTAAGCTCTAACAAGCGCATGCTATCGTTGGCCAGACTATCCTGACCCAGCAGACGATATGACTTTACCAGTAGCGCCAGTGCCTCCGGTATTGCCGGGGTTCCGGGAAAGGTCTCCAGCACATGCCGCGCTCGACCATTAACGGCCACATAAGCTCCGCGCTTCATGTAGTAATTGGCAACATGTATCTCGTGGCCAGCAAGGCGATTACGTAAATAAACCATCCGTTGACGGGCATCGTCGGCGTAATCGCTATCAGGGTGAAGTTGTAACAGCAGCAGAAATGAGTCGAAAGCCTTTCGGGCCGAGGCCACCTCACGAGCTGAAGCATCCTGAGGCATCATCCGCTCAAAAACTGAGACATCGCGCCGGAAATGCACCAGGCCACGAATATAGTAAAGGTAATCGACCCGATCATGCAGCGGATAGAGCTTGATAAACCGGTCGATAGAATCCAGTGCGGCTTCGGGCTGATTATCCCGAAAATAGGCATAGGCCAGATCCATTCTTGCCTGCTCCGCATAGGGACCGTAGGGGTATCGCGCAATCAGTTTTTCATAATGGTCCACCGCCGGCGTAAAGCCCCCGTCCAGCAGGTACTCTCGAGCCTGGTCATAAAGCTCCTGGGGGCTCCAGTTAACGGTCTGATCCTCAACCTGAACGTCACCCGAACAGCCCACCACCAGCAGAGCCAGCAAGGGCAGCAGTGACCAACTTCTCAATAACCGCATTTCGATTTCCGTGTCTGATCATCCATAATGATGCTTTCTTTACCCTGACCAAAATTGCTCAATAGAGCTCCAACCCTGTAAGAGCTCCGGAAAGAGCCCGCCCAAATTCAGTCCTACCCCAATCCAAGTTACCCGCTCAGGACCCATGACAGAATCCGCCGAACTATATCAGATACCACCCGAATTTAACGGCCTGAGACTCGACCAGGCGCTGGCAAAATTACTGCCAGAGTTTTCCAGGAACCGCCTACAGAAATGGATTCGTGATGGCCAGGTGGCCGTTAATGGCAAACCCGCGCAACCCCGTCTACGGCTGGTCGGCGGGGATCAAATCAGCGTCAGGACCCTGACACCGACGACCATAGCCCCACCAGCGGCCGAACCGATCGAGCTGGACATCGTCGATGAAGACGAGGATCTGATCATCGTCAACAAGCCTGCCGGGCTGGTGGTGCACCCTGGCGCCGGCATTAGTCACGGCACCCTGCAAAACGGGTTGCTCTTTCGCTATCCAGAACTGGCCGGGATTCCCCGTGCAGGCATCATTCACCGTCTCGACAAAGAAACCTCCGGGTTGATGGTGGTTACCCGAACGCTGCTGGCACACAAAGTACTCTCCGAGAAACTCGCAGAACGGGAAATCAGTCGTGAATATCTGGCGCTGGTCCATGGCTGGATAATTGCTGGCGGAACGGTAGACGCCGCCATCGGCAGACACCCGGGCGACCGTACCCGAATGACCATCACCGACGGCGGCCGTGAGGCTCGTAGCCACTACCGCCTGGCCCAGCAGTGGCCCCACCATACGCTGCTACGAGTAAAACTGGATACCGGCAGAACCCACCAGATTCGAGTCCACATGCGCCATATTCGCCACCCGGTCGTTGGCGACCCAACCTACGGAAATCGCACCGGCCCACCAGCTCGCGCCTCTGAACTACTACAGCAGACGCTGAATGGCTTCAAGCGTCAGGCACTCCACGCAACGCGGCTGGCATTTGATCACCCTCGTACCGGCCTGCCGGTAGAGTGGCAGCAACCGGTCCCGGCCGACTTTCAACGGCTTATCGATACCCTCGATCAGGAGTATAGGGATCACCACGACACCCCCGCCTGATTAACTAACAGTGAATTCGTCCAACCACAGAACCGTACAGTGGATAACGCCGCAATGCCAGTTGCCTCCGGGCATCCACGCCCTCACCACCTGCCGGGACGGGGGAGTCAGCAAGCCGCCCTGGTCGGCCTTAAATCTTGCTTTACATGTTGGTGATAATCCGGCATCGGTGCTGCGTAACCGTCAATTACTAATCGAGGCCGCTACGCTCCCCGCAGAGCCAGTCTGGTTAAATCAGCAGCACGGTAATCGAGTCGTAAGGGCTGACCGGGCAACGCCAACGACCCATTACGAAGCAGACGCCTGTTTTACCGATCAACCCAACCAGGTCTGCGCGGTACTCACCGCCGACTGCCTGCCTGTATTGATTTGCGACATTGACGGCAACGAACTGGCTGCCATCCACGCGGGCTGGCGCGGCCTGGCCGCCGGAATTATTGCCGAGACCCTTGCTTCTTTCACACAGTCTAGTCACCGGCTACTTGCCTGGATTGGTCCGGCGATCAGCGCTCCACACTACGCAGTGGATGCCACGATGCGAGATCGTTTTTTGTCACTCGACCAGGACTACGAAAAGAGTTTTACGCCCACCACGAAAAAAGGGGCTCGGCATCAATGGTTGATGGATCTGGCGGCCATAGCCAGCCTGCAGTTAAAAAAAGCAGGCGTTGAACGGATAACCCCCTCCGGTGTCTGCTGTTATGCAGACCCGCGTTTTTACTCTCATCGCCGCGGTCCTGGCACCGGTCGCATGGCCACCCTGATCTGGCGCACCTGTGTCACCTGACTGGAGTAGAGCTAGTATCCGTCCAAAATCCTGTACTCCAGCCTGTTAGATTGACCGCAGATTGGATATCCTCGCCAGACTGACCTGATCTCTACCCGACCAACACGAGGCAAGACCATTGAATAGAACCGTCAAAGTCCTATCCACCGTAATAGCCGTGGTCATTTTGCTACCGGTAATCGCGGCGATCATCGCCAGCCAGGTAATCGACACTGACGACATTAAACAGATTGCCGCCGATCAGGTCGCCAGCCAGACCGGTCGCGAATTAACCATTGATGGCGACGTCGACCTGGGCTTTTTCCCCTGGCTAAGCCTGGACCTCGGTCACACTCAGCTCAGCAACGCTCCCGGGTTCAGCCCAGCAGCAATGGTCGAAATAGATCGGATTTCGGTCAGCCTGAAAATACTGCCGCTGCTGTTCGGGACTATTGAACTGGACACGCTGACCCTCGCCGGTTTGCAGGCAGATCTGCAAATAAACGCCGATGGTGAGTCCAATTTTGCAAACCTGGGAGGGGGCTCGAACGCCAGTGCCAACGCAACCCAGGAATCCCCAACCAAAAGCGACAACAAAGGTGGCGCGCTGGCGGCATTTACCCTCGGTGGAGTCGAAATCACCGATGCAAAGATACGGTGGCGAGACCTGACGAGCCAGACCGATGTAACCGTCAGCGACTTTAACCTCAGGAGCGGCGCCATTCTGCCGGGCGAACCGGTCAAAATAGCGATCGGGGCTGCCGTTGAGGTTGCTGAACCGGCACTCACAACCCATATTGACAGCGAATCAACGCTGGAAATCAGTAACGACTTTGAACGAATTGCGTTAAACCAGTTTGACCTTACGGTGACCGCCGCCGGCGACACCGTCCCCGGCGGCGAATTAAGCGTCAACCTGTCGGCGGAGTTAGCAGCCGACCTGAAGGCCGACACCCTGACTGTCGACCAGCTGCAGTTGAAATTGGCCGGTTTGTCTCTCAATGGCGACATCTCAGTTGCGCAGTTAAGCCTGGCCCCGGAATTTAAGGGCTCGTTTAAAATTGCTTCCTTTAATGCCCAGAGGTTAATGGCTGCGTTAAAACTGCCGCCTATTGAAACTGCCGATGACACCGCTCTGGAAAAACTGACCGCCGGCTTTCAGGTTTCCGGTAACGACAATCAGATAAAACTTGACGCCCTGTCAATTAGAGTGGACCAGACCGCGATCGATGGCCAGGCAAGCATTATTAATTTTGAGAGCCCGGCAATCCGCTTTCAGCTTGCGATCGACGCCATCGATCTGGATCGCTATTTACCACCCGCTTCGGAATCGTCTGCCAACGACACCAGCCAGTCTAGTGGTGCTGAATCTAATGAAGAGGCGCTTAACCTTGGCGAATCCCTCGCTGCCCTCGCCACGCTAAACCTGAATGGCTCCCTGACCATTGGTGAACTAACTGCCGCCGGAATTAAAACGAGTGATATCTCTCTGACCGTGAAGGCCGACCAGGGCCATCTGCAGGTCGACCCCTTTAGCGCTAGTCTTTACGAAGGCAAAATTGACGGATCAGTCGACCTTAACGGAGCAAAAACCCCGCCGCAGGTCGCGATCACCCAGTCTTTAACCGGCGTGAGTCTTGCTCCCCTGATAAAAGACCTGGCCAACGTTAACCAGATCAGCGGGACCGCCAACATCTCGACCACCCTCTCCACCAGGGGCAACCAGACCGACGAGCTGACTCGGAATCTCAACGGTCAACTGAAGCTGCAAATTACCGACGGCATTCTGCAGGAAATCAATGTAGACCGCAGTGTTTGTCTGGCTCGCCAGGGACTCAAATCAATTAGCGGCGCTACAGACGACTCCGTCTGCCCGGAAGACGAACCGACCCGGTTCACTGTTTTTGAGGCCAGCGCCAGCGTTGTTAACGGAGTGCTGAGCAACAGGGACCTTTTCATCGAGCAACAGCGTTCCGACCCAGATAAATTCCTGCACATTAAGGGGGATGGCCAGGTTGATCTTAACCAGCAACAGATTGACTACCGGGTCACTGCCGGTAGCGTCGAAAAACTGGCTGACGGCAGTTACAAACAGCGTGGCACCGCCATCCCGGTAAAAATCAGCGGCAACTTTGATAGCCCCAGCGTGTTACCGGATGTGAGCGGCCTGGTAAAGAGCCAGGCCAAAAGCAAACTCAAGGAAAAGCTCGCACCCAAACTCGCCCCCAGCGACGATGACTCACCCGAAGATCAACTCAAAAAACAGCTATTAAGAGGGCTGTTTAACTGATTTCAGCAACCTGCACCGAGGAGTTTTCGCAGCAGTTACTGGAGTGGTTTGACCATTCAGGCAGAAAACAGCTGCCCTGGCAGAACCATACCAGCGCTTATCCCGTATGGGTTTCGGAGATCATGCTCCAGCAAACCCAGGTGAGCACCGTCATTCCCTATTACCAGAAGTTTTTGCAGCGGTTCCCCAACCTGGAGAGCCTGGCTAACGCAGAAACGGATGAGGTGTTAGCGCTGTGGAGCGGCCTGGGCTACTACGCTCGAGGTCGCAATTTGCACAAGGCTGCCCAGGTGATACGCGACAGTCATGACGGCCGTTTTCCCGATGATCTGGAGACTCTGACCAGCCTGCCGGGAATCGGTCGATCCACCGCCGCCGCTATCCTCGCGCTGACCTGGGACCAGCACCAGACGATTCTCGATGGTAACGTCAAACGGGTGCTGGCCAGATACCACGCCGTTTCCGGCTGGCCTGGCACCAGCAAAGTTCAAAAACAGCTCTGGCAACTCGCCGAAAGCCACACCCCCCAGCAGCGCTGTGGTGATTACACCCAGGCGATTATGGATCTGGGGGCCACTGTCTGCCGGCGCTCCCAGCCACTTTGTCAGGCGTGCCCGGTCAACACAGATTGCCGGGCTTTTCGCAGCGATACAGTCACTAACTACCCTGAGGCCAAACCAAAAAAAACACGCCCTCGTCGCAACGCGCATATGCTGGTAATCACCAATAAGTGGCACCAGATACTGCTGGAAAAACGACCACCGACCGGCATCTGGGGGGGGCTCTGGTCTCTACCGGAGCTCACGGCGCTACCTGCTTCGCTCGCCGACTGGAGTCTTGAACATTACGGCATTAAAATTGAAAAATTCCAGGCACTTGAAAACGTTGATCACAGTTTCAGCCATTTTGATCTCACGATATCACCGCTGATATGTCATACCAGGGGGGCAGGCGGACGGGTAATGGATAAGCCCGGTCAGCTCTGGTATAACGCCGTCCCCGCTAACACGGGAGAACTCGGCCATCCACCAGGGCCGAAAACCCAACTGGGCATGGCCACCGCGGTTAAGAAAATCATCACCGCTTACCAACGGACACTGGAGCGACCAAACACATGACCAAAACAATCATCTGCCGAAAACTCGGCAGAGAAGCGGAAGCAATGGAACGGGCCCCTTATCCGGGTGAAATTGGTCAGCGCATATTGGCAGAAATATCCGCCGAAGCCTGGCAGGAGTGGGTCGCACACCAGACCATGTTAATTAACGAAAACCGGTTATCTATGGCGGATGCAAGTGCCCGTAAATTCCTGCTAACGGAAATGGAGAACTTCCTTTTCAAAGGAGGTGCGGAGAAGCCAGAAGGCTATACTCCGGAGAAATGATCTGCCCAAAATCGCGTGGAGTTAAGCGCCGGGGAATCCTCCAGCCATGACTGATTTCAGCATCATCGGTGGTGGCATTATTGGCATGATGATCGCCCGAGAACTGGCACTTGATGGCGCGACCGTCGAGCTATTTGAGAGCGGTGAGACAGGCCAGCAGGCTTCCTGGGCAGGCGGCGGCATCCTCTCGCCACTGCACCCATGGCGCTATCCCGATCCTCTGTTGCGGCTTGCTACTCGCAGCCAGTCACTGTTTCAGTCCGTCGCCGAAGCGCTTCACCAGGCCACCGGTATTGACCCGCAATGGCAGCAATGCGGGCTGCTTATTGTCGATGGAACGGAGCGCGAACAAGCACTCACCTGGGGAGAGCGCTGGCAGATGCCGCTGAAGCCACTCACAGGAGAGGGCCTGTTTGCCTGCGAACCGGCCCTCAACCCGGGCATTACCGAAGGACTCTTCCTGCCCACCATCGCCCAGATTAGAAACCCCCGGCTACTGACTGCATTGAAAGCTCATCTCAAATTGCTGAAGGTTAGAGTCCACCCACAAACCAGAATCAATGGATTTGAGATCCACGGAGACCGGGTAACCGGCTTACAAAGCAGCGCCGGCCAACACTCAATCAACGCTGCAATCCTCTGCGCCGGGGCCTGGGGTGGCCAGTTACTGGCAACCACCGGTCTGGACCTACCCCTTCAGCCGGTTCGCGGTCAGATGATCATTATCAAAACGCCCCCGGGCACCGTGAGCCGCGTGATACTTCGCGGTTCGCGCTATCTGATTCCCCGACGCGACGGTCGCGTACTGGTCGGCAGCACGATTGAATATTGCGGGTTTGATCAGCAGACCACCCCCGCGGCCCGCGAGGATTTATATGCCGCAGCACTCGAAATGGCGCCGGTACTGGCCGATTTCCCGATCGAACATCACTGGTCCGGACTACGCCCTGGTAGCCCCAGCGGTGTGCCCTATATCGGTCCTCATCCAGTGCTAACCAACCTTCACTCAGCCCTCGGTCATTTTCGGAACGGCTTGATGCTTGCCCCCGCTACGGCTGAATTAATCAAAAACCTGGTGACCCACTCGAGCCCAACCGTTAACGCCAGCGACTATGATCAACAGTCATTTGTCGCCGGAACCGAGCATCGGGCCGATGCCGCTGACCGTTAACCCGATACCATTCCCCATTGATAAATTCCTATACACCCAGTCGGATGGCTATAATGCGCGCTTCAACAGGCCAATTATGAAAACGGGTCACCGGTAAGCGTCGGTGGCCACTGCAGATGAATAACAAGCCGGTGTAGCTCAGCTCGGTAGAGCAACTGATTCGTAATCAGTAGGCCGTAGGTTCAAATCCTATCACCGGCACCATATACAACAAGGGACTTAACTTTAAGACTTGAGGCGCGCGGTCTTACTGCGCTGGCAATACCTCTGCCATCTGTCTGGTGGCAACCTTGAACCGATCAGTAACAGGTCGTTGCTTATGAGCTGGATTAAGAAAATTATTGGCAAGAAGGGTGATGCGGAGTCGACCGAGGGGTCGGGCCGCATCAAACCTAATGACGACGAAACCGTACTCTTTGGTAATGACCCAGCCTCTTCCCCTTCCGACCTCCCGTCACGCAGTAGCATGATCAGCGAACTGGCAGGCCTTGATCCCGAGTCTTCTGCCGACTTGAGTAGTGATTTTGACAACGCACCCAATAATTCCAAAGACGAACCCTCTTCCGAGTCGATTAGCCTGGACTTTGATCACTCCTCTGACGAGCATGAATCTGGCCTGTTAAGTCAACCCGATGGTACGCCACGGGATTTCGATTCTGATCAACAGGAAACCGCTATTTTTAATGCTGACCAGCAGGAAACCGCCATTTTTGGTGACGAAGATTTACCGGCTCCTCCCGACCTGGACTGGCAGGACTCATCGGATCAGCAGAAAACCGCCGTATTCAACAACGACCCGGCAGCTCCCTCATCTGCGCCCGAGTCGGCGGGGCAACCCAGCGCTCCGGCTACTCCGCCCCCCGCGCCTCCCACGCTACCGGAACTTGAATTTGATTCAGACTCCGGACTGGGGCCGGCTTTCGACGCACCAGTACCACCTGAGCCTCCTTCTGCGGAGCCAGTTGAGCCAATGCTGGACACCGGTAACCCCGGTGACACTGACACAGCCTCTTCCGGCAAGCCCTTGAGCATGATCGACCAGATGGCCGGGGGGTTTGACCTTGACCTGGGCGAAGCAGAGGAACCAACGTCCCAGGCCTACCAGATAACGCCACCGCTGCCCGCCGACCCGTTACCTGACGCAAGCGATCTTGATGAAACTGGCGAGCACTCTTCACCGATTTCGGATACCCCGGCCTCTGATCTGGCGGCAACTGCTCAGGGGGAGGACTACTTCGACCAGCTGGCAACCGCCAAACTCGACCAACCGCCGCCTTTGCAGCCCGATTTTCCCAGCGAGCAAACGTCAAACCCGGAACCTGTAGAGGAATCCGTCGATAATTTCGATGCCACCGTCATTACCACCGCTGCCAGCACACCGGCAATGCCCGCCGGCGGTGACTACGTTACCGGCTGGCTGGTGATCGTTGACGGACCGGGCAAAGGCCAGTCTCGTCCCATTCGCTCGGGTATGAATTCGCTGGGGCGCGCACCTGACCAGGACATTCCTCTCTATTTTGGGGCCAAATCAGACGGGGAAATCAGCCGCCGCGACCATACCCGCATTGTCTACGACCCTCGCAGCAATAATTTCAAACTAATGCACGGCGCCAGTCGTAACCTCACCTACCTGAACGATGAGGCCGTACTGGAAATTACTGACCTGAAAGCCTATGACCGTATTGTGGCGGGTAAAACAACGCTACTATTTTTACCGCTGTGCGGAAACATCTTCCGCTGGTAACTGGCTGCAGAATGGCTCTACTGCTCGTTTGCAGCTCCCATTCCTTTTACTGTGAACACGCCTAAACATGTCCGAAATACTGACCTATCCCGTCCCCGATGAAACCCGGGCCCGTGCCTTTATTAATAACGACCTCTACACGGACTGGTACCGACAATCTATCGACGACCGCGAAAACTTCTGGGCAGATCGTGCAAACGAGCTAATCGACTGGTCAACTCCGTGGAACAAGGTAGTTGAAGAGGATCTCGCCGCCGGCCAGGTCAAGTGGTTCCTGGGTGCCACCACGAACGTTGCCTACAACTGCCTGGACCGACATCTGGCGACCCGTGGCGACCAGACAGCCATTATCTGGGAAGGTGATAACCCGGAAGTAGCTCGCCACATTACCTACCGCGAACTCCACGATGAAGTCTGTCGACTTGCCAACCTGCTTAAATCCCGTGGCGTCAACAAGGGTGATCGGGTCTGTATCTACATGCCGATGATTCCCGCGGCCGCCGCAGCCATGCTGGCGTGTACCCGCATCGGCGCGGTCCATTCCGTGGTTTTTGGTGGATTTTCCCCCGATGCCCTGCGCAGCCGCATTCTCGATTCTGACTGCCAGACGGTTATCACTGCCGATGAAGGGGTTCGTGGCGGCCGTAGCGTGCCACTCAAAGCCAATGTCGATGCCGCCCTCGTCGAATGTCCCAATGTCCATACCGTGATTGCCGTTAAACACTCGGGAGCAGATGTCGACTGGAACGAAGGTCGCGACATCTGGTATCAGGATGCCATCGCCGCCATGAGTAACGACTGCCCCGCTGAGCCGATGGACTCAGAGGATCCCCTGTTCATCCTCTACACCTCTGGTTCTACCGGCAAACCCAAAGGGGTTCTGCACACCACCGGTGGCTATATTCTTTACGCCGCCATGACTCACAAATACGTTTTCGACTACCACGATAACGACGTCTACTGGTGCACTGCCGATGTCGGCTGGGTTACTGGCCACAGCTATATCGTCTATGGTCCGCTCGCTAACGGCGCCTCGACACTAATGTTTGAAGGCATCCCTACCTACCCCGACAGTTCGCGTTTCTGGCAGGTGATCGACAAGCATCAGGTGAATATTTTCTACACGGCGCCCACCGCGCTCCGGGCCTTAATGCGCGACGGCGATGAGCCGGTCAAAAAGACCAGTCGCAAGTCCTTGCGGCTGCTGGGAACCGTCGGTGAACCGATCAATCCTGAAGCATGGGAGTGGTACCACCGAGTGGTCGGTGAAGAGCGTTGCCCCATCGTCGATACCTGGTGGCAGACCGAAACCGGCGGCATCATGATTACCCCGCTGCCCGGTGCAACCCCGATGAAACCTGGCTCGGCAACGCGACCATTTTTCGGCGTCGAACCGAGTCTGGTCGATGCCGACGGCAAAGAACTGAGTGGTGCAACCAGTGGCAATCTCTGCATCAACCAATCCTGGCCAGGGATGATGCGCAGCGTCTATGGCGACCACCAGCGCTTTATTGACACTTATCTGAGAACCTACCCGGGCAAATATTTCACCGGTGACGGGTGTCGTCGTGACGAAGATGGCTATTACTGGATCACGGGCCGAGTCGATGACGTTATCAACGTCTCCGGTCACCGCATGGGTACGGCCGAGGTCGAAAGCGCCCTGGTGCTGCACCACGATATTGCGGAAGCTGCCGTGGTGGGTTATCCCCACGACATTAAAGGCCAGGGTATCTACGCCTATGTGACGCCCATGGCCGGCGTGGAACCGAACGAATCGCTGCGTAAAGCGTTAATCCAACTGGTGCGCGACGAAATTGGCGCTATCGCCAGCCCGGATGTCATCCAGTGGGCGCCGGCATTACCAAAAACCCGCTCTGGCAAAATCATGCGACGGATACTACGAAAAATTGCCGCGGACGAGATCGATACCATTGGCGACACCAGCACCCTCGCTGATCCGGCAGTGGTCGATCATCTGGTAGAAAATCGCGGCGGTTAACGCCGATCCGAGTGACGATTAGCGCTGTAGCGCGCGGATGATTTTGCCGACCACTTTAACGGTTAGATCGCCCTGCGGGTAGCATTTGCAGGCCAGGGCATAACCTTCGGCCTGCTCCTGCTCGCTAACGTGGGCGCGACTCATTTTACCGGTCGTGTATTCGCCCTCCATCACTCGGACGCGGCAAATACCGCAGCCGCCGCCAAAGCAGCCTTTGGGGATACCCTTTTTACCAATTCTGGACATGGCTAACAGAACCGGGAGTCCTTCATCACACTCGAACTCTACGTCGGTGTCGATAACCTTTATCTGGTGCGGTGACAATTTATATTTTCCAATCTGGTTGGTTAAGGCTAGTTGCGCTGGTTAAGGTAGAATGCGCGCCTTTCCAGTGAATTTCTTTTTACTATTTTAGACCTTAATACCCTACAGGACGCGTAGTTTCATGGCTTACGAAAAAATTATTGTACCCACTGATGGTGAAAAAATAACGGCCAACGCCGACAACAGCATTAACGTACCAAACAACCCGATCATTCCGTTTATTGAAGGCGACGGCATCGGCGTCGATGTCACCCCACCGATGATCAAAGTGGTCGATCAGGCCGTCGATAAAGCCTACAACGGCGAACGCAAAATCGCCTGGATGGAGGTCTTTGCCGGCGAAAAAGCCGTGGCTACCTACGGCGGCGAAACCTGGATGCCCGAAGAGACCCTCGATGCCATGCGCGAATTCCTCGTGGGTATCAAAGGCCCCCTGACCACGCCGGTTGGCGGCGGCTTTCGCTCCCTCAATGTGGCCCTGCGTCAGGAACTGGATCTTTATACCTGCCTACGGCCGGTGCGTTATTACACGGGCACCCCAAGCCCGCTGAAGGAGCCAGAAAACACCGACATGGTGATCTTCCGGGAAAACTCCGAAGACATCTACGCCGGCATCGAATTTGAAGAAGGCACCGCAGAAGTCAAAAAAGTTATCGACTTTTTACAGAATGACATGGGCGTAACTAAAATTCGTTTCCCGGAAACCTCCGGTATCGGTATCAAACCCGTTTCCGCCGACGGTACCAAGCGCTTGGTACGCGCCGCCATCCGCTACGCCATCGACAACGATCGTGATTCAGTGACCCTGGTACACAAGGGCAACATCATGAAATTCACTGAAGGCGCTTTTAAAGACTGGGGCTACGAACTGGCCAAAGAAGAGTTTGGTGCAGTAGAAATTGACGGTGGCCCATGGTGTAGCTTTAAAAGCCCAAAATCCGGCAAAGAGATTATTGTCAAAGACGTAATCGCCGACGCCATGCTCCAGCAAATTCTGCTGAGGCCCAAAGAGTACGACGTCATTGCAACACTGAACCTTAACGGCGATTACATCTCCGACGCCCTCGCCGCCCAGGTTGGTGGTATCGGTATTGCTCCGGGTGCCAATCTGTCCGACACCATTGGGCTGTTCGAAGCCACCCATGGTACCGCGCCAAAATATGCCGGCAAAAACATGTCCAACCCGGGCTCGCTGATTCTCTCCGCCGAGATGATGCTGCGTCACCTGGGCTGGACCGAAGCCGCTGACCTGATTGTGAAAGGCCTTGGCGGCGCCATCAATGCCAAAACCGTTACCTACGATTTTGACCGTCTGATGGAAGGTGCAACCAAACTGGGCAGCGCTGAATTCGGCGATGCGATTATCGACAATATGTAATCACGACTGCCAGTTGCTCAACCAAAAACGCCCCGCTCTGTCGGGGCGTTTTTGATTCTGTTCTTCTTAACGCCGGCTATATCCGGCTGACAAAATCCTCAAATTTCTGCCCCGGTTCCGTCAGTGGCGTCAGGTGATGCTCAAAGGTTATTTCACCGGAGTAACGCAGGGAATTTGCTAACTGCCGACGAAGCTCTACCTGCTGGTTTTCTGACAATGCCTGTCCCAGCTGATAATGGACCAGCAGCTGCTGGGGTGAGTGCTGTACAAGTTGCAGCTGCTTGATGGGCGCTACCGCCAACCACAGTTCCGCAGGAAAGCTGGGCCAGTGCTGGCTGCCGTCCGCCAGGGTAATCATGTTTCTACTCCGACCCATAATCTCGGTGATCACCGGTAAGCCTCGACCACAGGAGCACGGCTCGCCGACCCGGGCAAAATCTCCAATCCGATAACGAATCAGTGGCATGGCAAAGTTATGCAGGCTGGTCACCACCACTTCGCCCCACTGCCCTGGCTCGCAGGCATCACCGCTGGCATCCAGAACTTCCACGATCAACTGCTCGGCCATAACGTGGTAATTCCTGGTTTCATCCGGGCATTGCAGCGCGAGATAGCCAACCTCTTCTGCACTGTAAATATCCGTCAGCGGGGCCTGCCACGCCTGTTCACACAGCGCCGACAAACCTGCCGGTAGTTTTTCGCCAAAACTGATGACGCCCCGCAGGCTGTCGATCTTTGCCTCCGTTGACAGGGATTGCCGAGCCAGCGTCTGCAAATTACTGGCATGACTGATTAGATAACCGGGCTGCTCAGCGACGAGCCAGTCGAGCTGATCGGCAATCGGCGTGGCAATATCCAGCGTCACCGCCGGTCCGGTGTGATAGGCGCAGGCAATAGCCCTGCCCCAATCCGGTAATCCTTCCCCGCTAACTTTGGTGCGAATCGCCGCAAACTTGGTCGTAAAATCCCGACCATGCCAGAGATGGTCGCGCAGGTTACAGGCGCCCCAGAAAAAGTTATTGATCTCGCTCTCATAACCGGTCAATGGTGTACCCGTGCTGCCCGATGTTGCCAGACTAAGCCGCTGTCCGTGAGCCGGTGGAATTTCGGTCGCCGTCAGGGCTGGCAGGTTGTTTTGTAAATCGCCACGACCCAACATCGGCAGCTGGCGAAAAGCCTGTTCCTCAATCGGGTTTTGATGATTACCGAGCTCGGCAAAGGCTGACTGCCTCCCGTACCAGTCAGTCTGTATGGCTGCGTGAGCCAGCAAGGTTTTCAGTTGCTGAAATTGCTGATAACGGATCTGCTCTGCCGACCACCATTGGGACTGCTGCAGTTGAAACTGCAGCGCCAGCATGGAGGCTCCCACTGGCTCAGGCAGTGCCGGCCATTCAACTCCGGGGACAGATGAACGCAGCCTGTCGCTACCCCGCGGCTGACCCTTAGTCACGCTTGAATGCAGCGACGCCGTTAATCTGTTTAGACAGGGCTGGATTGTCAATACTAAAAGCCAGACCAACCTCGGTACCACCCTCTCCCGTGATGAAGCCTTCGAGGTGAGTCGAACACCCGGGAATGCAGAGCACTCCGCTGGTGGGAATCGATTCGGTGGTCGAAAACCCTGCATCTTTTAGCGGCAATTCCGGCGACTCAAAGCTGTAGATACCACTAGCCACTCTTAACGCCAGTGTCACCCGGGCAGCACTGCCATCCGCGTTAACGTTAACTTCACCCCGGGTGAGCAAAGTGATCGAAGTACCGCCGCCCTCGCCAGCGGTCGGGCCAGTGTGCCCGCCGAGTAACGAAAAGGTGGCAGCGTCGGCCAGCGGTGATTTCGACACGGGCCCGACAATGTAACGAAAACTGTTACGCACGCCCTCGGCACCGCTGATGTCGTGTCCGCTGTGGAGCCCGCTACCGCCAATTACCCCGCGGGTCCAACGCCCCCAGTGAAGAAACGAGGCTTGACCTGAATCATAGGCCGCGGCACTCCAGTCCAGCCGGCCCCGACTGTCTGAAAACCCGGCCACGCTGCCGTCGGCTGCAAATCGGACCTGATCGCTGATCACCCGGTGCAGTTTCCCGGGATCCCCCGGCTGTTCATAGTCATGGGCGAAGGCGACATGGAACGAACCCGGTTCAACGGCGCCCGTCGTGCTTGCCGCCAGGAACAATGGCACGGTCAACCGATAATTCATTGCATCCCCTTTCCTGCCAGCCGAGCATAGAGACGCAGCAGCATTAATACGGCAATTATCCCGCAACTCAGTAGCGTAATCGGAGGCATGCCCCCAAACCAGTCTGCCGGCACCAACCAGCCGTGCCACCCGAGCCAGGCAACGTGACCAAAAGTAACCACCAGCGCCAGTAGGCCCAGATGCTGCAACTGCCGCCAGCTTCGGCCGGCAAGCGACTCAGCAACGGACGGCACCGACGCCACGGCGGGTATCAGCAGTACCATCCATGCCAGGGCACCGGCTAGCATCGACAGCTCGGTTGTCATTTTAAGGGTGCCATCCAGATTAAAAAAACCGGTGTAGTAAAAAAGATTAAAAATCGGTATTGAAACCAGAATATGCAGCGTCGCTAACCACAAACCGATCAACCCCAGCGGCCGACGGTATCTCAACCAGGGTGCGAATCGGCTGCTAAACGTGACCAGCGGGCCTATCGCAAAGCTGCTGCTTAACACCACCACGCTACTCCAGCTAATCGCCTTGTTGCTGATATAAAGCGGTATTTTAGACTCGACCACCGGGCCAAAATAGACATAACGAGCATAAGCGTAGATCCCGGTGATTAGCAGACAGCAGAGGGTTATCGCCACAGGGGCAAGAACCGAGTTCTCGCCTATATTGTCTGACCGTTGCTGCATTAAAAGCTACTCGAGATCTTCCCGCGATGAGAAACACTGGCTTAGACTAACAGTTTAACAACTGCACCTTCACAACACAGGATCAACCCACTAACCCGACTAAAAAAGTAGAATCGAAAAGAATCAACTAATGGAGAGGAATAATGAGTAATACCATCGCTAAAGCAGTGGACGCAGACGGCCATATCATGGAATCACTGGCGGAGATGGCCGAATACGCCCATCCAGCGGTCCGAGAGCTGTGCCTCAACCCCCAGAATTTTTTTCGCACCCCCTTCCCTACGCTTGACGGTGTTCACTGGCCCAACCCAAAAACTTACCGTGAAGAGTTTGGGATCATGGGCGACCAGGAGGTGGCTTCTGGCAATCGCAAAGGCGGTGCTGAAGACTGGCTCGAATTTCTCGAAAAGGCCGACGTCGAATACTCGATCATGTACACCAGCGAAGGCCTAACCGTCGGTGCGTTGCGTTCGGTCGAGTACTCGATCGCCGTCTGTCAGGCCTACAACGATTATGTCGGTGATCGCTATCGCAACGTCAGCGACAAGCTCCGGCCGATGGCATTGATCCCGATGCAAAGTCCTAAGGACGCGGTTGTCGAGCTGCGCCGGGCAGTCAACGATCTCAGGTTACCCGGTGCCATGCTCCCCTCCAGCGGCCTGCCGCTGCCGCTGGGCCACGAATACTACTTCCCGGTCTACGAAGAAGCCGCGCGCCTGGGCTGTGTGCTCGGTGTGCACGGTGGACCCAACGGTGGCATGGGGCTCGATGCTCTGGACTCGCTGGCCGCATCGCACGTTATCCATCACCCCATGGGGCTGATGATTGCCTGCGCCAGCATGGTCCATTCAGGGATATTTGAACAGCAACCGGACCTGAAGGTGACCTACACCGAGGGTGGTTCTGCCTGGTGCACCATTTTCCTCGATCGCATGGCCCGTAATGCTGAACTCGACGCCGACATGCTCAGTTTTGATAAGTCGTTTGAAGACTATTTAACCGGTGGGCAAATCCTGATTGGTTGCGAAGGCGAAGAACCTACCCTTGAGCACCTGATCCAGCGGGTCGGTATCGAACCCTTTGCCTTCTCCACCGACTACCCCCACGAGGTCGATTTTGCCGCCGTGCGCAAGCAAATCAGGGAGACCAAAGAGTTGACCTTCATGAACGATCAGCAAAAATCAGCCTTCCTCGGTGACAACGCACGACGGTTTTTTAACCTCAGCTAAACGCACTTTCTGCCCCCGAGGCAGCGGCTATAACCACCAACGCTCCTTGCCTGGAGCGTTGGTGGTTTTTTTGGGAAAATTTAACACTCGCCGGTTTGAGCTAACCTGGGTAATTAATTCTTCTGGATCTCCTCTGCTACAGGGGATATAGCATTAGATTGATACTCGAGATTGCCTTATCAAGCGCGTCTGGCTGGTCAGCATCAATTGGCAGGGTATTCATCAATTCATCTTTAGCAAGCGGTTGAAAACTCTTCAGTTGTTGAGTCAGTACTGCGACACCAGCCTCGGAGGCATCAGTTCCTGCTCTAGAGCGCGCTCTTACTCGGCTAAATAACACTGCTTCCGGTACGGACAAATCCAGTATTTTCATTGGGCAACCGAGTTCTAACGCCAGATTCCGGGCCGCGCCACGCTGACTCCTGTTTAAAAACGCCGCATCGATCAGCACAGCACGTCCGCCGGTAACCACCTGTCGACCTAGCTCGAACAGAGTCTCATAGGTCTTTACACTGGCTTTTTTAGTATAAATCCCGCTGCCCACACCTGAATGGCTCGACTGTAGCGCCGCCAGCCCAAACTGCCGTTTACGTTCCAGATCGGAGCGCAGATGAATACAGCCAGTCGCATCGCTGATTTGCCGGGCAGCATAAGTTTTGCCAGAACCCGACAGGCCGTGGGTGATGATAATCACTGGAACAGCCGGGGTTTGCAGGCTCACCGCAAGTTTCAGGTAGTGATTCAGTTCGTCGCTGGCCAGGCGCCACTGTTCTGTACCCGTCGATAACTGCTGGCGGCGCAATGCAGTGACCTTGGCGCGAACCAACGCACGATAAACCTCATAAAACTTCAGCGCCATTAGTCCTTGATAATCACCAGTCTGCTGTAGATAGCAGTTTAGGAACCGGTTCGCCAACTCGCGCGCCCCCCGGTCTGCAAAGTCCATGGTTACAAAGGCGATTTCACTAAAGACGTCAATCCAGCGTAACGCCGGATTGAACTCAATACAGTCAAATAACACCAGCTTGCCGCAATCCAGGGTGACATTTCCTGCATGCAGGTCACCATGACATTCGCGCACAAACCCATCTGCTCGGCGGCAATCGAAAAAACCCTGTAGCCTGGTCCCCGCTGCATCGCTCCAGTACTGAACTTGCTGCAGGGCTGCTTTTTCCGCCGAATCTTTCAACAGCGGTGCTAGCTGACGAAAGTTTTCATCGACCGGCGCTAATACCTGCTCTGCAGACCCAATACCCAACGGCGGGTTGCCAGCCAGTGAACCGTGAAAGTCAGCAACCAGATGGGCCAGATTTGTAACCAGCTCCTTATCAACCTGCCCATTGGCGATTAGATCGCTAAGCAGTCTACCGCCCTCGAATCGGCGCATCTGCACCGCCCACTCGATAGGCTGCGCAGATAAATCTAGAGAATCACCGACGATTGGCTGGCTAATACTGCCGCCAATGGGTAGAGCACGGAGATAGTAATCGGGTGCTAACCGGCTGTTCAATCGGATCTCTTCCTGACAGCAGATCCGGCGTCGCACCAGCGTGGAAAAATCCAGAAATCCCAGATTAAGGGGTTTTTTGAGTTTATAAACATACTCACCGACCAGCAGCAGCGAGGAGATGTGGGTCTCCACCAGCTCGACTGAGCCTACCGCGTGAGGATAACAGTCCGGGTTGCGCAGCGCCTCAACTAGCTGGTGGTGCTGCTCCATGCTGACAATGGCAGTCACGGCAGCCGTGCAGCTAACAGCTGATCATGACGCCCGGCCGCCCTGGACGAGAACAGAAACTCTGGATTTCTCATAATTCGTCCACGTTATTTAGCTAAAAGTGTTCAGGGTTAACAGACTTCGAATGCCACTTAAAAATGAAAATCGGCCACAGCGGATCGGCTAAATAGACCCTGATCAATGCAACCATTAGCTATCTATGTCACCTTTATAGCGAAAGCAGGAAACAAAACGTACTGTGAAAAGCAGGTTTGTACGAGTAGGCTATGCTGCGAGGCTGCATATGGTAAATATTCAAGACACCCCTGATCGCCATCAAACAGGCGGTAACTGCACCAGGACTAGGTCGGCAGGCTTTTGAAGACCCATCCCCGTATTTTGTGGCACTGCCAGCTTGCCTGGTTGATCGCAACATACTGCCTTCTGTGTCCATTCACTGCTATGGCGGAATCCCCGCGAGTGGCGCTATTAACAGTTGCCGATGCCATTGGACCCGCCACCGAGGATTATATAGAGCGCGCATTCGAGCAGGCTCTAGCAGAGCCCACCAAGCTCATTATCCTCCGGCTAGATACCCCTGGAGGCCTTGATGGTGCCATGCGGGGAATCATTAAACGTATAACGGCTTCGCCGGTCCCGGTGGTTAGCTATGTGTCACCAATCGGCGCGAGAGCGGCGAGTGCAGGCACCTACATTCTTTATGCTAGCCATGTGGCTGCTATGGCGCCGGGAACTAACCTGGGCGCCGCCACACCCGTACAAATTGGTGGCATTTCGCTGCCCGGTCTGGAGAAAGAAAAAGACCCCGAAACCAAAGATAACGGGGTGCTAACGGACTCAGGCGACGCGATGAAACGGAAAATGGTCAACGATGCGTCGGCTTATATTCGTGCGTTGGCCGAACTACACGGACGCAATGCAGAATGGGCTGAAAAAGCTGTGCGTGACGCGGTTAGCTTACGGGCCACTGAGGCGCTTAGGCTGAACGTTATCGATATTGTCGCCACTGATATTGATGATCTACTAAAACAAATTGATGGTCGGGAAGTCCTCGTATTGGGCCAGAAACGCTCCCTGGTCATTAAGGATTTAACGGTGGTAGAAATATTACCGGATTGGCGCAACCGCTTACTTAGCGTGATCACCAACCCTAACATTGCCTATATCCTGATGATGATTGGGATCTATGGTCTGATTCTAGAATTTTACAACCCAGGTGGTTTGGTGCCCGGTATTGTGGGTGCAATTTGCCTGGTGCTGGCGATGTATTCGTTTCAGCTCTTACCAGTGAATTACGCCGGCGTCGTCCTGATTATGTTAGGTATTGGCTTGATGGTGGCCGAAGCTTTCCAGCCCAGTTTTGGCATGCTTGGAATTGGTGGTGTCATCGCTTTTATCATTGGCTCGATTATCCTGATGGATACAGAAGCGCCCAATTTCCAGCTCTACCTGTCGCTCGTAGTAAGTGTGGCATTAGCGACGCTGCTATTTTTGGGTCTGGTAGTCAGCCTGGCCATTCGGTCTCGCGGCAAACCGCTTGTGAGCGGGGTCGATGAGATGATCGGTCAGATGGCAACCGTGGTGCAGAGACTGGACGCTGAATATGTCAACGTTCATGTTCACGGTGAATTATGGCGAGCAAAAACTTCTGCGCCGCTACTCAAAGGGCAGCAGGTCAAGATCACTTCAGTTGATGGATTGACGCTCTCTGTTGATGAAAGGCCAGCTGAGCTTCCTCCCCATTCAGGTTCCGAGAAACAGGAGTAATTCCTATGTATGAGTATTCCGCCTTTACACTAATCCTGCTGACTGTTCTGTTCCTGGCGAGCGCAATCAAAATACTCCGCGAATACGAACGTGGTGTCGTGTTTTTACTGGGTCGATTCTGGCGGGTTAAAGGACCGGGGTTCATCATCATCATCCCCGGTATCCAACAAATGGTGCGTGTAGATTTACGAACCATCGTAATGGATGTTCCCAGTCAGGACGTGATTTCCAGAGACAATGTTTCGGTTGAGGTCAATGCGGTCGTCTACTTCCGCGTTATTGACCCAGAACGAGCCATCATTCAGGTAGAAGATTTTTACAACGCGACGAGCCAACTTGCACAAACTACATTGCGTTCTGTACTCGGACAGCATGAGCTCGATGAAATGCTATCGGAAAGAGATCGATTAAATGCAGATATTCAAGCTTCACTTGATCAGCAGACAGATACCTGGGGCATCAAGGTCAGCAATGTCGAAATAAAACACGTTGACCTTAACGAATCCATGGTCCGGGCCATTGCTCAACAGGCTGAGGCGGAGCGAGCCAGGCGAGCAAAAGTAATCCATGCTGAAGGTGAGGCGCAGGCCTCCCTTAAGCTACTGGAAGCAGCCACCATGCTCTCTAAACAGCCCGAAGCATTACAACTTAGATACCTGCAGACATTGACGGAAATAGCCGGCGAGCGCACCAATACGATCGTTTTTCCATTGCCCATGGATTTAATGAAAAAACTGACCGGTAGTGATCCCGGTAACTCGGCAGAATGACTGAATCGGCACCTGGTCAATTTGTGGACCCGGCCTTACCCCAGGCGCATGGTTCTTTCTCCACGACATCATCAGGCGCCTCAATCACCCTCAGCGACTCGGCGCCGTCGCAAAACCTAATCTAAACCCGCTGCGCTGAGTACAGATCAGCCATAAACAAGCCAGCGGGCGAGATTCGCACTACCGGCCCGCGGATACTGTCCATTCCAGAAGAAATCGGCAGCAAAGAGGCAGTCGAAACACTATTTGTATCGTAATTTAGCGCCACATCTGCTTTGATACCGTCATCAATAGCGCTGGATCACGCCACCCGCAAACCGGTTTAATGATCGCCGTCAGTGGTGGCGACCATTCTAGGCAGCTGCGGAAAGTCCAGCTTCGGGCTGCTCCTGAACATAGGATCAACTCACTCTAGGGTCCAGCTCTCCGCTTTGATATCGGGCTGTCATGTCACCTAGTGAGCAGACTTTTATCTTGCCAGCCTGACCGGCAGTGCCAAAGGCCTCATAGCGGTCTACCACAATGCTTTTCATCGCCTCCAGGGATTTGGACAGGTATTTACGCGGGTCAAATTCACCACGATTACCAGCCAGAAATTGCCTGATCGATCCGGTAGAGGCCAACCGCAGGTCGGTATCGATATTGACCTTACGGACCCCGTGCTTGATCCCCTCCTGAATTTCTTCAACGGGCACCCCATAAGTTTCCGGAATTTCGCCGCCAAACTCATTGATGATCTTTAACCACTCCTGAGGCACCGACGAGGAGCCATGCATCACCAGGTGGGTATCCGGAATACGACGATGAATTTCCTTAATCCGCTCAATGGCCAGCACGTCACCCGTGGGTGGTCGGGTAAATTTATAGGCACCGTGGCTGGTACCAATCGCAATTGCCAATGCATCCACGCCGGTGGCTTTGACAAAATCTGCCGCTTCTTCGGGGTCAGTGAGCAGCTGATCGTGACTCAACTTCCCATCCGCGCCAACACCATCCTCTTCACCAGCTTCACCGGTTTCAAGCGACCCCAAACACCCGAGTTCACCTTCAACAGAGACACCGCAGGCGTGGGCCATGTCAACCACACGCCGTGTCACATCGACGTTGTACTGATAGTCCGCAGGTGTTTTCTGATCCTCCAGCAAGGAGCCGTCCATCATCACTGAACTAAAATTCTGCTGAATCGAACGCTGACAATCCGCCGGCGATCCGCCGTGATCCTGGTGCATGCAGACCGGAATTTCTGGGAATTCCTCAATCGCGGCCAGAATCAGGTGACGCAAAAAGGTGGGCCCCGCATATTTCCGGGCACCGGCCGAAGCCTGCAAAATAACCGGGCTATTAGTCTGCTGAGCACCTTCCATAATGGCGCGAACCTGCTCCAGGTTATTGACGTTAAATGCGGGCACACCGTAGCTGTTTTCAGCGGCATGATCGAGGAGTTGTCGCATACTGATTAGTGCCATGGTTCCTGTTCCTTCATTAAACTCTATGGTTGTTATCCGAGGCATCGCAACGACTTGCTGAGCCGGTTGTCAGGGCGTATTTTGACATTAGCCGCGCAGATTCGTGCAAAAGACTGTGCCGACACTCTATGTGACCTGGGTGTCACCGGCGAGTTGCTCGAAAGACAGGATATCCGATCAGTGCTACAAAATGGGATAGTCATCCGACAGGAGGCGTTCGGCGCCCTGAACATTAATCGACTGCTTCACCTCCGCCGATCTCATCAATCGGTCGGTAGTACTTTATTCGGAAATTCTCCAGCACCGCCTCGACCTCAGCATTATCTTCACCCAGATGAAGTAGCGTTTCGCGTGCTAGCTCAACACTTGCTTCAAAGGTCTCGGAGACGGTAAAGCTGGCACCCGATGCCCGCAGTTTCTGACAGCCCGCAAGGTCATGACCTCGAGCAAACACCGGCACGCCCGGAAAGGCGCTGGAGGCAGTAGCGATAACTTTTTCAGTCACTTCGGAATTGTCGATAGACACGACCATTAGCGGCGTATCAGCAACACCTGCTGCGCGTAAAACTTCCGGCTGCCGGGCATCGCCGAAATAAACCGATCGACTGCCACCCCCCTCTCGGTTAACCACCGCCACATTATTATCAATCGCAAGATAGGCGATCTGCATTAGATCCAGGATCGAACCAATTCGTTGGCCCATACGGCCAAAACCGACAAGAATGACTGGCCGGACGCTGCCATCAGAAACTCCGGCCGTCAGCTCAAAGGCTGGCACCGCCTGATCCCGAGAAGCGCAATAGGTTCGATAAGCAAAATATTCAAGCACGGGGGTAGCGAGCATGCTCAACATGACCACCACCAGCAGTTGCTGGAACAATACCGGTTCGATTAACCCCAGACCGTTTGCCAGCGCAAAAATGACCAGCGCAAATTCCCCACTTTGAGCCAGTACACTGGCGAGCGAAAGAGCCACCTTTGACGGCACCCCGAACAGACGAGCCAGGGGCCAGAGTGTCAATAATTTGATACCCATCAGGCCGAGGGTAATGGCCAGAAAAAAGAAGGGGTTATCAATGAATATCGAAAGGTTCAGGGACATTCCCATGGACATAAAAAACAGCCCAAGTAGTAACCCTCGAAACGGCTGAATCTCAGCAATAATCTGGTGACGATAAGATGAATCAGCGATCAGTAAACCGGCGATAAACGCTCCCAGCGCCATGGACAGGCCAACACTCTCCATTGCTTGCGCCGCCCCCAGCACAAGCAGCAGAGCCGACGCCGTGAATATTTCCGGGGAACCCAGCCTGGCGAGCCAGTTGAGCAGGGGATTTAAAACATATCGAGTGATTACCACGATCA
>Ga0209578_10000983_pt1 | contig 28681 bp, 30 predicted proteins | sample tdAd472_FD_187127 | JGI IMG/M metagenome (GOLD analysis project Ga0209578, IMG submission 187127) | Marine sediment microbial communities from the Atlantic coast under amendment with organic carbon and nitrate - tdAd47.2 (SPAdes)... | ecosystem: Environmental > Aquatic > Marine > Coastal >...
CTCTGGTGGCACCTGGCCGGGGCGCTGTATGGCATTGCGATTATGCTGGTAGGTTGGCGTTGTCCTCTCACCAGACTGGAGGCTTGGCTGCGTGAGCGTCGCGGTGAGCGACTGGTAACCCAGTGGGAGTTTCTGCGCCACTATGTCTGGTCCCATATCGGCCTGCGTGGCAACGAGTGGTTTATTACAGTGGTATTGATGATGGCAATGGTGCTGTTCAACTACCGGGCATATCGGTTTGTCATCGTGGGGAGTTAGGGTTGATGGAACTTGTCGGGGTTTTTGGATTCAACTCGATCGTGGTCGCCCTGGCCGTCCTTATCCACTATGAGGTTTTATCGCGTCTGGCGACCGTTTTGCCAATGTTGGATATTCGGCCACGGTTGCGGGTCCTGGTGGCAATCTTTGCGGCCTTTATTGCCCATGTGGCGGAAATATGGACCTTTGCTCTGGCGTTTTATCTGCTGCTGCAAGTGGGGGGCAGTGCTTTGGTCGGCAACTTTGACGGTTCCCTGCTGGACTGTATTTATTTCTCTTTCAGTAACTATACATCGCTCGGCTATGGCGACATCGAGCCATTTGGCCATATCCGCTTCCTGGCGGTGCTGGAAGCCCTGATCGGTCTGATCATGATCGGCTGGACGGCCTCTTTCATGTATATCGAAATGCAGAAATTCTGGATGTCGGGCAAAAATGGTCGCCGATGATGCAGACGGCGCTATTCAAAAACGATGGTTTTGTTGCCGTGCAATAGCACGCGATCCTCAAGGTGATAGCGCAGGCCTTTGGCCAGCACATTTTTTTCCACATCCTTGCCCTTGCGCACCAGGTCTGGAACGCTGTCGTGATGGCTGATGCGGACCACATCCTGCTCGATAATCGGGCCGGCATCCAGGTCGCTGGTCACATAGTGACAGGTGGCACCGATCAGCTTCACACCTCTTTCCGCCGCCTGGTGATAGGGTTTTGCCCCGACAAAAGCTGGCAGAAAACTGTGGTGGATATTGATGATCTGTCCCGGGTAGGTGGCGCACAGTTCCGGCGGCAGGATTTGCATGTAGCGGGCCAGCACGATCACATCCGCCCTGCTCTGGGCAATTTGCGTTGCCACGTCTGCAAAGTGCGCTGTCTTGTCACTCTGACTCACCGGTATATGGTGATAGGGAATATTATGCCAGTTCACATAACTGCGCAGTTCATCATGGTTCGAAATCACACAGGGGATATCAAACTGCATTTCACCGCTGCGCCAGCGGTATAAAAGATCAGACAGACAGTGGGCCTGGGTGCTGGCCATTAACACTACCCGTTTTGGCTTGCTGGTATCTGTCAGCCGCCATTGCATGTCGTATTGCTCTGCCAGTGGCGCGAAGCGGGCAGTGAGCTCCTCCGGGCCGTAGGGCAGCGAATCGGCTGCAATTACCTGGCGCATAAAAAACCAGTTGGTGTCGGGGTCTCGGTAGTAGTTTGCCTCGGTCAACAGGCCACCCTCGTTGGCGAGGAATGAGCTCACGGCGGCCACCAGACCAACGCGGTCCGGACAGGATACGATCAGACGAAAACTGTGCGTGTTCATGGGGTGTTCAGACTGGCCTTAAGGAAACGGAACTGTCTCATATTTACGGGTGAATTTCACCCGCCATGCCAAAAAGGCTCTGTGTCCAGAAGTTGCTGTTCCCCGGCCGGTTTCCTCCGATTATTTCAGCGGTTGCAACAGGTCGCGAAACCGGGGGTGTTCTGCGCTACCCAGCCATTCAAAGATCACCATTTCGGTGGTGACGATTTCTGTGTGGTGGTGAGTCAGTCTGGCAATGGCCGCCTCGCGATCATGCGGTTTTCGGGAGCCGGTAGCATCGCTCACCAGATAGACTTTCTTGCCCGCCGCCTTGAGCCCGAGTACGGTTTGCAGGACACAGACATGGCTTTCACAGCCACCGATCACCCATTGCCGGCGGTCCCCGGCCAGTGCCAGCAGTTGCCCGGTTTTAACCGCATTAAAGGTCATTTTTTCCAGTACCACTTCCCCATCGCAGGCCGCCAATGCCGGTGTTGTGGCACCAAGGCCCCGGGGATACTGTTCGGTGTAAACGATGGGTATACCGAGAGTTCTGGCCGATTGGATGAGTCGTTCGAGGTTGCGGACGATCTGTTCGCCTTGATGGATGGCGGGTAACAGCCGGTTCTGCATGTCAATGACCAGCAGCAGGGATTGCGTCGGGTCAATTGTCAGCATGGTATTTCTCCCTCGATCCGGGTGGTCAGTGTGTCGGAAAAACTGGCCATCATCTGCTCGGCGTTGGCATTGAAAATCCTGATGCGACCGGTATGCGCCAGCAGCAAAAGACCCGTGGCGTAGGCAAAGACGCTGGCCGTTATCTCGCTGGCGCGGACTGCACTGACGCCCATGGCCAGGGCGGCATCCGTGATAGGTTGCAGGCTGGATTGTAACTGTCGATTGAGTTCGGAATCCCTCACCCGGCCGAGTCCCTTGGGCTTCATGCCGCCACGGAACAGATAAAAGCCCAGATCGAGATCACCGGGGTTGTTTCGATAGTAATTAAAAAACGCCATGGCGGAGGCCTTGAGTCGCTGAACGGGCGTGTCGATCTGGTGGATGGCGGTTGCAATGTCGGCATTCAGCGTCGCTAGGGATTGGCCCAGCAGTTCCGCATAGACCGCCTCTTTCGAGTCGAAGTAAAAATAAAGCGCAGCGGGGGTGTATCCGGACTCTTTGGCGATAGCGCGCAAACTTGCTCCTTCTAGGCCCTCTGTCTCGAAAACCCGTCGAGCCGCCCGCAGAATGATGTCCCGTTTCAGCGCGCTGCTGGCCGAGGGGCGTTTGCCTTTGGCAATTTTGTGAGGCTCAGTGGCGGGTTGTTTGGTCGACGAGGTCGGCATGAAAGATGGGTCCGGCTTGGTTTGACAGAAAAATTTTAACAGTGTTAGATTGTGTCCGCAAAGAAACACTTGAGGGTTTTCCCATGCTGATGACGGCAGCTGAGTATCGTGAGTCCCTGCGGCGCTATCAACCCAGGGTGTTTATCAATGGCAGACAGGTGGACAGTGTGGTGGATGAACCGCTCCTGGCCCCCGGCATCGCGGCTGTAGGGGTAACCTATGACTTTGCCTGCAATCCCCGCCACGCGGCATTGCTGACGGCAACCCAGGGCACTACCGGAAAGCAGGTCAACCGGATGTTGCATATCAACGAAAGTGCCACTGACCTGCTGCATAAGCTGGAAGCCGTCAGGTTGGTGTGCGCCGAATCCGGTTGCGCCCAGCGCTACCTGTCCCAGGATGGTCTGAATGCGCTGTTTCAATCGACCCAATTGACGGATGCCAATCACGGGACCGACTACCATCCGCGTTTTCTCGACTATCTGCACGACGTTCAGGCGCGCGACCTCACCCTGGGCGTTGCCATGACCGATGCCAAGGGCGACCGGTCCAAGCGGCCCGGCCAGCAGGAAAACCCGGATACCTATGTGCATATTGTGGAGCGCCGGTCAGACGGGATTGTGATCAGTGGCACCAAGGCAATTGTCACCGGTGCCCCTTACATGCATGAGTTTCTGGTCATGCCCTGCCGTACCCATACACCGGAAGATGCCGACTTTGCTGTGGCCTGTGCCGTGCCCGTGGATGCGCCGGGGATCACCATTGTGGCCCGGCCTGCCGGCCGGCCCGGTGAGAGCGCTGCAAAATTTTCGGCCAAATATGGCCAGTCGACCGGTGTGGTTGTTTTTGACAAGGTTTTTGTGCCCCACGAGCGGGTATTTCTCGCGGGTGAATACGAGGAGGGCGGTTTCCTGACCACCAGCTATGCCACCCACCACCGCCACTCCTGTATCGGTGCCCGGGCGGGGTTTGGCGATTTGTTGATCGGTGCCGGTGCGCTGATTACCGAGGCCAATGGTCTGGATCCGGATCGCCACAGTCATATTCGCGACGCCATGGTAGAGCTAATCACCATCACGGAAAGTTTTTTTGCCTGTGGCGTGGCTGCTTCGGTTTACTGCGTGCAGGATCCCGCAGGGGTGGCGATGCCGGACCCGGTCTTTTCCAATATCGGCAAGCTGCTGCTCGCCACCAAGATTTATGACATGCACAAGCTGGCGCACTATGTGTCCGGTGGCTTGATTGTCTCCCTGCCTGGCCCCGATGAGGATCACAATCCAGAAACCGCCGCATCACTGGCCGCCGTCCTCGGTGGACGACCGGATATTCCCGCCGCACAGCGTCTCGAAGTGGCCCGGTTTATCGAGGACCTGACGGCCTCCCATCAGGGCGGTTGGTACTCGGTCATCTCGCTGCACGGCGGCGGTTCGCCGGAGGCGATGAAGCGCGAAATCTGGCGCAACTATCCCGTCTATGAAAAGCAGGACCTGGTGGAGCGGCTGCTGGATCGCGGCGTACTCGATGAGGGGAAACGCGTCTCGAGACAGCCCGGTCGCTGCTGCGTCAGGGGCTGCGAAGTGCCCGAGCCGCCGAAGGAGAAATAGCCCACTCTTGCCGCGACAGAATCTTCCCGGGTCGCTGTGTATCGGATTGCGACGCCTGCTGTTCTGCGGCATAGTAACTCGCCATTGAATAGTAACCCGCCATTGATCAGTACACAGGCCTTACCATGACAGACTATCTGATAGCGCCCTCCATTCTCTCGGCAGATTTTGCCCGACTGGGGGAGGAGGTGGACGCGGTTCTCGAAGCGGGTGCCGATGTTGTCCATTTTGACGTGATGGACAACCATTATGTGCCGAATCTGACCATTGGCCCCATGGTTTGCAGGGCATTGCGCCGCTACGGTATCCGTGCCCCGATTGATGTGCACCTGATGGTGGAACCGGTGGATCAGCTGATCGGTGACTTCGCCGAGGCCGGCGCCAGTTGGATCACCTTTCATCCAGAGGCGTCAAAACATGTGGATCGCTCGCTGCAGTTGATTCGCGATGCCGGTTGCAAGGCCGGGTTGGTGCTGAACCCGGCTACCAGTCTGGAGCCGGTGAAGTATGTGCTCGACAAGGTGGATATGCTGTTGCTGATGTCGGTCAATCCGGGCTTTGGTGGCCAGAAATTTATTCCCGCGACACTGGGTAAATTGCGTGAGGCGCGCGCGCTGATTGAAGCCAGTGGTCGTGATATCCGGCTGGAAGTTGACGGTGGGGTGACGGTCGACAATATCCGGGCGGTTGCCGATGCCGGTGCCGATACCTTTGTCGCCGGTTCGGCTATCTACGGTGCAGGGGATTATGCTGCGGCCATCGCCGCCATGCGGTCTGCATTGCGCTGAAACGCCGACGGCTTTGATGACTTTGCAGGTTCTGGTGAATCCATTAGAATGCGTCGTCTGACTGTTGGAGGGATCCGTGGCATCCGGTAAAGGCCAATCCTGTAGTTCTGCTTACCTCAGCTGGCGATGGCGCAGTTGCTGAACCCCGCTGCCTGAAAAGCAGCATCCTATGCCCTATTGTCTGACATATCTGCGTCCAATGACGCAAGGGAATGACCATGACCCCGACAGAATTTGCCGCGCTGGCTGAGCAGAATTACAACCGTATTCCAGTAACCCGCGAGGTTCTGGCCGACCTCGAAACCCCCCTGTCCTGTTACCTTAAGCTGGCCAGAGGCGCCTATTCCTACCTGTTTGAATCCGTTCAGGGCGGCGAGAAATGGGGGCGCTATTCGCTGATCGGCATGCCAGCCACCACCATTCTTAAAGTTTACGGCGATCAACTGACCATCGAGCGTGATGGTGAGCAGCTGGTCTCGCGAAACACGGATGACCCCCTTCGGGAAATCGAGGAATTCCAGAGTAGTTACCGGATGCCCGAACTGCCGCAACTGCCCCGTTTTACCGGCGGGCTGGTGGGCTATTTCGGCTATGACACCGTTCGTTATATAGAGCCAAGGCTGAAGAAATCCGTACCACCGGATGCGCTGGGCACGCCGGATATCTTGCTGATGGTGTCCGACGAAGTGGTGATCTTCGACAACCTGCTGGGGAAGTTGATCCTGGTGGTGCATGAAGACGCCTCGGAGCCGAACGCCTGGAATCTCGCCCAGACCCGTCTGGATGAGCTCGAGGCCAAACTGGCAAACCCCCTGCCGGATTTACCCCCTCTTAAAATGCAGGGCAGCGGTCTGCAGGAATCGGCATTTGTATCGAGTTTTGGCGAGCAGAACTTCAAACAGGCGGTCAACAAAATCAAGGACTATGTGCTGGCCGGTGATGTGATGCAGGTGGTTCCTTCCCAGCGTCTTTCCATGGATTTTGAGGCGGAACCACTCAATCTGTACCGCGCATTGCGCTGCCTGAATCCCTCGCCCTATCTCTATTATCTGGATATGGATGACTTCCAGATTGCCGGTTCATCGCCGGAAATTCTGGCGCGACTCGAGGATGGCGAGGTGACCGTGAGACCGATTGCCGGCACCCGCCGTCGCGGTCACACCCCGGAGGAGGACCGCGCGCTGGAAGCGGACATGCTCGCTGACCCCAAGGAAATTGCCGAGCACCTGATGCTGATCGACCTGGGCCGTAATGACGTCGGTCGTGTGGCGCAGACGGGCACGGTCAAACTGACCGAAAAAATGTCGGTGGAACGTTACTCCCATGTCATGCACATCATCTCCAATGTCACCGCACAGGTCATTCCGGGTACCACGGCTATTGATGTGCTTCGGGCTACGCTACCTGCGGGAACCCTGAGCGGTGCACCGAAAATTCGAGCCATGGAAATCATCGACGAACTGGAACCGGTCAAGCGCGGTGTTTACGGTGGCGCGGTGGGTTATATCGGTTGGAACGGCAATATGGATACCGCCATTGCCATTCGCACGGCGGTGATCAAGGACGGCAAGCTGTACGTGCAGGCCGGTGCCGGCATCGTGGCGGACTCGGTGCCGGAACTGGAGTGGAAGGAAACCATGAACAAGGCCCGGGCCATTTTCCGCGCTGCGGATCTGGTGATATGAGGAGCTCGCTCATCCTACCGGTGGGCGACAACCATACAGGATTGTCTGGGGCAATCACCCGGCCAAATCCTCCAGATACCGAACCAGCTTTGGTGTAATTTCCTTGGCGCTGCGGGCCGCACCAATCAGCGTAGCGGAGCCGGGGCTTGCCCAGTCACCATAGCCAAACAGCCACAACCGGGGCTCTTTGTCCGCCTGGCTTGCTGTCACCTGAACCTGCCCGTTTTCTTCAATGACACCCAGCGGTTCAAGGTGATCGAGCGCTGGCCGAAAACCGGTGCACCAGATGATGGCATCAATTGACTCTGCCGAGCCATCAGGCCATTTAACGCCCGATTCGGTGAAAGTGGCAAACGGCCTTTGGCTGTGCAGAATGCCCCTGTCCCGGGCCGCCTTCACGGGAGGCACCATGACAATGTCACCGATGCCACCCACGGCCGCACCCTCAGCATCTCCCTTGAGCCTGGCTGTGGCACGTTCAAACAGAACGCGCCCATCCACTTCATCGGGCAGAAATACCGGTTCTGACTGGGTTACCCAGGTGGCGTCCGCCACCTCTGCCACTTCGGCAAAAATCTGTGCGCCGGAATTGCCGCTGCCGACTACCAGTACACGCTGATCCCGGAAGTCATCGGGCGTTCGATAGTCTGCGGAGTGAAGCTGTTTGCCCCGGTATTTTTCTTGCTCGGGATAGTCGGGAACATAAGGGTGACTCCAGGTGCCGGTGGCGCTGGCCACGGTGCGTGCACGCCACTGGTACTTGCCACCGGACACCCGCAAGCAGTTATTGTCCTCCTCTCGGGTTACGCTGCTGACCTGGTGGGGGCGATACACCGGTAGTGCGTAGTGCTGTTCATACCTGGCCAGATAAGCCAGCACGTTGTCACGATGGGGATAACCTTTCGTGTCGTCGTCCTGCTGCATCATGATACCCGGTAGTGAACTGTAGGCTGCCGGTGAGAAAAGGCGCAATGAATCCCAGGTATGTTGCCAGGCACCTCCGGGCCTGCCTTGATTGTCGAGAATAATGAAATCCAGTTTGGCTCTTTTCAGAAAGTAGCCAACGGCGAGCGCCGCCTGACCGCCGCCAATGATCACAACGTCGAATACTTTTGTGCTCATTTATACTCCTTTTGGTTGGTGGCGCTCATCCCGCTCCCTATTTCCCGGACAGTGTTCGGCAAGGCGGACGACTCATACTGCAAGGTAATATGCTGGATACCGAAATGTCGACTGATCACATCAGCGGCCATTGGCCATCAGGTAGGGTGCGAGGCGCATGTTTTTCCGGCCGCCGGCTATAATGCAGTGAGTGAAACCGACAGCGACCTCCTGAAACGCGCTGACAATAGCCGCTAGGTTTCAATCCGGATCTCTTCATATCAGCACTTCTCACAATAAAACCCCAGGCAGCGCAACAGGTCTCCCGTCAGCAAGATAAACAATGCCAGGCATACTCGGCTCCGGGAACCTATGAATCTCTGGGAGCCTGACGGACGCCCAGTTGCCGCTGCAGGGAGTCCACCTGTTGGCGCAGTTCCCGCAGCTGGGCCATTAAGTCCATGGCAACCGCAACGCCTTGCCAGTCGAGCTCAAGCTCACGTCTCAGGCGCAGGGCCTGATGCAGCGCCGGCACCGCCGTTGTTTGAAACCGCCACTGGTCCGATGCAACGACCGAGGGTGTTATCAGCCCGATATCCACCAGTTCAATCAACAGTGGCGGCTCCAAACCGCAGCGCTCACAGAGCTCGTTCAGACTCAGCCAGGCCTCCGTCTCAGACAGTTGATGTTCCTCGATAACGATGGTGGTAATGTCAGCACTCATAACCATTTCTCCAGCGATTTCCTCGGATTGAATGAAGCTTCCTCTTCGGCCAATTCCCGGTACAGCGTTTCAGCTTTGGACGAATGCCGGGATGGCAATGTTATCTGTACATTGACGATCAGGTCTCCGGCCGGGTTTCGGCCCAACCCTCGCCCCTTGAGCCGGAGCTTTTTACCGCTGACCGAGTCTTTAGGAATGGTCAGCCTGACCGCACCTGTCGTGGTCGGCACTTCCACCTTGGCACCCAGTGCGGCCTCCCAGGGGGCAACCGGCAAGGTCAGTAAAATATCCCGGCCGTCAACGGCAAATAGTGGGTGCGGCACCAACTCGATTTCCAGGAACAGATCACCGGCCGCCCCCTCCCCGTAACCGGGGGCACCCTGGCCGGCCAGGCGAATATGCTGCCCGGAAACCACACCGGCAGGAATCTTTACATTGAGGGTTTTGGTTTTAGCGTGCAGATGACCCTGGGCGTCGACGGTCGGCACCTCCAGCGTGAGGGTTCGCTGCACACCCTGAACCGCCTCTTCCAGAAACAAGGCTAACCGGTAATGCAGGTCCTGGCCCCGGTGGCTGAAAGAGGAGGCCCGGTCGTGAGCTCCGCTCGGCCGGTATCCGTCAGCCCCGGCCCCGCCAGTGCCAAAAACAGATTCAAAAAAGTCACTGAATCGGCGGCTGGCTTCCTCTTGGCTCATATCTGCGCCAGCCTCTGCCCCTCCCCGCTGCCTGCCCCCGGCGGCGCGCAGGGCTCTGATCTGATCGTACTCGGCGCGTTTTTCGGCATCGCTGAGCACCGCATAGGCCTCTCCGATGTCTTTAAACTGCGCCTCAGCATCCGGTTCTTTGCTGACATCGGGATGAAACTTTCGAGCCAGTTTGCGATAGGTCTGTTTTATCTCGGTCGGTGAGGCCTGTTCGTCCACGCCCATCACCTTGTAATAGTCTTTGAAATCCATAAAGACAGCTGTCTCCCTTGAATAATCGAACCTGCCGTGCCTCCTACCGAGCCAAGGAACAAGCGGATCAGTTTCTGCCCGGTTCCACCGTGGCTACCCGTGCGACAAACCGTGCCGTATTGCTTCACGTTTCCGTCCAGTAGTTCAAGACGGAGCTCAGCCTCGTCGCTGTCCACCAGCGTTTCATGGTCAAGGGGCTCCATCTTTGGCGGTTCAGCCTCATGAACCAGACCCGGTACTTCATTAGAATAGCACTCAAAAAAGTGCAGTGCGGGCGATTCCATCGAATCAGTGATGTCCCGGGTTGACGCTATGGCCCTGGATAGGTGTTCGCTTTGGTCGTGGGAAACCAGCTACTGGTCCGGTTGGCGAAGGCTACCAGCGAGAGCATTACCGGCACTTCCACCAGCACACCGACCACGGTCACCAGCGCTGCGCCGGAGTTGAGTCCGAACAGGCCGATGGCAACTGCTACTGCCAGCTCAAAGAAGTTGGAGGTACCGATCAGGGCGCAGGGCGCGGCAACATTGAACGGTACTCGCCAGAAATAGGCCGCTGCGTAAGCGATGGCAAAAATACCGTAGGACTGGATCAGCAGAGGTACGGCAATCAGCGCAATCAGCAGGGGTTGATCAAGAATAATCTGCCCCTGAAAACCGAACAGCAGTACTACGGTTGCCAGCAGCCCCAACACCGATAGTGGCTTAATGCGTGAGGTAAAGCGTGAGACCTGGGCTTCACCTTCAACCCCGGGACTGGAGTTGCGGATCAGGTGCATCCTGGTGAGGGTGCCTGCCACCAGGGGAATGACCACATACAGCACTACCGACAATAGCAGCGTCTCCCAGGGTACGCTGATGTCGGTAACGCCCAATAGCAGGGCGACGATCGGTGCGAAGGCAAAAATCATGATGACGTCGTTGAGAGACACCTGCACCAGAGTATAGGTGGCATCCCCCCGGGTCAGTTGTGACCAGATAAATACCATCGCCGTGCAGGGGGCGGCGCCCAGCAAAATCATGCCGGCGATGTACTGGCTGGCGTTGGCGGGGTCGATCAGGTCGGCGAAGACAAACTCAAAGAACAAGACGCCCAATGCGGCCATGGTGAAGGGTTTGAGCAGCCAGTTGACCACCAGGGTGATCACCATGCCCTTGGGCCGTTCGTGGATGCGCTTGAGACTGGTGAAATCCACCGATACCATCATCGGGTAAACCATGAACCAGATCAGCACCGCCACGATAAAATTGACCGAGCCGTACTCCAGCCCGGCGAGTTGCTGGAAGGTGTCCGGCAGCAGGGTTCCCAACGTCAGCCCGGCAATAATGCAGAGCAGTACCCACAGTGACAGGTAGCGCTCAAACAGGCTGAGTAGAGACGCGGGTTTGCTGGACGAAGCTTCTGTCATCGAGGGTACTCTTTAGCTGGAAAATTAGTTGGAAAATGTTGTGGCGCTCAACCGGTCAATGGCACTTCAGCCCAGTAGCGCCCTGACCTCATCGGCAGACGACACCTTACCTTCAACAACAATATTGCCGTCGATGGCCAGTGCCGGGGTGCGCATGATACCGGCATCGATAATGGCGTTGGTGTCAGTGATTTTCTCCACCTCATAGGTCAGATTCAGAGAAGTCGCGGCAGCTTCGGCATTGGCTGCGAGCTGTTTGCACTTGGCGCAGCCTGAGCCATAAATGGTAAATTTCATGGGTTGTTGCTCCTGTCTTGTGGTTGAGAAATGTCGTCGAAAATGGTTTCGGCGCCTTACCAGAAGTTGCCGTAGATGACGCCCGTGGTTGTTGCCATGACCACCACCAGGCCACAGTACACCAGCGTTTTCTGTGTGCCGAGCACTGTGCGGATCACCAGCATGTTGGGTAGCGACAGGGCCGGTCCGGCCAGCAGCAGCGCCAGGGCGGGTCCCTTGCCCATACCGGCACCCATCAGAGCATCGACAATTGGCACTTCGGTGAGTGTTGAAAAGTACATCAGTGCGCCTAGGACGGAGGCAATTATCGTTGATGTCAGGGAGTTGTCACCGACGGCTGCGGCTACCCATGCAGAGGGAATAATGCCCTCGTGGCCAGGCCGCCCGAGGGCAAAGCCGGCCACAAACACCCCGGCCAGCAGCAGCGGCAGTATCTGCTTGGCAAAATCCCAGCTTTGCGCAGCCCATTCGCGGTCGCTGTCACGCAGTGCCGAGATCAGCATCAGTCCGGCAATGCCGAGCGCGAATGGCAATTCCGGTGCACCGGGTACTGCCAGGGCGGAAACCACAACGACCGCCGCCAGCATTAGTAATTGTGATACGGGCCATTGCCAGCGCCAGACCAGCAGGGCGCCAAGCGCCAGGGACAAAAGCGCGGTTATCTGCCATTTCCACTGATAGATCTGCATCCAGACAGCGCTGTCGGTAGCGGCCCAGTTGGCAAATACCAGAATACCGACCATCAACATGAAGAAGGTGACGATGACACCGGTGGGTTTATCCGCGTTGTCGCCACCAAAGCCGCGGCCGTTAGTGCTGGCTCGCTGGGCTTCCTCCCTGCGGTAGATCAGGTGCATGATGGTGCCAATCACGATGGAAAAAACAATGGCCCCAACGGCCCGGGCAATGCCGATCTCGGCGCCGAGTACCTTGGCCGTGACGACAATGGCCATGACATTGATGGCCGGGCCCGAGTAGAGAAATGCAATCGCTGCACCCAGGCCGGCGCCGCGTTTGTAAATGCCACCGAACAGGGGCAGCACGGTGCAGGAGCATACCGCCAAGAGGGTGCCCGACACCGATGCCACACCAAAAGCCACCGGTTTGGAGGCCTGCGGCCCCAGGTGGCGCATCACCGCGCCCTGACTGATATAAGCGGCCATCGCACCGGCAATCAGGAAAGCTGGCAGCAAACACAGGATAACGTGCTCACGGGCATACCAGTTGGTCAGGTAAATGGCTTCCAGCACCGCATTGTCAAAGCGTTCAGTGCCTGCCGGGATGAAATAGATTGCCAAAAATACTGCCAGCATGGACGCAAGCAGGTACGTCTGGCGGGGGTTGTTGTGGTACAGCTCAAGCAAGCGGGTCATTGCGGTATTTTTTCCTGATGCTCGGGTTCCTGCGGTCCGGGGCGTGCTCTTTTGGGCAGGCCCAGTGAAATGATCACGGTGGCAACCAGCATGCCGCCGGAAATCCACAGGCAGGCAGCCAGACCGGTTGTGCCCTGGCCGGCCAGCTGAAAGACCCAGCCCGAGAGCACCGTGCCGATCAGCCGTCCCATGGCGTTGGCCATGTAGTAGAAGCCCACATCCAGCGACACACCGTCACTGCCAGCATAGCTGACGATCAGGTAACTGTGGAGCGAAGAGTTGACTGCGAACAGGACGCCGAACAGCAGCAGGCCACCAATCAAGATCAGGGCAGGATGCATCTCCGTTACCCCCAGTCCCAGAGCAATCAATACCGGCAAAACAGCCAGACCCGCTGCCCAGAGGGTGGCCGACCGGCCATCTGGCACTGACTCCCGGTCCCTTCCGGTAATACGCGGTGCGATTGCCTGCACTGCGCCGTAGCCAATGACCCAGAGGGCCAGAAATCCACCGGTTTGCATGTGGCTCCAGCCCAGAGTTTGCGACAGAAATACCGGCAGGGCCACCACGAACCAGACATCCCGGGCGCCGAACAGCAGCATGCGTGCAGTGGAGAGAATGTTGATGGCGCGGCTTTTGGAAAAAATATCGCGAAACCTGGGTTTGCTGCTTGCCTTGCCGAGATCTTTTTTCAGGAAGACCATGCTTGCCAGCCAGACCAGCGCCAGGACCGCAGCCATGGTCCCGACGGCACCGGTAAAGCCCAGCCACATCAGCAGCACCCCGCCGAGGAAGAACCCCGCGCCCTTGAGGGCATTTTTTGAACCGGTGAGGATCGCCACCCACTTATAGAGCAGGCCCTGCGCATCGGCGGGCACCAGTAGCTTGATCGAGCTTTTGGCGCTCATCTTGTTCAGGTCCTTGGCGATGCCGGACATGGCCTGGGCCGCCATCACCCAGGGTACGGTCAGCATTGCCGCCGGTACCAGCAGCATGGCCAGGGCGACAACCTGCAGCGCCAGCCCGAAATTCATGGTGCGATTGAGCCCGAGGTGGGCGCCGAGCCAGCCTCCCACCAAGTTGGTGATGACGCCAAAAATTTCGTAAAACAGGAACAACAGCGCGATTTCCAGCGGTGAGTACCCCAGCCCATGGAAGTGCAGCACCACCAGCATGCGCAGGGCGCCGTCAGTCAGTGTGAAGGCCCAGTAGTTGCCGGTTACCACCAGGTACTGACGGATCGCTGGGGAGAGTTGGCTCAGCATGGCTATGCGCCTTTTTCCTGGTGGGTTGGTTGATAAGTGGCCCGGTTTATAAGTGCTTTGGTTTCTAGGCGCTTTGGTCCGAGCGCCCTACTTTCAGTGCCAGCTCGGCGGTCCGGTTGGCGTAGCCCCATTCATTGTCATACCAGGTGTAGATTTTCACCTGAGTGTCGTTGATCACCATGGTGGACAGCGCATCGATGATGCTGGAGCGCGGATCGGTCTTGTAGTCGATGGACACCAGCGGCCGTTCCTCGTAGCCCATAATGTCTTTCAGAGGACCTGACTCGGCGGCCGCCTTGAGCAACTGATTGACGGCCTCGGCCGTGGTCGGTGTCTCCACTTCGAACACACAGTCGGTCAACGAGGCATTGGCCAGGGGAACCCGAACCGCGTGACCGTTAAGCCGCCCCTTCAGCTCGGGGAAAATCTCGGTGATGGCTGTCGCCGAGCCGGTGGTGGTGGGGATCAGGCTCATACCGCAGGCCCGAGCCCGGCGCAGATCCTTGTGGGGGGCGTCGAGAATGGTCTGGGTGTTGGTCAGGTCATGGATAGTGGTCATGCTGCCGTGGCGAATACCCAGATGTTCGTGGATGACCTTGACCACCGGGGCAAGACAGTTGGTGGTGCAGGAGGCCGCCGTGACGATCCGGTGCCGGTCCGGGTCGTAGAGGTGATCGTTCACGCCCATCACCACATTCAGCGCCTCCGGAGCTTTTACCGGTGCGGTAACCACCACCCGTTTGACACCCTGAGTCAGGTAAGTATTGAGGGCTTCGATTTTTTTCATTTTGCCACTGGCTTCGATGATCAGGTCACAGCCCGACCAGTCGGTGTCTTCGATACGGGTGTTGCGGCTGGTGGCCACGCGCTGTCCGTCCACCACAATGGCGTTGTCCTCAGCGCTGGCCTCGTGATACCAGCGGCCGTGAACAGAATCGAACGTCAGCAGATGCGCCAGAGTTGCCGCATCGCCGGCGGGGTCGTTGATCTGGACAAATTCGAGCTCGGGCCAGTCCCAAGCTGCGCGTAATAACAGACGGCCCATGCGGCCAAAACCATTGATACCAATTTTGATACTCATAGTCGACTCCGGAAATTTTTGATAACAGTGAACGGTAGCTATAGGCCTCAGTCGCTGGCACCTGGCTGCGGCCGATCAGTAACTGTTAGCGGTTAACTCTCAGCAACAGCCTCTGTTCTGTCGCTCAATGGCCTGAAGGCGGGACAGGTCCTCTCCATAGGGGGCTTCTGTCCCGAGTCCTTCTTGTGTAGTGGCCAGCACCTCCCGCTGCCACGATTCCAGTCCAGCATGCAGTCTGTAGTAGACCCACTGCCCTTTCCGGTGGTCGCTCACCAGGTTACAGGTGCGCAACTGGGCCAGATGGCGCGAGGTCATGGGTTGTGAGGCGTCTAGGGCATCCGCAATGTCACAGACACAGAGCTCATCCCTGGCTAGCAGTAACATTAAGCAGCGCAACCGGGTCTCGTTTGCCAGGCATTTGTAAAATTGGTCAGCTTTCATGAGGCATATCCCTTCAGGCTCTGCTAATTTTTTATTTCTTGTCATGGTTTGACCTGATAAGCACCCTTATATATTTGTATATACGAATAATCATATATTATGGTTGCCTCTGTCAGCGGTCAATCCGTTTTCATTATTTACTTTTATGTTATGTGCTTTGAGGTTATGTGGGTGGCTCTTACCCAGCCACCACAATATCTACGACCAAACGCGTATTCTCATTGGGGTGACGTTGTGCTGCAGGGGGGAACGTCCGTAGACGGTCAAGAGCCTCGCCGTGCTATAATCGCGGTCGTTTTGCGAGGCCGATTACAAGGGTGTCTTCTCCCAGTTGTCTGATTAATCCGATTCAGGTCTGTACTCCACCCGTGTCGATCAGCTATGCATTGTGGTGGCGCTCTCGGTAGGGCGTAGTAAAAGAGGTGGCCGTGGACTCTGATCGCACCCTGCCACTGATCCAAACAGCCGCGCAGTGATCGGCTGAAAACGATAAATAAAATGTGTTAAATGGACTTAACATTTTGAAAATAAAGAGATATTTGTCTCCATGATACTCATGATCGATAATTACGACTCCTTTACCTACAACGTGGTTCAGTACCTCGGTGAGCTGAAGGCGGAGGTGCAGGTATTTCGCAACGATGAAATCACCATTGCCGAGGTGGAAGCCCTGGCACCGGAAAAAATCGTGATCTCTCCCGGCCCCTGTACCCCCAGTGAAGCGGGTATTTCTGTGGCGCTGGTGAAAACCTTTGCCGGTAAAATTCCAATTTTGGGCATCTGTCTGGGCCATCAGAGTATCGGCCAGGCTTTTGGTGCCAGAGTAGTGCGTGCGCGACAGGTGATGCACGGTAAAACCTCGTCTATCTATCATGCAGATACCGGGGTATTCCGAGGCCTGTCCAATCCTCTCGAGGCGACACGCTACCACTCGTTGGTGGTGGAGCGAGAGACACTGCCGGATTGCTTCGAGATTACTGCGTGGACACGGACCGAAGATGGGCAGGAGGATGAAATCATGGGCCTGCGACACCGCGACTATGCACTGGAAGGGGTGCAGTTCCATCCGGAATCCATTCTCACCGAGCATGGTCACGACCTGCTGCAAAACTTTCTCCGGGGCTGATAGAAGATGGATATACAGCAAGCGATAGCCAGTATCCTTGAGCGTCGGGATCTCGATAGCGGCGAGATGCGAGCGGTGATGCAACAGATTATGACCGGTGGAGCCACGGCCGCTCAAATCGGCGGTTTTCTGGTGGGATTGCGCATGAAAGGGGAATCGGTTGCAGAAATAGCTGGCGCTGCGCAGGTGATGCGTGAGCTGGCAACGCCAGTCGCCATAACCGGTGATCATCTTGTCGATATTGTCGGCACCGGCGGCGACAGTGCCGGAATCTTCAATGTTTCCACTGCCAGCAGTTTTGTGGCGGCGGCGGCCGGTGCACGGGTGGCCAAGCATGGCAATCGCTCGGTGAGCAGCAAAAGCGGCAGCGCCGATCTGCTGGAGTGTGCGGGGGTGCAGCTTGACCTTTCGCCCGAGCAGGTGGCGCTCTGTGTGGACGAGGTCGGCATTGGTTTTATGTTTGCGGTGAACCACCACAGTGCCATGAAGCATGCCATTGGTCCCAGGCGTGAGCTGGGTGTGAGGACGGTATTCAATCTGCTCGGACCCCTGACCAATCCGGCCAGAGTGCCGAATATGTTGCTGGGTGTCTATGACAGCCATTGGCTGAAACCGGTGGCCGAGGTGATGCATGAGCTGGGTGCCAGGCATGTACTGGTGGTCCATGCTGAAGACGGTCTCGATGAAATCAGTATTGCCGCCGATACCCTGGTGGCGGAGTTGAAGGATGGAGAGATTGTCGAATACACAATTGGCCCGGAGACATTCGGTTTGCGACGGGGATCGCTGGCCAGTTTGCAAGTCAACGATGCCAGAGAGAGCCTGGAAATGGTCAAATCTGCGCTATCCAAAAAAGGTGGGGTCGCCTCCGATATGGTGGTCCTGAACGCGGGCGCTGCACTATATGTGGCGGGAGTTGCCGCAGATCTGGCAGAAGGTGTCAGCCTGGCGCAGGATGCCCTGGGAAGCGGCCTGGCAAGAGCAAAGATGGATGATCTGGCAGCGTTCACCCGCTGTCTCAAGGAGCTGGATAGATGATGAGCCCTGCTGCCAATACACCGACGGTGTTGAAAAAAATCCTCGATCACAAGATCGAGTCAGTTGCGCTTCGCAAGGCGAAGATTTCAATCGCTGAGCTCAGAGAGCAGTGCCGGGAGCCGCGTGAAATTCGCGGTTTTTCCGCTGCGCTGCGACACAAGCTTGACCAGGAACTTGCAGCGGTGATTGCCGAGGTAAAGAAAGCCTCTCCCAGTAAGGGGCTTATCAGGGAGGATTTTGATCCGGTGAGCATTGCGCGAAGTTATGAAAAAGGTGGGGCTGCCTGCCTCTCGGTGCTAACGGAGGAGGCCTTCTTTCTCGGCGCCGACGAGTATCTCAAAATGGCCCGGGAGGCTACCCGCTTGCCCGTGCTGCGCAAGGACTTCATTGTTGACCCCTATCAAGTCTACGAATCCTATGTGCTGGGTGCAGATTGTATTCTGCTGATCGTCGCCGCGCTTGAACAGCCCTTGATGGAAGAGCTGCACGACATCGCTGTGGAATTGGGTATGGATGTGTTGGTTGAGGTGCACAATGAAGCGGAGCTCGATCGAGGGCTATTGATTGAGAACCCCATGATTGGTATCAATAACCGCGATCTGAAAACGTTTGAGACAAGCCTCGAGACCACTTTTCAGTTACTGGAAAAAATTCCCGACGACCGTATTGTGATTACGGAAAGCGGAATTGTTTCCATTGATGATGTAGCTGCCATGCGGGGGCATAACGTCAATGCCTTTCTGATAGGCGAGACGTTTATGCGCGCTGGTGAGCCGGGCCTGAAATTGCTGGAAATGTTTAATTAAAGTCCAGTGCTGTCACCAGGGTTGTTTCTGGTGTTGTTCGACACCTTCCGGAATCTGGTACCAGTCCTGTTTTTCACTTGTCCAGACATGCATAACGGGCTGGATTATGCGGGTGTCGGACAGGGTTGACGGTTTCAGCTTGATGATATCCGGTTGCGCCGGATTGAAATGATAGATGCGGTTGCCACAATTCGGGCAAAAAATCGCGCAATTTCGATTGCCGTTTTCCGCCAACCGCTCCCAGGCTTGCATCTCCCCATTAATCCTCAAATCGTCCCGGTTCACCATCGCCGTGATACTGAACGCACTGGTGGAAAGCTTCTGGCATTCCTGGCAATGACAAATGATCACCGTGATGGGCGCCGCCAGTAGTTCATAGGTCACTTTTCCGCACTGGCATGAGCCGGGAACTGGATAGTGGATTTCAGTACTTTCCATGGGCTTTCCTTGTATCTGCCGGTGAGAGTCTAAGGGAGGCTGAGGCGTCAGGGCAAAGAGATAACAAGCAGGGGGTAATACCGGGGTAACGCAGGTGGGCCTCCGGTAAATTTTTTCATACAACCAGTTAGCCGGTATTAGCGGGTACCAAACACGACCATGGTTTTACCTTTCACTGACACCAACCCCTGATCTTCAAGGGTTTTCAGCACCCTGCCAACCATTTCCCGGGAGCAGCCGACAATTCTTCCGATTTCCTGGCGAGTGATCTTGATCTGCATGCCATTGGGATGGGTCATGGCATCGGGCTCCTTGCACAGGTCCAGCAGTGTCCGTGCCACGCGACCGGTAACGTCCAGAAAGGCGAGATCGCCCACTTTACGAGTGGTATCGCGCAGGCGCTTGGCCAGTTGTACGCCGATGGCAAACAGAAATTCCGGGTGCTGTCTGGACAGCTCCTGAAACTTGCCGTAACTGATTTCACCGACTTCACACTCTGTCTTCGCGCGAATCCAGGCGCTTCGATCCGGCTGTTTGAACAGTCCCATTTCACCAAAAAAGTCGCCTTCATTGAGGTAGGCCACAATCATCTCGCGACCATCGTCGTCTTCAATCAGGACAGTGACAGAACCCTTGACGATGTAGGAGAGGGTGTCGCCCTCATCGCCAGCGTAAATGATGGTACTTTTGGCTGGATATTTTCTGCGGTGGCAGTGAGCAAGGAACGCTTCCGCGTTTGGCATGTGGGGTGTGATGGGTGCAGGAGCCAACTTGGTTTCCTCCTCATGGCGAGGTTTTTCGAACAGAGCACCCATTATGGGCACAAACGCCTCGCTGTCCAAGTTAGATTTTACCATCACCTGTTGCTCCCTATTGCAATACGCATGTGCGTCAAGTCAGTTGATTCTAGGAGTAAAGGCACATCAATTATGTTAGCCTTTCGGCACTTTTTGGATTGAGTGCCGTCATGAAAGCAAAAGTCATCTGGGGTGGTGATGTAAAATTCACCGCAGAAACAGAATCTGGTCATCAAATCGTGATGGATGGTCCTCCGGATCATGGCGGCACGAATCAGGGTGCCCGCCCGATGGAGATGGTTCTCTGTGGTATGGGGGGGTGTTCATCGTTTGATGTGGTGCATATTCTCAAGAAGAGCCGTCAGGATGTGACGGGTTGTGTGGCAGAAATTGATGCGCAGCGCGCGGATGACGTCCCCGCCGTTTTCACCAGCATACACATCCACTTCGTGGTCACCGGCCGGGACCTGAAAGAGAACCTGGTGAGTAATGCGGTAAAACTGTCCGCAGAGAAATACTGTTCCGCGTCTATCATGTTGACCAGAGGCGGTGTCGAAATTACTCACAGCTACGAAATCCATTCTGCCTGACAGTCGCCAAACACTTCCCACCAGTTGAATGAGCTCCCCGGGTCCACCGGGCGGTGTCCTGTGCACAAAAAAAAGGGCAGCGAAGCTGCCCAAGGGATTTTAAATAGGAGGGAGATAAAAGTATCAATGGATTGTTTGAGAAGCCAGTGTGTCTGAACAAACAATGGGCTAACTATAGATCGAGCCTTATCATGATTGAAATGTATTAAATTTATCTAACTCATTCCCTGTATTTATTTCTGATGTGCATGCAAAAAAACAGGCAACTTGCGTTGCCTGAAAAAGATATAGAGGGAGTAAGAGAACTACACTCGAATGACCTGATAATTCAATACTGGGAGTATTTCACTCATCCGGCACATTCACGGGACTTTGGGTTCAGCGACACCAAGTAACCGGTGAGGGGGTGTCGCTTGGTGGAAACCATGCCTTGGCCCCGCTTGGTACAGTGTCAATATAGTCATTGACTAACCATGACTCAAATGTATTAAGATAATATCATTCATAATCTATAGGAATGATATTGTGGATACTAAAATTCTGTCCCGTGTTGACTTGAACTTGTTGGTGGCTCTTCAGGTGTTGCTGGAAGAGCGCAGTGTGACGAGGGCTGCGGAACGACTGTTCATTACTCAGCCAGCCATGAGTAAAACCCTTCAGCGTCTCAGGGATCTATTCGATGATCCCCTGTTTATTCGCAGTGGGCGAGGGCTGATTCCAACACCCAGAACCAATGAGTTGGCTGTCCACCTGCCGACACTGTTGGCTGGTGTATCGGATTTGGTGGCCAGTGGCAAATTTGATCCACTTACCTATGAGGGAGAAATTTGCATCATGACGGCAGAGTTCATCGCGGTGCAGGTGGTGCCCACCCTCACCCAGAGAATAATCAGGGAGGCGCCGAGAATGTCACTGACGCTGACCAGCGAGGCGGAGGAGGAAGGTCGTGCGCTGGAGGATGGTGATCTGGATTTTGCCATCGAAATTTCTCGCCCCTACGGAAGTGAATATCATGTGACTCCACTGGGCAGTTTCACGCCAGCTGTGTGGATGCGTGCCGAGCATCCGCTTGCCAAGAAAGACAAGTTGACCCTGGTGGAAATGCTTGAATACCCTTTTATTCAGTATTACCTGCTGTTGACGGGCCCGATCTCGGCCAATGCAGAGAGCCGGTTTGACCGGGAGTTGGCAAAACATGGTCTCAAGCGGCAGAAAACCCTGGTCACCACACAGTTGATGACAGCCATGGATGCCCTGTGGCATACCGATTGCCTGATGATGGCCACCATGCACGACCTTAAAATCGAGAGTGAGTCATACGGTATTGTGCGTAAACCCTACCCGGAAGAACTGGAGTTTGATAATACCGTTCCGGTGGTATTGGTGCAGCATGTCAGGACCATCAAGTCGCCGGCTCACCAATGGGTCAAAGATCAGATTATTGGCATTGTTCAGGACATCAAGGAGCAGGCTCGACAGGCAGTCCGCGCCCGTTGACAGGCCCTAAATATGGTAGCTGGTTTTGGTCATGGCGCCGGAGATCAGCGTCATCAAACCCTTCACTGGTGAGGGAAATTCCAGGCCACCAGCTTCCTTTGCCACTGTCGCATGTTTGCCCTCATCTTCCAGCATTTTCTGCACAATGGCGCGGCTTTTGGTGTCGTTTTCCGGCAGTATTTCGAGATGATTTTCGAGGTGCTGACAGACCTGCTGTTCGGTGGCGGACACAAAGCCGAGGCTGAGTTTGTCACTGATCAGCCCGGTAGTGGCCCCGATGCCAAAAGACAGGCCGTACCAAAGTGGATTCAACAGGCTGGTGTGTCCACCCAACTGCTTGAGCCGGTCCTGGCACCAGGCCAGGTGATCAATTTCCTCATCGGCTGCCTGCTCCATCTCATTGCGAACCGAAGTGAGTTTTGTTGTCAGTGCTTGTCCCTGGTAAAGCGCCTGGGCACAGACCTCTCCTGTGTGGTTGACTCGCATCAGACCTATCGCGTGCCGTTTTTCACGCTCATCCAGCGTGTGCTCCTCAGCGGTTTTTCCCGGTGACAGGCGGGCCGGTGCCGGAGGCTCGGCTGCCAGGGTCCGCAGGGCACGGTCTACCTGAAGTAGAAGTCCATCGAGCTTGGTAAGCTGCCTTGTGTGCACGGTTTTGCCCTAAACTGTTGGTGGTGACAAGATTGTAGCAAAATCATCCGTCAACACACGAGGGTAATAGATGATAGGCCATCCACAGCAATTTCTTGGTTACGGCATTTACTGTATCGACGCACAATATGTGAGGCAGGGCCAGGCCTGTTGTTATCTGCTAGTGGACGACGGTGAGGTGGCGATTATTGAAACCGGTACCAGTCACACCGTGAATGCTATCAGTGAGGCACTGGATTCATTGGGTCTGACGGCAGACGCCGTTCGCTACGTGATTCCCACCCATGTGCACCTCGACCACGCCGGTGGCGCCGGATTGCTAATGCAGCGTTACCCGGATGCCCAGCTGGTTGTTCATCCCCGCGGCGCCCGCCATCTGGCGGATCCCACAAAACTGATAGCGGGTGTTATCGCCGTCTACGGGGAGTCGACCTATCGGTCACTGTATGGTGAGCTTGTGGCTGTGCCTGAAGATCGCATCATCAGTGCCGAGGACGGGTTGCTACTGAATCTGGGTGGGCGGACACTGGAGTTTCGCCATACGCCGGGACACGCCGAGCACCATTGTTGTATTTGGGATAAGGTTAGTGGCGGTTGGTTTACCGGAGATACTTTTGGTCTCGCTTATCTGACGCCGGCGCTGGGGGGTGGCCGGTTTATTATGCCCACCACGACACCAGTGCAATTTGCCCCTGAGCGCCTGCTCAGTTCGTTGGATTTGCTGATGAGTTATCGGCCCCGGCGGGTTTATCTCACCCATTACAGCCTGCTGGATGAACCTGAAAATTACGTGATGTCGTTGCGCGAGCAAATAAATGTCTGGTGTGACATGGCGCTGTCTCTGGAGGCTGGACCAGAGCGGGAGAGCACGATTTACAAACGGATAACAACTCTCACGCTGGCACGAATAAAGGCTCATTGGCCGGATGCCGATATGGTGCTGATTGAGCAGGATCTTGAAATGGATCTTGAACTGAATGCTCAGGGCCTTGAGGTCTGGTTGCAGCGTCAGCAGCAGTAGCTAGGCCTGTTCCCGTGCGATCGCCCGATAGCCAATATCATGGCGAAAATAGACATCATTCCAACAAATCTGTGCTGCCAGCTGGTAGGCTCGCTGCTGGGCCTGAAAGACCGTGTTGCCCAGCCCGACCGCGCAGAGCACTCGCCCGCCGTTGGTAACAACCTGTCCATCAACCTCTCTGGTCCCCGCGTGAAACACCTTGCTGTCTTCTGTGCTGGAAGCGGGAAGACCTGAGATGATATCACCCTTGCGGTAGTCATTTGGGTAGCCTCCCGCCGCCAAAACGACACCCAGTGCGGCTCGCCGGTCCCAATCAACCGTGCAGTGGTGAAGTGTCTTGTCCAGTGCCGCAGTACAGAGTGCGACCAAGTCAGATTTTAACCGCATCATGATCGGCTGGGTTTCCGGATCACCGAAGCGGCAGTTGTACTCGATCACCTTGGGGGTGCCGTCGGGCATGATCATCAGCCCGGCATACAGGAAACCGGTGTAACGGTTGCCCTCTGCGGCCATCCCCTGCACGGTGGGCTGAATTACCTCAGCCATGACACGCTCGTGAATTTCCGGGGTTACCACCGGCGCGGGGGAGTAAGCCCCCATGCCACCGGTGTTCGGCCCCCTGTCGCCGTCATCCCGAGCCTTGTGATCCTGCGATGTCGCCATTGGCAGGATGTGCTCTCCGTCCACCATGACAATAAAGCTGGCTTCCTCGCCAGCCAGAAACTCTTCGATAACCACCCGATGGCCGGCGTGGCCGAAGGCGTTGCCCGCCAGCATATCGTGCACAGCGTTTTCGGCTTCCTTCAGGGTTTTGGCGACAATGACCCCTTTACCTGCGGCCAGACCATCGGCCTTGATGACAATGGGGGCCCCCTTCTCGCGTAGGTAGGCAAGTGCCGGTTCGATCTCAGTGAAATTCTGGTATTGCGCAGTGGGAATGTTGTGTCGTGCCAGGAAGTCCTTGGTAAACGCCTTGGAACCTTCCAGTTGTGCTGCCCCTTTAGACGGACCGAAGGCCCGCAGGCTGCGGTCGGCGAAAAAATCCACAATGCCATCCACCAGTGGCTGTTCCGGGCCGACGATGGTCAGGGCGACGTTGTTCTGCTGGGCAAAATCTGCCAGTGTTGCAAAGTCGTTGACATCAATGGCGACATTCCGGACACCCGGTTCCAGCGCTGTGCCCGCATTGCCCGGTGCCACAAAAACCATTTCCACGCCCTGGCCCTGTGCTGCTTTCCACGCCAGTGCGTGTTCCCGTCCGCCGGAGCCGATCACCAGAATATTCATGCGTAACTCTCTTGCCTTAAATGACAGCGGCGGTTGTGTTGGCAGGGCGCAACCGCCACAAAATCAGCGTGATAGGGTTAACGTTGTCCTGCGTTATCAGTGACGAAAGTGCCGCATACCCGTAAACACCATGGCCATGCCGTGTTCGTTGGCGGCGGCGATTACTTCCTCGTCGCGGATCGAGCCACCTGGCTGGATTACGCAGCTGATGCCCACTGTGGCGGCGTTATCGATGCCATCCCGGAACGGGAAGAAGGCGTCGGAGGCCATGACGGCGCCCTTAACTTCCAGTCCCGCGTGCTCCGCCTTGATGGCGGCGATACGGGCGGAGTTGATGCGGCTCATCTGGCCCGCCCCCACACCGATAGTCCGGTTGTTTTTTGCGTAGACGATGGCGTTGGATTTCACCATTTTGGCTACCTTCCAGGCGAACAGTAGGTCTGCCAGCTCATCATCCGTGGGTTTCCGGTCGGTGACCACTTTCAGATCGGCGGCGGAGACCATGCCGTTATCTCGATCCTGTACCAGAAGGCCACCGTTAACCCGTTTGAAGTCAAAATTCTGTGGGCGGGTTTTGCCCCATTGGCCACACGCGAGCAGGCGCACGTTTTTCTTGCTGCTGACTGCGGTCACTGCCGCGTCAGAGACACTGGGAGCGATGATTACTTCCACAAACTGTTTTTCGCAGATGGCTTGGGCGGTGGCCGCATCCAGCTCGCGGTTGAAGGCGATAATGCCACCGAAGGCGGATTCCGGGTCAGTGGCAAAGGCCAGGTCATAGGCGGTCCCGATATCCGCTGCCACGGCCACGCCGCAGGGATTGGCGTGTTTGACGATCACGCAGGCGGGCTGGTCGAATTGCTTGACGCATTCCAGGGCTGCGTCAGTGTCGGCGATATTGTTGTAGGACAACTCCTTGCCTTGCAATTGACGGGCGGTGGCGACGCTGGCCTCCGCCGGACTGGCCTCCACGTAGAAGGCTGCCTTCTGGTGTGGATTCTCGCCGTAGCGCATTTCCTGAATTTTCAGAAACTGGGTGTTAAAGGTGTCGGGGAAGTCGCGTTTCTCGTTGGTGCCCGGCTCAAAATTGAAAGGGCGGGCACCGAAGTGGTTGGCGATCATGCCATCGTAGGCGGCAGTGTGCTCAAAGGCTTTGACCATCAGGCTGTAGCGCGTGTCATAACTGAGTTGGCCGCCGTTGGCCTGCATTTCATCCAGCACTGCACTGTAGTCGCCGGCATTGACCACAATGGCGACATCCTTGTGGTTTTTAGCCGCGGAGCGAACCATGGTAGGGCCGCCGATATCAATATTTTCAATGGCGGTTGGCAAATCGCAGGCGGGATCGGCCACGGTGGTGGCGAAGGGGTAGAGGTTTACCACCACCATGTCGATGGGCAATATGCCATGTTCATTCATGATGCTGTCATCGGTGCCACGGCGACCGAGGATGCCTCCATGCACTTTGGGATGAAGGGTTTTGACCCTGCCGTCCATCATTTCCGGGAATCCAGTGTAATCCGAGACTTCCCTGACACTGATGCCATTCTCGTTGAGTAGGCGGTAGGTGCCGCCTGTAGAGAGGACCTCGACTCCCTGATTGCACAATGCCCTAGCGAATTCAACAATGCCTGTCTTGTCCGAGACGCTGATCAGGGCGCGGGAAACTTTACGCAAGTCGCTCATATGGTCCTCAGTGTTGGTATTTTATAGTAGATTGTATTGTTTGAGTTTTTTTCGCAGTGTGCCACGGTTCAGGCCAAGCATTTCTGCCGCCTTGCTCTGGTTGTTGCGGGTATAGCTGAGCACCGCCTCAAGCAGGGGTTCCTCCACCTCTGTAAGTACCAGCTGGTACAAATCATTGGTCGGCTGTCCGTCCAGATGCAGGAAGTATTGTTGCAGTGCGGTTTCCACACAGAGGCGCAGGGATTTGTGATGGTGCGTGGTATCCGATGGCTCGGCACTTACCTCGGCCTGGATAGTGAATGTATCAATGGCGCTCATGCGGCTTGGTCCCAATTGTTCTGTCCTGCCAAGTAGGTGTGCAGGTGGTCTATTTGTTCGTTATGGTTGTCCAGCTGGTTGAAAGACCGGCGAAAGGTTTCACCGCCGGGCAGGCGTTCAACGTACCAGCCCACATGCTTGCGGGCAATCCGGATACCTGAATATTCCCCGTAGTGCCTGTGTATGGCGCGAATATGGTCAACCACCTGGGCAGCGAATTCCTGCCCGGAGAGGGATTCCGGTAGCGAGCCGTGTTCCAGGTAGTGATTGATCTCACGAAAGAGCCATGGATTGCCCTGGGCAGCGCGGCCAATCATCACGGCGGTGGCACCGGTGTGGTCAAGCACTGCTTTGGCATCCTTCGCAGAACGGATATCACCGTTGGCGAATACCGGGATATCGACTGATTGAACCACGCTCGCAATTGTGTCGTATTCAGCTTGGCCGTTGAAGCGACAGGCGCGGGTGCGTCCGTGGACAGCAAGCGCCTGGATGCCGCAGTCTTCGGCAATCCGGGCAATGTTGAGCGCGTTTCGATTTTGAGTGTCCCACCCGGTGCGAATTTTCAGCGTGACGGGGATGTCGACGGCCCTGACCACGGCGGAAAGAATAGCTGCTACCAACTTCTCATCCTGGAGCAATGACGACCCGGCTGCCCGTTTGCAAACTTTTTTGGCGGGGCAACCCATATTGATATCAATGATCTCGGCACCGAGCTCCCTGTTTTGTCGGGCGGCATCTGCCATGAGAGAGGGCATGCTGCCGGCAATCTGTACAGATCTAGGGGAGAGCTCATCCTTGTGGATCAGCCGCTGTTGGCTCTTCCGGGTGTGCCACAGGCGGGTATCGGAGGTGATCATCTCCGATACGGCCATGCCAGCACCCTGTGCTCGACAGAGTTGGCGAAATGGCAAATCTGTCACGCCGGCCATGGGTGCCAGTATGGTTCGTGATGCCAGCGCATGTTGACCAATCTTCACCAAGTTGGGTTGCCTCAATCTAAGCTCGGAAAAAACGGGGTGTTGATGATACCCGCTCTTGGCCGACGGAATAAAGATTATTTGGGAATGAATAGCAGATAACTGACGGCGTCCTGTCCGGGATCAATCAGCTCCAGCTTAAGTTTCACCGGTTGTCTGGCGGGCATCATGGTCATGTCGGCCAGGTCTCCGTGCAGGTATTCTTTGGGCTGAAAACGGCGTTGCGCAAGGATTTCCCCCTGCAGGTTTTCAAATCTTAGCACCAGCGACGGGAAAGGTTGTGCAAAGCTGGCCTCATTGATCAGGACAGCATCTACGCTCAGGGCATCGGGTATATCCGGGTGGCTGTAGACCATTAATTGATCGCTGCTGATTTTGTTCAGGTCCTGCAGGGGTGACAGTTCACAGCCCGCCACCTCACAATAGCGGCCTATCCATTGCCGATTGCCCGGATCCTCGCCAATCACATCGGCGAAAAAATACAGGTACTGTGCAGCCAGCAGGGCGGAAGCCAATAGGGAAAGTGTCAGCCATAACCAGGTTTTTCGCCGGGGTCTGGCGGGGGGATAAAAGAGAGTTGTGTCGCTCTGCAGGTGCAGTGGATTATCTTCTACCACATCCTGTGGCGGATTTTCAGTGGCTTTGCCTGCCCGCTCTGTCGGTGAGTTATCTTCGGACTGCTGAGTGGATTCAGCTGTTGCTGAGTCGGGCCAGTGGATATCGATTTGTTCCGGAAGTCTTGCCTGGATGACCGTTTCGGCTTCAGGCTCATCCTGCTCCTGCTCCTGCTCCTGCTCCTGCTCCTGCTCCTGCTCCTGCTCCTGC
>Ga0209578_10000984_pt1 | contig 28673 bp, 22 predicted proteins | sample tdAd472_FD_187127 | JGI IMG/M metagenome (GOLD analysis project Ga0209578, IMG submission 187127) | Marine sediment microbial communities from the Atlantic coast under amendment with organic carbon and nitrate - tdAd47.2 (SPAdes)... | ecosystem: Environmental > Aquatic > Marine > Coastal >...
GAGGTCCGCCATCAGAGGTGGCGAGACCGTCTTCCAGTGGGGGGCCAGCCTCACCCAGTGACAGTTCCTCCCGGATCCCGCTGTTCAGTTCCTCAATGGAACGACCAAGCACGTCCGGTCCTATACCCCCGTGAACAAACAGGGTGCGGCCAAGCTTCAACACCGCGTCGTGCTCCAGCACCCAGCTGCCGTAGTCACCGTCCGGCGCCCAGGTCAGCCGGTGCTCGACATACCCGGGTGGAAACCGCTGTTCCCATTGTCGTCGGTACTCCGCCGTCGCTTCGAATTCAGGGTCCTGTTGCCGTCGCCGCTGAACCACCAGTTCGAAATAACGTTGCCGCAGCTGGTCCGCGTTGTCACTGGCCAGCGCCGCGTATTCCCCGGGATGAACATAACGCAGGTCGCCCAGCATGTTCATGGCTTCATGATTGCCGATGAGCACATGAACAGCTCCGCCCTGACGGCCCGCCTGGTCTTCCAGCCTCTGCAGCAGTTCGATGACCCGGTGGGTATCCGGGCCACGGTCCGGAACATCCCCCAGCTGCACCAGCTGTGTGTTGCCCGCGGCCCAGTTACCCCGCTGGTCGATGACCCCGGCCTGCTGCAGAACGCGAAGGAAATTATCATAGTCGCCGTGTACATCACCGACAGCTACTATGGGTCGGGGTCCGTTTTCCGGACTGCCGGCATCGAGGCCGGTGCAGGAAGTGCACCACAGAACGACGAACAGGGAAACCAGCAGCAGCCGCGGAGATACGCCGGCCAGTGGCCTGGACACCTGGTGTCGAAACAAGCAGACCAGTTCAGCCACGACAATCATCGAGTATTTCGTCCTCGATTTCGCCGGGATCATTGATAATTTCGTAGAAATCCTCGATGTAGCCCACGGACGAGCGAATTTCCCGCGGCGACGACAGCCCGGATTGTCGAATCAGCGACAGGATAGCCTCCTTTTCCTCCCGGAATACCGGCAGGGCATCGCTGACGTAATCGTTGTGGATACAGTAACCCCGGAACAGGCGCTGCCGATTACTGCGCAAGCCGAAGCTGGGGTTGGGATCGGCCGCGTAGGACGCATCGACGAATCCGGAAGCATCGAAATCGTAGGGAATCGGTACGTAGCGACCTTCGATCTCCAGCAGTTTTGCATTGTGACAACACTCGTCATCCGCCGGTCCGGCAGCCAGGGAAAAATCGGTATTGCCGATCATCATCATGAACAGTCCCACCAGGGTGGCCTGCCGCGGCTCCAGGTCGGTGAGGCTGATACGGTTGAGGTCGACATTTTCGCCACCCGCCCGCTGGGCCACGGTGTCCTTGTGCTCGATGATTACACCCAGGTGAGTTCGCGATTCCCCTTCGTCATCGCTGTAGTCGTAGGTCACGTTCACCAGCCTGGCGTCAAAACCGGTGTCCGACAGCTGCAGGAACATCCGGTAGGCCAGGTGTTCCTTTACTACAAGGTCCGCATAGCGATCCCTGGGGCGACACTGCACCACCAGCTTTAGACGATTCTGCCCTGCGAACAGCGTGCCCGGGAGCTGTCCCCGCCGGAGATCCAGCCACAGCTGTGAAAAGCGACATACATCCTTGCGCAGACGGTAATTTCCGCGCACCTCGTAGCTGGTGTCCAGGGTGGTAACCTGTCCGTCCGCCGTGGTATACGAGACCGTCCCTTCGTATTCCTGGTCCTTGTCCCGTTCCCGGTCGATGGTCCGGAACGGCCCCGTCAGGGTAATCTGCAGGGGATCCTGGGATTGAAACAGCGGATTGATTTCCGCGGCCCCGGCTGCAACCGTCAATAACAGCCAGAAAGGTAGAACAGCGAGAAGTCGATTCATAGCCACCGCCTTGCCCTGCGCCTGGGAATTGCGGAACAGCGCTTTTATTATTAACCTGATCGAGTGTATCCTCTCCCACACTCGACGGCAACAGGATGAAATCGTGGATCTGGAACCGTTTTCCGTGAATCAACTTCAGACTTCGGCGGCGTGATGCAAAAATACCTGGCAATAATAAATGACAAAACCGGTTACGTCCTGCTGGTCTGTTTAGGCATCAGCTACCTCTGTATCAGTCTCGATTTCAGTTTTAACCTGAATGTCACACTTTTCAGTATAGCTGTCATCTTTCCGCTGGTATTTACCATTCGCCAGTCTTTCCGTCGCCGTGACGAAGTCATCAAGCTGTTGAGCGTTTTCAAGTCGTCACTCAATGCCGTATATCGCTGCTTCGCCAACATCGAAAAGCTGGATGAGCCGAAGAAGGACTTCGTGGCAGAAAGACTGCAGGAAATATCCGGACTGTTCCTTGGTGCATTGCGAGGACAGGATTACGACGCCGATACGGTGCGCCAGCGACTCACCGATATCTTTGCGCTGATTCAGGACAACAAGGCGCAGATTTCAAATGGCGTGGCCCTGAAAATCATCCGCTTTCTGCAGGACCTGGAAGAGAGCATGGAAAACACCATCGGCATCAAGACCCACGGCTCGCCCATCAGCCTGCGCGCCTACTGCCTGGTGTTCATTTACCTGTTCCCGGTAATTTTCATCCCTACCCTGGTTTACGATATGCAGGAAGGTGAAGCCTGGGTTGTCTACGCCCTGGCGGTGATTCACGGCTTTATCCTGATTTCCCTCTACAACGTCCAGGACGACCTGGAAAATCCCTTCGACCAGGTTGGCCTCGACGATATCCAACTGGAGGAATTCCAGTTCCAGCGTCAGCACAATCCCGTCTGAGTGCCGATGTCAGCCGATCATTTATCCAGGTTCTGCACTTCCCTGGCATCGGCATCATCATCCTGTTCCGCCACTTCCTTCGGGGATTCCTGGACAACCTGATCCACCAGGGGAACACTGTCGTGGTCATCCCGGTCCCGTCCTGACCTGTCTGCCGAAGATCCTTCCAGCACAACCCGTACCGGGGCGACGATATCCATGTGCACATCCCGCTGTGGGAAGGCAATGACGATACCGGCTTCCTCGAAGGCACGATTTATGGCGATGCGCACCGCCGTGGTGATAGTCAACCGGTGCTCGATATCAGCGACGAAGAATCTTGCGGTCAGCTCCAGCGAGTTATCGCCGAAGTGTTCAAAAACGATACGCGGCGCCGGCTCGGTCAGTATATCCGGGTGATCATTAATAACCTTGTTCAGCAGGCTGATGGCTTTTTCCACATCACTGCCATAGGCCACTCCCACGGCTATCACTACCCTGTTTTGCGAATCCGACAGGGTCCAGTTCAGCAGGTGCTGGGTGATGAATTCCTTATTGGGCACCAGCAGTTCCTTGCCGTCCCAGTCCCGGATGGTGGTGGCGCGAATCCGGATCTTGGTAACAACGCCGTCCTTGCCGCCGACGGTGACCACGTCGCCAACCCTGATCGGGTGTTCGAACAGGATGATAAGGCCACTGATGAAATTGGCGACGATTTCCTGCAGACCGAAGCCGATGCCCACACCCAGTGCCGCCACCAGCCATTGCAGCTGGCTCCACTGCAGCCCCAGTGCTGACAGCCCCATAATCACGCCGACACCGATGATCACATAGTTCATCAGGGTGCTGACAGTATAGCGGGAACCGGCCGAAACCCGGGTACGACTGCGCAGGGTTATTTCAACCAGCGCCGGCAGCCGCTTGGCGGCAAACAGCGTGAGGCTTGCCAGCAGGATCACGGTGATTACCGTGGCCAGGGTAATCTGGGTGACAATGGTCTCGCCGTCCACTTCCGTGGACGATGACCACAGGGCAAACCCCTCCAGCGCATCCAGGGCCGGCAACAGCGGCTCCCAGATCAACACGGTGAAAACGAAGGCCAGGGCAATGGTGGTAACATTTACCAGCTGCTGCGTATCGCTGCTGATATCCACCAGTTGCGCCGTGTTTTCCTCCGGTAATTCCCCGGATTCGTCGCCGCTGGCCTGCTGCTGGGAACGCTGGGTCAACAATTCACGAAAACGCAGCTTGCGCCTTGCCACTCGCAGGGAACGCATGATGACCGCATGAACCAGCAACAACACGATGCCCGCGGAAATCATCTGGATCAGGGCACCGACAATGGCTTTCACCGTATAGACCTGACCGTAGACGATGGCTGCAAACGCGACCATGAAAGCCACCAGCAACAGCATGCGAAGCCGTCGCACCCAGGAGGACGAAGCCTGTTCATGGGCTTCAACCTTGCCCCTGGACGAGGCCTGATGGAGTCGGACCGCCATGATCAGCAGCACGCCCAGCAACGCCAGTCGACCGATAAATTCCTGGTCGTCACCGCCGTTCAGCTCCGAGACCAATGCCGCCACCAGCGCCAGCGGCAGCCACCAGTTCAGGGTGAATCCCAGTATGCGGTGCACCATGGCCATGGCATTGGCATTCCAGTTGAAATGCACACTGCCCAGGCCGGATCGCTCGGCAACAATCCGCAGCAGGGACAGGACGAACAGCAGCGGCACCAGGTTCATCAGCAGGTCGAACACCGTCTGGGTCTGGGGGAGATCCGAACCGGCAAAGGCCGCCGCCAGCGCCAGTGCCAGCAGCGCGCGGGGCAATGCGCGTAAGAGCGCTGCGCCGGTGGAGTAGACGGTATGCACGATGGAGTCATCCCTGGGGCGGGCGATGCGGGAATTCAGCGAGAGCTGGAAATTTTTCAGACGCTTGCGATAGAAAATCAGGACGAATGCCGCCAGCAGTGCCAGCAGTGACCAGGGGCTCAGCGTCATCTCCACGCCGTTGAACAGGGTCGGAAATGAATCCAGTTCGGCAATGACCTCACCCGGCAGCATGGTCCACATCGGTGCCCTGTTGGGTATCCACAGTATCTGTCCCTGCAGGAAATCCTGATAGACCTCCCGACGCTGGTTCAGGGTGTTGTAGCCGGTTTCCAGCTGGGTGGATTCGTCGATAAAGAGGGAAATTTCCTCGATGACAGTGCGTAACCGGTCCCGGTAGTTACGTATCAGCTGCAATATAGTCTGGCGGGTATCTGTGGCCATTGAAGCCGGCTCAATACCCCGTTGCTGCAGCTGGCCGTTCAGGTAGGCGGATGCGCTCACCAGGGTGGCAAGGCGTTCTTCAAGATCGATGCGACGGATCACGGCGTTGCCGATTTCGCTGGAAAGCTGCTCCGTCGGACTGGCCACGGTAAACGAATCGAGCTCTTCCCAGTAGGTCAGCAAGACTCGTCCCAACGACTCGCTGTCGCTGCCGAAGCTGACGATCCGGCGGGCGGTGTTGAAGCGTTCCTCCAGGGCCTGGGTCCTGCTGTTGATCCGCTCGTTTATCTGGCGAACCTCGGCCAGCCTGCCGTTCATGGCAACCTGCTCGGTGCTCAGCTGGGTATCCAGGTTCACCAGTTCCGAGGCCAGGCCGTAAACCGGACTGTCAGTGTCGATGCCCAGCTCTTCAAGTCCGGTGGCCTCCTGCACCGAACCCGTCACCCGGGTTTCCAGTTCCCGGATCAGGGCAACCAGCCGGTCCCGGTTAAGCGCCAGTTCGGCACGCTCGGCGGCCAGGGCGCTGAATCTCACCGGCTGACTTTCCAGCTGCGCCCGGCGGGCCAGGCTTTCCGCCGACAATGATCTTTCCTCTGCCAGTTCCCGCCATTGCTGGGCTTCCAGCAATGAAGGCACGCCCTCGGGATTAACCGTCGGACTGTCGCCCTGCAACTCGGCCATGCGTGTATCGATCTGGGTAAGGCGTTCCCTGGCCGTGGTGGCATTGGTTTCCCGCGCCGCCAGTCGCCGGTCCAGCGCTTCCAGTTGGCTGGAGATCTCCCGCTCCTCGGTACGCAACTGGGACAGGCGGGTCTGAACTTCCGCCGGGGTCAGGTCCTGTAATTCCGCCGCCGGATCGAATTCAATCTCCAGGTTGTCCAGTCGCTGCTGTATTTCCGACTCCCTGACCGGCGCTGTGGTCAGCGCTTCCTCGAAGGCTGCGGCGTCCCGTCGAAACGACTCTTCCTGGGCCAGCAGGGCCCGGGCTTCCTCGTAGAGAGTCAGTGTCTGATCGCCTTCGGCGACACCGTTGCCCCGCAGCGTTTCTATCCGTGTGTCGATCAGCTCCACGGTGAGACCGGGTGACTGCTGTGCCAGGGTCTCGCCCGCCAGCAGCCATCCCAGGAGGACAACTGTGCAGCCCTGCAGGAAAGCCCGGCCTGACACCAGGCGGCAACCGGGCACGGAACGTGTCGACAGGCATGGCAAACGCAGGGAGCGCCGGCTCAGCAGGCTTGTGCCGGCAAGGAGCGGACCTAAAATGTAATGGGCAAAGATCTGTTTCATAAACTGAGTCTGTCTGGCCAGGTTGATGGAAGCGTCGAAGTCACTTCCCGGTAGGGGTGGTTTATCGACAAACCGAACCGCGAAGCAAGCCTGGTGCCGGTGCCGGCATCTTATACTGTTATTTCGGCAGCGCTATTTTTTTCTCCGGGAATTTCCCCTTCCCGCCCGCTGAACTGCTGCGTGTTCAGCGATGAATGCCCCGCCGTCGTGACGGGCAAAATAGTCCCGGGCAATGTCCCTCACCCGGGGAGCCAGCAGCAGCGTGGACAGCATCGTCGGTATCGCCATGGTGGCATAGACACCGTCCAGCAGGCTGATCACCGCATCCAGCGAGGCCACGGCCCCCGCCGTCACCAGGGCCATGTAGCCCCACAGGTAGTATTTCTCCGTCCGCGATCCAAACAGAAACCCCATGCACTTGCTGCCGTAATAGGAGTAGGTAAGCACGGTGGTAATACTGAGCACCGCCACCATGGCCAGTATCATGTAGGCGCCGAAGCCGGGAAATACCTGTTCGTAAGCCTGTGAAGTCAGGGTCACGCCGGTGGCTTCCCCCTGCCAGGCTCCGGTTACCAGCAGGGCCAGTGCCGTGCAGGTACAGACGATCAGGGTGTCTATGATGGGACCGAGCATGGCCACCAGACCTTCCCGCACCGGTTCATTGGTGCGGGCGGCGCCATGGGCCAGGGACTCGGTACCGATGCCGGCTTCATTGGAAAATGCACCACGCTGCACGCCGATCAGAATTACCGCGCCGATCACGCCGCCGGAAACGGCCTGGCCGCTGAACGCGTCGGTGACAATCAACGCCAGCATGGCGGGAATTTCCCCAACGTGGCTGAGCAAGACGTAACCGGTAATGACGAAATAAAATATCACCATGCCGGGGACCAGCCTGCCCGCTACCGTCGATATCCGCTGTACCTTGCCGACAGCGATGCTGAGCAGCAGTACCGACAGTATCAGGCCCAACGTCAGGTCGAAAGGAAAGTGACTGTCGGCACTGGCCAGTCCGGCAGGGATGGCGACCACGTCCCGAAGCAGCTGGACCAGCTGGTTGATCTGAAAAACCGGCAGCGTGCCCAGCATCCCGGCGATGGCGAACATCCAGGCCAGGGGCAGCCATTTCTGCCCCAGCCCCTCCCGGATCACGTACATGGGTCCGCCCTGCAATTTACCGCTGTCGTCGTAGCCACGGTACAGGATCGCCAGGGAGGCGGTGTAGAACTTGGTGGTAATGCCCACCAGGGCAGTCACCCACATCCAGAATACCGCGCCGGGACCACCCAGGGTGACTGCCAGCGCCACGCCGGTGATATTGCCCAGCCCCACCGTGCCCGCCAGGGCCGTGGCAAGCGCCCGGTAATGACTTACTTCACCGGCGGCGGTCTCCGTATCGCTGTTGTAGCGGCCCCGCAGCAGATCGATGCCGTGGCCAAGATACCGGAAATGACTCATCCTGGAATGCACCATGAAAAACAGTCCACCGCCCACCAGCAGCAAAACCAGCGGTGCTCCCCACATGAATCCGGCAAATGCCGCCAATACGCTCTCGAGCTGTTCCATGGTGACAATTCTACAGGGGCAGCCGGCCGGCCTGCAAAGCAGGGTGATGACCCGGCAACCGGAAACTCCAGAAACACTGCGGCCTAAAGAGCCAGAACCGGTGCCAGGGACAGCACCAGCAGCACCGCCATGGTCCAGTTGAACAGTCGCAGGCGTTGGTTGCTGTGGAGAAATCGCCGGATCTGTTGACCCAGCACCGTCCAGGTGCTGACACAGGGCAGATTGATCAGGCCGAAAACCAGGGCCACCAACGCCACGCCCCCCAGGCTGCGGGTGGGGTTGTAAACGCTCATGGCGGTCAGTGCCATGGCCCAGGCCTTGGGATTGACCCACTGAAACAGCACCGCCTGGAAAAACGTAATGGGCGTCCCCGAGGCAGCCGGCCGGCCGGCTGCCTCGGGGGGTGCCGCCAGCCTGCCGTAGCGTACCGGGGCGGCGGTGGCGACCTTCCAGGCAAGAAAAAGCAGGTAAACGATACTCACCACCTTGAGAACAAGATAGCTGACGGGGAAGCGATCAAAAATCTGTGCCAGGCCGGCGCCGACCACCAGCGTCATGAACACGAATCCACTGGCCACACCCAGCAGGTGCGGTACGGTTCGCAGAAAGCCGAAATTGGCGCCGGAGGCCATCAACATCAGGTTGTTGGGACCCGGGGTAATCGATGAGGCGAAGGAAAAAACGGCAAGACCGAAAAGCAATTCAGGGTTCATCGTGGCAAATCCGGCCAGCGTCGGCGCAGGTCAGCTGCGCCGGACACACTCCATTCCCGTATCGGGACCCCGGTCTCCGTCCGCTGCCTTGCTAAGACGACTATGCCTGGCCGTCGCGATCAACTGCCGCTGGCCGCTTCCGCCTCGGCGATATTGTTACGCATCTCGCTCAGCAGGTTATCCATGCCGGAACGCCGGACGACGCTGCGATAGGTTTCCCGGTACGAGCTGATCATGCTGACGTTTTCAACTTCCACGTCGTAGACGTACCAGCCATCACTGCGCAGCCGCAGGCGGTAGTTCACCGGAATCTCGTTGGAGCTGGTGACGATGGTGGTCTCCACGGTGGCCCGATTGTTGTTGATGTCTTCGTCCCGGTACTCGACGATTTCATTGGTGTAGGCTTCGATTCGGCCCAGGTAGGTGTTTTCCAGGGTCTGGCGGAACAGCTCCTGGAATTCGTTCTGTTGCTCCGTGTTGGCATTTCGCCAGTTGGTGGACAGGGCGCTCTGGGCCATCGCCCGGCTGTCGAACACCTTGCCCAGTTCAAGTTTAAGCTGCTCACGCCGGGCATCCGGTTCCAGCGACGTGTCCCGAAGTATGGCCAGCACCTGTTCCACGACGCCTTCAACCCGTTCGGTCGGGCTCGACTGAGCGAATGCGTGACCGGAAATCAGGACCCAGAGCAGCAGCGTGACTGCCGAAATTTTGCCTAGAATTGAGTTGCCCATTGCCTTGCCCTCTTCCGGATGAAGCCCGGACTTGCTGAGAGATCGGGGAATGCTGATGACTCCCCGCCAGATCCGGAATTATACGCTTACGGCAAGGGGACTCAACAGGGAACTCCTACCGGGGTGGTGTCTACGCCGTGAGTGGGGGGGTGAGGCCGGCGCCGGCTCACTCCTCCACGTTACCGCTGCGATTCTGCACGTAGGAAGACCGGAAGAAGATATACGGGTCGATGGCACCCTGGTACAGGGCCTCGTAGGTATCCTGGTCAAGAGACAGCGTGGTTTCCGCCTCGGCCAGGTTAAGGGCGATGATCTCGCCAGCGGACAGGGAATCGATCACCGGGTCCATGGCGGTATTGCCGAGACTGCCCAGACCGTCCCGCAGGCTGCTGAAGCCAAGGAACGGGATCACCACGTAAAAGCCATGTCCCACCCCGTAACGCCCCAGGGTCTGGCCCAGGTCCTCGGTTTCCTGTTCCAGCCCCATGCTGCTGGCCGGATCGAACAGGCCAAGAATTCCGATGGTGGAATTGATAACAAACCGCGACGCTTCAGTGCCGGCATTGGGCAGGTCCAGCTGCAACAGGGCATTGATGGCGGAAATCGGCGTACCGATGTTGCCAAAAAAATTCGACAGGGACACGCGTACCGGTTCCGGGACAACCCTGAAGGCCACCGCCACCGGTTTCAGCACGCCACGGTACAGCGTATCGTTCAGCGCGAAAGTGGCCCGGTTGATGGATTCGAAGGGATCGGCTATCTGTGGCCCCTCGTCCTCCTCGAAGATAAAAAAGTCATCGTCATCGTCCTGGGCTGCCGCCGGCGTCAGCAGCGCGAACGGCAACACCAGCAGCACCAGCGTCCTGATTCCCAGGTTTCCTGTCAATCCCCATGGCTTCATGATGGTTCTCCGGTTAGCCCTCGGTCTGGAAGATATAGCGGCTGACCAGCTCTTCGAGGCTGATGGCCGATTCTGTTTCGTAGACTTCCATGCCGTCGGTCAGCAGTTCCTCGAAACCGCCGGGCACGATCTTGATATATTTCTCGCCGATGATCCCCTGGGTACGGATTGCCGCGATGGCATCCTCCTGCACCAGGACGCCTTCGTTGATACGCATTTCCACGATGGCCTCGAACGACTCCGGATCGAAGTCTATGCTGGACACCGTGCCGATGCGAACGCCGGCACCTTCGATAACCGCACCGGGGCGCAGACCGGAAACCGAGGTGAATCGGGCAGTCAGGTTATAGCCCGGCTGCTCGATAAATGAGGCACCTGCCACCGTAACTGCCAGGTAGCTGAAGCTCAGAATTCCGAATACCACAAACATGCCGGTTACAAGCTGAATATTGATCTTGTTCATTTCCCTCACTCTTCCTGGTTATCTGGCCGGTCCGCTGCCTGCTGACAAGGATCAGCGACAGGCAGCGGCTGCCGGCTAAAGAATGGCACCTATCAAGAAATCGCTGAACAGCACGGCTATCGACGAGATTACCACAGCGTCGGTAGTCACGTAACTTACCCCTTCCGCGCCCAGCGAGCCGGATTTGCTCAGGTGAATATAGAAGCCCTTGGCACAGCAGATCAGGGTCACCAGCAGGCCGAAAATAAACGACTTGACCAGCCCCAGCCGAACGTCGCTCCACACCACGGCATCGATCATGCCGTTGATATACGAGCCCTCGGACACGCCGAACAGGACAACGCCAACGAAATACCCGCCGAAGATCGCCACGACACTGAAAATGCAGGTCAGCAGCGGCACCGATATCAGCCCGGCTATTACCTTCGGTGCCACCAGGTACTTGTCCGGATTGATGGCCATGCACTCCAGCGCGTCCACCTGCTCGGAGATCCGCATGATGCCCAGTTCGGCACAGATCGCCGACCCGGCGCGTCCCACCACCATCAGCGCGGTCATTACCGGTCCCAGTTCCCGCAGCACGCTCAGGGCGACGGCAGACCCCAGGATATCCACCGAACCGAATCTTTCCAGGGTATTGTAGAACTGCAGGCCCAGGACCATGCCTATGGTGACACCGGAAATAATGATGACGCTCAGCGAGCGTGCGCCAATGAAATAAATCTGGCGTACTATCGCATAGAACTGGTACGGCGGCTGCACGATACGGTAAACGACAATCAGCAGCAGCAACAGCGTGCGACCGGTCTGTTCCAGCGAACTGAGAACAGCGTTACCCATGGATTCAATGGTTTTCATTGGCCTTCGGCTGCCCCTTTGTTCCCGGACTTTCCGTTTGCTGATTCCCCGTCTGCTGTTTTCGCGCTTGCTGACTCTCCGGGTACTCCAGGCTCGTCAGGTGACGCAGCTTCATCGGGTATACCCGGCTCCACCGCTTTGCCGGCGAGTCTACGCAGGTGATCATCCACATCCACGGCAACCTGCCGGGGAGTCCGGTTCAGCAGGCCGACAATACGGGGATCCTCGCTGGCCTTGATTTCCTCCGGCGTCCCCACCATCAGCAGCTCCCCCTCGCCCAGGATGGCGATGCGATCCGCGATCTTGAACACGCTTTCCAATTCGTGGGTGACCACCACGATGGTCATGTTCATGGACTCTTTCAGCTTGATGATCAGTTCATCCAGTTCTGCCGAGGTAATGGGGTCCAGTCCCGCCGATGGCTCGTCAAAAAACAGCAGCTTGGGGTCCATGATAATGGCCCGGGCCAATGCCGCCCGCTTGGTCATCCCACCGGACAGTTCCGACGGCATCAGGTGTTCGTGGGGCATCATGTTGACCATGTCCAGCTTGATACGGGTCATGATCTGGATGGTGTTTTCATCAAGCCTGGTGTGCTGCCGCAGGGGCAGCTGGATGTTTTCACCCACTGTCATCGAGGTGAACAGGGCGCCGCCCTGGAAGGCCACGCCCATCTGCTTGCGCATTTCCTCCAGCTGCCGGGCACCGGCACTGCAGATATTCGTTCCCAGTACCCGGATTTCCCCGGAGGTGGGCTTTTTCAGTCCCAGCATGGTGCGCAGCAGGGTGCTTTTGCCCGCGCCACTGCCACCCATGATGACGCTGATCTGGCCCAGCGGAATATCCAGGTTGATGGACTTGAGAATGCGCCGACTGCCGTACTCGACCACCAGGTCGCGGACTGCGATTGCCGGGGAGGACTCCATTTATCGGCTCCACTCAGGGTTCAAGGAGATCAATGAAGCTGTCCTCGGTGTCGTAGAGCGTGAATATCTTGTCCAGCCTGGTGATGGTCAGTACCTGCATCGCCGGTGAGCTGATGCTGAGCAGGCCGTAGTGCAGGTCGATTTTTTTCGCTTTCTGAAAGCCTTCCACCAGGCTGGCAATACCGGAGCTGTCGATATAACTGACCTCCTGCATGTCGATGAGCAGCGGTTTGCCATCCTCGAGAGACGCCAGAATGGTCTCGCGGAGAACCGGGGAATCGTTGAGATCGATTTCCCCGCTCAACACCAGCATGTCGAATCCCGTTCGGCTTTGTATTTCATGTTTCAATTCTGTTGACCCTCTTTATTCTGCCTGTTTTTATCCTGCCTGTTTTTAACCGGTGTCCCGCCGGGTTAACCACGCGACCCGGTCCCGACCTGGCATTTTATGCGCCGGTGGCACTCAACCGTTCACTTCCTTTTTCATCTGCAGGCAGTTTCCCTGCCTGGCGCCACAGTCCACCAGCTTCACCTCGTCCATGATCTCGTTGATGATGTGGCAGCCCAGACCGCCGGGCCTGATATCATCCAGGGACCTGGACTGCATCTGTTCAGCCCGTGACTTGTTCCGGGCAAAGTCCGTCAACCGGAAAATCAGGTGGGAATCCTGCCGGGTGATCTCCAGCACGATATCACCGCAGTCGTCGTCACAGTAGGCATGTTGAATAATATTCATACAGGCCTCACCGATAGCGAGAATGATACAGTCAACGGTTTCCCGCGGGTAGCCGGCCTCGCCAAAGGTTTCCCGCAACTTTTGCCTGACCGAGGAGAGATGTTGGGGTTCGGCGGGGAATTTGAATTCCAGGAGCTTGTCGGTTGTCACTGTAAGAAACCCTGAGTGCAGGTTAACAGAACAGGAGACCAACTGCTGAAGTCACCCGGTATCGTATGTTGCAGTCTTGCCGCATCCGTCCGGACTTAGGCACCGCGACACGGTCAGTTCATTGGAATGGCCTTGGTACCGCGACGCCTGGAGGTCCTGACCGCTCCCGCGCCGGCTAGCCTTCGCCATCCTCGACGATCAATACCGTCAGGTCGTCGAAGCGGACTCCGGTGTTGGCGACTTCCTCCACGAATTTATCCAGGCGCTGGCGCCTGGGCACCTTACTGTACTTCGCAATCAGCGACTGTAATCCGGTCAGCTCATCCAGATCCGTGCCCCGCGTCAATCCCTCCGACAGACCGTCAGTATACAAATACAGACTGCCGTCCGCCAGATCAAAGCTCTCCTCTTCGAACTGCTGTTCCTCCAGGATACCGACGGGGGGACTGAGTGATTCATACAGGGCAAATCCGCCATCCCGGCGATGATGTATCGCCGGCGGATGGCCGGCATTGGCCAGGGTGACCTGACCCGTGGCGGGGTCATAGGAGCCGGCTATCATGGTGATATACAGGCCGCGGGTGGTCATCTCGTACAGTTCACGATTGACCAGGCCGAGAATTTCCGCCGGGGAATCGATGGTCTTGGCCAGGAAATGGAACAGGCTGCTGCCCTTGGCCATCAACAGTGCCGCGTCTACGCCTTTACCGGAAACATCGCCGATATTGAACAGGTACCGGCCGTTGGGCAGGCGCTGGTAATCGAAGAAGTCCCCGGACATGTTCTTGGCCGGAATGTTCAGCCCGGCGATATGGTGTCGCTCGTCGAATGCCGGCAGGAAGCTTTCCTGGATGGTCCTGGCAATGGTCAGTTCCTGCTTCATGATTTCCGACTCCACCACTTCCGCCACCATGGTGGCATTGTGAATTGCCAGTGCCGCCGAGGCACAAAGCAGGTTCAGCATGTGGGAATCGGAGACGTCAAACAGTCCTTCGGGATTGGCGGAAGACGGCACCTTGTTGATCAGCTCAATAGCGCCGATGGTCTCATTCTGAATAATCAGTGGCGCGCACAGGATTGACCGGGTGCTGATGCCGGATTGCTGACCCGGGGCAAGCTGGAAATCGGCTGACTCCCGGGTATCCTTCACCAGCACGGTCTTGGACTGCTGCACTACTTCGTTCAGGACTTTCATGCCCACTTTCAGCATGGGGTCCTGGATATCCACTTCGCCGGCGCAACCCTGGCAGACCAGCTCCTGGTTGCTGTTGAGCAGGAATACCGAGGCGGCCTCCGCCCGGGAATACTCCAGGATTTTTGCCAGGGAAATCTTCAGCGCCTCGTCGAGATCCAGCGAACAGGCGAAGGCCTGAATCAGGTCCTCCAGGTTATTGAGGAGAGTCGAATCATTGAGCAGGTCGACGGGTAATTGCACCGCTTGGGACATGGGACAGGTCACTGGGCCAGATGGATTTGGAGGATGAACAAGCATCGGAAATTGCAGATGCATCATACTCTTGATGGCCAAATGCTAGCAAGCTGGCAGAATTCGTGACCCAGAGTGCTCCAATACTGCTCCGGAAAAGGCAATCGTACTGGTCCTGGAGGTTTCAGCAATCGGGATGTGTAACAACGCAGTGTCAGGTCGAAGTACCGCTCCAACAATTCCAGCGCTGACATACCATGAATAAACCCCTGTAATCCTGATGGCCACGGCAGGGAATACGGGTCCGGTCATGAAAATACCATAAGGTAGCAAAGAGATTGATTGATCATTTTGCTCTAATTCGTCCCCGGCAGTGCGGCGGAGCAGGTTACCGGAAATTCTCAACTGACCGGATCGCCGCTGGCGAAGCAGCTGTGCCCATGACTGGCGCCCCGGGAATCACTGTGCCATGTCCATGACCGTTGACTATTGGCAGTCCCTGTCGGCTGAGTAGCCGGGCATACGCACAACCGGCAGGGACTGCAATGGCAACAGTCTCTGCCGGTACGCTCGACCCGGGACTCACCGGGAGAATGTGACAACTGGACAACGACCGGCGGCGAAGTTACCTTTTACCGACAACCGCAGCTCCTTTGCCGCATAACCGGGAACGGAAACCAGCCATGACCTCTATTGTGCACCACGCGTTTGCCCTGACCTGCTCCTTACTCGTGTTCGCCGCGCTGGTCGTCGGCCCGACGCCGGCCGCTTTCGGCCAGGACTACACCATCGATGCCCCGGCGGAGGCTTATATCCGCCAGCGCATTGAAGTGAGCTGGACCGCACCGCAGGAGACCGGTGGTCTAATCGAAATCCGGCCTGCCGGGGAAGGCACAAGGCGCGTCACCTATGCCTATGTCCGTACCAACCCGACAGGCATCGAGGCACCCGAAGCGCCGGGTGACTACGACATCCTCTATATCCACGAAAGCGAGATCCAGGCCCGCGCGCCGCTCCGGGTGATCATGGCACAGGCCAGTGTCACCGGGCCGGATGCCGCCGGGGCCGGGGAAACCATCGAGGTAAGCTGGAACGGACCGGCCAGCCGCAACGACCAGGTTACCTGGGCACAGCGGAACGGCGACTTTATCCGCGGTTCCAGCTACGGCTACGTACAGGCTGCAACCCAGGGCAGCCGCGGGCTGCGTGCCCCGGCCGAGGCCGGCGAGTACGACCTGATCTACCGCAGCGGCAGCACCATACTTGCCCGTCATCCGGTCACGGTACAGGCCATTGCCGCCACCGTTACCGCGCCGGCAAGGATTCACGCCGGCGGCAGTTTCGACGTGGGCTTCCAGGGGCCGAACAACAGCGGCGACCTGATCACCTTTGCCGATCGCGGTGGTGAGGCCCGCAATGGTATCGGCTCCTATTCCTACGTGGGCAACGCCGAGGGCAATTCCCTGACCCTGCGGGCCGGTGAAACACCAGGCGCCTACGATGTCGTCTATGTCTCCAACGGCACGGTGATCGGCAGAACGCCACTGGAAATCGTCGAGGCCAGCGTGGGCCTGGAAGGTCCCGGTGAAGTCGCCACCCGACTGCGCTTCCCCGCCTCCTGGTCAGGAGCCGGCAATGCCGGTGACCTGGTGGTAATCGTCGACGGCGACGGTGGCGAATTCGACTACGCCTATATCGATCCCAATGACCCGGAAGTCGAACTGGTGGCCCCGGCAATGACGGGCAACTACACCCTGGTATACCGCACACGGGGTGGCAACGCCCTGGCCCGCCAGGAAATTGCCGTAGTCCCCGCCGAGGTGCCGCCCGGGGAACTGCAGGTGACGCAGCGGCAGGCGCAACTGGGCAACGCCGACGCAGTCGAGATCATCCTCGACGCATCGGGCAGTATGCTGCAGCGACTTGACGGTGAGCGCCGGATCGAGATAGCGCGGCGTACGCTTACCGATCTGGTAACGTCCACGATACCGCCGGGTACCGGATTTGCCCTGCGGGTATTCGGTCACCGGGAAGCCGATTCCTGTCGCACCGACCTGGAAATCCCCTTGTCGCCGCTGGAACCGACAGCCACCGCGACCACCATTGCCGGGATCAACGCCATGAACCTGGCGCGCACACCAATAGGTGCCTCCATAGCCGCCGCCCGGGGGGACCTGGCTGGGGTAACCGGTCAGCGGGTGCTCATCGTGCTGACGGACGGCGAGGAAACCTGCGACGGCGATGCCGCCAGCGCCATCGAGGCACTGCGGGCAACCGGCTGGGATATCCGGGTCAACGTGGTGGGGTTCGCCATCGATGATGCCGAACTGGCCCGTACCTTCGAGAGTTGGGCCGCCGCCGGCGGCGGCATGTACTTTGAGGCAACCAGTGCGGATGGTCTCGGCGCCGCCATGACGCGGGCCATGGCAACCCCTTTCGCCGTCGTCGACGGAACCGGCCGGACCGTAGCCACCGGGCTCACCGGCGTCGATGCCGTGGTACTGCCTCCGGGGGACTACCTCGTAACCGGCGCCGGCAGCGATATTCCAGTTACCGTGGCATCGGAGCAGACTGTTACCGTGCAATTACCCTGACAGGCAGGCCTGACCCGCCAGGGAATTCCCAGAGTACCGCCCTGCCCTGTCACTGACCCTGACCCTGACAGGTATCCAGACAGGGGAACAACGACCACAGCCAGCAAACCAGGCGCTGACAACCAAAAGCATGATTTTTTTCTTCCCGGCAGGCTTGCCATCCAGCGTATGCCGGGAACCAGCCAGAGGGTATAGAAAATGAAGAATAAAAAGTTGTACCTGTCAATGATTGCCCTGATGTTTTTGTCCTATTGTTCCAGCGACGACAACGCCGGCGAAACGACCCCGATGACTTTTGCCTCCCAGGCCGACTCCGGAGCCAATTTGTACGCCCAACGCTGCGCCACCTGTCACGGTACGCAACTGGAGGGTAGTGCCCTGGGACCCATTCTCAGCGGCCAGGCATTTCTGAGTCGCTACGGTGGTCAGTCACCGGCGGATTTTTTCAATTACCTGCGTGCCAACATGCCTCCCGGCGGCAATGAAGAACTCAGCGAGGACGATTACTGGAACATCGTCGCTCATGTCATGCGCAGTAACGGCGTGGCCGATACCAACCAGCCTTTGACGGCGGACGCGGACTACGCGCTGGCCAGCAATATCCCCGGCCTGGCCACCGCCTCCGCAGCGCCTCAGCAGGCCGAGGCACCAACCGGGGTAATTCTGCCCGGCACCGTGGAAAATTTTGTCCCCGTCACCGACGCCATGCTGACCAGTCCCGACCCGGCTGACTGGCCGATGCTACGACGCAACTACCAGGCCTGGAGCTACAGTCCGCTGAACCAGATCAACACGGAAAACGTCGCGGACCTGCGACTGGCGTGGGTCTGGAACATGGTGGAGGGTGATTCGGAGCCATCACCGCTGGTTTATAACGGCACCGTGTACCTGATCAACTCCAGCAATATCGTCCAGGCCCTGGACGGCAGGACCGGCGACCTGATCTGGGAGCACCACGCCGGACCGGTGGACAGCGAAGACATGCGCAATATCGCCATCTACGACGACAAGATCATTCACGCCACCACCGATGCCCGCCTGCTGGCCCTGGATGCCAGAACCGGCGAACCGGTGTGGGAAACCACCGTTGCCGACAACAGTCTCGGTTTTGAGAATTCCAGCGGCCCCATCGTCGCCGATGGCAAGGTCATCCTGGGCCTGGCAGGCTGCTCCCGCTATATCGACGAGCCCTGTTTTATCAGTGCCCACGATGCCGATACCGGTGAACTGCTGTGGCGTTTCAATACCGTCGCCGAATCCGCTGATCCCGGTGGCGACACCTGGGGCGATATCGACGACCTGTTTCGAGCCGGCGGCGAGACCTGGATCACCGGCAGCTACGATCCGGAACTCAAACTGACCTACTGGGGCACGGCACAACAGAAGCCCTGGATGCCGGCCAGTCGCAGCCTGTCAATCTACGATGCCGGGCTGTACACCAACTCCACGGTGGCCATCGACGTGGACAGCGGCCAACTCGACTGGTACTTCCAGCACGTGCCCGCCGAAGCCCTGGACCTGGACGAGGTCTTTGAACGCGTACTCATCGATCGGGGACAGCAGAAGCTGGTGTTCTCCATCGGCAAACATGGAATCCTGTGGAAACACGACAGGGTAACGGGTGAATTCATCAGCCACGTCGAAACCGTGTTCCAGAACGCCTTCACCCGTATTGATCCGCAGACCGGCGCCGTAACCTATCGGGAAGATATCGCCAATGCCCAGATCGACCAGTGGATTTCCGTCTGTCCAAGCACCGCCGGCGGCAAGGACTGGCATTCCATGACCTACCACGAGCCAACCGCTTCCCTGGTCATACCCCTCAGTCAATCCTGCCTGGAAATCGCCGCCCGGGAAGTGCCCCTCACCCGCGGCGCCGGGGGTACTGCGGCCAATCGTCGCTGGTTCGAAATGCCCGGCTCCGACGGCAACCTGGGTAAACTGGCTGCTTACGACGTAGACAGCATGACCGAGAAATGGAGCTACCAGCAGCGCGCGGCTTTTCTCACCGGCACCATGTCGACGGCAGGCAACCTGGTGTTTGTCGGCGACCTGGATCGTCGCTTCCGCGCCTTTGACGTGCGTACCGGAGACATACTGTGGGAAACCCGACTGGGTACTTCGGTACAGGGACACCCGGTCACTTTCGCCATCGACGGCCGGCAGTACGTGGCGGTAACCACCGCCATGGGCGCCCGGGGTGTCAGTCCACGTACGGTGCCGCGGGTGGTTGCCCCGGACGTGCGACATCCCGGCAGTGGCAATGCCCTGTACGTATTCAGTCTGCCGCAACAATAAAGAAGGAGCGGCCACTGTACAGCGCTGCGTAAAGCGTTAGGGAACCTCTGATTAATTATGGAAATACTCTGGCTTTCAGGCGAGTTCACTGACGAGGCGCTTTGCCGCCGGCATGCGTCGGCCTGTCAAGGCGAAGCAACGAAGGCAGTGGGCTCGCCTGGAAGCCCCGACCGGCGGGGCCTGTCGGGCGCCACTGCGGTGTTGTCGCGCTTGGCAAGGGCGACGGCCATTCCCGGCGCACGACGCCTTGCAGTGACGCCCGACAGACTCCCGCAGAGCACTTCCATAATTAATCAGAGGTTCCTTAGGTGTAAAAGCTTGGATTCAACGATGATGACGGCGCCTGACCGGTTTCGGCCATTACTGGCATAGTTTTTAAGTTGAATAAAATTTCTGAGATGGCTTCCATCGATTGCGCTCTATCAATTGATGATGATCCATTCTACTAACTTGAAGAGATCTTAAAATGTATAAAATTACGATTGCCTTAGCCTTCACACTGCTAGTAAGCTCTAAATCGTTTGCCACCCCTGATGCCTCAGTAATATGGAACCTTAGCGGTTTTACTTTTAATGGACTAACAGGCCAGAGTCTTATTCTAGATCTGGAAGTTGGGATAAATGCTGTAGCAGCTCATGGATTTGTAACTTACACAAACGGATCATCCGTACCAACGACCGGCTCGTGCTTCTTTACGACCGAGAATGCGCTGTTTTGTTCATTATCCATAGAATTTGTTACCGGAAATTTGAGCGTTGATTTGAATTCGTTGAATGGTGATGGAACTCTAATAGATCAGAATGGAGAGATAATCGTTTCGGGAACACTGAACTTCAATAGTTTTCAATGATTCTGGGGTATGCCAATTAATCAACGTAAACTAATAGGCAAAGGTCCGCATTTAGCCGATTCTTCTGAACAACTCGGTTTGTTTGTCTTTCCTTGAGATAATGCGCCCGACTGTAGTCTTATCAAGCTAGTTTATCTCTGCTACTGACTGCGGAATTTGAAGAGTAAAAAACACTGAATAACCAGATAGATAATAGAGATATATACTAATGACTCTAAAACACGCTCGCAGCTCGCCATTTAGATTAATATTTTTCATACTACTCCCAAGCTTAACTTACGGCGCATCCAATAATTGTCAGTCGTTCACTTTGGATCGTGGAAATATGCAAATTACTGCTGAAGTCAAGGGGGAGGAGTATCCTGCTGTGCTTACCACCAGCAACATTGGATCGTCAATAAGCAATAGTCTCGCACGAGATCTCGGACTTACTCAGCATATTGATCCTGGTCTTGTGGTGATTTCGGATACTGGCGATGAGAAGGATTATTATTACGCAAGGGATGTACCGATCAAGTTGTTTGGTATTGAAACCAATGCAGGCCGTATGGCCATAATTGATTCGGATAATAGGTTTATTACATTAAGCCTGCGAATTTTCGACGGCCTTATCATTCAAATTGATTTCCCAAATTCAATACTGTGCTTTGCCACTAGGGAAGCGCTGGATCTCAGACGGGTGCAGAATATAGAACTGAATTCGTCTGCTGGAACCGGCACGCCGGCAATTCGCGTCACGCTTAACAACGACTTTGACGCATGGTTGAATTTCTCACCTGATTTTGGAGGCGGCTTACGGGTAGATGAATTTACAGCACACTCTATTGATCTGGAGCCTGCAGGGGGTACTCAGAATTCACTTTCTTCTTACCACAACGCAGTTTTAGATGCGCTGACTTTTGGGCCTTATGAGCTAGGCAATGTCCCAATTCAGTATCCAAAGGAAGGTGTGCAAGACAATCTGACCCGACGTCAGGAGACTTTGACTGGGACGTATCTTGAACATGATCGTGAGACCAGAGGTAGGATTGGCATTGAAGTGCTTAGGCATTTTGTAGTAACCATGGATTTGGGCCTTGAGCGGATGAACGTCTCGGCACCCTAATTACTGAACTCACTGATTTAGGGAACCTCTGCGGGACAACAATGACAAAAAGACGGTATCGATCTGCTGCATTGACCGCAGAAAAGCAGACTTGACCTGCAACGTAGTACCGGCGGCGGGTTCTGACTGACACAACAGGTTCCCGGGCAATATCAACCGGAAGTCCTGCCCGGGACTCTACCTGGCGGCCCGCCCCAGGTATTGCTGGAATATTCGTTCCACCGTGTCGTCTGCTCCCGGCACCAGGGCAACCACCAGCACGGTCAGAACCAGGCTGAACGCGATGAGCCAGTAAAAAGTCTTCATTCGGATTCTCCCCTGCTCATCAGTTGCGAGGCCCTGCTTCAAACAGCCAGACATCGCCGCTTTCTATGCTTTCACGAGTGGTCTGCGAGGGATACTTGGCGGTGATGGCCGCCGCGATACCGTCGAGGCTGTCACCGGAGCGGATGCGTCGTAACTGCCGTTCATAGCGCACCCCATCGATGCGCAACACGGCACGACCATCGCGCTCGGCCTGCACCGGCCAGCGCTTCCACAGGCGACCGACCACGTTGCCCATGTAACCGGACCAGACATACAGCTTGTCCTGGTGCTCCACGGTCCAGATTCGCCTGGAAAGCAGCGGATCCAGCAGTTGCATCTCGATGGTAGGCAGACTGTTGACGAAACTCCAGTCGGGTTCGGCACCGGCATACAATTCCCCCGACACCAGGGGCCCACCGGAAAATACCCGATTGGGTCCGTCGGCAAAGCGTGCCTTCACCGCGGCGGTGGCCACTGCCGTCACCGGGATAAGCAGGATGCAGATTACGATGATGATGGCATTCTTGATTACATTCATCTCAATTCCCGTGTCTTGTTATTCACTGTTAATTCCTGTAACTGCCATTTCTGCCGTTGAGCATAATCGCTACCCGGAGATTTCACAACAGGTACGCCGGTGATTGTTCACGCCACGACAATCAGCGGTTTTCCTGACCGGCATTTTTTGGCTACACTGCTGCTTTGCCAACCAGATGGGGAAGACAATGGAAATGCGAAAATTATTCTGTCATGGCCTGCTGCTGCTGACTCTCACCTGTTCCGGCGTCCTCTACGCGGCGGAAATCACCCTGGTGCGTTTCGGACCGGCCGGAGAGGAAAAGCCGGGGCTCATCGACGGCGATGGCCGCATTCGTGATCTGTCCGGACATATTGACGACATCACCCCGGCTACGCTGGCCGATTCCGCCCTGGACGAAGTCGCCGGTATACCGATGAGTGAACTGCCCCTGGTGGAAGGCGATCCCCGGCTGGGGGTCCCGCTGACCGGAATAGGGAAGATAATGGCAATCGGCTTCAACTACATTAATCATGCCGCCGAAATGGAGGTGCAGCTGCCTGCCGAACCGCTGCTGTTCATGAAAGCCATCTCTGCGCTTACCGGCCCCTTCGACGACATCATTCAGCCGCGTAATGGTCACAAGCTCGATTACGAAGCCGAACTGGTGGTGGTCATCGGGCGTCGGGCACAATATATTTCCGAGGACGAGGTTTTCGATTACATCGCCGGGTATACTGTTGGTCACGATGTTTCTGAACGTGCGTTTCAGCGGGAGCGTGGCGGTCAGTTTACCAAGGGTAAAAGCGCCGACACATTCGCCCCCGTGGGACCTTACCTGGTCACGCGGGACAATATCGACGATATCCAGGATCTGTCAATCTGGTCGGAAGTCAACGGTGACATGCGCCAGCAGGGCAATACTGCCGACATGGTGTTCGGCGTCAGGGAGATCGTCAGCCACCTGAGCCAGTTCATGACCCTGCATCCCGGCGACATCATCTTCACCGGCACACCGGCCGGAGTCGGTGACGGCATGGTGCCGCCAAGCTACCTCAAGCCGGGGGACGTGGTGCGTATCGGCGTGGAAAACCTCGGTGAGCAACGGCAAACCATCGTGGCACCGAGGTAGGGCGACGGGCACGGTCAGGTGCCGGATGTGTGGGTGCAGTCCCAGGTGCTGAAGAAATTCCGACGCCCCCTGTATGCTATCGAGGACATCATTCTCAGCGGCAAAACCAGGAAGGATGTATTGCTCGTTGCCCGTCACCGCATCCTGTACAACTATGCCAGGGAATTACATGAAGTCCTCAGGGCGGAATCGGGACTTCGACTGTGGGTCTGTTTCCCGTTTCCGCAATACTACCAGGCCGGCGAGATCAGCAGGCTGAAACGGGCAGACGGTATAACAACGGTTCCCTACGCTATTGCCCGCTTCTTCAGGTGGGACCTGATCCTGTTCCCGGGCCACGGTCCGGGATTTCGGCGGGATTGCCGCAGGATATTTACCGGCCATGGCCTGATGGCCGGTAAAACCGTGGAAAACAGCCACTATGTTTTTGGCTACCGTTCGCTGCGTGACCAGAAAATCAGCTACGACAGGATTTTCTGTGCCAGCGACTACGTGAAATCAAGAGTGCGGAAGCTGTATCCCCGGTTTCATGACCACACTCGCGTGGTCGGCGACCTGTTTATTGACCAGCTGGCAGCCGGCCGGGGAAAGAATGCCGCCCTGCTGCGGGCGCGTGGCCTGGATCCTGCCCGTAAAACGATCATGGTCGTTTCTACCTGGGGACCGCACAGTTTCGCGGAACAACTTGGCCAGGCGTTCCTCGACAAGGTGCCTTCATTAGCCCGGCAGTACAACCTGGTGATCGCGTTTCACCTGCTTAATTTCAGCAAGGCAAGCCGTATTCGGGACAACTGGCAGGAACTGCTGCGTGCTGTGAGCACCCGCCGGGTCTGTTACCTTGAGCCGGGCGAAAATCCATTCGGACTGCTGGCCCAGGCTGATCTGCTGCTCACCGACAACTCGAACCTGGGGCTGTATTTTCCGTCACTTGAGCGTCCGGTCATCTACTACGATAACCCGGCCGTTGAACATGCGCCGCTGAGCCTGGCCCGGGAACTGAGCAAAATTGCCCATGTCATCAGCGATGTTTCAGCCCTGGAGACAGATATCAGGACGGCCTTCGACAATTTCGACAGCAGTCGCATGAGGGCACTGGCCATGAAAATATCCAGCTTTCCGGGATATGCGGCCCAACGGCATCGGGAGGAAATATTGGGAACGCTGCACCGGGCGATGACACCCGGTGTCAACTGAGACTGTCAGGCGACAGTGCCGCCCGACAGACTCCCACAGGGCACATCCCTGATTAATCAGAGGCTCCTTAATTCAGCGGTTCCCTAAATTGCTTCCAGCGATTGCAGTTGCAGGGTTAATTGCACGTCGTCGACGAGAAGGAAACTGGCCAGGAATATATCACCATTGACATCGATGTAGTCGGTGTACAGCCCGGTTTCCAGTTCAAACACGCCACTGCAGTCCGGGTACTGGGAAAACTCGTTCCGGGCCTTGCCCTTGTTGAACTGTCGCTGCATGACAACACCGATAAGACCCTCGGCTTCGGACAGAACGCCGAAGGCGATACCAAACTCAGTGACACCATCGATGGCACCGGGCTCGCCATTCAGCTCAAGGCGAAGACAGCTGTAGATGTAGCCGTCCTGGGGATTGAAAACGCCGATGTTGTTAAATTCAAGCCCAAGCCCCGGTGCCGGGGTTACGCCATTGTAAGGCGCTGGCCAGCCGGCAAACATCAGCTCGTCATTGCCACTACCGTTGAGCAGGTAGGCATCCAGATCGGCATTGTCCAGGATTGACTGCGGTACGGCACCGGAAAACTGGTTCTGACTGAGGTTCACCTCGGTCAGTTTCGGCAGATTGCCCAGCCCCGCCGGGATGGGTCCGGAGAAGTTGTTTGCCTGGGCATAAAGTCCCAGCAGCGACGCGAAATTTCCCGGCGCAAACAGTGCCTCGGAAAGCGCCCCTGAAAACTGGTTGTTGTTGAGGTACAACCGGAACAGGCTGGACATCTTGCCCAGCTCGGCGGGCAACGACCCTGTCAACCCGTTGTTGCTGAGCACCAGCAGGCCGAGACTGGTCAGGTTGCCGAACTCCGCTGGAATGGCCCCGGACAGTGCGTTGTTGCCCAGATACAGGGACTGGAGATTCTGCAGATTTCCCAGTGACGCCGGAATGCTGCCGGTCAAGTCGTTGCTGCTGAGTATCAACGACTGCAATTGCGCCAGGTTTCCCAGGCCTTCAGGTATTTCACCGGTAAAGTTGTTGGACTGCAGTTCCAGTCGCTCAAGGTCTGCCAGGTCTCCCAGGAATTCGGGCAGGGTTCCACTCAGCTGATTGCCGTAAAGGCGCAGCGACTGGAGTTCTTCGAGCCCGGATAACGTGCCGGGAATGGTGCCATCCAGGTTGTTGTTATACAGGGAGAGGACCAGCAACCCCGCCAGGTCACCCAGTTCCCCGGGGATTGGACCGGACAGCTGATTGTCGTTCAGTCGCAGTTCTTCCAGCAATGCCAGGCTGCCCAGTTCTCCCGGTATTTCCCCCTCCAGCGCATTGACAGAAAGATCCAGCACCCGGAGCTTGCTCAACTCCCCCAGTTCCGCCGGTATCGTCCCACTCAACTGCTGTCGATCAATGGCGAGCACTTCCAGATCCACCAGGCTGGACAGCCCCGCAGGCAGCGGGCCCGTCACCTCACCGTTGTACAGCGAAAGATAAACCAGCCCCGTCAGGTCGGCCAGTTCAGCGGGCAGACTCCCGGTAAGACCGTTACTGTCCAGGGCAATGCGGGTCACCGAATCCCCCACGCACACGACACCGTACCAGGTACACTCGGTTCCGATCTCCCCCAGCCAGCCCGAATTGGTCACCCAGTCGTCCCCGTTGGTGGCCTGGTACAGCGCTATCAGCGCATCCCTTTCAATCTGGGCCACCTGGGCCTCGGCCGGGCCAGGCTGAGCCATCAGCGTCAGCAGAAACAACCCAAGCAACATCGGCTTCAATTGCCATTGATGAATTCGGCGGCTGGATAATGCAATGTTGGAATTCAAAATACGTGACCCCTTCTGACAACTGGTAGCAATGAGGCCATAGAATAATTGGGGTCAGGGTAAAAATACAGCAGTTGAGCAATTAATAATCACGGAATAATCAGGACAGATAAAATGAAGCAGCTTTGCTCAGATTGCAAACCATCGTGTGTGAAGCTTTGCGAGGCGTGAATGGAGGCGTGAATGTAGAGTGACTATGGAGTCATTGCTGTCCCAACGTCGGCCTGTCAAGGCGAGGCAGCCCTTTTGAGCCAACAAGGGCAGTGGACTCGCCTGGAAGCAACGCCCGTCGGGGCCTGTCGGGCACCGCTGCTGCGCTATCGCGCCGGCCAGGGGCGACGGCCATGCCCGGCGCACGACGCCTCGCCGTGGCGCCCGACAGAGGTCCACAGAGCAATTACTTGATTGCTCCGAGATTCCCCCAATTATTTCACTGTCTCCACGCTTGGGAGACAGGTAGACTTTACCCCATGACCCAAGTTCGATTCTGCTTTTTCCTGGCCGCCTGCCTCTGCACTGATTCCCTGCTATGGGCCGCGGAAAATGTCGCCTCCGGTAACGCCGGGAATGAGACTGAACCCTTGTGGGAGCTTGGCTTCGGAGCCGGTGTGCTGCACGTGCCTGGCTATCCAGGTTCGGCAGCAAACCAGGTCAGAGCGCTGGCCCTTCCCACTGTTGTCTACCGGGGGGATATCCTGCGAATCGGTGACGGCCAGACGGTCAGGGCAGTGGCTTTTGAAAGCAACCGGATTGAGTTGGACCTGTCATTTGCCGCCGCGTTCAACGCGGACACCAGGGCCGGGGAACTGCGCGAGGGAATGCCCGACCTGGACTATATCTTTCAGGTTGGACCACAAGTGAAAATCGATCTTGCGAATGTGATTTTCCCGGATCAAACCACGGGTGATCTGACCCTGGCCCTGCAGGCCCGTGGCGTGTTCTCAACTGATCTGGGCAGGATTGATCATCACGGCTATGTCTTCGAGCCCATGCTCCAGTATAAGCACACGGACTTTTTTGTACCGGAACTGGATGTGACACTGTCACTCAAACCGCAATGGGCATCCCGTGGCCTGCATGCGTATTTTTTCGAAGTGGCTCCGACCTTCGTCAAACCAGGCCGCCCGGCGTATCGTGCCAGAAGCGGATACTTCGGAACAGGGCTTAATCTCTATGCCAACTACCGGTTCAGCAGCAGGTTCAATGCGTTTTTCGGCGTCCAGACCACCTCGCACCACGGTGCCGCCAACACCGCCAGCCCGCTTTACGAGAAAAATTTCACCATCGGTTTCGGTGCCGGACTGATCCTGAATCTTTTCGCCAGCAGTCGACCGGCACTGAGTGAATGACCTTTCAGTGAGACTTCACCTCCCCCATGAACGGAAAATTCCTCAGTAACGCCACCGAAGCTGCGAATGAATCACGAACCCTGCATCAGAACTGTCTGGCCGAGCCTACGTCCGTGAGCTGATTGACCGTATGCTATCGAGGCGATCGTCAGTCCATCCCTGGGCCTGCGTAAACCGGACGGGTGGCTGCGTGCCGACATTATGGAACAGGAATTCCCTTATACAGAACGAAACAGTATCCGGTCGTTTACGGTGAACTTTGCGGATTGATGAACCGCTGGCAATAGAAAAGGCTGCCGACAATCCCTGACGGGTCAGGAAAGACCTGGCAACGGCCCGGTGCCGTCATCCCCGAAGGTTTCAACGTTTACACCCACCGAAGCCAGCATTGCAATGTACAGGTCACCGAATGTCGGTGTGTCCTGGTAGACGATATGTCGTCCGGGTGTCACGCTGCCGCCGCCGCTGCCGGCCAGCAGCACCGGCATATTCGAATGACGATGATAGTCGCCGTCCTCGATTTCACTGGAAAACAACACCAGGGAATTGTCCAGCATGCTGCCACCCTCTTCCTCGACGGCAGCCATCCGCTTCAGCAGGTAGGCGAACTGCTCCACTTCCCAGCGGTCGATGATTTCCAGCCTGGCAAGATTTTCCGGCCGGGACTGGTGGTGAGAGATACTGTGATGTGACCCGCTGACACCGAGAAAGTCATAGCTGCGATTGCTGCCGGCATTGCCCAGCATGAAGCTGATAAAGCG
>Ga0209578_10000985_pt1 | contig 28626 bp, 32 predicted proteins | sample tdAd472_FD_187127 | JGI IMG/M metagenome (GOLD analysis project Ga0209578, IMG submission 187127) | Marine sediment microbial communities from the Atlantic coast under amendment with organic carbon and nitrate - tdAd47.2 (SPAdes)... | ecosystem: Environmental > Aquatic > Marine > Coastal >...
GGCTGGGGCGGGAGCAATACACGACCATTTTACCCAAGGGCGATCTGATCGATGTCCGTCCACAGCAGGTCGCTGAACAACACCCGCAGCAGGCGACGTCCCTGTTTCCGGGGGCCGCAGGGCAGCGGGTCTCTGGCGCCTGCCTGCCCGCAACAAACGCCTGGCGGCATCTCTATGATCGCTGGCACATCCACGATCCGGATCGCGTGCTCGATGAGCGCAAGCGGTCCACCCATCTGGGCTACACCCGCCTTGGGATGCCGCCCTATACGGCCGAAGTGCTGACCCGCATCACGGGAAAGCGTCCTCCGCGGACCGCAGGCCTGTTCGTCAATGGTTATGTCGTGGCCGCCAGCACCAAGCCCGTCGCCGATGCGCGTGCGGCCGTGATGGTCGCCAAATCGCTCCGGGACAAGGTCCTGATCAACACAAAGACCTGGCGCGTACCGCGACCAGGCGACCGCCGCGCTGTGGGGGATATCACGCTTGGCGCATTGACAGAGGTTTGAGGTATGGAACGCACCGTCATCTACCGCGATCGGCAGGAGCTGCAATCCGCCGATCTCAACAACATGCAGGACTTTGCCCGCGCCTCGATGGATCACATCGTTCGCGACGCGGTTGAAAGCGGCAAAGCTTATTCTGGATTCTCGGCCACGAAAACCGCGGCCACGGAACTCACGTTGTCGGCAGGCAGGCTTTACGCTGGCGGGGCGGTCTATGCGCGCGGCGAGGACATCATCGTTGATCTCTTCAACGTGCTGCCACTGGTAACGCGCAAACGCGTGGCGATTGTGAGCTTCGGTCAGGAGGTCGAGACCGATATCCAGCCGCGGGATTTTCTGATCGATGCGCAGACCGGCACCACCGAGCCGCAATCTGTGGCCATGGAAAGCCTGCGCCGCGCGGAGATTTCCACGGTGGCGGGCACCGAAGGGCCAGACCCGAGCTATCCGGCGACAGATGCCAATGTCACGGTTATCGCCTATGTGCTCCTCGACACCTCCGGCGTGGTCGCGATTGAGCAATGGAAGGCGACGCAACTGCCGAACCTGCGCAATATTGCAAACCGCACGATCGCGCTTGAAAACTGGCGCGGTCAGATCAGCGGTCAAGTGGACACGCTGCGCACGGACCTGTCTGCGCTCGCGGATCGCCTGGCAGGCTATGCCACCAAAGCCGAAATCGTCGAACTGACGGAACAGCTCGATGAGTTGCGCACCGAGGTCTATGCGCCGGGGTCGTATATCTACTACGGCACCAACCACTTCCTGACGGCGGAGGGCTCGAACGTTGACCACCCGGATTTCGATGCGGTGGTCGAGGAAGGCATTCGCTTCCCGCGGGCTGGGGCGGAAACCTCGGAGCTCGCGCTCCTGAACCCGAACAATGTCTATATCGCCAATAGCAGCGGCTTTGTTCTGCCCAAATACGCCCATGGTGTCCGGCTTGATCTGACGGGCTACGCTTCCGAGACCCGGCTTGCGCAATACACGTTCGAGACCACAGAAATCCGCCAGCTCACGCGCGCCCGCACGCGGCGGCGCTATGGCAATTCCATGGTGGTCTGCACCAATAGCCGCTGGTGGCGCCAGGGCACCTATGATCTTGCAGGCAATATCTTCCGCCGGGACGGGGAGACCTGGGAGGTCACCAATGGCCTGCCGGACCGCATGCCGAACGGCGCGCGCGTGCCCAATGGCGACTGGATTGCTGATGACCGCGAAGGCTTGTCCTTCTGCGATGCGACTTCGGCTGTGTTTGCTTATGACATGCCGTGGGACAAGCTCGATGTAACGACCTTCTCCTGGCAGAAAGTGCTGGGCGGTGAGGGTGGCCATGGGGTCATCATCCTCGGCCCGCGCGCTGTCGAGCGGCTGGAAAATCATACGCCTGCATGGCCGCTGCCCAAGGTGTTCCGCCTGATGGCCAAGGGCAAGCTGGCCGAAGGCATTTTCAAGGGGGAAACGATCAACACCCCGTCCATGCTGGCCGTGGAAGATGTCATCTTCGCGCTCGAATGGGCGAAGTCGGTCGGCGGTCTTGAAGGGCTGAAGAGCCGTAGCAATGCCAATGCCGCAGCGCTTGGCAAGATTGTCGAGGCGCGCAGCTGGCTGGGCCATCTCGCGCCGGATGCCGCGACGCGTTCGACCACCAGTGTTTGCCTTACGGTTGAGGGTGCCGATGCTGACTTCATCAAGAAGATGGCGTCTGTTCTCGAAGCGGAAGGCGCGGCCTATGATATTGCGGGCTATCGCGATGCGCCTGCGGGCTTGCGCATCTGGTGTGGCGCAACAGTCGATACGGCTGATGTTGAAGCGCTGGGGCCGTGGCTCGACTGGGCTTACGCTACCGCCAAGGCTGGCTGAACCTGATTTCCTTATTTCCTTGTCATTCCCGCGAAGATGGGAATCCAGACTAAATGCAAGGCATCGCCGCTCTGGATCCCCGCGTTTGCGGGGATGGCATCAAAGCAAGAAAGGCACATTATTATGCCAAAAGTACTGATTTCTGACAAAATGGACCCACAGGCCGCGCAGATTTTCCGTGATCGCGGTGTCGAAGTGGATGTGATCACCGGCAAGACGCCGGAAGAGCTGAAAGCCATCATCGGCGACTATGATGGTCTGGCGATCCGCAGCTCGACCAAGGTAACGCCGGAAATTCTCGATGCCGCTACCAACCTCAAGGTGATTGGCCGCGCTGGCATTGGTGTGGACAATGTCGATATTCCCTATGCGTCGGGCAAAGGCGTTGTTGTGATGAACACGCCCTTTGGTAACTCGATCACCACGGCGGAACATGCCATCGCGCTGATCTTCGCGGTTGCGCGCCAGCTCCCTGAAGCAGACGCCAGCACACAGGCTGGCAAGTGGGAAAAGAGCCGCTTCATGGGGGTTGAGCTGACTGGCAAGACGCTGGGTCTCATTGGCGCCGGTAATATTGGTGGTATCGTGGCCAGCCGCGCGCTCGGCCTCAAAATGAAGGTGGTGGCGTTCGACCCGTTCCTGACGCCGGAGCGCGCCATCGAGATGGGCGTCGAAAAGGCGGATCTTGATACGCTGCTCGCCAAGGCAGACTTCATCACCCTGCATACGCCATTGACCGACCAGACGCGCAATATCCTTAGCAAAGAGAATCTCGCAAAAACCAAGAAAGGCGTGCGTATCGTCAATTGTGCCCGTGGCGGCCTGATTGACGAAGCTGCGCTCAAGGAAGCGCTGGATAGTGGCCATGTGGCTGGTGCAGCGCTTGATGTGTTTGCTGTAGAGCCGGCAAAGGAAAACGCGCTTTTTGGCACGCCTAATCTCATCTGCACGCCGCATCTTGGTGCATCGACCAGCGAAGCGCAGGTCAATGTCGCGCTTCAGGTCGCTGAGCAGCTTTCGGATTATCTGCTGACTGGTGGCGTTACCAACGCGCTTAATATGCCGTCGCTCTCGGCAGAAGAAGCGCCCAAGCTCAAGCCCTATATGGCGCTGGCGGAAAATCTCGGCAGCCTTGTTGGCCAGCTTGCGGCCGATGATCTCGACAATATTGCGGTTGAGGTTGAGGGCGCTGCGGCGGAGCTGAACATTAAGCCGATTACCGGCGCTGTGCTGTCCGGCTTCATGCGTCGCTATTCTGACACGGTGAACATGGTCAATGCGCCCTATCTGGCGAAAGAGCGGGGCCTTGATGTGCGCGAAGTGCGCCATGACAGGGAAGGCGACTATCACACGCTGGTTCGTGTGACGGTGAACACCAGTGAGGGCGCGCGTTCGGTTGCGGGCACATTGTTTGGTAACAGCAACCCGCGCCTTGTCGAGATTTTCGGCATTGGCATTGAGGCCGAACTGGAAGGCAATATGCTCTATATTGTCAATGAGGACACGCCGGGCTTTATTGGCAGCGTCGGCTCCACATTGGGCGAAGCGGGCATCAATATCGGTACGTTCAACCTTGGCCGTCGTGATACCGGCGGTGAAGCCGTTCTGTTGCTGAGCGTTGATAACGCTATTCCGGATAATGTGCTTGATGTCTTGTGCAAGCTGCCGGGTGTCAAGCGTGTGAAGGCGTTGAAGTTCTAAACGCGGCGACCAGCTAAAATATTATGGCCCGGCGGTTCTGCTGGACTGCCGGGCCATTTTTAGTAAAGGGGTGCGCATGAGCATGAACCGCGCCATCAATACGGGTCTGTTGCCCGAGGGTCTGTCTGATCGCTTGCCCCCACAAGCTGAAGCGTCTGCGCGATTGGTCCGTAGTGTGCTCGATACGGCAGCCAGCCATGGCTATGCCCGGGTGATGCCGCCGATGGCAGAGTTTGAAGAAACGCTGGTTGGCCGGCTGCAATCGGCAGGCGCGCAGGATATGCTGCGCGCTATTGACCCTGTGTCGCAGCGTACACTCGCCTTGCGCCCGGATATCACGGCTCAGGTTGGCCGTATTGCCGAAACGCGCATGGCTGGCGCGGCGCGGCCCTTGCGGCTGTCCTATGCGGGGCAAGTGCTCAAATTGCGCGCAGACCAGCTGCGGCCAGAGCGTGAGCAGATGCAGGTCGGTGCGGAGCTGATCGGTACCGACAGCGAAGTGGCAGCGACAGAGGTCGTGACCGTGGCGATTGCAGCGTTGCAGGCTGCTGGCGTTGCAGACATTACTATCGATTTTACCCTGCCGGATCTGGTGGAGCAGCTTGCGGCAGGCCCGTTGCCGCTGCCTGCTGCGCTGGTCGAGCCGGTGCGCGCGCGCCTTGATGCCAAGGATGCAGGGGGGCTTGTCGCGCTGGGTGATCAGGCGGCGGCTTATTTGCCGCTCATTGAAGCTGCTGGACCATTTCATGCAGCGATGGAGAGGCTGGAAGCGCTGGATGTTGGCGGAGCGCTGGCGGGCCGCATAGCCGCGCTGCGCGCTATCGCCAAACCCATTGACTGGGACATCACCCTGACCCTCGATCCGACTGAGTGCCATGGTTTTGAATATCAGCGCTGGTTCGGTTTTTCGATCTTCGCGGCCGGCTTTGTTGGCGAGATTGGCCGGGGTGGCAGCTATGCGATTGCACGCGGTGATGAGGTGCCTGAGCCAGCCATTGGTTTCTCGCTTTATCCTGACCCGTTGATCGATGCTGGCTTTGGCAGCAAAGCGACGAAACGGATATTCCTGCCGCTGGGCCATGATATGGAGCGTGCCAAGGCGCTGCGCACAGAAGGCTGGCGCACGGTGGCCGCGCTGTCCGATACCGATGATGGCAAGGCTTTGGGATGCTCACACTGGCTGGACATATCCGGTCCGCAAGAGTTTTGAGACAAAGGAAATAGTGTGGCGAATGTTACCGTGATCGGTGCCCAATGGGGCGATGAAGGCAAAGGCAAGATTGTTGACTGGCTGGCGGAGCGCGCAAGCTGCGTTGTGCGCTTTCAGGGCGGTCATAACGCAGGCCATACGCTGGTCATCGGCAATAAGACCTATAAGCTCGCGCTGCTGCCGAGCGGGGTTGTGCGTGGAACATTGTCTGTCATTGGCAATGGTGTCGTGTTTGACCCGTGGCATTTCCGCGATGAGGTCACCAAAATTCGTGAGCAGGGCGTCGAGATTTCACCAGAGGTTCTGCATGTCGCGGAAACTGCGCCATTGATCCTGCCGATCCATTGTGATCTGGACGGTATGCGCGAGGACGCATCAGGTGCGGGCAAGATTGGCACGACGCGGCGCGGCATTGGCCCGGCTTATGAGGATAAGGTTGGCCGCCGTGCGATCCGTATTTGTGATCTTGCCCATCTCGATGATCTGGAGCCGCAGATTGAGCGCCTTTGCGCCCACCATGATGCACTGCGCGCGGGCTTTGGCCAACCTCCCGTTGATCGCGCGGCCCTGCTGGCGGCGCTGAAAGACATTGCCGATTTCGTGTTGCCCTTTGCCAAGCCTGTCTGGCTGACGCTGAATGAAGCGCGCAAGCGGGGCGACCGCATATTGTTCGAGGGAGCGCAGGGTGTGTTGCTCGATGTTGATCATGGCACCTATCCCTATGTCACCAGCTCGAACACGGTGGCGGGCACAGCCAGCTCTGGCACCGGTCTTGGCCCCAAGGGCGCAGGCTTTGTGCTGGGTATCGTCAAGGCATACACCACGCGCGTAGGCAGCGGCCCGTTCCCGACCGAGCAGGATAATGACATTGGCCAGTTGCTGGGCACACGCGGTCATGAGTTTGGTACCAATACCGGGCGGCAGCGGCGCTGCGGCTGGTTTGATGCTGTGCTGGTGCGCCAGTCAGCGGCAGTGAGCGGTGTTACGGGCATTGCCCTTACCAAGCTCGATATTCTCGATGGTATGGACGAGATCAAAATCTGCACCGGTTATATGCTCGATGGAAAGCGCTATGACTATCTGCCGCCGCATCCGCAGGATCAGGTACGGGTTGAGCCGATTTACGAGACCATGGCGGGTTGGAATGAAACGACAGCCGGTGCGCGCAGCTGGGCCGAACTGCCAGCACAGGCGATCAAATATATCCGCCGGGTTGAGGAGCTGATCGAATGCCCGGTCACACTCGTATCCACCTCGCCGCAACGCGATGACACAATATTGGTCACAGACCCGTTCGCGGACTGAATAATGTTACATTTGTATGTGGCTGTTTAAAAAAAAGACACATTCTGTTGGTCTATTTCTTGATGCAAAATGAATTTTCAGCGTTACTGTGCGCACGGAATTTATAGTTATTATCATCTTAAGGGAATTATACATGCGACATATATGGGCTATTGCCGCTGCAACATTGGCAAGCGTTCCTGGCGTGGCTAGCGCTGCTCCATTCGTAAATGGAAGCTTTGAAGATTCGGTTGCGCCGCTTGCTGGTTTCGCAAGCTATGGTGCTGGTACGAATATTGGTGGCTGGGTTGTTAGCCAAGGCCAAATTGATGTAGTTGGTGCGAACTTTCTTGCTCCTGATTTCGTTGCCTCGGATGGCGTATATTCGGTTGATATGAATGGCTCAAATGGTACACGTGGAGGTGTCGCACAAACTTTTGATACGGTTGCGAACACATCTTATCGCGTTACTTTTGATCTGAACGCTAATGTGTATGACAATTTTGTCGGCATTAAGAATGTTGAGGCGTCTGCGGGTGATTTCACAGGTGTTTTCGGCTATGATACAAGCCTGCATACCCAGGGTCAGCCGAGCCCATGGACCTCATTCAGCTTCAATTTTACGGCTAGCTCCGCCAGCACTACGCTTGCGTTTGAGAGCTTTTTCCCTAATGCGACTGGCCCCGGTAGTAACTTCGGCGCATTGCTTGACAATGTTAATGTGACTGTTGCTGCGGTGCCTGAACCCACAACATGGGCCATGATGATTTTGGGCATGGCTGGTGTTGGCATTTCCATGCGTCGCCGCAAAGCGACTTTGCGTTTCGCCTGAGAGCTTCATGAAGCGCCACGCGCAACAATAGAATAGAGAAAAGCCGGTTCGTATATACGTGCCGGCTTTTCTGTTTTGTCTGTATATTGCTTACGCTGTGCTCATGAAAAAGCCCGGCTGCTCCATAGAGTTGCCGGGCTTTTCCTCCCCTCCTGTTATCTCGGGAGCGGCGCTATTTTATCATTATATTTATCCGTCGTAGTCAGCGCCGATATTCTGGTTGCGCGGCGGAGCGGCTGCGGTCAGGCGCAGAGCTTCAGCCGACTGAGCGATATTGCCGATTTCATCAGGCATATCATCATCGTCAATGCGGACTTTCTGGAGGTCGCTGATCAAGGCTTCCTGCATATCTTCCGGTGTAATGGTTTCTTCTGCGATTTCGCGCAGGGCGACAACGGGGTTCTTGTCCCGATCACGATCTACGGTCAGCTCTGCACCACCGGAAATTTCGCGGGCGCGCTGAGCGGCAAGCAATACGAGATCGAAACGGTTTGTGACCTTGTCGACGCAATCTTCGACGGTAACGCGGGCCATCGGGCCTCCTGAAAAATACGGAAATACGAACGCACCGCCTACCAATGCTGTGTGCAAGAGTCAATATTTCTGTGTTCGGAGATAGGCTGGTACGGCTTTTGGCACAGCGACAATTTTCTGGCACAATATTCCCGTCTCGGGCATCATCTCATTATGCAATGCAATGTATCACAGGACCATGGCCATCAGGAGCCATTGCTGGAATATGAACTGGATAGCAACAGGCTCGTGGTGTGTGGGCAGGGGCCACAATTACGAGACATGCTCATTGCCCTGATTGATGGAGCTGCGACGAACCTCAAGCTCTATTATTATATCTTTGCCGACGATGAGAGCGGTCGCCTTGTCCTGAAACGCCTTGTCGCTGCCGCCAGACGTGGTGTGGATGTACGTTTGATGGTCGATGCGTTCGGTTCGGGCGTTGCAGGTAACAGTTTTTTTGCTCCATTGGTGGAGGCGGGAGGAAGGCTGGGCTGGTTTGGTTCAAGCTGGTCAACCCGCTATTTGATCCGTAATCATCAGAAAATGGCCATTGCCGACGATGTCAGCGCCATAATTGGCGGCTTCAATGTGTCGGATGCCTATTTTGGTCTGCCAGAGGAAGATTGCTGGCATGATATGGGTATTCGCATAGATGGCCCTGAAGTGGCGGTGTTGTTGCGCTGGTATGAGGGACTCTGGGAGTGGGTGTCGGCGCCCTATCAAAGCTTCAGGGCATTACGTGCGTTGGTGCGCGGATGGCATGATGGGAACGGGCGTTTTCGCTGGTTAATGGGAGGCCCTACCTATAGTTTAAGCCCATGGGCACGCACAGTACGTTCCGACCTTGAAAAAGCGCAGCGGGTGGACATGGTTGCCGCCTATTTTTCGCCGGGCAACCGCATGTTGGCGCGTCTGCGTCGGGTGGCACAACGGGGTACGGCGCGGATCATATTGGCCTCGCGTTCAGACAATACGGCCACAGTAGCAGCGGCACGACTATTGTATGGATCGCTGCTTCGGCGTGGCGCGGAAATATATGAATATCAGCCCTGTCGTTTGCATATGAAGCTTATCGTCATTGATGATGCAGTCTATATTGGCTCGGCCAATTTCGACATGCGGAGCCTCTTTATCAATCTTGAGATCATGCTGCGTATAGAGGATGCGCAATTCGCTGACCATATTCTGGGCTTTATTGATCGCCGGGTAGCACAGAGTGAGCATATCACCGCCCAACGCCATAAAGAGCGCAGGACAGCATTTCGTTTTCTCAAGGGGTGGATAAGCTATCTGTTGGTCGGCGTGCTTGATTATCAGATTACGCGGCGGCTCAATTTCCGGGAGTGATATGGGGTTTGAGAGTTTGAAATTTGTTCCGCACCAGAACCATATAGTTGCCAGTGACCCTAGGTGGTGTTGACATTCAGCCCTGCCGGTCTGCAAATGCCGCTTTCCCGTACTTCCGATGCTCACGTACCTGTAGTACGCTGCGCTTCGGGTCACAGAAAACCAGCATTTTCGCCACGGCATCTTCTGAATGTCAACACCACCTAGTGACCCGGATCTGAAGCTCGTTGCATTATTCGGCAAGCACTGAGCGAACTTCAGATCCATAAGGGTCACTAGTAACTATATGAATCGAGTGTGGTTTAAGGATTTGAAATTCGCTCTGCACCTGGCCGTTTCAATGTGGCGAATTTCAAATCCACCACACTAGTCATTGCCAGAGGGCGATGCGGTCGTGGGTTTGCTGGCGGTGAAGATGAAACAGGGCGGAATATTGGCCCAGATGAAATCTTGCTGAAGGGCCGCGAAATGTTTCTGGAGCCGCTTTTTTACGAAGCGCGAATATTGATAGACAAGAAAGGCCCCATGATCACCGGCCGCGCGGGCGGTAGCCGCCATGATCGCATTGTCTACGCCGGGTGGCAGGGTAGAGAAGGGCAGCCCTGAGACGATATAGTCCGCGTTTTGGCCGGGCGCATGGTCCGCCAATATTCTTTCTATATCGGCAGCGGATCCATGCACGGCGATGAAACGCGGGTCATCTATCGTCTGGCGCAAATGTGCGATGAAGTCAGGGTTCATATCAATGGCGATAAGCTGCGCATCAGGCGCCAGATTATGTAGTATAGGCTTGGTGATGGTCCCCATGCCAGGCCCATATTCGACGACAAGACGGGTTGTTTGCCAATTAATCTGTTGCAGCAGATGATCTATTACGGAGGAGGATGTCGGGATAACCGAACCGATCATTTTGGGAGAACGCAGGAATTCGCGGAAGAATTTTACCTTTTCGGTCAGGCTGTGCATCAGGCTGGGCGTTCTTTCTTCAGGCAGGTCAGGCTTCAGGCAGGTCGGGCTTTGACAGATCTGCTTCGAGGCGGGTCTGAGGTCGCGATCATGGAGATAATGCATAACCCGGTAGCGCGATAGCACCTGCGGTGGAAGAGCTGCCGCATGAAAAAGACAAAAAAAGGGCCAGCGCGAAAGCTGGCCCCTGTAAGTTTTAGGAGAGGATGCCTGAAAGGCAGGTCCTATGTGCACTGCAACATAAAAATGGGCAAGTGCGAAAAAATGATGACGGATGCAGAAAATGCAATCCATATCGGTCTGATTTGTTAAACAGATTCATTCTGTATGTTATTGTTGCCTGATTGTAATTTGTGCATGGAATGCATCGACAAATAAGAATAGTATCGAGGATGAATGCGGCGATTACCCCCTTTAACGGCTCTTGAAGCCTTTGTGCAGGTTGCTCGGCTCGGCTCTATCAAGGCTGCAGCTGAGGAACTTGCGCTGTCAACACCGGCGCTAAGCCGCAGAATTCAGGCATTGGAGCGTTATGTCGGGCGCCCTTTGTTCGAACGCAAGCATCAGGCGCTTGAGATTAATGAAGAGGGCACCCGGCTTCTTGATGAGATAGCGCCAGCTCTGGATTCCATGTCTGTGGCGATTGACAAGCTGATTAGCGGAGGCAACCAGCTGCGATTGCGTCTTGCCGTGATGCCGCTTTTTGCATCGCAACGATTATTGCCGCTTATGGGGCAATTGCGTCAGGTTCACCCGCTCTTGCACCTTGATATCGAAACGACGCCGCATGCTGTTGCCCGGCTTGGTGAAGGGCTGGATGCGGCCATCATATTGGCGAAAGATGTCGATCCGTCACTCTATGTGTATGAAATGAGTAAGGAATATATTCATCTTTTCGGTAATCGTGAGTTGTTGGAAAAAAAACCTATAACCCGACCGGCAGATCTGTCCGACCACACATTGCTGCTGCATCGCGATATGCCTAGCATCTTTGAGGATTGGCAAAAAGGCATGAGAGCCAGTGAGGTTACGCCTGCCGCTATTGATACCTATGATTCGGGGCCGTTGCTGCTGGAGGCTGCTGCGCAAGGCCTTGGTATTGCTCTGATGCTTGCCAGTCATTTTACACAGGCACATGATCCGAGGATTGTCCAGATATTCGATAAGGAAGTGGAAAGCCCGTATCGTTATTTCTTCGTATGCCGACCCAAGGCGCTGCAGAGCCGGCCGGTGCGTATTTTCCATGATTGGCTGCTCAGTCACCCGGTTTAACAGGAAAAACCGCTTTAAAGCTACAAAAGCGGCAGATGTTAACCAAAATTTTTACTTCTGATGGCTTAGATAGCCTTGGAGTAAATATTCTAAGTGGGCCGACGCATGAACGCGCAAACCGGATTAACGACTCGAATTGCTCGCTGGGCACAGCGGATGTCGAGTGGCGAAGAAGAAGCGGGACAGGCTGTAGCTGAGACCGAATCGCGCGAAGCTACGCGCAATGGTTCGGCGCGTGAGGTCGAGCGCCGCCGCGAGCTGTACAATGATATTGGCTCGTTTCTTTTTGCGCACGACCTTGACTTGACCGCCGTGAATTTCGGACTTGCGCTGGATTATATCACCGGCAACGATCTTCAGATCGAAAAGGCTGTAAAGGCTATTTTGTCTGAGCGCGGGCAATTGTCGAATATAGCAGCAGAGCAGATTATCGCAGAGCGACACGCTGGTGAGATGACGGTCGAGAGCCTCTCGAAAATGCTCAACAATGTTGAAGAAAATCTCAGCAGCTTTTCCAATCTGGCCGTTGAATCCAGTGCCTCAGCCTCCGACTATGGTGAGGCCTTGCAGGCCAAGGTCAAGGATATGGATAGCAAGAAGGGCAAGCCCGATGAGATGGTGACTGCGCTCATTGGCCTGACCCGTTCGATGGTTGAAAAATCACGCATGATTGAAGGCGAGATGCGCGAGAACCAGCGGAAGACCAATGCGCTTCAGCAGAGCCTTGAGACTGCACGCAAAGCGGCGGAACAGGACCATCTGACCGGCCTGCCAAACCGTCGCGCATTTGAAGCGCGTCTCAATGAAGAAGTGACTCAGGCGGTTGCGAATGGCGAGTCCATGAGTGTCGCTTTCTGCGACATTGACCATTTCAAGAAGGTCAACGACACACATGGCCATGATACCGGTGATCGGGTATTGAAATTTGTCGGCTCGCTGCTTGCCAAGATTTCTGGTGAGAAATGCCATGTGGCGCGGCATGGCGGCGAAGAATTTGTAATGGTTTTCCGCGGCAAGACGGTCGATGAGGCTTGTGAAATTGTCGATGAAACCCGCGCTGACCTTGCATCCCGTAATCTGGTTGACCGCAATACAGGCGAACGCATGGACCAGGTGAGCTTCTCAGGTGGTGTAGCAGATGTATTTGCCTATGCCGACCCGCGCGAAGCGCTTAAGGCTGCGGATCGGGCGCTGTATCTTGCCAAGGAACATGGCCGTAACCGTGTGTATATGGCTTCCGGATCAGAACCCGACACTGCCAGTGAATGGGCTGCATAGGGCCTGACCCTAGGGAAGGCATTATTTAGGTGGTGTTTACATTCAGCCCTGCCGGTCTGCAAATGCCGCTTTCCTGTACTTCCGATGCTCATGTACCTATAGTACGCTGCACTTCGCGACAAATCTGGACCAACCAAATCGCTTGATGGATACAGTTGCTAACAGCTTGTTTCAGGCCACCCGGAATAGCCCGGTTCAGAAATCCGGCTTTTCATAATAAGGCGGGGGCATGATCGCTTCCATCCGTTCGGACAATAAAGGACGGAAAGACGGACGCGACTTAAACCCTGCATACCAGCGTTTTACCGGCTCATGCCCGGCCCAGTCGATGCCACCGAGATAATCTGCCACAGAAATATGTGCGGCCGCTGTAATGTCCGCGAGGCTCATCGTGCCGCCAGCCAGCCAGCTGCGATGATCGAGCAGATAATCCATATAGTCCATATGGGTGTTGGCGTTGCGCATAGCTAAACGTAGCTGGCCGCCATCGGGCGGTGCGCGGTGGACGATCCGCTTTTTCATCCGCTCTTCGAGCAATGGGGCCACGACATCGCGATATACGGTCTGATCGACCCATGCGGTCAATCGCCGTATTTCGGCACGACCAGCTGCGCTGCCGTTGATGAGCGGTAGCTTCTCGACCGTTTCTTCAAAATATTCGCAGATGACCTGACTGTCGGCGAGGACGATGTTTTTTTCGTCTTCCACCATCGCAGGGGTGGTCCCTGCAGGGTTCAAATCGAGAAATGCGTCCTGCGCTTCCCAGGGTGATTCGCGGACAAGGTCATAGCCGATCCCCTTTTCGCCCAGCAGAAGCCGGACTTTGCGGGAAAAAGGGCAGAGGGGGAATTGATAGAGACGCCACATGCGCTCTTCTCTAACGATTCAGCGTTATGATGCCAGCGGGAAAGCGTAAACATTCTCCCGCTGGCATATTTGCTATTGAACAGTCACGGTGACCGCGCGGCGATTTTGCGCCCATGCCTGCTCGTCAGAGCCAAGGGCAGCGGGACGCTCCTTGCCAAAGCTGATGGTTGTAATACGTGCTGCATCTATACCCAGCGATGCGAGATAATTTTTCGCTGCATTGGCACGACGTTCGCCCAGTGCGAGGTTATAGTCGCGCGTGCCGCGTTCATCGGCATGGCCCTCAACGGTGACATTGATCGTTGGATTATCAACCAGCCACTGGGCCTGGCTACGCAATGTCGCCTGATCTTCCATATCAATATCATATTTGTCGGTGTCGAAGAACACACGGTCAGACGCGACGCTCGCAAGAAAATCTTCCTGACTGCCTTTGGCCGGGCCAGTGGGCGCCGGGGGTGCTGGCGGTGCAGGGCGTGCCGTTTCTACGGGCGGCGGTGGCAGTTCTTCCGGTGCCTTTTTGGCGCATGCCGAAAGCGCAATAATAGCAGTACCGAGCATTAGTATTTTTGGAATCGAGGCCATGTTATGTCTCCTGGTCAGGTCTGAATGGAAGCTGTGTTTAATAATGCGTAATGTCAATTATGATTCTGCACGGGCTTATGGAAGCAAGGGCCCCCAGGCAGGATCGGAACCGCTCAGGGGTGTAGGAATGCGACGTTCGTTGACGCCAGTAAGGTCCACTTGCCAAACTTGGCTTGAGCCAGATTTTCCGCGCGAAGTACGGAAAAACTGCAGCACACGGCCATTGGGGGACCATGTCGGGGCTTCATCCTGCCAGCCATTGGTCAATATGCGTTCATTGCTGCCCTGAGGGGTCATGACGGCGACTTTGAAATCCCCGGTAATTTTGGTGAAGGCGATGAGATCACCGCGTGGTGACCATTCCGGTGTTGCATAGCGTCCACCGCCATGGCTGATTCGGCGCTGTCCACTGCCATCAGCGTTCATGATATAGATTTGCTGGCTACCTGAACGGTCACTTTCAAACACGATCTGGGTGCCGTCGGGCGAATAGCTGCCGCCAACATCAATGCTGGGTGATGTGGTCAGGCGTACTGGCGTGCCGCCGGTCGCTGGCACACGGTAAATGTCTGTATTGCCCGCAATTGCCATGGAGAAGAGAATATAGCGGCCATCGGGCGACCAGCGCGGTGCGAATGTCGGGTTGCTGCTTTCGGTGATGAGGCGCTGTTTGCCCGTGCCGATATCATAGACGAAAATACGCACGCGGCTCTGAATATAGCTCACATAGAGGATCGAGCCATAATCGGGCGAGAAACGCGGGGTGAGCGCGATGGACTGTCCATTGGTGATGAAGCGGTGGTTCGCGCCGTCGCTGTCCATGATGGCGAGCTGCTTGATACGTGCGCCTTTCGGGCCGCGTTCTGCGATATAGGCGATACGGCTGTCGAAGAAGGGGCTTTCGCCTGACAGTCGCGCGTAGATGGCATCGGCGCATTTATGCGCAGCGCGGCGCCAGTCGCGCGGGGCGACGACATAGCCCTGACGTGTCAGCTCGGACTGAAGCGCAACATCATAAAGATAGCAGCCTACAGTGATGTCATTATCGCCACCCGCAGAGCGTACAAAGCCATGAACCAGCGCTTCATAGCCGCCCCATGTCGGATAGGTTGGCGCGGTGACTTCATTCATGCTGATGTTGCGCATGCCAGTGGGGCCGGATGGTGCAAACAGGCCAGAGCCTTTGAGGTCATCCGATATGACTTGTGCGACCTTCTGGCCCAGTTCTTCGGTTGTGCCGGCCGGGGTTGTGACATTTTGCGATGTCGGGAGCGAGGGCACAGCGATCTTCAGATTGGATGAACCGCTATCGTCTGTCACATCGACAGAGAGCTGGGCATGTGCAGCGGTGGCTCCGGCCAGAGCCAGGCCGAAAAGGGCAGCAATATAAGCAATACGGATCATTGGGAGAGCCTCTTGTCGAAGGTCAGGCTGAGATAATTCCAGCCGGAATACAGATTGGCGGGCAGGCGAAAAGGGGACGCGAGACGAATGGCTTTGACGGCCTGTTCCTGATGCAGGCGGACCTGCCCGGTGTTACTGGCGGTAATGCCGCTGGTGTTGACCACCTCAGGCGAACCGATGATGGCCCCATCTTTTGCGAGCCGCACAGTAACCGTCGTGCGCAGCAGTTCAACATCGGCGCCCGTTGGCGCTTTCCAATGCGGCTTGAGTTGACGCCGGATTTCTGCGTCCAGCGCACTTTTCTGGGCGGGACCAATGGAGGAGGCAGGCGTGCCTTCGCTGGCCTGGCTGCTTTCTGCCGCACCTATGCCAGACAGGTCCAGCTTCAGCTTGGAGCCGCGTGATTTTTTCTCTGGCTTGGCCTGTTCGGGCTGGCGCGTGGCGGCCTTGGGCGGCGGCGGGGGAGGCGCAGGCGTTGGCTCCGCTACAGCCATGGGTGTTGGTTCCGGCTCGGCGAGGGCCTCTACCGGTTTCTCTATGGCTTCTTCCGGTGGCCCTTCCAGTTCACCCGGAGCAGGCGGTGGCGGGGTTTGCGATATTTTCCGGGCGGCGGATTGCAAGGCGATTTCATCGGCAATCGACACTTCAATCGGATCGGTGTTCAGCCGGAGCGGGTCAGGGCGCAGCCAACTGGTCGAAAGCGCGGCGAAGAGCAACACATGCCCTGCGCTCGCCACTCCCAAACCGATTTTATCTGTGCGATCCATCAGCTCCAGCCTATGCCTGCTATTCTGAACGCTGGCTGACAGGGCGTCTTTGCCGTTCAGCCGCGGCATTGCTCACCAGCGCCACGCGATTAAGCCCGGCGCGGTTTAATTCGCCCATGACGCGCATGACGTCGCCATAATCGAGCGCGGCGTCGGCGCGCAGAAAAATTTGCGGCGCTTCCAGCCCGACATGGGCCTGTGCAATGCCATTTATGCGCTCGACCAGTTCCTCTTCGCTCACCTCCTCTTCATTGATGAAGACAGTGCCTTGGGCATTGAGAGAGATGATCAAGGGCGTGTCATTGGTCACCAGAGCCTTGGCCCGGTTTTCCGGCAGTTTTATCGGAACGCCGGTCACCAGCAACGGCGCTGTCACCATGAAGATGATGAGCAACACCAGCATCACGTCTACCAGAGGCGTGACGTTGATGTCTGCCATTGGCGCATGGCGTTTGCTGCGCCGGGCCGAGGGAGGCATGCTCATGCCCATCCGCTATTGTCCAGCTCGCGGCTCATGGCCGTGTAAAAGCTGTCGGCAAAGCGGCTCAGTTGCGCTTCGATCTTGTTGATACGGTGGCTGAACCGGTTATAGGCGATCACTGCCGGTATGGCCGCGAACAAGCCAATGGCAGTGGCGAACAAGGCTTCGGCGATACCCGGTGCGACCACAGCAAGGCTGCTGTTCTCTTGCGCTGCAATGGCGGTGAAGGCGCGCATAATGCCCCAGACCGTGCCGAACAGGCCAACAAAAGGCGCGGCCGTGCCGACCGTTGCCAATATGTTGAGCCGGTCTGAAATCTGATCGACCTCTACGCCTACAGCGCTGGAAAGCGCGGTCGAGAGCCTGTCCCTTATGCCGTCCTTGTCCGTCACACGGTTCTTGGTGGAGCGTCGCCATTCGTTGATACCTGATGACATTACCCGGGCACAGGCTATGTCTTCCTTGCCGCGCGTATCACAAAAGCGGTCAATATCGTCACTGCGCCAAAAATCCTCTTCATAACGCGCGATTTTCCTGGCTGTACTACCGACAGAGAAGCTGAAGCCGATGATGACCGCCCATGTCCATATGCTGGCGAGCAGCAGGCCGACCATTACGGTTTTGACGACGATATCCGCCTGCAAGAACAGCGCCCATGGCGAAAGGCTGGCGGTGTGCGCGGCGATATCAACTATTGGCACGGTCATAAATCTATATCTTCCCCTTGGGCGATACGGTTGAACAATGTGACCCATGGCTTGGGCTGACGTTTTGGGCGACCATTGGCGGCAACAAAAGCGACAGTGACCTCGCTTGTGGTCAGGCAATCATTAGCGCGAAAAATGCGTTGTTCCATGGTGCATGTTGCACCACCAACATTTTTGACATGGCTGATAACGATCAGATCATCGTCGAGCATGGCAGGCATGCGATAGTCTATGGCAAGACGCGCAACGGTATATACACCTTCGCCACTGTTTATGCTGCCCCGCTGGTCTATGGCCAGCAGACGCAGCATGTCCGAACGGGCACGTTCCATGAAACGCAGATAATTGGCGTGATAGACAATGCCGCCGGTGTCCGTATCCTCAAAATAGATACGCACCGGGAAATAATGCACGCCTCCGGCGAAACGGCCGGATGCTGGCTGGGGCATATCGGGCATAGGAAGCGGCGCAGACATCGCATGCTGTTTAGCCGAGCTGCGACTCGTTGGCAAAGGGCGAAATGCGGCTTATCGGTCTACAGGTTCATTTGGGCGAAGTTATAACCGGTTTATTCCAGCCCAAGTTTCAAAAGCTCGACCTCGCGGCGCAATTTTTGCAGCTCCAGCTCATAAACACGCGAGCAATCGATGCGCTTGGGGCGCTTGCCCAGCGGAATGCTGACCCGGGCATAGAGGGTTGCCTGCTGGTCGCGTGTGTCGCTGAAGCTTATGCGGTCCGGGTTCTGGGGCACGGGAGATGCCGCCGAACCTGTTATGCCAACATCGAGATAGGAGCCATTGGAGTTGATGCTCTGCCTGCACCGGGTGCCGCTGCTGGTTTCTATCGAGTCTTCTCCGCCCGATCCGGATGGAGCGGGTGGCAAATAGACACCGGTCGTGTTCGCTGATGCAGGGCTTGCCATCGCAAGCGCTGCACTAGCGCAGGCGACGGACAGATAGTTTCGAGCATACGCGCGCATTGATCACTACTCCAGCTGGCGGGCTTGCGCGTTCGGCGCAAACCCGAAAACGATAGAGCTCCTGTGGGGGGATATCGGAAGCGACGATAATGAGACGGCGCGACTGTCTGGCTCCCAGATTTATGGTGCGGGGGATAATGGCTACGCGTTCCTGTGGGGTGTCATCCTCCTCTGCAATGGCATAGGCGACATATTCGATACTCTGAGGATAGGGGTTGTATAATGTTAGCTGGAACCCTTTGCGCGGGCCGTCAATATAACCCTCCACGTTTAAAGGGCCAAGACCTACCGCGCCGAGAGGCGAGGATATTATGCAGGCAAGGCCTGCCAGACTATAAGCGAGGTTACGCATCATTGCGAACAGGTTGCTGTGGAGGTCAGGCTATATACACCGGAGAGAAAACCCGAAGCGTTTGTCGCGCGACCATTGATTGTGACCGTGTCGATGAGCTGACTCACCGAATATACATAACCGCTGCTGCTATAGCCACTGCTTGCGCCGCCAACAGAGCTATAAGCCAGCTCTGCCGTTGATCCGCCAGCCGATGGCCCGGTCATGCCGACTGATGAAAATGTAATGGTCGGATTGGTGCCCGTCGCCACGACTGTAAGAGTGGCGGGTGTTCCGCCGGTTTCTGATGTAGAAAGCTCCGTTCCGGATGGCGACACAGTGACGACACCTGGTGTGCTCAATGTGAGCACGCAGACATTTATCACGGTGCCGCCAAGGGTGATCGTTTGCCCATAGGCTGCGCTGTGGGGTATACAGCTTATAGCAACGGCCACCAAGCCGGAACGGAAAGAGCGTATGTGAGGTATTATCATATGACCTCTCCAAATTTATCTGGGGGTCATAGTTAAGGTGAGCATATTAATTGTCGCGAATTTTTGGTAACCGTATGAATACTTATGTATTTATACGTATGTCACTTATCGCCGACATACTTGGCCACTTAGCTATAAAAAGTTAATTTTTATTTGCCGAACAGCTCATTTTGTTCATCTGTGGGTGGATTAATACCGAGATGCTTCCAGCCTGGCCCATTGAGGCAGCGGCCGCGCGCGGTGCGGGCAATGAGGCCGAGCTGGATGAGATAGGGTTCGATCACTTCCTCGACTGTGTCGCGCGGTTCGCTCAGGCCCGCAGCCAGCGTTTCAACGCCGACCGGGCCGCCCTTATAAATGTCGGCGATCATATGGAGATAGCGCCGGTCCATCGAATCGAGGCCGAGCGCATCGACTTCGAGGCGGGTGAGGGCGGCGTCGGCTATTTTCGCGGTGACCTGCGGCTCGCCCGCGACATCGGCGAAATCGCGCACGCGGCGCAGCAGGCGCCCTGCTATGCGGGGGGTGCCGCGCGCGCGACGGGCGACTTCGGTGGCGCCATCGGGCGCAATGCCAAGGCCGAGCAGACCGGCGGCGCGGGTGACGACCTTTTCCAGCTCCTCGACAGTATAGAATTGCAAGCGCACGGGAATGCCGAAGCGATCGCGCAGCGGCGTGGTGAGCAGGCCCTGCCGCGTGGTGGCGCCCACCAGCGTGAATTTGGGCAGGTCGATGCGCACCGAGCGGGCGGAGGGGCCTTCGCCGATCATGATGTCGAGCGCGCGGTCTTCCATGGCGGGGTAGAGTATCTCTTCCACGGCCGGGTTGAGCCGGTGGATCTCATCCACGAATAGTACGTCGCCTTCGTCGAGATTGGTGAGGAGGGCGGCAAGATCGCCGGATTTGGCAATGACCGGGCCGGAGGTGGCGCGAAAGCCCACGCCCATTTCCTTGGCGACAATCTGCGCCAATGTCGTTTTGCCTAGCCCCGGCGGGCCAAAGAACAGCACATGATCGAGCGCCTCGGAGCGATTGCGCGCCGCCTCGATAAAGATGCGAAGATTTTCCCGCGCCGCCTTCTGCCCCACGAACTCATCGAGCGACTTGGGACGCAACGCGGCGTCCACATCTTCAGTGCGTTTCGCGGGGGTTATGATGCGCTCAGCGTCAATCATATTTTACACTCATCACTTCGCCGCCTTTTTCAGCGCGAGGCGCACCAGCGCGTCCAAAGTCGCGCTTTCGCCCAGCTCGCTTTCGGCCGCCGCGACCGCTTGTGACGCTTCATGTGGTTTGAAGCCGAGGCCGGTGAGGGCGCTGACGGCATCGGCGGAGAGAGAGGTCGCGGGCGCAGCTATTGCTCCGGGAGCGCCACCAATCGCCATAGGCCCGCTGGCTATCGTGCCGGTCTTGTCTTTCAACTCACGCACGATGCGTTCTGCGAGCTTCGGCCCCACGCCATTGGCGCGCGCGACCATCGCTTTGTCCTGCGCGGCGATGGCGCGGTGCAGCTCTGCGCCTTCCAGCGTCGAGAGTATCGCCAGCGCGACGCGTGCGCCGACGCCTTGCACACCGGTCAATATGCGGAACCAGTCGCGTTCGCTTTCATGGGCAAAGCCGACCAGCCGGATAAAATCTTCCGCCACCAGCATTTCGGTGTGCACAGTCACGGCCTCGCCGACTGCGCCCAGCGCCGCCAATGTCCGCGTGCTCGCGCCGAACAGATAGCCGACGCCGTTTACGTCAATAACAGCACTGTCGAGGCCAGTGGACGCCAATATGCCTTTGAGATGCGCGATCATGCGAAAGGCTTAACGATGTTCTTGGTTCGTTTCCATTAAAAAACGTAACTATGGCAAATAGTCAGACATTGCCCTGCTCGTCTTCAGAAACATTATCATCGGGCTGGTAATAAAGCCGGGCACATTCTTCTGCGAGACAGCCCCCTTCAAGCGTGATGTTATCAGTATAGGCATCGCGGATGAAATCGAGGGTATCGAGATGGCGATCTTCAAAATACATGCGGTGCACATCATCGCGGCCAGCGCCATAGACAATATGGCTTATGCCAGCCCAGATGGAAGCCATGGTGCACATGCCGCAAGGTTGGAGTGTAGAATATAATGTGGCGCCGCCAAGGTCCATGTCCTGCATGGCCTTGCCACCTGCACGGATCGCGACGATCTCGGCATGGGCGGTTGCATCGCATTGTTCCTGTGTAAGGTTGAGGCCGCGGGCGATGATACGGCCATTCTTGACGATGACGGCGGCAATAGGGCTGCATGAGGGGTCGGTGCCTTTTGTGCGCGCAAGAGCTATGGCTTTGCGCATCCACTTTTTGTCATCATCACCCATTTATCGTCAACGTTGGATCAGCGCTTAAGTTTCCATGCGCTCGCCTGATGATGGGCATGGGTAATCGCCACGGCTAGCGCGTCTGCGGCGTCTGCGCCTGCGATTTTGGCGCCGGGGAGCAAATGTGTGATCATCGCGTGGATCTGGTCCTTGCTGGCGTTGCCGACGCCGACGACAGATTTTTTCACAAGGCGCGCGGCATATTCGCCGACCTCCATGCCAGAGCGCGCCGCGCCAAGCAGCACGACACCGCGCGCCTGCCCCAGTTTCAATGTCGATTGCGGATTGGCGTTGACGAACACTTCCTCGACCGCCGCGCCATCGGGCTTATATTCAAGAATAAGGTCAGTGAGCGCAGCATCCAGCATGAGGAGGCGGCTGGCCAGCGGTGCTTTGGTGTCGGTTTTTATCTGGCCATTGGCGATGTGGGACAAGCGATTGCCATCGGCAGAGATGACACCCCAGCCGGTTGTGCCGAGGCCGGGGTCAAGGCCGAGGATGATCATGTATCAAGCCCCTCCCCTTCAGGGGAGGGGTTGGGGTGGGGTAAGCCCATGTCTCGAAGACAAAGGGCTAACTTGCGATACAGATTAGGATGGTATCTTTTCGAGGATGAGTCCGCGCTTACAGTGGAAATGAAATGACCCTTGGCAGCGATATGGATATGCCCAGTTTGCTCGTTGAACCATATCCCCATATCTAATCTGGCTGTTTTCTGAGGTTCCCGTGTCATTCCCCACCCCAACCCCTCCCCTGAAGGGGTGGGGCTATTAAGTTGAAATTAGCTCAATTTCTCCATTACTTCATCAGAGATGTCGTAATTGCCCCAGACGGTCTGGACATCATCATCGTCGTCGAGCGTGTCGATCAGCTTGAGCAATGTCGATGCCGTGCCTTCGTCAACTTCGACGGAGATATGTGGCTTCCATGCGAGCTTGGCGCTTTCGGCTTCGCCGAGTGAGTCTTCCAAAGCTTTTGCAACCTCGTGCAGACTGTCCATTGCCGTCCAGATCACATGGCCATCGTCGCTGGATTCGACGTCTTCCGCGCCCGCTTCAATGGCCGCTTCGAGTATCTTTTCTTCGTCGCCGACGCTGGAGGGATATTCGATCAGGCCCATACGATCAAAGCCATGGCTCACTGCGCCGGACGCGCCAAGATTGCCGCCATTTTTGCTGAACGCCGTGCGCACATTGGTCGCTGTGCGGTTGCGATTGTCGGTCAGTGCTTCCACGATGATGGCGACACCGGCGGGACCATAGCCTTCATAGCGAATTTCTTCATAATTGTCACCGTCGCCGCCGGTTGCCTTGTCGATGGCGCGCTGGATATTATCCTTGGGCATGGACTGCGCCTTGGCGGCATTGACCGCGAGGCGCAGGCGCGGGTTCATGTCCGGGTCGGGCATGCCCATTTTCGCCGCCACAGTGATTTCGCGGCTTAATTTGGAGAACATGGCCGAGCGCTTTTTGTCCTGCGCGCCCTTGCGGTGCATGATGTTTTTGAATTTACTGTGGCCTGCCACGGGCCGCTCCTTATACAAATCGGGATAGAAGTGATGCAGCGCTGTTAGCGCCCGCGCCCGCACATCGCAACCGCTCTGATTGCGGAGAGAGCCGTCAGATACGGATCGCGGTTCCGGTCGCGGACACCATCAGCATCGAGCCGTTGCTGCCCAATACCTCATAATCGAGATCAACACCGACAACAGCATTGGCGCCCATTTCCGCCGCGCGCATGCGCATTTCGCTGAGGGCCTCCTCGCGCGCACGGGCCAGCACATTTTCATATTTGCCCGAGCGCCCGCCGACGATATCGGTAATACTGGCGAAAAGATCACGAAAGATGTTCGCGCCGACAATGACTTCGCCGGTGACAATGCCATGATAATTTTGCGCCGGGCGACCTTCCACGCTGTTGGTCGTCGTGACGATCATGTCGCTGCCAGATGCTCCGCCCCAGGGAGATTGCGCCATATTCATGCTCCTTCAAGCTGTTGAACGGAAACCATGTATAGGGATGATCTGCCGAATGGGAATTCTAAATCCCCACGAACCTTAGTCCAGGCCCAATGCCGCTTTATATATATCGAGCAGCGCTTCGGCTTCTTCGCGATCATGATTTTCCATTTTGCGCAGGCGCACGATCTGACGCATTGTTTTTACGTCAAATCCGGTTGCTTTGGCCTCGCCATAGACATCCTTGATATCGTCCGCGATGCCCTTTTTCTCTTCTTCCAGCCGCTCGATGCGCTCGATCAAAAGGCGCAACTGGTCTGCTGCAATGGCTTCGCTCATGGTGATGTCCCCGGTATATGCTGTTGCGTGAATCGTGAAAGCGCAGTCCTTAATCGCTGGTTGCGCCACTGACTAGGGGGCCTGACCCTTATTTATTCCTGGCGACGCTCTCTGCCATGCGGGCGAGCTGTTCAGGCGTGGCTTCGGCCTGATATTCTTTCTTCCACACGCCATAGGGCATGCCATAAACCGCCTCGCGTGCGTCGTCTTTGTTCATCGTGCCATCGGCTTCGGCTACCCAGTCTGCCAGACAGTTACGACAAAAACCGGCAAGACCCATCAGGTCGATATTCTGCGCATCGGGGCGGTTTTGCAGATGGTTGATGAGGCGATGAAAGGCCGCTGCTGCTACGGCATCGCTGATTGTCGGTTCAGTCATGAGAGAGGTCCTGTCATAATGATCATATAAACAGGGCGCATCTTCTATAAATAACGCCCTATGCGAATAATATTGCTTCTATAAGATAGCTAAAGCGCAAGTCACCCCTTCCTGCGGGAGTTACGATTGAAAAACATATCACCACGGGCACGCAAGGTTCGCATATTGGCAACATTGGGCCCCGCCACCAACAGCGCGGAGATGATCCGCGCGCTTTATGAAGCCGGCGCGGATGCCTTTCGGGTTAATATGAGCCATGGCACGCATGAGGATCATTTTGCGGTCATTGGTCATATCCGCATGTTGGAGCGGGAATATGGACGACCTACAACGATATTGGCCGATTTACAGGGACCGAAGCTGCGTGTCGGCAGTTTTGTTGATGACAAGGTGGTGCTGGAAAAGGGGGCGTCCTTCATATTGGACCGGGACGAAGCGCCGGGTGACACTAGTCGCGTCACCCTGCCGCATCCCGAAATCTACGAAGCGCTGGAAGCCGGGACGCGCCTGTTGCTCGATGATGGCAAGCTGGTGCTGCGGGTTATGTCGGTATCGCCAGAGCGCATTGAGACAATAGTCGAAATTGGTGGTGCGCTCTCGAACCGCAAGGGCGTGAATGTGCCGGATGTCGTCTTGCCGATGGCTGCACTGACGGAAAAGGACCGGCGCGATCTGTCTTTCGCCGTGCAACAGGGGGCGGACTGGATTGCTCTGAGCTTTGTGCAGCGGCCAGAGGATCTGGCCGAGGCGCGGCGGCTTATGGGAGGCTATGGCGCGCTCATGGCCAAGATCGAGAAGCCCGCGGCTTTGCAACGGCTTGATGAGATAATGGAACAGTCAGACGCTGTCATGGTGGCGCGTGGGGACCTGGGTGTCGAGCTGCCGCCACAGGAGGTGCCGCCCTTGCAGAAGCAGATTGTTGCCGCCGCCCGGCGCATGGGGCGGCCGGTGGTAGTGGCGACACAGATGCTCGAATCGATGATCAAGGCACCCACGCCAACCCGCGCTGAAGTGTCCGATGTTGCCAATGCGATTTATGACGGCGCGGATGCAGTGATGTTGTCCGCGGAAACAGCAGCGGGTGACTGGCCGCGTGAAGCGGTGGCGATGATGGATAATATTGCGCGCAGTGTTGAGGCAGACCCGGACTATCTGGAGCGCCTGCACTTTACGGAAACCAAGCCCGATGCGACCACGGCGGATGCATTGGCTGAGGCAAGCAACAGCATCACCCGCACGGTAAGCGCCAAGGCGATCATATGCTTTACGTCATCAGGCAGTACGGTGCGCCGGGTATCGCGTGAGCGCCCTCAGACCCCGATCTTGGCGCTCACGCCGAAGCAAGGCACGGCACGGCGCATGGGTCTGCTCTGGGGTGCACATGCAGTGCACACCAAGGATATTGGCAGCTTCGAGGAAATGGTCGCCAAGGCGCGGCGTATGGCGTTGCGTAATGGACTGGCTGCGGCAGGCGACAAGATCATCGTGCTCGCTGGTGTCCCTTTTGGCACGCCCGGCTCGACCAATGTGATCCATGTTGCCCATCTGCGCGGAGACGAGCTGGAAGGGCGCAAGGGATAGGCAGGCAATAAAAAGCCCGGCTTGACCGGGCTTTTACCTTCATAAGAACCTGGCGCTATTATTTAGCCCTGACGTGCCTTGAAGCGACGGTTGGTTTTGTTGATAACATAGGTACGACCACGACGACGGATCACGCGGTTGTCGCGGTGGCGGCCTTTAAGTGACTTCAGCGAGTTGCGGATCTTCATGACGCAGCCTTCAAATTGATTCTGTTGGTTCGGAAAAACGAAGCGCTGCCCCTATGGGGATCACGCCTCAAAGTCAAGGCCGGGAGAATGTTTTTTGATCGGCGAGGGCTGTTATATTGTCGTTCATGATGCATGCATTCTCGGTATGCATTAGTATGTCTGTATATGATATGGCTCCGGCAGGGGAGAGACTATGCCTTTATATATGCTCGCACATGGGCCAAACCGGCTGGCCGCTGCCTTGCTGGCTCTTGGAGGGCTGGCAGGATGCGCAACCCCTGTGCCGCCTGTGGAGGTGACGCGGTTTCATGTGGGCGCGCCGGTGGTGCAATCCGGCGGCTATCTGATTGAACCTGCTACGGGGCTTGAGGCCGATAGCATGGAATTCCGGACCTATGCGGGCGCTGTCAGCCGGGAGCTGCAACGCATCGGCTTTACCGATGAAGCGGGGCTGCAAACAGTGGCGCCGAGCGAATATATCGTGTTGGTCGGTTTTGACCGCGCGGTGCGCCCCGCCGGGGCGGCGCGCTCGCCGGTCAGTGTCGGCGTGGGTGGCTCCACGGGCAGCTATGGCAGCGGTCTTGGTGTTGGCGTTGGGATTAATCTGTCGGGCAAACCCAAGGATGTTGTTTCCACGCAGCTGTCGGTGCAGATCCGCCGCCGCGCGGATGGTGAGGCCATATGGGAAGGCCGCGCATCGACTGTCGCCAAGGAAGGCGCGCCAGCAGCCCAGCCCGGCATTGCTGCGGCCAAACTTGCTGCCGCGCTTTTCAGGGACTATCCCGGCCAGTCGGGTGAGACTATACGGGTTCCATGACCTTATCCATTACGAGTGCCTTTGACGCTGGCAATATACGCGTCCTCTCCACCGATTGCAGCGGCCCCGTCTGGCGGGCTGAGCTGGAAATAGTGCGCGACCAGGACAGCGATTTTTATCAATGGTTCCATTTTCGCGTGGCAGGTGCGGCTGAGAAGCAGGTTGAGCTGGTCATTACCAATGCGGCTGGCGCTGCCTATCCCGCTGGCTGGCCGAACTATCAGGCGCGGGTGAGCGATGATCGCGAAAATTGGCTTCAGACAGAAACGACCTATGAGGATGGTCGCCTGACCATCAGCGTGGAGCCGGATGGCAATGCGCTCTGGGTGGCGTATTTCGCGCCCTATTCGATGGAACGGCATCATGATTTTGTGTCATGGGCCGCGCTTCAGCCGGGCGTGGCGCACAAGGAACTGGGCCTGACGCTGGACGGGCAACCGCTCGATATGCTGACCCTGGGCGAGGGGGCAAAGCAGGTGTGGCTCTATGCACGCCAGCATCCGGGCGAGACAATGGCACAATGGTGGATGGAAGGCGCGATTGAACGGCTTTGCGATACGGAGGATAGCGTCACGCGCCTGCTCCGCCAGCAGGCGACTTTCCATATCGTGCCGAATATGAACCCGGACGGCAGCAGGCGCGGGCATTTGCGCACCAATGCGATTGGCGTGAACCTTAACCGTGAATGGCATGAGCCATCGATGGAGCGCAGTCCGGAAGTCTTCCTCGTGCGTGCCGAGATGGACCGGACTGGTGTTGACTTCGCGATGGATGTGCATGGGGATGAGGCTATCCCGGCGGTGTTCATCGCTGGCTTTGAGGGTATTCCTTCACTGAAGCCCGATCAGCTTGCGCATTATAACCGCTATCGTGACCTGCTCGCCGCGCGCACGCCCGATTTTCAGACCGCCAAGGGCTATCCCACAGCGCCGCCCGGCAAGGGCAACCTCTCCATGTCCACCGCGCAGGTGGCCGAGCGTTATGGCGCGGTCAGCATGACGCTGGAGATGCCGTTCAAGGATAATGACGACCTGCCCGACGCAGATTTCGGCTGGTCGCCCGCCCGCTCCATGCAGCTGGGCCGCGATTGCCTTGCAACCCTCGCTGAGGTGATCAACGCCCCCTAGGCCGGATCGACATTCAGCCCTGCCGGTCTGCAAATGCGGCTTTCCCGTGCTTCCGATGCTCACGTACCTGTAGTACGCTGCGCTTCGGGTCACAGAAAACCAGCATTTTCGCCACGGCATCTTCTGAATGTCGATCCGGCCTAGATCGGATTGCCCATTTCATCGCGCAGGACTTCTCGCCGACCGACATGATTCGGCGGGCCGACGAGGCCTTCGTCTTCCATGCGCTCAATGAGACGCGCCGCCGTGTTGTAGCCGATGCGCAACTGACGCTGAAGCCAGCTGGTGGACGCTTTCTGGTTTTCAAACACAAGTTGGCAGGCCTTGCTATATTGTTGCGCTTCGGGGCTATCATCGCCCAATTCGACACCATCGAGTGCAAAGCTGCCTTCTTCCGGTTCTTCGGTGACGGCATTGATATAATCTGGCTTGCCTTGCGCGCGCCAATGGTCAGCGACAGCGCGCACCTCATCATCCGACACAAAGGGACCA